>Ga0265325_10003499_pt1 | contig 10221 bp, 10 predicted proteins | sample 41420metaG_FD_202090 | JGI IMG/M metagenome (GOLD analysis project Ga0265325, IMG submission 202090) | Rhizosphere microbial communities from Carex aquatilis grown in University of Washington, Seatle, WA, United States - 4-14-20 metaG | ecosystem: Host-associated > Plants > Roots > Rhizosphere...
GCCACGATCATCCAGGATCCCAAGGAGGAGCTTTACGTTCTCTACACGGACGGAAATCCGGCGGGCCTGGCAGAACTCGACATGCGCGAAGATGGAATCGGCCAACTCGCCTATTTCGGATTGATGCCGGAAGCGGTTGGGAAACGACTCGGATATTTCTTTCTCTATCACGCCTGCGCGAATGCCTGGGCGCATCCCATCACGAAGCTGTTAGTGAATACGTGTACGCTGGATCATCCGCGCGCGCTGCCGCTCTACCAGCGCCTCGGGTTTGTGCCCTACAGCCGGGAAGACCGCTACATCGAATTGCCGTAGCGCCATTCCTTCGGCACACTCCCCCAAGCATCAGCGGGAGTAGTTGGCATGGCCATGGCAGACACCACGCCGGAGAAAACATTGTTCGGGCACCCGCGCGGGTTGACCTGGCTCTTCACAACCGAGATGTGGGAGCGCTTTTCCTACTACGGCATGCGGGCGCTGCTCGTGCTTTATCTCACCAAGTTCCTGTTCGCCCCGGGAAATTTTGACGGCGTCGCGGGATATCAACTTCTGCACAGTCTTTGCGAGTCGCTGTTCGGGCGACTCGACACCGGAGCAGTGGTCGACAAAACCTACCAACCGCAATTCGCCTCGCTGATCTATGGATTCTACACCGGCTTTGTGTATCTGACGCCATTCTTCGGCGGCATCATTGCGGACCGCTGGCTCGGCCAACGCCGCAGCGTGATTGTGGGCGGCGTTACGATGGCGATCGCGGAATTCACGCTGATGTCGCCGAGCCTCCTCTTCATCGGTCTGTTCCTGCTCATCCTGGGCAACGGCTTTTTCAAGCCCAACATTTCGACCCAGGTCGGCAATCTCTACAAACCCGGAGACAGCCGCATCGATCGCGCCTATTCGATTTTTTATGTCGGAATCAATGTCGGCGCGTTCTTCTCGCCATTGGTTTGCGGAACGCTTGGAGAGCATGTGGACTGGAAGTGGGGTTTCTTTGCCGCTGGCGTGGGCATGATTATTGGTCAATTCATTTACATCTTCGCCCTGCGCACTCTGCCACCAGACCGCATCGCAAAGGTCAAGTCAGAAACCGAAGTGAAAAAGCCGCTGACGGCTAGCGACTGGAAAGCGGTCATTGCGCTGATCCTGCTTTGCATACCCACGACCCTGTTTTGGGCGACCTATGAGCAGCAGGGCAACACCATCAACCTGTGGGCCGCGAACTTCACCGACCGCCGTCTCATTCCGGGGATTATCGATTGGCAGATCGATGTCACCTGGTTCCAGTCATTCAATCCGTTCATGATCTTCGCCTTCACTCCGCTCATAGTCTGGCTCTGGGGAGCCCAGGCCAAGCGCGGCAAGGAGCCCCGCACAGTCATCAAGATGGCGTTGGGAAATTTGCTGCTGGCGCTTTCCTACGTGGTCATGGCGGTAGCGGCCTATGTGACTGGCCCGACAGGACATGCGAGCTGGCTGTGGCTGTTCGCGTTCTTCACCGTGATTACGCTTGGTGAGCTTTACCTGTCGCCCATCGGGTTGGCTTTGGTCGCTCGGGTTGCCCCGGCTCAGATTCTTTCGGCGATGATGGGCCTATGGTTCATCACGAGCTTCACGGGCAACTTGCTGGAGGGCTATATCGGCATCTTCTTCAGCACGATGGACAAGGTTTCGTTCTTCCTGCTCTGCGCAGGGCTGGGCCTGGTGGCGGCCGTTGTGACCTGGGCGTTCGACCGGCCTCTTCGCTCGATACTTGAGGTCAATATGGGCAATCCGGAGTTGGTGCCGGAACCTCAAGGTGACGCCGGTGCAGTGCGCCAGCCAGCGCAGTAGCCAACCCGGCTGACAGTCACTCCTCGTTCGCGATCTTCCACTTGGAAGGTGCGGCGTGCCAGACGCCATAGACGAAGTAGATGAGGAGCCCGAGCGCGGTCCAAAGCAACAGCCGGCTGCCCGTATCTGGCGAGGAGCGGAACAAGCTCGCCATCATCACGACGCAGGTGACGACGCCAGCCGGCGCAACGAACCAGACGGCAGGCGTGCGGAATGAGCGCCGTGCCTTGGGCGTTGTTATCCTCAGGATCATGATGCCTGCGCACACAGCGATGAACGCCAGCAGCGTTCCGACAGAGACAAGCTCTGCCAGGATGTCCAGCGGAAATACGGCGGCGAGAAGTGCTGCGAAAGCTCCGGTGATGAGTGTGCCGCGATGCGGCGTACGGAAACGGGGGTGAACCTTGGAAAAAGTCGGGGGCAGAAAGCCGTCGCGCGCCATCGAATAAAACACACGCGACTGTCCGTAGAGCGACACGAAGACCACTGATGCCAGGCCGACCATTGCGCCGATGTCGATCAGCGGCACCAACCAGCCAAGGCTGTGAATTTTGCCGATCGCGAATGAAACGGGATTTGCCACGTCGAGCGTGCGCCAATCGGTAATGCCGGTAAGCACGACTGCCATCCCGATATAGAGAACAGTGCAGATCGCGAGCGAACCCAGAATGCCGATCGGAAGATCCCGGCGCGGATTTTTCGCTTCCAATGCGGCAACGGAAACCGCTTCGAACCCGATATAGGCAAAGAAGATCATGCCCGATGCAGCAAAGATTCCGCTGATGCCGAACTTTCCAAACGTGCCAGTGTTTGGCGGCATGAAAGGATGCAGATTGGCGGAGTGCACGAACGGCAGACCAAGCACGATGACGAGTATTACGATAGCAGTCTTGATCATCACCATCAGCGCATTGACGCGAGCGGACTCGCTGACGCCGACAACAAGAAACACAGTGAGCACGACGATGAGCGCGACGGCGGGAAAATTCATGACAGCGCCGCTGAGATGTATCGAACTAAAGCTCGTACCGGAGACCGGCGCGTTCGCCCACTCGGCCGGAAACGAGATACCGAAGCCCTTCAGGAAATTCAGAAAATATCCCGACCATCCGACCGATACGGTCGATGCCGAAACGAGATACTCCAGCACCATGTTCCAACCGATGAACCATGCCATCAGCCGGCCCATTGTCGCGTAGGCATACGTGTAGGCGCTGCCAGATTCCGGAATCATGGAAGCGAATTCGGCGTAACAGAGCCCGGCGAACAAGCAGCCCATGGCCGCGATGATGAATGAGATAACGACCGAAGGACCGGCATGTTCTGCGGCCGCCGTTCCGGCGATGACAAAAATTCCGGCGCCGATGATCGAGCCGATACCGATCATGATAAGACTGACAGGGCCAAGGGCGCGGTGAAGCTCGTGATAACTCTCTGTGACCGGGTTTGGTTCGGTCAGCGATGCGTCACTCATCTTGTCGAAAAATCCCCCGCATGGCCCCAGCCGACCCTTGCACGGTAACAGGAGCCCCGACAGCTAGAAAGGCATGGGACCAACAGAGAGCGATCCTCAGCCACTCGCCTTTCCGCAACTCGCATTGCGGCTGGCGCTCAAGCGCGTTACTTGATGGAGCGAGACCACCAAATCGGGAGCGCCATACGTGGCGAACCATCAGGACAAACCGGAAACCAAGCTCTCCAGCCTCGGGCGCAAGAGCGGGGACCATTTTGGCGTCGTGAACACGCCGGTCTACCGGGCGTCGACCATTCTCTATCCGAATGTGGCCGCGCTTGACGCGCATGACATGCCGTTCACCTATGGCCGGCGCGGCAACCCCACGCTGAAGAGTCTCGAAGAGGCAATCAACGAGCTGGAAGGCGCGACGCGGACGCTGTTCGTCCCATCCGGGTTGAACGCCGTCGCGACTGCGATCCTTTCGGTATGCCTTTCAGGCGATCACCTGCTCATGGCCGACACTTGCTACGGACCATCGCGCGCGTTCTGCGACAAGACACTAAAGCGCTTCGGAGTGGAAACGACCTATTACGATCCTCTCATCGGAGCGGAGATCGAAAGACTGTTCCGGCCGAACACCAGGGCCGTGTTTTGCGAAAGTCCCGGCTCTCTCACTTTCGAGGTTCAGGACGTTCCCGCGATCGCGCGCGTTGCGCATGCACGCGGAGCGTCTGTCCTGCTCGACAACACCTGGGCCACGCCCCTCCTCTATCCGGCGCTTTCGCACGGAGTCGATCTCTCGATCCAGGCCGTCACGAAATATGTCGGCGGTCATGCGGACCTGATGATGGGCTACGTCGCTGCGAACGAGAGTCACGCTGCACGTCTGCTCGAGTTTCATGGCAATAGCGGGTTGTATGTGAGCGGTGACGATTGCTTTCTCGCTTTGCGTGGACTTCGCACCCTTGCGGTGCGCCTGAAGCGCCATCAGGAAACCGCGCTTACGCTGACGCGTTGGCTTCAAGCTCGGCCCGAGGTGTCGCGCGTCCTGTATCCGGCGCTGGAATCCGATCCCGGCCACGCGATCTGGAAGCGCGACTTCAAAGGGGCATGCGGCTTGTTCGGTGTTGTTCTGAAGCCCGCGACGCACAAGGCGGTGTCGGCGATGCTCGACGGTCTCGCGCACTTCGGACTCGGATTCTCCTGGGGCGGTTATGAAAGTCTGGCAGTGCCGGCTGACATCAAACGGACGGCCAAGACGTTCGATGCGGAAGGTCCGCTCATACGCATTCACGCCGGGCTTGAAGACGCCGGCGACTTGATTTCCGATCTCACCGAAGGTTTCGAACGCTTGAGAGCACCTGTATGACCGAGACACTCTCACACGCAAAGTTCATCTCCGAAGTCGCATTCAACGCCGACGGCCTCGTGCCGGTGATCGCACAGCGCGCGCAGACTGGAGAAGTGCTGATGTTTGCCTGGATGAACCGCGAGACGTTGGAACAGACCCTCGTCACAGGGCACGTGACCTACTGGTCGCGCTCGCGCAAGAAGGTATGGCGCAAAGGCGAAGAGTCGGGCCACACGCAGCGACTTGTCGAAGCCTGGATCGACTGTGACGGCGACGTGCTTCTTCTGAAAGTCGATCAGATCGGTCCTGCATGCCATACCGGCGCGCCGAGCTGTTTTTTCCGACAAACCAGAATCGATCGGAAGCCTTGAACGTCAAAGGCACGCCGGCTATCCAAAGATGCTGCGCAGGTGCGGGTTCAGAAATTTTCCGTCCGGATCGAGCTTTTCACGAAGCGCACGGAACTCGTTGAACTTTGGGTAGATGTCGACCAGCTCATCGGCTGTACGGGTGTGACGTTTGCCCCAATGCGGACGCCCTTCGACGCTGCGGAAAATGCTCTCGCACATGTCGAACAGTCTTGACGTGTTGACGCGGAAATACTGGTGCACCGCGATCGTCGCCGTCTTGCGCTGATAAAAAGGGCTCAACCAAATATCGTCTGCCGCCACCGTCCGATACTCGATCGGAAACCCCGTGTTGATGCGACGCTTGCGAATTTCACTCACCAGCATTCGAATGGTGTCGGGCCCTTTTTCAAATGGGATCGCATACTCCATTTCGTTGAAACGAACCGTTCGCGGGCTCGGAAAGATCTCGTGGCTCCAGCGGACCTTAGTTGCGCCGGACATCGAGCCAGAAAACATCCGATGCGCGGCCGGCAACGCGAATGGCGCATAGGGCAACAGCTCGTTGATCAACGTGAAGGTCCGCGCGTCACCGCCGCCCAACTCACCGCGCAGTCGCATGGCTTCCGCCGAGCGAGGTTCCGGAGCCTCTTCCGACGTCTCGTTCAGCGTTTTACAGATTGCGACATCGGAGTAAGGAAACCAGAAAAATTCGAAGTGGCGATTGTCCCGAACGAACCCGGCGAGCTTTTCCCAAAGTTCCTGGATCGGCAGCAGGAAATTTCGTTCGACCAGTTTGTACGCGGGCCGCACATTCATCGAAATCTCGATCATCACGCCGAGCGAACCCATCGACGTGCGGCCTGCGGCGAAAATTTCGCTATTTTCCGTCGGCGTGCAGGGCAGAATCTCGCCGTTGGCCGTCAAAAGGCGGAAGCCGGCGACTTCAGACGAAAGGCTGCCGAGCGTTACACCCGTGCCATGCGTTCCGGTCCCCACGACACCTGCCAATGTCTGGCGATCGATGTCGCCCATGTTCTTGAGCGCGCGGCCGTGCGGATGGAGAAGCGGTCCGATCGCCCACAGATTCGTCGCCGCACCGAGAGCCGCGATGTTTCTATCCGGATCGAGACTTCGCAGGCCCTGGAACGCAGACAGATCGATCAGAGTACCTTCGGTTGCGTTCAGCGGAGTGAAGGAATGCCCGGCTCCCGGCACGCGGATCGGCGCCGTGCCCTGACGCACTGCGGTCGCAAGGCCCAGATCATCCTTCGGTGCAACGATCTCCCTCGGCGCGCATACGACGCCGCCGGACCAATTCGACCACTTCCTGCCCGCAATACCCATAGCTCTTCCGTTCCCAAAACGCCGTCAGGGCGGGCGTTTTAGACTTCGCCGCGCGTACGTCAATCTTGCAACCGGCAGCCGATCAGATATCGGCGAATTTGGGGGCCCTCTTCTGAAGGAAATGGTCGACGCCTTCCCTGAAATCGGGCCATTTGAAGCTGGGCGGCATTTCCGCGTCCGCTGTCGACAATGCTTCGCCGAAATCCTGGAAGTAGGACTTCCACACCTGGGCCTTCATCACCGCCATCGAGCGCGGCGAAACAGTTTCGGCCAAGATCCTGGCATAGGCCATGACATTGTCCATGAAGGTATCAGCAGCGAACACCTTGTTCACGAGTCCCATTTCCTTGGCTTCGATCGGCGAGAATTTTCGCGCCGACAAAAGAATATCGAGCGCGTTCGCCGGCCCGATTAACCGCGGCAGCAACCATGAAATCCCGTGCTCGGCGATCAAGCCGCGCTGCGCGAAAGACGTCGTCAGCACAGCCTTGTCGCTGACGAACCGCATGTCGGCATAGAGTGTCATGATAAGGCCGATACCGGCGGCCGGGCCGTTGATTGCTGCGATGATCGGTTTCTTCGTCCGCATGAAGTAGGCGAAGCGGCGCATGTCTGCGAACTCGTCATCGAGCTTCGGGCCGTATTTGGAGTTGAAGGCGTCGCCGACATCGCCCTCGCCGCGAGAGGCTTGCCGCTCACCGTCCTCCTGCAGCACGCCTTGGAGCAGATCCATGTCGGCGCCGGCACAAAAACCGCGTCCGGCGCCGGTCAAGACTACGACGCGTACCGCAGGGTCGCGCGCCGCATCCGCCATGGCAAAACGAATGCTTCCCGCCATGCGGTCGGTATAGGCGTTGAGCCTATCCGGCCGGTTGAGCGTGATTGTCGCGATCCGATCCTTCACGGCATACAAAACGTCGGGATATTGGCTCATCGTGTCCTCCGCAGGTGCAGTTTTCGCGCACCATTTTGTTGCAGTCGCCTCCCGCTCATGTTCCCATATTTGTGCGCGCCATCAAGCACGACAGGAGACTTCCATGACGGAAACTTTTCGCACAATCCTGTTCGAGACCGTCGAGCCCGCGATCTGCAAGATCACGCTGAATCGGCCCAAGCACATGAATGCGTACACCAATCCGATGTGCGACGAGATCGTCGCCGCACTGCACCAATACATGGAAGAGGATGCGCTCCGCTGCCTGATCATTACCGGGGCCGGCCGAGGGTTTTGCTCGGGTGGTGATGTCAGCGGCAGCGGCTCCGAGACGGAACGGCCTGTTTATCGCACCAAACAAATGGGACACGGCCAGGAAATGCGCGTCGGCATGCATCGCGTGATCACTGCGCTGCATCGCATGGACAAGCCCGTGGTCGCAATGATCAACGGACCGGCCGTCGCAGGCGGATTGGCGCTCGCTTGTGCGTGCGATTTTCGAATTGCCGCTGATACCGCCAAACTCGGCGACACGTCGGGAAAATTTGGATTGCTGCCCGACGAAGGCGGCGCATGGTTGTTTCCGCGCGCAATGGGCCTTGATCGCGCATTGAGAATGAGTCTCCTCAGTGAAGTCTATCCCGCGACGGAAGCGTTGCGGCTCGGTCTTGTTACAGAAGTCGTCGCTGCGGGCGACTTGATCTCGCACACGCTGGCATTTGCGCGAGCCATCGCGAAGCGCGCACCGCTCGCCGTTCGCCTCGCCAAGAACATGATGCGCAAAGGCATGGACTCGTCGCTCGAAAACTCACTCGACGACGCCGCGCTATCGGTGATGATTTCGAACCCCAGCCAGGACGTTCGTGAAGGCGTATCTGCATTCTTTGCCAAGCGTGAGCCGAAATTCGAAGGACGCTAAGAACTGTTTCGCCTCCACAGAATGGGTAAGCGAGCACGTGTAAGCGCGTAGCGAATTTGCGCAGCGATGCCGATATGTACCATATCGTACAAGTAATCCGATTGCGGCGCCGCAATGATATCTGCACACTCTGTGTGTTGATCTTCAGTTACATTGCGAAACTCAACGCAAAACAATTGCGGCTCAACAGGCCTCTCTTTCAACTCTGTCTTGCGAATATCTCGCGTTGACACAGTTACGCGCAAAGAGAGATTTCGAATTCTTTCTCGTCGCGGCGTGAACGCCCAGCGGAGACATTAGGTGTTTCGAGGAACTGAGCGCATGCTGCCTCTTGGACGGTCCTCAGCCCGCCTGGCAAGAGCCAAATGCTCCGCCGGCTGCCGCCCGTCTGAGGACTAAATGTCTCCAGTGCTGAGTGCCAATCATGTTCTCGCATCACTCACAAAGAGCGATCTCGAATTGATTCAGCCGCTCCTGGAAAAAGTAGAACTCAATTTTCGCGACGATCTTGAAATACCAAATCAGCGCATCGAGCATTGCTACTTTCCGGACGACTGTATCGTCTCGGTCATCTCAGACGCCGGGCCGGGCCGCGCGATCGAAGTCGGCATTGTCGGAAGCGACAGCTGCACGGCGCAGGCGGTCATCATGGGGAGCGACCGCTCGCCGAATTCGGCTGTCGTCCAGGTGGCGGGGCGCGCGCGACGAATTCGCTGCGAGGGTCTTCGGCAAGCGATCGCCCAAAGTTCGACGCTGCATCGTTCGCTCCTCGCCGTCGTCCAATCCTTCATGATCCAGGCTTCGTTTACCGCTCTGGCCAACGGAAAAGCGCGAATTGACGAGCGGATGGCGCGCTGGCTCCTGATGGCTCACGACCGTCTGCCAGGCGACACGCTCTCGCTCACGCACGAGGTTTTGGCCAATACGTTGGGTGTCCGTCGCGCCGGCGTGACCGTTGGGTTGCAGAAACTTGAGGCCGAAGGTCTGATTTCGACAAAGCGAAAAGTCATCGAAATCCGCAATCGGCGCGGTCTGGAAGCGTTAGCCGGAGAAGTTTACAGTGTACAAACCGCAGAGCAGCGACGCTTGACCGGGTGGCATCCGACAAAGTGATGACGACCTCTCGCTCTGCTTCATCAGTTTCGATACGATGCACGGCTGTCGGCCACACGGGGTGCTTGGCGCAACATGGCTTGGGTCGCCAATCCTTATGCCGCTCTATTTTTTTCACGTTCGAGACGGAAAAGACCTAATCCACGATCATGTCGGGATTGAGCTTCCCGACTTTGGCGCTGCCCTTTCCGAGGCGCGCGCGGCGATGCGAGAACTTGCGATCGAAGCGCTTCGTCACGCACAAGGCGTACACCGCATGGAGATCGAGATAAACGACGGCAGCGGCAGAACGCTGCAGGTCGTTACTTCGCGTGATGTCCTGGACGGCGACGAGCCTTAGGCGTCCGTCGCGTTCTGACAAACTTCAATGTGCGATGTCCCGACAAGACGTGGCGACCCCGGCGTGACTCGAACACGCAACATCCTGCTTAGAAGGCAGGTGCTCTATCCAGTTGAGCTACGGGGTCGGTCGCACGACTCTGCGGCTACTTTGTCACGGGGCCGTTAATGGCTCCACGGCGTCTTGCGGTCGACCCGGAAATTGTCGGAGTAGGATTTTGCCTTGGCGGCCGGTCTGTGAGGCTCGAAGACCTGGTAGGCGATGCCGTGCTTTTCCGCATAGGCCACGGCTTCGTCGCTGCTGTCGAATTCGAGCTGCACCTGCTGGAGCATGTCTCCGGAACTTGTCCAGCCCATCAAGGGATCGATCCGGCGCGCTTGCTCCGGCTCGAATTCCAAAAGCCAAAGCTTGGTCCGGGCCTTGCCGGACTGCATCGCGTTCCGGGCCGGTTGATAGATTCGGGCACGCATGTCGCTCTCCTTCAGCCGATGGTCGGGGCGGCGTGATTTGAACACGCGACCCTCTGCTCCCAAAGCAGATGCGCTACCAGACTGCGCTACGCCCCGACGGCGGGGGTCAGATAC
>Ga0265325_10003500_pt1 | contig 10220 bp, 8 predicted proteins | sample 41420metaG_FD_202090 | JGI IMG/M metagenome (GOLD analysis project Ga0265325, IMG submission 202090) | Rhizosphere microbial communities from Carex aquatilis grown in University of Washington, Seatle, WA, United States - 4-14-20 metaG | ecosystem: Host-associated > Plants > Roots > Rhizosphere >...
AATGTGTGTAGGTAAAATCGTCGGTCATGAGCCGCTCGAGCATGGGGACGTCTTCCTTCAGAATCGCCGCGCTGCGCTGCGCATCAAGCTTGCGGATCTCCTGCTCGTCCTTGGAACTGGGCGCGCCATAAATAGCCGATTGCGCAAGCAGCAGGACCGTAGCGACAGCGAATGCCCACTTCATAACCCACCTCCGCGAATCCATCTTGAATCTAAGCTTGATCCCGCATCGTACGCTCCCCGTCTTCCGGGCACAAGATTCCCGCCGCGAACGTAGTCGAAGTGCCCGAGGCCCCTGGGATTGACACCCCCTCCATATTTCCAGTATTATCGAAATATGAGCCGCGCCCCCGAAAGTGCCAGTGCAGACCAGGTCGCCCGATACGCCGACATGTTCTCGGCCATGGGAACCGAACCGCGCCTGCGCATCATGCAGTTGTTGCTGTCCGCGCATCCCGAAGGTCTCGTCGTCGGCGATATTCAGCAAGAACTCGATGTTCCCAACTCCACGCTCTCGCACCATCTCGACAAGCTGAAAAATGAAGGGCTGGTGAACGTCCAGCGGGAGAGCACCTTTCTTCGTTACACGGCGAACGCGGAAGCGCTCCAGGAAATCCTGCGATTCCTCTACGCCGAGTGCTGCACGCGGAATAAGGCCCTGAAACCCGCGGAAATCGTCCGAATCTGCAAATAGGAGAAGGCATCCATGAGTGACCCGACTATTAAGGAAGTGGTGAAAGAGAAATACGGCCAAGCTGCCCTCCGCGTCCAGTCGGGCGGAAGCTCCTGCTGCGGCGCTGCGCCATCCTCGGCTTCTGGCTGCGGCGATCCGATTACCTCTAATCTGTACGACGCGCAACAGGCCGGCCAGATCCCCGAGGAGGCGCTGCTCGCCTCGCTCGGCTGCGGCAATCCGACTGCCCTGGCGAAGCTCAATCCGGGCGAAACGGTGCTCGACCTTGGCTCCGGCGGAGGCATCGACGTGCTGCTTTCCGCCAGGCGTGTGGGCCCCACGGGCAAAGCCTACGGTCTCGACATGACCGATGAAATGCTCGCGCTAGCCAACGAAAACAAGCGCAAAAGCGGAGCCGAAAACGTAGAGTTCCTCAAGGGCGAGATCGAGCACATTCCGCTTCCCGATAACTCGGTCGACGTGATCATTTCCAATTGCGTGATCAATCTCTCAGGCGATAAAGACCAGGTGCTGCGGGAAGCCTTCCGCGTCCTGAAACCCGGAGGCCGCTTTGCCGTGTCCGACGTGGTGACCCGCGGCGAAATTCTTCGCGAGATCCGCGAGAGCGTGCTGCTGTGGGTCGGATGCGTGGCCGGCGCTCTCGACGAAGAAGCCTACAAAAGCAAGTTGGCTGCAAGCGGTTTCGAACAGGTGGGCGTGGAGCCTACGCGAATTTACCAGGCGGCCGACGCGCGTGAATTCCTCGCCGCCGCGGGGATCGACGCCGACGCCATCGCCCCTGAAGTGGACGTTAAATTCATGGGCGCTTTCATTCGCGCCGTGAAACCCGCCGCGCAACCCACTCAAGCGAAGAAAACCTGCTGCGGCCCGGAGTGCTGCAGCTGAACCTGCCGGGAAAGGCCGCTGAATGCCCGGAACATACAATGTGCTCTTTCTCTGCACGGGCAATTCTGCCCGTTCCATCATGGCCGAGGCTATTCTCAACCACAAAGGCAAGCCCTACTTCACGGCTTACAGCGCGGGAAGCCATCCTTCGGGCGCAGTGCGGCGCGAAGCTCTTGCGCAGCTCGAACGCGCCGACATATCCATCGAAGGCCTTCGGAGCAAGAGCTGGGACGAATTCGCAAAGCCGGGTATCCCGAAGATGGATTTCGTGTTCACGGTCTGCGACAACGCCGCCAGGGAAGCGTGCCCCTTGTGGCCCGGCCAGCCGATGACGGCGCATTGGGGCATTCCCGACCCGGCTTCCGTCGCTGGAAGCCCTGAGCAAATCGAGCGCGCCTTTCGCGACGCTTTTATGCTGCTCGACCGCCGGATCGGCCTGTTCCTCAGTTTGCCTCTTTCGAGCCTCGACAAGCTGGCGATTCAGAAAGAAATTGACAAGATCGGGCGCCAATGAGATCCACCCTCCCCACGCGCGTCGTCGCGGAATTCGTCGGAACGGCTTTTCTCGTGGCAGCCGTGGTTGGTTCGGGAATCATGGCGGAGCGCCTCTCGGGCGGGAACACGGCTCTGGCTCTTCTCGCCAACACGATTGCCACCGGTGCGGCGCTGGTTGCTCTTATCCTCACATTCGGGCCGATCTCAGGCGCCCACTTCAATCCTGTTGTGTCCATCGCCGATGCCATCGAAGGCGGCCTGCCGTGGACGGAAACGCCCGCCTACGTGCTGGCTCAAATCTCAGGCGGCATCGGTGGCGCGATTCTGGCCAACGCGATGTTCGCGCTTCCGCTTGTCTCCGCGTCGCACCGCGTCCGTAGCGGAACGGCTCAGCTGTTAAGCGAATTCGTCGCGACGTTTGGACTGCTCTGCGTAATCTGGGGCTGTTCGCGTTCCCGCTCCAGCGTCGTCCCGTTCGCGGTGGGAGCCTACATCACCGCTGCGTACTGGTTCACGGCGTCCACCTCGTTTGCCAACCCTGCGGTCACCATCGCGCGTTCGCTGAGCGACACCTTTTCCGGCATTCAACTGCGCGACGTGCCGCCGTTCGTCGTCGCGCAGCTCGCGGGCGGAGTCGCAGCGACGTTTCTCTTTCGCTGGCTGGTTCCGTCGCTGCCGTCTGCCGCGAACAAAGTCGTCGTGCCGCGCGAAACCGGAACCTGAAGCGAACGCCCGTTGGCAGTAAGTAACCATGCGGATCATTCTGTCAACTACAGGAAACGACTCTTTAAGGCTCCGCTCTGTGTCCTTTCGTGAACACTCTCCGGACCTCCCCTTCCCATGTCTTTCGAATTTCCCTTCAGTCAAGTTGATTTCACGTCGGCCGACGCCGGGGCAGATATAAGTCCTTATGATTCAGTCATGAAGGTTGGCATCCCAGCTGCTACTAGGCAGGTAGCAGTGTTGCTGCAACTGCGAATCTCTGGGAGGAAAAATGTTTAAGAAATTGGCACTACTGGCACTCGCGAGCAGCTTCATGCTGACGGCGAAGGCCGACACCATCGTCTCAAGTTCGGCGACCAATACGACGAACAATTCCGGTTTCGCCACTCAGAATATTGCTCCGAATCCGCAATGGGCCCCCGCCCTGCCCGGTTCGAACTGGGTGTCGTATGCTGTCACCGGAGACCCGTCGGCGCCGGGCTACACCGTTCTTCCGAACGGCACCGCGGCGATTTTCACGCAGACGTTCACTCTTGGCGCACCGGTGGAAAACGGCTTTTTGAACGTACTGGCCGATGACACCACGTCCGTCATCCTGAACGGCACCACGATTTTCGCTGCGAACCTCGGTGGTTCCTATCCGACCTGCTCAAACATCCCCATCGGCTGCTTGACCAGCACGGAAGCATCCATCAACCTCACCCCTTACATTGGCCTCTTCACGACTGGGGTCAACACGCTGTCTTTCCAGGTGTATCAGGAAAACAATGTTTCCTACGGCTTGGATTACTACGGAGACATCAATACCCCTGAGCCTGGAACGCTTGCGATGCTCGGCATCGGACTGGTCGGCCTGTTCCTGATGGGCCGCCGCGAAGTTGCCGGCACCTTCGCCAGCTAGTTTTTCCTCGAAGTTTCATTTCCAAGGGAAGCTGAACTCGCCCGAGTCAGCTTCCCTTTTTTTTTTGCCGCATCGCCGTTTTTCTCTGGCGCGCCAGTCCCTTTTTCGCACCGCTGGCGATTTCTTCAGAAGCAGCCAGTGATATAGTGTGGGCGCTCGGAAGGCCGCGTGGAGGCTTTCCCGGAGGTTTCGATGCGTCCAAGGGGCATTTCTTTGCTGGTTCTCGCCGCTGCTGTCTGCGCGCCGCTGCTTTCTCTGGCGCAGAATCCCGCGGCCAACACGCGGCCCGCAACACTCGACATTTATGTGATCGACGTGGAAGGCGGCAACTCCACCCTCATCGTGACGCCCAGCCGCGAATCCCTGCTCATCGACACCGGCTATCCCCCGCCCGCCGCCTCGCGCGACGCAGGCCGCATCATGGACGCAGTCCACGACGCCGGCCTCCAGCAGATCGACCACCTCGTCACCACTCACTGGCACGGCGACCATTTCGGCGGCCTCGCGGAACTTGCATCGCGCATCCCGGTCCGCGAGTTTATCGATCACGGACTTCCCGATTCCGAACCCGCGCAGTCCGCCGCAAACGCCAGCACAGCCGCTTTCCTGCGAGACGTCTACCCCGAGCTTTACGCCAAGGCCAAACACACCGTGGTGAAGCCGGGAGACAGAATCCCCATGACCGGCCTCGACGTGCGCGTGGTCACGTCCGCGGGCAAAGTGATCGAGAAACCGCTGCCCGGAGCCGGTCAGCCGAATCCTTATTGCGCGGATGCATCTGCGGACAGCGCGTCACCGGTTCTTTTTGCGGAAGATGCCCAATCGGTGGGCCTCTTCTTCACCTTCGGCAAGTTTCGCGCCGCTCACTTGGGCGATCTCGTGAAGAGCAGGGAATTCGCGCTGATGTGCCCGGTGAACCGCCTGGGCTCAGTGGACGTGCTCCTGGGTTTGCATCACGGCCAGGCTACGTCGAATTCAGCGGCGCTCGTACACGCGCTTCACCCGCGCGTCGCCATCATGAATAACGGCACACGGAAGGGCGGGGAACCCGACGTGATGAAAGTGCTGCACACGTCCCCGGGGCTGGAAGATTTGTGGCAGCTCCATTTCTCGCTGCTGAGCGGCCAGGAGTACGCCCAGCCGGGAATGTTCATCGCCAACACGATCGACGATCCCCGCCCCGAAATGCCCCTAGACCCCATAACCGGCCCTCCGACCGCCATGCCGGCAGCGCCGGTCCACAGCGGGAAAGCATATTGGATCAAGGTCTCCGCCCAGCCCGACGGCACCTTCACCGTCACCAACCAGCGCAACCAGTTCACCAAGACCTACGCCGCGCACGCGAAGCCCGCAGCGAACTAAGTTTTCGCGCCGCCAGATAATCTCAGCGTACTCCTCAGCGTTCGAGAACGTCCTTATAGGCATTCAGCGCGATTTTCTTTGGCTGGCGATCGAGCACGAAGTCCACCGAGCGCGTCGAGTTTCCGGCGACCCCGATCTGTCCCAGCCGCACCATGCCGTTTCCGTAATCGGCAAAGATCGGAACGAACATCGCGAAGTTGTTGTCCACTTCGCTCTGCGTAATTTCCGCGTGGACTTTGGTCTTGCCGCCCTCCGCGGGTTGCAGTTCGTACTTGAAGGCATACTTCGGCACAAGTGTCCCGTAGACCCACTCGTTGAAGAACCAGTCGAGGCGGCCGTTTCGCTGGAGGTCCATCTGTTTGGTCATGTGCTTTTCGGCGACGGCCTTGAACGATTCCGTAGAGGCTGGCACATCGCGATGGCTCTGCATGAAGTCATGCATCATGTCGATGAACGCCTGCTCGTTCTTTCCGGGGACCGCCGCATCGTCGTACAGGAGCGACCTCAGCATCAGCAACACGTATGCGCCCTTGGAATACGTCACGCCCTGGTACGCGTCCTCCGAGTGCGGCGTATCGAGACGCATTCCCAGCCACAGCGGCCCCGCGTCATTCGGTGAAACGCCGAAATTATTCTTGTCGAGGACGCGCACTCGCTGGCGCTCCCAGAAGTCGATGTAATCCTTCTGCCACTTCGCGCCCATGGCCTCTTGCAGGAATAATCCCGCGGCAAACTCCGCAAAGCCCTCCGAGAGCCACTGGTCGTGATAGGAAGCCCAGCCCACTCCGTGCCCGAACCACTGGTGCGCCACCTCGTGCGGCGTCACTTCGCGGACAAAGCCGGTGAACTTCGTATCGATCTGCCCGAACATCATCCAGCGCTGCGTGGAGTCGATGTAAGCCGAAATCGGCAGGTACACCAGATTTGGCCACGACTGCCCGAAGTTGAAATCCGGCTGTTCGGTGATGTAGATGTTGTCGTAGGGCGCCTTCCCGAAATAAAGCGTGCACACCTGCAGCTGCGCCCGCGTCTGGTCCAGGGCGTACTTGGTCATCCCGTCGGGCGCCATCGAGCCGAGAATTTGGTGGGCCTTCAGAACGTCCGGCAGCTCCGTCAGATAATATCCGGAGATGTCGTAATGGGTGATCGTGTCCTGGAGGTCCACCTTTTTGTACTGCCCGTAGTTGAATCCGGCCACCGCCACCGGCACGGGCGTCACCCAGTGCGACACGGCAAATCCAGCCTCGGTCGATTGCCCCTCGAGCTTGCCGACGCTGATCACCACGTTCGAAGGCGGCACTTTGAACGTGAGATCATAGAGCGCCTTTTCGCCAAAGCCATTGAGGTTGGGATACCAGGATTCCCGCGCGCGCACGTAGTAGCTTCCGCTCCCCGCGTTCACCAGGACTTTGTCGCCCACATACTCCACGGTGATCGAGCTTTCCTGCCCCATCGCCGGAGCCTGGTCCAGCACCGCGTAGAACGACCCGTCGTTCTTCCGATTCTCTTGGATGAAATGCAGGTCGTGGCCGCCCGCGTCGGTAACCCGCGCGACGCGCAGGTTCGGCAGCAGGTTGAATCGCATCACGCGTTCGCCCGCCACCAGCGGCTCGAACGTAAGGCTGGCGCGGCTGTAGAGATGATCGTTCTTGGCGATCACCGTCTCGATGTTGTAGCGATGCGTCGCAAAGAGCCGCCGGTCTTCGCGGGAATTCGCGGTGTTGGCCAGCACCTCGGATTTCAGGTGCTCGGAGTACCAGATTCCGTCGTCGGCGTCCGCCCCGCTGCTATTGATGAGCGCCACTTCCTCCGGCGAATCGATCTGCGGGAGGGCGCCCACGCGCTCGCGCATCAGGAAGCGCAAATCCTTGTGGCGCGTCCCGCGCAGATAGGCGTTGAAAAACGGCGGATGCTTCGGATTGTAGAGCGCCGCCAGCACTTCGGCGTCCACGTTATCGATCGCTTCGCCTTCGAGCAGCGACTGCGTAAATCCCTGGGGGTTTTCATCGCGCCGGCGAACCTTGTTTTTCCACTCCTGAAAAACGGTTGCCGCTTCGGGGGGCGCATCCGTCTTGTCGCCCAGCACGGCGGAGAAATTCGCATACTCGCCGGGCGTGAAGCGGAACACCGCCTGCGTGAAATCCTCCTCGGCCGCCGGACCGCCCGCGCGGCGAGTCATCTCCCGCGTGTCCAGACCGCCCAGGGGCTTCAGCGTGAAGTGTCCGTCGCCCACAAAAATCGCGCCGGTCTCGAAATTGTTCACCAGCGCCAGAAAAGTAATCGTCCCCGATTTAAGCTCGAACGTGCCCACGTCCATCGTGAGCGTGGCGTTGGTGCAGCGGTAGGTTGGTCCCAGCCCAACGTCGCGAAGTTGCCGGTAGAGTGGGTCCGAGTTCGCAAAAGCCGCGCTCTTGTCGGTAACTTCGACGCTGGTCTGCTGCGCCGCGATCACCAGGCTAATGGCGACTTCCGCGTTTCCGTGCAGATCCACTTGTTTCACCGATTCGTCAAAGCCGTCTCGCGTGACGCGAACGGTGTAAGTGCCCGCGGCCAAATTCGGCGCCGCGAACTTGCCCGCCTCGTCAGAAGTAAGAACGAGCGGCGCAGCCAGCCCGCCGCCGCTGATCTCCACCCGCGCCCCAGCCACAACCGCCCCCGAAGGGTCCTTCACCGTGCCGGAAATAGTGTCCGCGCGGACGCCCGTCGCGCACGCCAGACAAAGCAGCGCCAATAAAAGCAGCCACATAATCAAGAACAAGGAATTAGAATTCCTGGCTAGCGGTTCGTCAGGGCGGCTCATGCGCTCTCCTGAGAGGTGTTTGGGGTGCTGTTATTGCGCTCCGGCGGAAGGGAACTGTATTATAGAAGCGTAATAAGTACAATATGAAGTAATAGAGACTCGAATACCAGTACGCCTATGGCTGAGGGAAGCCTGGCGTCGGTTCTCGTTCGGAATGATCGGTGACGATGAACGGCACGGTCGGACGCGATAATGCCGTAAGATAAGCTGAAATTAACGGCCGTGTGGGAGCTGTCGGAGGAAATTGGAATGGAATGGATCAATTCATTCACAATGGCAATCTTTCTTTTTGGACCATGCTGCTTTGCACAAACGCCTCCGAATGCAGTAAGCGACAAGTCAGCCACCCTGAAGCCGGAATTCTCGCTTGTAGTCGCTCCGCCAGCTGGCCCTATCAGGTTAGGAGTGGCCATCAACGTTTCTGTCACCGTGACCAACGTCAGCGGCAAGGAGATCTATTGGGCGACCGAAAGCCCCGACACTCCATACCGGGCATTCGATATCTTACTTAAAAAAGACGGCCAGAAAGTGGAAACGACGGTCTTCCACCGAAAAATCACGGGAACACAAAGGCCGGATGACCCTGCCGATGTAGAGTTGGGAAATGCGACGGTGTCTCCTATTCCACCAGGTAAATCCTTTACTCTCTCAATAGATCTCACGCGGCTTTATCAGATCACCGAACGCGGCGCGTTCACTTTGGACGTTGGTCGCTACGACGAAGATACTAAGACAGCAGTTCACTCCAACACTCTGATCCTGAACATCGAACCCGAATTCTCGATTGTAGTTACTCCTCCGGCTGGCCCTATCAGGTTAGGAATGCCCATCGACCTTTCCGTCACCGTGACGAACATCAGCGGCAAGGTAATCTACTGGGAGGCCGAAAGCCCCGACACTGCCTACCGGGCGTTCGATATCTCGCTTAAAAAAGCAGGCCAGGAAGTGGAAACGACGGTCTTTTACCGTAAAATTACGAGTACACAGAGACCGGATGACCCTGCCGATGTAGAGGTGGGAAATGCGACTGTGTCTCCTATTGCGCCCGGTAAATCCTTTACCTTCGACTTAGATCTCAAGCGGCTTTATCAGATCAAGTTACCTGGCGAGTACACTTTAGAAGTTAGTTGCTACGACGACACTAAGACATCGGTTTTCTCCAATACTCTTACCCTGAACATCGTTCCATAGTCGCGGCGCCTTTCCCGCGAGCCTTTATCCGTGAGGGGCGATCTAGCCAATTGCTATCGACGCGCGAAGACTCCCATCTTGCTCCCGCAACCCGAAACCTGTATGTTTCGTCATGGCAACACCAGCGCAGCCTGGTGACACCCCTTCTACCGGCGCGATAGCAGCGCCACTCGGTGGCGACGCAAACGCTGCCGGTTACGGCCTGCGGCGGGCCGTCCTTTCGCCGATGGAAACGCTGGCGCAGTCGATTTCCACGATCGCGCCCACTACCTCTCCCGTCGCCACAATCCCCCTGGTTTGCGCCCTCGCGGGTAACGGTACTTGGCTCGCCTATGTTCTGGCGACCGCCGCCGTCCTCCTGGTCGCCTGGTGCGTAGGACGCTTCGCGCGGTATTCCTCCTCGCCCGGCTCGCTCTATTCCTACGCCACGATGATCCTCCCGCCCTGGCTCGGCGCCACCGCCGCCTGGAGCCTTCTGCTCGCCTACGTGTGCGGCGGCGCGTGCTGCATGGGCGGCTTCTACCACTTCGCCGCGGTGATGCTGCGCGACGCCACCAATCACTTCGCCTTCAACGTGTTTCTCGCAGCGCTGGTCTCCATCGTCCCCATGTGGTTTGCCTGGCGCGACGTGAAAATCTCCGCCCGCCTGATGCTCTCCTTCGAGGCGGCATCGGTAGCGCTCATCGTCGCCGTCATCGCGCTCGTGCTCGTGCGCCATGGGCTCCATCCTGACCTGGCGCAGCTCCATCTGCGCGGCGTCAACGGCAGCGGCTTTCGCCTGGGACTGGTGCTAGCGGTGTTCAGCTTCACGGGGTTTGAGAGCGCCACCACCATGGGAGCGGAAGCGCGCGACCCCCTGCGCACCATTCCCCGCGCCGTGATCCAAAGCGCCATTCTAGGCGGCGCTTTCTTTACCATCTGCGCCTACGCGGAGGTCCTCGGCGTCAGCATGGGAGCCCAGAACCTCGCCACCGCCGATGCACCCCTCCACGTGCTGGCCAGGGTAAGCGGTGCGCCGGCGCTGGGGCTGCTGATCGATATCGGCGTGCTCGTGAGCCTGTTCGCCGGAGTGCTGGCCTGCATCAGCGCCGCCGCCCGCGTCCTGCTGCTGATGGCCCACAACGGCCTCGCGCACAGCGGCCTTCGCGCCACGCATTCGCGCAACGAAA
>Ga0265325_10003502_pt1 | contig 10218 bp, 7 predicted proteins | sample 41420metaG_FD_202090 | JGI IMG/M metagenome (GOLD analysis project Ga0265325, IMG submission 202090) | Rhizosphere microbial communities from Carex aquatilis grown in University of Washington, Seatle, WA, United States - 4-14-20 metaG | ecosystem: Host-associated > Plants > Roots > Rhizosphere >...
ATCCGCTCTCCCTTTTCTCTAACCCTGTTTTCCGAAGACGTTCTTCGCGAGCAGCAGCAGCCGCGAGCTGAATTTCAGGCCCGCGGGATCGGAGGCTTTCAAGTTGATCTCAAACCGCACTTTGTCCTGGTCCAGAGTGAATCGAATCATGCCGCCTCGCGAGATGAAGTCGTCGGACTCGCCCACGGTCATCACCGCGGAAGTGCCAAGCCCTTCCAAAATTTTCGCAAGATGCGGGTTCTCGGCGTTGCTGATGAATAGAACCTGGCAAGTGCCGGCCTCTTGCGGCTGCTTGAGATGCAGAACCCGGATAGGCTTCGTACCGATGGTCTTTCCGTTGAGCGTGTTTTCGAGCTCTCCGCGGAAAGGATCGTCCCCCAGAGTGCAGAGGTCGAACGACGGGCCGCCTGCGGCGGCAGTGGGCCAGTCCACCAACTGAGCGAAGTGAAAAAGAAACCCGGCCTTCACGTGGTATTCCTCGGTTTTGCCCTGGGCGTGCGAGGGCCCGTACGCCGCCATGAGGATCAGCAGCAGTAGTAGGGCGCGACGGCGAAACAAGGAAGTCGCGGCAACGCCCGCCGGCAGATCCCGGGAATGGCTGGGCGGGACAGAATCCGGCACGATGCAAAGAGGGCGGTTCAACAGAGAACTCCCGGTCCCGAATGTCCACGTGAATGTGACCTATCGCGGCGCCGCGTTTCGTCCCGACGGAAGCGGCGAAACTGCGGGCCCCTTCCTAAGGATTCGGACCACTTCCCAGACGGCACCCTATAGGAGATATCGTTGGATAAGCTGCTTATCTTTAATGATTTCTGCTGACTGTTACCGAGGCGTACGCCCAAGGGTCTGAGTAATCGGCGGGGCCAAGGGTCGATTCCGTCGGCCCTTGGTCTTCAGAAGGGTAGTGTGCGTGTGGCCCGAGCGCGAGATTCGCGCGCCGCCGCTGTTTTCGCGCCGTGGGCTTCGGCCTGCTAGTTCTTGCCGGCGGAGAAACGAAGGCCCACGTATACGACGCGGCCCTGTTCGACGGGGATCTCATCCACGCTGGTAAATCCCCAGCTCGGCAGCCACACGCGGAAGTCGGTCAGGTTGTTCGCGTGCACCACGAAAGACACCCCGGTTCTGTCCGAAAGGTGGAGAGCCTTGCCAAGGTCGTAACGCAGGTCTCCGTTGAGAATATTATGCCAGCCCTGAACCGGGTTGACGGAATTGCTGTAGCCGTTGATCGTCCCGTCGGAGACTTCGAACAGGCTGACCGATAGGCCGTGCCGGTCCTCGTAGCTTCCGCCGGCCTTAAAGCCCAGGTTGGGAATGGGAGTGACATCGCTCCTCCCGTTCCCGTTCACGTTGGTCTGATAGAGCATCGATCCTTCCAGGAAGAAGTCCTTCCGGAAATAATACTTTCCCTCGAGCTCGGCGCCGTTGAAGGTGAGCTCCCCGAGGTTCACATAACGAATCGGCTTGCCGCTGACGGAGACAATGCTGTTGCTCTGTTTGCTGTGAAAATAATCCACGTCGGCCTGCAAGCGGCCTCCCTGGAAGCCTATGCCGAGATCGAACGTGCCGACTTTTTCCGGCTGCAGATTGGTGTTGCCCACGATCCCGGGCCTATTCAGGTGAAGTTCGTCCAGCGCGGGGGCACGAAAGGCCTGGCCGTAGAGCGCCTTGATGCTCATCCACGGCGAAGGACTCCAGACCGCACCGCCTCGCGGCACGGCGTTCAGCGAGATGTCGCCGATCTTGTTGGACTGGAAGCCGCCGATGAGTTTCAGATCGTGCCGCAATTGATGGTCGATCTGAGCGTAAAACGCGCCCCCGGGCCGTGTGCCCTGCGCGGCTATCTGATGGGGAATGACGGCGGTATATTCCTCCGTACCGGCGATGCGATTGAAGAGCGCGCCGGCCGTCAAGCGGTCCTTACTGCCGAGAGTGATCAGGTTGGTCCATTCGGCGACAAGCTCGTTGGAATCCCTGGACGTGCTCGGATACGGAATCTCGCCGAAAGTCGTACGCGTGAAAGTGACGTTGAAATCCATGTCCCAGTTTTTGGTGGCCTTGTGGTCGTAGCCGAGATTCGCGAAGTCCCGGGTCAGGCGGGTCTCGCCCACGGTGCCCATCACGAAGGCGGTGGATTGCCACTCCGTGAAAGCGGACATGAAGCTCAGGCCCTTGTAGTCCGATTCAAAGTAAGCGCCCACACCCCGGTCTACCACCGTTACGTTTTGTGTATTCGGCACGTGCGGCGCAACCGGAGAATTTCTCAAGGGAATAGGAACGGAGTAGGTAACCGGCCAGTCCGGGGCGTCGTGAAGCTGCGCCGCTCCCACCGCGCTGAGGTCGCCGCGCTTGTACATGAGCTGCGCCGAAGAATCCACGGCGCCCTTGGCTCCGCCGAGCGCGTCGGCGGTCACCTGGTTGTTTTTTGCCTTCCGCGTGATCAGGTTGATCACCGCCGAGAAGGCGTCGGTTCCATAGAGCACCGAGCCGGGGCCGCGGATTACTTCAATGCGATCGATGATCTCCACGGGAAACGATTCGAGAAGATCGGATATGATTCCGCCCTCCTGCACCTCTCGCGTCGGGCGTCCGTTGATCAGGAAAAGGATGTGACCGCCGGCGGTTTTGGTCTGGTCGCCGCGGGCCGCCACCATGCTGCGGTCGGTGAAGTACTGGCTCGTTCCGGTCAAGCCGGTTACGCGCTGGAGGATTTCACCGAGCGTCATGCCGCCGAAGCGGCGCAACTCGTCGCTGGTGACCACGGACATGATGCTGGGCGCGTCCGACAGCTTGTCCGTGAAGCGGGAGGCCGTGGTCACATCGATGTTCATCAGCGCTTCGATGTCCATTGAGGTTACGTCCGCCCCGGCCGCGGTGCTGCCCGCGGTCTGCGCGGCTTGCTGTGCCGGCGTAGCGGACGCAAGTATGAAGAACAGAAATGCCGCGCCCCAGGGTGCTTGCCACGTTGGAACGAGCGCAAATAATTTGGAATTTCTCATCTTGAGCCTTTCCCGGAGCCGCTGAGAGCTCCCCGCACCTGTTCCGTTGCTATTGAGTGCGCGAAATTTCCGGCCTGGCCGTGTGACAAAAAATGTATCGGCGAATTAGAAGCGAAGCTTTAGGACGGGAACGGAAGCAGAGGAAGCAAAGGACGCAGAGGAGGTTGATGAGAAGACGGTAATTTGATCGCGCTGCACGCTAAGAAGCGCGGGAATCGATTGAAGATCAGGGGGAGGGAGAAGGCGAGGTAGGGGAGAATCCTGCCGGATAGGGCCACGTGAAGCTGGGAAACTCGGCAATTCGAGGAAGCGACAAAAATGGAGGAGGTTTTCTCCTCTACATCATCTGCCTCCTCAACTTCCTTTGCCTCAATGTTGAAGCGACTGCTGCGGCTCGAGAAGCATGCCCACCAGATCGTGCATGAAGGCGGCCGCGCGAGCGCCGTCGACGACGCGATGATCGGAGGAAAGCGTCAGGGACATCATCGGACGCACGGCGGGGTGGCCGTCCACCGCGACGACGCGGTCTTTGATGGCGCTGACCGCCAGAATGCCGGCTTGCGGCTGGACGATGATCGCGGTGAACGAGTCCACATGATGCATGCCGAGATTGCTGATGGTGAATGTGGCGCCGGAGAGATCTTCCGGGCGCAGGCGGTTGGCGCGGGCGCGTTCGGTGAGGTCGCGGCGCTGCACGGCGATTTCGCCGACGCCTAGCTTTGCGGCGTTGCGAATCACGGCGGTGACGACGCCATCGTCGACGGCCATCGCGACCGCTACGTTAATTTCGGGATTGAGGCGGATGCCCGTACCGGTCCAGGTGCCGTTGACGCGTGGGTGCTTGGCCAGCGTGCGAGCCACGAGGGCGACGAGTACGTCGGTGTGCGTGGGGCGAACACCTAGCGATTTCTCGATGTCGCGCAGCAGCTCGCCGCGCGCGTGGTTGAGAGCGGAGGCGTCCAGTTCGCGGGTGACGAAAAAGTGCGGCACGGTCGTCCAGCTCTGCGTCGTGCGCTCGGCCATCAGGCGGCCGATGGAGCTCAGCTTTTCTTCGCCAGCACCCGAGGGCGCTGCCGCTGCTGTTCCTGCGGGAGCTGATGCTGCGGCCAGAATGTCGGCGGCGAGAATTTCGCCGTCGGGGCCGGATCCGCGCAATGTCGCGATGTCGATGTTGTTCTCTTTGGCGAGGCGGCGCGCTTTCGGAGAGATGCGCACCTGCCGCCCGTCGGACGGCGCCCCAGCCGGAGCGGCTTTTGGGGCTTGCGCGGCGGCAGAAGACGCAGCGGAAGCAGGGCGCGCGGCGTCGGCAGCGGCTTGCGTCGGGGCGTCTCCCGTGGGAACACTTTCCCCGGGGCCTAGCAGCCACGCAATGGTGCGTCCGACGGGGATCACGTCCCCGGGCTGCGCTTTTACGCCGCCGAGAATTCCTTCCGCCTGGGCTTCGACTTCGACTACGGCCTTGTCCGTCTCCACTTCGAGCAGGATTTCGCCTTTGGCTACGGCTTCTCCTTCTTTCTTGCGCCAGGAGACGAGCTTGCCGGTGTCCTGCGCCATTTCGAGAGCGGGCATTACGACGCTGATAGCCATGGTCGGGTCGACGATCCTTGAGAGAATTTTTACAGGCAGTGGCTCAGCCAATCACGGCTATGCCGCACAGCTGGAGCGCGCGGTCCACGAAACCGGCTGACAAGGTACCGCAAAAGCAGAAATCAATTCAACAATTCCAACAAAGAGCAGCCCAAGAACGTGCCCGCCACCCGCGCGCACGGCTGCAAAAGCTTCGCTTAGTCGGCGACGCCGATCCCTTCGGACTTGGCGCTTTCTTCCACCATTTCGCGGACGTGGCGGCTCGGCGCCGCTTCGGTCTCGCGGGTGGTCGGAAGAGGGCCGTTCACGGTGTAATAGCGCTGGCCGGCGACGAGGAGTTCCTCGGCAGGGAAGCGCGTGATCACTTCGTGGCCCGTTTCGGTGACGACGATTTCTTCCTCGATGCGTGCCGCGCTCCAGCCGTCTGTGGAAGGCCAGAAAGTTTCCAGCGCGAACACCATGCCCGGCTTGAGCACGTATTCCTGGTTGAACGAAACCAGGCGGCTGATCACCGGCTTCTCCCAGATGGCCAGGCCGATGCCGTGCCCGAATTGCAGCGCGAAGGCGGCTTCTTCGTCGGGGAAGCCAAACTCTTTCGCCTTGGGCCACACGGAAGCCACTTGCGCGGTGGTGCGCCCGGGGCGGATGAGCTCGATGGAAGCGTCAATGTAATCGCGGCAGCGCTTGTAAGCGTCCACCATGGCGTGCGGGGCATAGCCGACGCTGAAAGTGCGGTAATAGCAGGTGCGGTAGCCCATGTAGGAATGCAGCACGTCGTAATAAACCGGGTCGCCGGGCCGCAGGGTGCGGTCGGAGAAGACGTGCGGGTGCGGGCAGCAGCGCTCGCCGGAGATCGCGTTCACCGCTTCGACGTACTCCGAGCCCTGGTCGTAGAGCACTTTGCTCATCAGGCCGACCGCTTCGTTTTCCTTCATGCCAGGGCGCATCGCGCGATAGAGCTCGTCGTAGGCGACGTCGACCATCATGGCGGAGTGGTTGAGCAGCGAAATTTCGTCGCGGGTTTTGATCACGCGGGCGTCGGACATGAGCTGCTGGCCGTCGACGATCTTGATCCCTTCCTTTTGCAGCGCGAAGAGAATGGGCGGCTCGATGATATCGACGCCGAGGGGTTCGTTGTGCAGGCCGAGCTTTTCGAGTTCGCGCTTGATCTTCTTGGCAACGTCTTCGGCGCGGCCGGTTTCAGGCGACATAGCTCCGCGGAGCAGGCCGATGCCGGGGCGGGAACGCTCGCCCAGCCAGGGGCAATGCAATTGATGATGCTTGGCGGCGGAGCCGAAGTCCCAGAGGATCGGCTCGGAGTTCTGGGCCAACAGCGTGAAGCGGCTGTTCTTGTCCTGCGCCCAGGTGCCGATGTGAGTGGAGGTGATGTAGCGCACGTTGTTCATGTCGAAGCAGAGCAGCGCGCCCATCTCGGATTTGGCTAGCAGGGCTTTGACGCGGTCGAGGCGCTCGCGGCGCAGCCGGTCAAAATCGATACGCTGTTCCCAATCAACCGCCATCGATCCGTATGTGGGTAGTGCCATGGAAAGCCTCCTTACCAGGCCGAAGAGAGATCCCTCACTGCGTTCGGGATGACAACGAAAAGCAAATGCAACACACCAAATGCAAAATAGAAACTAAGAAGCCCGTTAGCTCCGATTACAGAGCGCGCGGGCCGCTTCAAATACCTGCTTCTCGCTGGGCACCGTTGAGTCTTCGAGCGCGGGCGAGAACGGAATGGGCACGTGCATCGCCCCCATGCGCTTTACGGGGCCGTCGAGATAATGGAACGCGCCTTCGGTGATCACCGAGGCGATTTCTCCCGTCACGCCGTAGCGATGGTAGCCCTCGTCGATGACGATGCATCGCGAAGTTTTCTTCACCGAGTCGATGAGCGTTTTCTCGTCGAGCGGCCACGTGGTGCGGGGGTCGACCACTTCAGCGCTGATGCCGATTTCGTCGAGCATCTTCGCGGCACCCAGGGCGATCTGCACCATGCTGCTGGTGGCTACCAGGCTGATGTCGCTGCCCTCGCGCTTGACGTCCGCTAGGCCGATGGGAATTGTGTACTCTTCGACGGGCACCGGACCCTTGAAGCGGAACATCATTTTGTCTTCGTAGAAAACCACCGGATTTTCGTCGCGGATCGCGGACTTCATCAGGCCTTTGGCGTCGTAGGGCGTCGAGGGCATCACGACTTTGAGTCCGGGAATGTGGCTGAACCACGCATGCAGCGACTGCGAATGCTGCGCGGCCGAGCGCCGCGTCGCGCCCAAAGTGGTGCGCAGCACCATGGGAACTTTCCACTTGCCGCCCGACATGTAATGGACCTTGGCCGCCTGGTTCACCATCTGGTCCATGATCAGGCAGACGAAGTCGCCGAACATGATATCCACGATCGGCCGAAGCCCCGTCATGGCCGCTCCCACTCCCAGGCCCGTGAATCCCGCTTCCGAAATGGGCGTATCGATCACGCGATCGGTGCCGAATTCCGTGGAAAGGCCGGTGAGCACTTTGAACGGCGTGCCCGCCTCGGCGACGTCCTCCCCCAGCAGGAAGACGCGCGGGTCGCGGCGCATTTCCTCGGCGATGGCTTCGCGGACGGCTTCTCCCAGGGTTATTTCACGCTGCGCTGTTGCTGTCATGGTTTCCGGCATGGCTCTCCCGCTTAGGCGTAAACGTCTTGGTCGACTTCTTCCGGCTGGGGATACGGTGTATCCAGCGCGAATTTAGCCGCCTGTTCGATTTCGGTTTTTATTTCTTTGTCGATAGCCGCAAGCTGCGCTGCGTCCGCCAGCTTTTCCGCAATGAGCCAATCCGCGAGCAACTTGATCGGATCGCGTTCGGACAGCCACTTGCTTTCTTCCTGCTTGGTGCGGTACTCGCGATTCATATCGCCCACGTGATGCCCGCGGTAGCGATACGTGTTGGCCAGCAGGAACGAGGGACCTTCGCCCTTGCGGGCCCGGTCCACGAGCTTTTCGGTTGCGGCGTTGACGGCGCGCACATCCTGCCCGTCCACGCTGACCCCATGCACTCCGAATCCCTCCGCGCGCGTGAGGATGTCTCCCGCGGTGACCTCGGAGAAGTGCGTGTACTCGTTGTACATGTTGTTTTCGCAAACGTAGATGGCCGGAAGCTTCCAGATGGCCGCGAGGTTCATCACTTCGTAGAGCACGCCCTGGCCAAGCGCGCCTTCCCCGAAGAAGCAGACGGCGACGCTGCCGGTGCCCAGTTGCTTGGCAGAGAATGCCGCGCCCGTGGCGATGCCGGCGCTACCGGCGACGATGGCGTTGGCGCCCAGGTTGCCGGTGGAGGGATCGGCGATGTGCATCGAGCCGCCCTTCCCCTTGCAATAGCCGGCTTCCTTGCCCAGCAATTCGGCGAACATGCGGTCCGGGTCCGCGCCTTTGGCGAGGCAGTGGCCGTGGCCGCGGTGCGTGCTGGTGATGTAATCCTCTTTGCGCAGCGCGTCGCAAATGCCCACGGCGACCGCTTCTTCGCCTATATAAAGGTGCGCGAGGCCCGGCATAATGGCACGGGTATACAGGTCATTGACCTGCTCTTCAAACAACCGGATCGCCATCATCCGGCTATAGGCCCCCAGCCACTTCTCGGCGGCGGCTTTATTGGCACTGCGATCGTTTACGGCCACAGTCGTTTTCATCGCACTCCTGGATACGCAGGTTATTTTTGAGTACGCGTATTATCCCACTTATGTGATCGGGGGATCAACGTTGCCTATCGAGAACAGGGAGAACTCATCCTGGGGCCACGCCGTCGCTCCTATCTTCTCATGGAGCAGTTGGTATCTTCCAGCGTAGAAAAGCAGAGGCTTGTCGTCCCGCGACTCGAAATGCTGCACGTGGCCGACGTAAAGCGTATGGTCGCCGGCTGGGTGCACGTCGATCACTTTTACCGCAAAGTAGGCCACGGCGCCATCGATCAACGGAACGTCGGCCCGCGTGGTAAAGCGGATGTGCAGGCCTTCCTGTGTACGGCCCGCGAAGTGATTGCTCAACTGCTCCTGTTTTTCAGCCAGCACGCTTACGCCGTAGTGGCCCGCGCTGGGCAGGATTTTGTGCATGTAGGAGCGGTTGTCGAGCGACACCAACACCAACGGGGGATCGAGCGATACGGAGACAAACGCATTGGCGGTCATGCCATGCGTTTGCCCCTCGTAGCTGGCCGTAATGATGGTGACGCCGCTGGCGAACCGGCCTAACGCGCTCCGAAACTGCCGCGCGTCAAATGCCGGCGCCGGTGGTGGAGCGCTTTCGGCCGACTCGCCTCCGCCTCGCTTAAGGCTTTCCGTTTCCATTCTTCTTCATCACCGCGCTGAAGTCGTCCGGGTTAATTAGGTCCGGCACCGTCCAGCCGTCGAGGTTGTATTCGCTCATGCACTGCTCGGCGAAACCCTTGTACTTCGCCGACTGGCCCATCATGTCGGCGACCATCAGGCATTCGAAGCGAATGCTCTCGTGGTTGCCGAAGTAATTGCGCTCGTAGAGCTCGTGACGGCCGCCGAATTCGGTGCCCATCGCGTCCCACATCAGCTTCATGAGCTTCACGCGGTCCTCGGCGCTGTACCCGTTCGAGCCCCGGACAAACTGATCCAGGTATTTTCGCGTTTCGGGCTGCTTGAAGTCGCTCGAGTGCGAAGGCAGGTAAATCAGCGCGCTGGCCAGCGTGTTCTCGATGATTTCCTTCAGCCGGGGATACGCGATGCTGGACATCACTCGGTACGCCAAGCCGTAATCGAGGTTGGGCAGCACGTACCCCGGTGTCCAGGGGTTCACGGTGCGGGCCATGGAATCCGTCAGCGACCAGAACAGGTTCCGCCAGGCCAGCACTTCGCCCACGGCCGCCTGCACGCCGCGGAATTCCTTGGAGCCGGTGGCGTCGACGCCCTTGAGCAACAGCCCGGCGATGAAGTCGAGCTTTACCGCGAGGCGCGTGCAGCCGTGGAACATGAAGCGCGGCAGGAATCCCGAGCGCGGGAAGAAGTGGTTGACCTTTTCGATGTCCCCATAGGCGAACACGTTTTCCCAGGGCACGAATACCTTGTCGAACACGATGATCGAGTCGTTTTCGTCCAGCCGGCTCGAGAGCGGATAGTCGAACGGGCTGCCCATCACTGTCGCCGTCATTTCATAGGACGGGCGGCAGAACAGCTTCAGCCCCGGTGCGGCCGTGGGTACGATGCAGACGAACGCGAAATCCTTCGTCTTGATCGGGAGCGCGCCGTTGTTGGCGATGAAGTTGTAGTGCGTCAGCGTGGAAGTGGTGGCCACCACTTTCGCTCCGCTGATGATCAGGCCGCCGTCGGTTTCCTTCTCGACGTGCATGTACACGTCGCGAACTTCGGCGAGTTCCTTGTTGCGGTCGACCGGAGGATTCACGATCGCGTGGTTGACGAAGGTGATCTCCTCGAGAACCTTCTTGTACCAGCGCTTGGCGTTTTCCTGGAAGGGCGTATAGAAATCGGAATTGGCTCCCAGAGTCGCCAAAAACGCCGCCTTGTAGTCGGGGCTGCGGCCCATCCAGCCGTAGGTGACCCGGGCCCATTCCACGATGGCGTCCCGCGCGCCGACCATTTCTTCCACGTTGCGCGAGGCCTTGAAAAACTTGTGCG
>Ga0265325_10003503_pt1 | contig 10216 bp, 6 predicted proteins | sample 41420metaG_FD_202090 | JGI IMG/M metagenome (GOLD analysis project Ga0265325, IMG submission 202090) | Rhizosphere microbial communities from Carex aquatilis grown in University of Washington, Seatle, WA, United States - 4-14-20 metaG | ecosystem: Host-associated > Plants > Roots > Rhizosphere >...
ACTGAGCTACGGGCGCTCTCTCCCCAATTTCTCACATTACAGATACTTACGCCACAACCTGCTTGCGCTCGTTCAGCGTTCTTTATCTGGCACTTGTGCCATAACTCCCCGTTCGACTTGCGATCACGAAAATAGATTGCCCACGGGCCGCGATCTACGACGTGACGCCGATCGGCTTTGGAAACGGATTGAACGGAGTTACCATAGCGCCCGGTTCCAATCGACATCGAAGGAAAGCGGGGGGTACACATGCGATTCGGAAAACATCTTCTCGTCACGGCCGTCGCGATCCCGAGTTTATTCGCGTTTGCGACGCTTGCGGGGGCGCAACAGCAGGCTTCGCCGCTTAAAGTGACACAGATCAAGGACAACATCTACTGGGTTCAGGGTGGCGTGGGTTCTAACGACGGCATCATCGTGGGCACGACCGGCGTCATTGTCGTGGATACCAAAACAACGCCGGATTCGGAAAAGGAAGTGATCGCCGAGATCGCCAAAATCACCCCCAAAGCGGTGAATGCGGCCATTATTACGCACAGCGATGGCGACCACGTCAACGGGCTGGCCGCTTTTCCGGCAGGGTTAACCATCGTTGCGCAGGAGAACTGCAAAAAGGAGATGGAAGCTTCCGCCAGCGGCCGTAACCCCGCGCCCCAGGATCGTCTGCCCACCAAGACCTACAACAAAACCGCCAAGTTGACGATCGATGGCATTCACATTCGCCTGTACCACTGGGCGCCTGGGCATACCAGCGGCGACACGGTTGTGTATCTACCCGACCAGAAAGTCGTCTTCGGTGGCGACCTGCTGACCACGAACCGCCGGAATGACGACACAGGTATTCATTTAGAGAAGCATGGCTCCGCTGCCGGCTGGATCGAGAATGCCAAGGGCCTGATCCGGCTCGATGCCGATATCTACTTGACCGGGCATGGCGATAGGATGACCAAGGCCGACGTGCAGAAGAAGCTCGATCTTATTCAGGACAAGTACAACAAGGTCAAGGCCATGGTCGCGCAAGGCAAATCTCTGGACGAAGTCACACAAGCCTTCGGCGAAACCGATTCGCCAGCGGCCAACGCCCCGGGGGGCCCAAGCTTCACCGTAGTCGCATATAGGGAATTAACAGGGAAGAGTTAGTCAAAGGCATTGGGGCTCACGAAGTACTCTCGCCCCGATTTCCGGGACCCGGCTAATTTGCGCGCCGATTGCTCTTCTTGCGGTGCGGCTTGTCAGCGTCGCGCTGGCGATTCGGCGGATTGGGAGTCTACTTGCGAGCGGATTCTGTCCGGTCGCTCTTGCCTGCCAGATAGAAATAGCCGACCTTGTTGTTTGGATTCGTGCCGTACCACATGCGCCCTTGGGAATCGAGGAAGAATTCCCGCATGGCGAGTTCCGAGTGCGGAGCCGGATATTCGATTACCTGGCCAGTCTTCGTATCGAAGCGGCCGAGTTCGTCCATGTGATGGGAGTCATACCAAAGATAGCCGTCGGCGTCGAAGCCCGTGCTGTAGGGAGTGGGTTCCGGTCCTGGCAGAGGATATTCTTTAAAGGTTTCCGTCTTGGGGTCAAAGCGCGCGATTTTGCCGGCGTTGAATTCGGCGACCCAAACCATTCCATCGGGGCCTATTTCCATCCTCCGCGGAAAACACTTCTCGGTCGGCATGGTCCATTCGGAAACCTTCATTGTTTTTCCGTCGACCTTGCCAATCTTATTTCCCCGCGAGCCGGTGGTGAACCAGACGTCGCCGTTCTTATCCGTTTTGACGTCGTAACTGGACTTCACTTCTTCGAAGCGCGTGAATTTTCTGGTTTCCGGATCGAATTTTGTGAGGGGAGAACCGCTGGCCCAAACGTTTCCGCTCGGGTCGACGCGAATCGTGTGCTTCGAGCCGCCCGCCCCGATCCCTTCTTTTCCCGGAGTATACGCGTCTTGATATTCGGTGATCATCCGCGTGTTGGGGTCCCAGCGTCCGATCTTGTTGGAAGCCTGTTCGGTGAGCCACACGGAGCCGTCGGGGGCCGGCACGGCCGAATGAATTGCGGCGGTTCCCACGTTGGGAACGGAGAAATCCTGCATGTCGCCGGTCTTGGGATCGAGGCGCGTGATTTTGTTCGCGACGCCGAAGTCGGGGATCCACAAATAGCCGTCTTTGTCCGGAGCGGCGCTGAACGGCATGCGGCTAGGTCCCGGCATGTCGTACTCGACATACACAATATTCAGAGCGTCGCGGCTGAAGGGGCGAACCGTGTCGCTGTAGCCCGGCATGTCCGCGGGAGATTTGGGAAGCACGGAATCGGGGCCGAACAATTTGGTCAGGTACGATGAGATATCCTCGGCATCCTGATCGGTGAGATTCCAGGTGTTGAAGTGCATCGCGGTCCGCATGTATTCGACGCGGTCCCTCCAGCCGTCGGCGTCGCGCGTTATGGAAGCCATGCGGGTCTGAAACAAATGGCAGGTGGAACAGTTCGCGTCAATCAGGTCTTTCCCTTTTGCCGCCGGCCAGAATTTCCGGGCTTGATAGTAGGAAATGTCATTCCAGCGGACCGCGCCCTTCTGCAAAGCAAAATCGTAGGAGGCATTTTGGTCTGCACCGAGCTTCACTCCTGTTTTCGGGTCGGTGCGGAAGCCGACGGCGCGTATCGTCAATCGGTAATCTCCGGCCGGCAGATTGGGGATCTGATACTGCCCACGGGTATCGGAAAGAACAATCACCGTGATCCTCGTCTTCGTGTTTTGAGCCTCGACGAAGGCACCCTGGAACGGCGCTCCTTCGGTACCTCTCACAGTCCCGGTAATTGTCGCGCCGGAGGACACGAAGCAGCAGAAAGCGATCAAGCCTAGCAACATAGCGAACCTAGTTTGTAGCCGCATGGGCATCTCCCGTTCAATCTGTCTGGAGGAGAATTCTATCGTCACGAGACCTTTCTGGCCAGCGATGATCTGATGCTGAGTCAGGCTTGGGGAATGTCCTGGGTAGGTGCGCAATTCACTTGTCGCGAGTGGGCGCGGAACCAGGAGGAGGAACTACGACGGCTGTCAGCTGGCGGATCATGCCGTCGGATTTCGTCAGGACGTAGATTTCGCCGTCGCCATCGACAGCCAAACGCAGATCGACTCGCCCGCCGTGGTAGGGGACGCCCTCGGGGTCGGTCTTGGGCGGAGCGGTGGCGTTGGCGATCGTAGGCAGCACGCGACCCGCGACGGCAGGAGTACCTCCCTTGCGCGCCCACGCGTCGGCGGCGATGTCATACATTCGCCGCTTTACAGGAGCTTCTCCCGGGGTGGCGTCGGGGCCTTTGTACATGATCTGCAATTCGTGGATCTCGGCCTGCTTGTTTCGTTCTCCGTGCCCCGCAATCATTTCATCCAAATTGCAGTAGAAAATCCGGCCGGTGGAAATGTCGTTGAAGATGTACTTGCCGCGAAGCGCGGGCATTCGCTTGCCGCGGTAGACGAAGCCGCTGCCGATCGCGTCGCCGTCCTTGTGGCTGTAAAGGGCGGACGGGTAAAGCGGAGTTACCGGCTCGGCAAGGCCATCCACTGTGAGCCGATCGTGCTCCGGAAAGGGAATCGGGGGATTCATCTGGCTACCCGTGGTGCTGGGGACATTGGGACGCGTGAAAAACTGTTCGTTGCCCTCCCGCTCTGCGTAGCCGTAATTCCCGCCTTTGTGGATGATGTCGACTTCCTCCCAGGAGTTTGCGCCGATATCGTCCACCAGGGCGGTTTTCGTGACAGCGTCCCACGTCATACGGTGCGGATGGCGGAAGCCGTACGCGTAGATTTCGGGGCGAGCGTTGGGCACCGAGATGAATGGATTCGGATCGGAACCAGTGGTCGGAATCCGGTAACGGCCGTTTGCGCTGAGCATGTCTTTCGAGCGCAAACGGATGTCGGGAGTGATGCGCAGAATTTTCCCGTGAAGCATATTGAGCTGTTGCGCGAGGGTTTGCCCTGGGCCTGCTATTTCCCCGGCAAAGTCTTCGCCCACGGTGACGTAGAGGTTTCCATAATCTTGATCGCCTGGATGCGCGAGGGGGTTGAAGGTCAAATCACCCATGATGTGGCTGCCGTGATTGAACCCGATGCGGAGCAATTCGCGCGCCGTGCCTTCAAAGGTGGCGTTGCGAATGTTGGTGTCCGTCCATTCGATGAGCACACACTCGACATGGGGCTGTTCCGCGGAACGATCGAACGAGGGAGTTACGGTGTAGCCGTCCAAATTCAGGCCGGGCTGCTGCGCGTTCGTCGGCATGGCGGGGCCGTAGCCGGGCCGTTCGGAATGAACGGTATAGAACTTGCCGTTTTTTGCGTAGCTGGGATCGAACGCGAAAGAAACGACGCCCATCGGGCCGGAGTTGGCGAGGAAACTGGGGAAAATGTCCACAAAGCGAAGATAGGGCGTGAACTGCCTGGTGGTCTTGTCGAGGATGTAGAGCGTTCCATTTTCGTCGTCGACGAACAAGCGGGAGGCCGCCAGCGGAGCGTTCATGGGTTCGGAGCGCAAAGAAGTGACGCGGGCGAGTTCGCCCTTGAAATTGATGGTTCCATTTTTGGCGCCCGGTATGGGCACGAATCCTGAGTCAACGGCGGTGTGGCGAGTGGGCCCGGAAAGCGGGACGCTTACGTAATCTTCCAGCAGGACGGCTGTTCCGTCCTTGTGAATCTGAGGCCCTGACGGGTATTGCGCGCGCGCGACACGCCCGCCCCCCAAAAAGCTCAAGAGCAACAGAAGGGAAACAACACCCCCCGGCATTCTTTCAGTCATTCCATGCTCGTTTCGCACCAGTACGGTTAGCGTCCTCTTACAGATGGCGGCAACGCGTTCGCCGCGAGCCTACTCTTTCTTTTCGGAAACTTCTCTGTACAGCACTTCGGTGAAGTGCTCGAAGGAGACGTGATGCGAATAGCTCTCGTATCCCGCTAGTATCTTTTCTGTCTTCATCTGGTCGAGGGTCTGGCCTTCGCGGACGGCTTTTTCCACGCGGCCCCTGGCGTCGCGAAGCATCTCGATGTAGGGCTTGATGTCGGCAACGGTCATCGGGTGGGGTCCATGGCCCGGGATCACCTTCGTATCAGGCGGATAAGTGGCGATCATGTCCTCGAGCGCCGCGATCACGGCTTTCACGCTGCCTCCATGCTCCCAGTCGACGATGGGGAATCCATCGGTGCGATAGCTGTCCCCTGAATGAAGCACATGCGACGTGGCGAAGTAAACGACGGTGCCGCCATCGGTGTCCGCGTGCGGATAGTGTATGAGGCGAATCTCCTCGCCGTTCCAGTAAAAGGTGGCGCGGTCGGTGTACGTGAGGGTGGGGATCGCTTCTTTGGCAAAGGGATCATATTTGACGCCGTCGCGCATCGTACCGGAAATCATGATCGCGCGCGCGTTTTCATGGGCGGCGATCACCGCTCCCTGTTTTTCGAAGTAGGCATTCCCGCCGGTGTCGCCGGGATGCCAGTGCATGTCGACGACCAGACGCACGGGCTTGTCGCTGAGCTTTTTCACAGCGGCTTCGACCTTGTCAGACATCTGGGAGAAGCTGGAGTTGACCGTCATGATCCCGTCGCCGGTGACGCAAACGGCGATGTCTCCGCCTGCGCCGGTCAGCATATACACATTCCCGCCCACCTTTTGCGTCTGCACATCAATTTTGGAGAAATCCTGCGGCTCCTGCGCCGAAACCGGCTGGGCAAACAGCAACAGCGGAAGGAGCGTCGTGACGGCAAAAAGCTTACGCAGTTCACCCCGCCCTTGGAGCTTCAGCGCCGATGCAAAATTCTTCATGGATTCCTCTTCGCGGTTTGGCCCCGACAATTTCTTGCTGCAAATCCCGCCGAGTATATTTGTTCACGAATGGCGAGGCAACAAGAGGCCCTTGGGCCAAGAAACGAGTACACTTGCTTTATAAACGGAGGATGTTGTATCACGTTCGGGGCCTGTTGCAACGGGTTTACCTTGGGGAGAGAAGCGATGAAGGGCGTTATTCTGCGGCTTCTGGCGATAAGCGTCGTGTTTTGTGGAGTATTCGCCGCCGTGCTGGCGATAGGCCGAGCCGCGGAGCGCCCGAATGCGGGGGGAATGGGACGGCAGGCAGGGGCGGGTCAGGTTTCAGTCGATGCCACCGATATCGGGGGCGTAGTGACCAGCACAAACGGCCCCGAAGGGGGCGTCTGGGTGATTGCGGAAACCACGGAGTTACCTACCAAGTTTCGCAAGATCGTTGTAACGGATGAACGCGGACGGTATCTGATCCCCGATCTGCCGAAGGCGCACTACAAGGTGTGGGTGCGAGGCTATGGCCTGGTCGACTCGCAACCGGTCGACGCGGAGCGCGGCCAGACGCTGGCACTGAAGGCCCTGGTGGCTCCGGACGCGCGCGCCGCAGCGCAGTATTATCCGTCGAGCTACTGGTATTCGCTCATGGAGGTCCCCCCGAAGAGCGCGTTCCCCATCAAGACGTCGGGCACGCAGCGATCCCAGCAGGGCGATCCTAATTACACGCCCGGATATTCGAAGTCACAGTCATATTGGATCGACGGGCTGCATTCGGAATGCGAGATGTGCCACCAGATCGGCGATAAAGCCACGCGGGAATTTCCCGCGAGCCTGGGGAAGTTCGATGCCAGCGCTCATGCATGGGAGCGGCGCATCCTGTCGGGGCAGTTCGGCGCGGAGATGACGGCGACCTTCAACGCGACCTTCGGGCATGACCGCGGGTTTGCGATGTTTGCAGACTGGACCGACCGTATCGCGCGCGGCGAAGTGCCCCCCGCTCCTCCCCGTCCGCAGGGAATTGAACGCAGTGTGGTTCTTACGTTGTGGGATATCGGCCAATGGAATACCTTTCTGCACGGCATCGTCGCGAGCGACGTCCGCAACCCGACCATGAACGCGTACGGGCACATCTACAACACGGATTGGGAACTGGGAACCGTGACGATTGTCGATCCGAGCGAGAGCACAGTCTCGACCGTCAAGATTCCGCTGCGGCGTGAAGAGGAGCGGGCGACGATGTCCATGGGGGCGAGCCAGGTGAATGCGGCGCCTTCTCCTTACTGGGGAGACGAACTGGCGTGGCCGGAGGATTCGGTGAATGCCGCGTACGCGCAGATGGACAGCAAGGGACGCATATGGATCGGCGCGCAGAATCGCAAACTCGATCCGCCGCCTTATTGCAAAGCGACGTCCAGCAACGTGTTTGCGCGAAACTGGGAGCCACCGCCGCAGACTCGCGATGGTGGCTGGGGCGTCGATATCTACGACCCGAAAACGGGGAAGTTCGAGGCGGTCGATCTGTGCTTCGTGATTCACCACTTGAAGCTCGCCTACGACAAGGACGAAACGGTGTACTTCGCCCTCAAGATCGGGCAGGTGGGCGGCGTAGGATGGGTGAATTCGCGCGTGTGGGATGAAACCCACGATGCGGAAAAGGCTCAGGGCTGGTGTCCGCCGGTGATCGACTACAACGGCGACGGCAAAATCGGAGCGTATACGAGAGCGCCTCAGCCGCCCGATCCGAAGCTCGATAGATTTGTCGATGGAACCCGGGGTTACGGAATTTCCGTGAGTCCCGTGGATGGCAGCGTGTGGGTGGGGATCACCAAGCCCATGCCCGGGAGACTTCTGCGCTTCGTTCGCGGATCGAATCCGCCTGCCACCTGCATGACGGAAATTTACGAACCGCCCTTCACAGCCAATCCCACTGGCGGCGAGAAGCTCGGGTATGTGCCGCGCGGCGTGGATTTCGATACCAACGGGCTGGTGTGGACCAATCTTGGCGGCAGCGGGCAACTCGCTAGTTTCGACCGCAGCAAGTGTAAAGTGCTCCGGGGACCAACCGCGACGGGGCAGCACTGCCCGGAGGGCTGGACGCTCTACCCCGTCCCAGGGCCGACGTTTAAGGGCGAGACCGAAGCCAAGGCGGACTGGATTTATTTCGTCTGGGTTGACCGTTTCAATATTCTTGGCCTCGGCAAGAATTCCGTGGTGGTGACGGGGACAGGCTCGGATTCCCTGCTGGTGTTCCAGCCCCCGACAAAGACCTGGACGGTGATGCGCGTGCCATACCCGATGGGGTTTTACGCACGCGATATGAACGGCCGCATCGACGACGCCAATGCGGGTTGGAAGGGCAGAGGAATATGGGCGGACAACGATACGCGCACCACGTGGCATATCGAGGGCGGAAAAGGCATGCCGAGCCAGCTCGTGCATTTCCAGATGCGGCCTGACCCGCTCGCAAAGTAACTGCATGTTGCCTGACAGATGCGATTTAGCTGGAGCAGCGGAAATGAAGGGCCGACCAATAAAGGAACAGAGACTGGAAGCTTTGAATGAAATCCGTGGCGGGCATAGCACTGCCGTGAATCATGAAGAAGAGGTAATCAGGGCCTTCATCCTTCCCAATCAGCGGGATCGGTATCTGGAGTTCCTGACAACCCCAAAGAAGAGGACTAAATTCATCGGGCAGCTCGCGCATTTTAAGCACTTGAATCCAAAATTCGCATTTAGCGTTCCCAGCGGAGAAGCGAGTGCTTCTGCACTTTTGAAATTGCTTAAGGCGAAAGGTGCTGGCCCTAAATGTTGGATTGCTTCGGAGAATCGCGAGCTCGATGCTCAGGAAATGGATCTAGAAACGGCCCTGAAGGCGACCATAGGATATGGCATGGGTACTATCATTTCCTGCATCGCAGGGAAGCTTGCCTATTTCGAGGATGAAGACGAAAGATACATCTTACAAAGGTTAACGCACCGGTCCTGATTACGAGCACTTGGTTTGCTTTGCTTTGCCGGCGGGCAGCAATGTGAAATGGTGAGGGATTGGACGAGCGTACTGTTAATGGAAGGAGTGCTGTCATGAGATGGAGAATTCCGCGGATTCTGGCGATCGCCCTTCTGTGCTCCGGTGTGTGTGCGGCCGTGCTCGCAATCGCTCGGGCGGCGGAGCGGCCGGAACCGGGGGGAATGGCAGGTCAGGCAGGTGGTGGTCAGGTTTCGCCGGGCGCTACCGATATCGGGGGTGTCGTGACGAGCTCGAATGGCCCCGAGGCGGGCGTGTGGGTGATCGCGGAAACCACGGAGTTGCCAACCAAGTTTCGCAAGATTGTCGTGACCGATGACCGCGGGCGGTATCTCATCCCCGATCTGCCCAAAGCGCATTACAAGGTGTGGGTGAGAGGATACGGATTGGTCGATTCTGAGCCGGCAGGCGCGGCGGGCGGCGCGACGCTTGCGTTGAAAGCGGTGCTGGCTCCCGACGCGCGCGCGGCGGCGCAATATTATCCTGCGAGCTACTGGTATTCGCTTATGGAAGTGCCGCCAAAGAGCGCTTTCCCGATCAAGACGAGCGGAGCGCTGCACACGACCCAAGGCGTGGCTCCCTCCGCGGAAGGAGTCGTAAAAACGCAGGCGGACTGGATCGACGGGTTGCATTCCGGCTGCGAAATGTGCCACCAGATGGGCGACAAGGCCACGCGCGAGCTCTCTCCGAACCTGGGCACATCTGACACGAGCGCCCATGCCTGGGAGCGGCGAATCCTCTCCGGGCAATTCGGCGGCAACATGACCAGCACCCTGAACGGCTATTTCGGTCATGACCGCGGGCTCGCCATGTTTGCGGACTGGAGCGATCGAATTGCAAAGGGCGAGTTGCCACCCGCGCCGCCGCGCCCGCAGGGGATCGAGCGCAATGTGGTGCTCACCGTTTGGGATCAAGGAACTTGGAATACTTTTCTGCACGGAATTCTAGCGAGCAACCGCAGAAATCCGACGCAGAATGCGTACGGCCATATCTACAGCACGGACTTTGAATCCACGGTGATGCTGATCGTCGACCCGAGCGAGAACACCGTACAGACAGTCAAGATTCCGCTGCGGGCCGAGGAGCAGCACGCCAGCCTGCGCCCCAACGGCGCGCCGTCTCCCTACTGGGGAGACACGCTGGTATGGCCGGAGGGCGCGGTGAGTCCGGTGAATCCGCAGATGGACCGCGAAGGGCGCGTGTGGATCGGCATGATGCAAAACGAGCGCCGGGAGCATCCCGCCTATTGCAAAGCGTCGGCGGGCAACGTGTTCGCGAAAAACTGGGAGCCGCCCTCGGCGATTGGCGCCGGTGTGGATATTTACGATCCGAAGACAGGCAAATTCGAGGGAATCGATCTGTGCTTCGGCATCCATCATTTGATGATCGCCGACGACAAGAACGA
>Ga0265325_10003508_pt1 | contig 10208 bp, 11 predicted proteins | sample 41420metaG_FD_202090 | JGI IMG/M metagenome (GOLD analysis project Ga0265325, IMG submission 202090) | Rhizosphere microbial communities from Carex aquatilis grown in University of Washington, Seatle, WA, United States - 4-14-20 metaG | ecosystem: Host-associated > Plants > Roots > Rhizosphere...
TCGACGAGCGAATCTTCGTTGACCGCGGCGCCGTGGCAAGCTATCCGGGCGATGGGCCCGCGCTCGGCCACGCGCTTCAGGCGACGGTGGTGTGGCTCGGAGGCGACCCGGCAATGGCCGGCGAGATGCTTCGCCTGCGTATCGGGACGCGCGAGATGCCGGTGACGCTGCAGCGCATCGACGAGATCATCGACCCCGACACCCTCGACCCCAAGCCGGGCGACGTTATCGCCAAGGGCGACGTCGGCGTTATTACGCTTGCCGCGCGCGAGCTCATCGCCGCCGACGACGTGCTCGAGACGACGAGCATCGGGCGCTTCGTCCTGCTCCACGGAACCAACGTGGTGGCGGGCGGACGCGTGCGCTCGGTCATGGGCCGTCCGCGTTCGGAGGGCGCGACCGACGTAATCGCACAGACCTCGTCGGTGATGCCCAGCGAGCGCTTCTGGCGCAACGGCCACACCGGCGGCGTCTTCTGGCTTACCGGTCTTCCGAGCGCCGGCAAATCTACGCTGGCGATGGCCGTGCAGCGCATGCTCTTCGATCGGGGGCGGCACGTCTACGTGCTCGACGGCGATACGTTGCGCACGTCCCTCAACGCGGACCTCGGTTTTTCCGAAGAAGACCGAACCGAGAACGTGCGCCGCGCGGCTGCCGTCGCCGCCGTGCTCGCCGATGGCGGATTCATCGTGGTCTGTGCGTTGATCTCGCCGATTGCAGACGACCGTTCCAAAGCGCGCGCGTCCTATCCGGGGCGTTTCCACGAAGTCTACGTCTCCTGCGACCTGCAGACCGCCGAAGGTCGCGACGTCAAGGGCCACTACAAGCGGGCGCGACTGGGGGAAATCCCGCGCTTCACCGGGGTCTCGTCGCCGTACGAGATTCCCGAGCACCCCGATCTGACCATCGATACGACGAAGCAGACCGTCTCCGAGTCGGCGGCGGCGTTCGTCGAGTATATCGAGGCCATGACGCGCCCGTGAACTTCGTCATCGTGGGTTTCATCGTCGGGGCCTGCATCGCGTATAGCGGTGTAGGCGCCGGTGCGCTCACGACGCCCTTGCTCGTGTTTCTTGGAGTAGGCACCGACGTCGCCATCGGATCCGATCTCCTCTTCGCCTTAGGTACGAAGCTCGTCGCGATGATCGCCCACATTCAGCGGCGCACCGTTCAGCCGTCCGTGCTGTGGCGCCTCTCGCTCGGAGGCCTTCCGGGCGCGATTATCGGCGTTATGCTGAGCGCTCATTTGCATCGCGTGCTCGATATTCATCAACTCGACCACGTGCTGCGCATCGCGGTAGCGGTCGCGTTGCTGGTAGCGGCAGCCGGGATCATCTTTAACCGCCGCTTGGCGGGCGATCAGAGCAACGTCCTAAGCGGGGGAATGCTGACGCTGCGGATCGCGTCGATCGGATTCTTCGTCGGCATGACCGTAAGCATTACCTCGATCGGAGCCGGATCGCTGACGCTGCCGCTCTTGTTGCTGGTAGCGCCGACGATTGCGCTTCGGCGGCTGGTCGGAACCGACGTGGCTTTCGCGATCGTCGTCCTCGTGCCGTCTCTTTTGGGCCATTTGCGGATCGGCGACGTCAACCCGAAGCTTGCGGGCTTGCTTCTGGTCGGATCCATTCCGGGAGTCTTCGTCGGCTCGCACCTCGTGACGAAGCTTCCCGAGCGATGGTTCAGGGGTGCGCTTGCCACCGTTCTCGTGATCGTGGCGGTCGCGCTGCTACCGATTCACTTCCCTCACGTCTAACGGCGCGGCTTTCGCGCCCGCGCGACCAGCTCGCCGGCACGAAACAGGCTCTCGAATGTCCCCGCGTCGCTCCACCAGCCCTCGAGAACGTCGTAGCGGAGCTCGCCTTCCTCGATGTAGCGATTGTTGACGTCGGTGATCTCGAGCTCTCCACGCGCCGACGGTTCGAGCGTCCGGATGAAATCGAAGACGCGCGCGTCGTACATGTAGACGCCGGTCACCGCGTACCGGCTCTTTGGCTGCGCCGGCTTCTCCTCGATGCCGACGATCCGCTCCCCTTCGAACGCCGGGACGCCGAAGCGCTCCGCGTCGTCAACTTCCTTTAAGAGAATGCGTGCTCCCGAGGCCTGAGCCCGGAAGTTTGCGACGTAGGGCTCGATGCTCTTTTCCAGGACGTTATCCCCCAGAACCACGACGACGCGCCCCCCGTCGGCGAAGTGCTCGCAGAGGCGCAGCGCGTCGGCTATGCCGCCTTCGCCGTCTTGGTACGTGTAGTAGATGTCGCGCAGGCCGAACTCGGCGCCGTTGCCGAGCAGGCGAAGAAACTCTCCCGCCGAGCTTCCGCCGGTCACGAGCATGATGTCGCGGATGCCGGCGTTGCACAGCGCCTCCAGCGGATAGTAAATCATCGGCTTGTCGTAAACCGGCAGAAGGTGCTTGTTCGTGACCTTCGTCAAGGGCCGAAGACGCGACCCCAAACCGCCGGCGAGCACGATGCCTTTGATCGCAGCGTCTCTAGCCATTGCCGGTCTTAAGGGGACGCCACCAAGAGGGGTTGTTGCGGTACCAGTCTATCGTCAGCGCAATTCCCTCCTCCAGTGCAACGCGGGGCTTCCAGCCTAGCGCCTGGATTTTTTTCGAGTTGACGGCGTACCGGCGGTCGTGGCCGGGCCGGTCGGCGACGTGCTCCACGTGCGTCTCCATCGAGCGGCCGGAGCCCCGCACGAGCATTTGTGTCAGTTCGATGTTTCTAAGCGGCGAACCGCCGCCGATGTTGTAGACATTGCCGATCTCGCCCGTTTCGAGAACTCGCAAAACGGCGCGCGCGTGATCCTCGACGAAGAGCCAGTCGCGGATCTGCCGGCCGTCGCCGTAGAGGGGGACCGGCCGATCTTCGAGCAGGTTCGTTACGAAAAGCGGCACGATTTTCTCAGGGTACTGGTACGGACCGTAGGTATTGCTGCCGCGCGTGACGAGCACGGGCGTGCCGTACGTCGCATGATAGGCCAGCGCCTGAAGGTCGGCCCCGGCTTTGCTCGCGGCGTATGGACTGCGCGGGCGCAACGGGTCGCTCTCCAGCGACTCGCCCCGCGCCACGTCGCCATACACTTCGTCGGTAGATACCTGAAGGTAGCGCGGAATGGCGAGCTCCCGCGCTGCCTCGAGCAAGACGAACGTCCCGAGGACGTCGGTACGCAGAAAGGCTTCGGGGTCGGCGATCGAGCGGTCCACGTGGGTTTCCGCCGCAAAGTTGACGATGGCGTCGGCTCCGCCGGAAAGCGCCTCCCTAACGGCGGCGGGGTCGCGAACGTCGCCCTTGACGAATCGGTAGCGAGGGTCGTCCTCGACGTCGCGGAGGTTGGCGGGATTGCCGGCGTACGTGATCGCGTCGAGGTTCACGATTCGCACCTCGGGCCGGCGGCCGAGCGCAAGACGAACGAAGTGGGAGCCGATAAACCCCAGTCCCCCGGTGACTAGCCAGCGCATCTCGCGCGCCTTTCGGCGTTCCCGCCGAAAGTCTTAGGACTTGCTCGCTTGGTCTATAGCCCGCTTCGGCGCCCTTGGACGGGCGGCGCTGTCATGTTATAATCGCGCGGCTGTCTATTACTACACCCCGCATGGAGGCTGGGTGGCAATGGCTCCGCACATGAGACCGCAACGCCTAGGATGGCCGGCGGCCGGGAGCCAGAAAGGTTACCTCATGAGCGTCGTTACGATGCGGGAACTCCTAGAGGCGGGAGTCCATTTCGGCCATCAAACCCGCCGCTGGAACCCCAAGATGAAGCCATTCATCTTCCAGGAGCGCAACGGGATCTACATCATCGATCTCGCGCTCACCGTCCAAAAGCTTCGCGAGACCTACGAGGTCGTCAAGAACCTCGCGCGCGAGGGGCGCGTGATCCTCTTCGTCGGCACGAAGAAGCAGGCACAGGACGTCGTTCGCGAAGAGGCCGAGCGCGCCGGCACGTTTTTCATCAACCAGCGTTGGCTCGGCGGCACGCTGACGAACTTCGCGACGATTCAGAAGCGTATCGCGCGGCTGCGCGAGCTCGAGAACATGAAGGCTCAGGGCGACTTCGACCGCCTTCCGAAGAAAGAGGTCGCGACGCTGCAGGACGAGATGAATCGTCTCGAGCGCTTTTTGGGTGGAATCAAGGACATGCACCGTCTGCCCGACGCCGTCTTCATCGTGGACCCGAAGAAGGAGCGCATCGCGGTCCTCGAAGCTCGAAAGCTGAAGATACCGATCATCGCCGTCATAGACACCAACTGCGATCCCGACGAGATCGATTACCCAATACCCGGTAACGACGACGCAATCCGCGCGGTCAAGCTCATGGTGGGAAAAATCGCCGACGCGATCATCGAAGGCAGGACGGAAGGCGAGAGCGCGTACGATGAGGGCGTGTACGATACGGCGCCCCAGGAGATCGCCGAAGAAGCGCCGGTAACGATGGCGGAGGCCGGCCTGTGATCTCGTACCAGCCCAAGCCCGAGGAAATCAAGGCGCTGCGCGAAGAGACGAGCGCCCCGATGATGGATTGCCGGCGCGCGCTCGTAGACGCTGCGGGCGACGCGGAGCGCGCCAAGGCGCTGCTGCTCGAGCGCGGTGCGTCACAGGCTGCCAAGAAGGCGGAGCGCGCGGCCGACGAGGGGCTGGTGAGCAGCTACATCCACGCCGGCGGCAAAATCGGCGTGCTCGTCGAGATTAACAGCGAGACCGATTTCGTCGCGCGCAACCCGAAGTTCGCGGAGCTCTCTCGCGACGTTGCGATGCACGTTGCGGCGATGTCGCCGGAGTATCTCGATCGGGGCGCCGTGCCCGGCGAGATCGTCCAGAGCCTGCGCGAGGAGTTTCGCGCCGGCGTGCCGGCCGGAAAACCGCCCGAGGTTGCCGAGAAGATCGTCGAAGGCAAGCTCAATAAATGGTATGAGGAGCGCTGCCTACTCGACCAGGCGTTCGTGAAGGACGATTCGATGAGCGTCGGCGACCTTCTCCACCGTTCGATCGGATCGCTCGGAGAGAACATCCGAATCCGGCGCTTCGCGAGATTTGCCTTGGGTGAGTGAGAGCGACGGACCGCGTTTTTCCCGCGTTCTCCTGAAAATTTCGGGTGAGGCATTCACCGGAGACGGCAGCGGCGTGGACATCAACACGACCCGCGTGATGGCCGAGCAGATCGCCGAAGTGAGCAGATCGGGCGTTTCGGTGGCGATCGTCGTCGGAGGCGGCAACATCTGGCGCGGGAAGGTGCACGAAGAAGCCGGCATGGATCGCGCGACCGCAGACTACATGGGGATGCTGGCCACGGTAATCAACGCCCTCGCGCTGCAGGACGCACTCGAGCGCATGGGCGTCGCGTCGCGCGTTCAGACGGCGATAGCGATGCACCAAATCGCCGAACCGTACATCCGTCGCCGCGCGATTCGCCATCTAGAGAAGGGCCGCGTCGTCATCTTTGCGGCGGGGACCGGCAATCCGTACTTTACGACCGACACGACCGCGGCGTTGCGCGCAGTCGAGGTCAACGCCGAGGCGATCCTCAAGGCCACGAAAGTCGACGGCATCTACTCGGCCGACCCCAAGAAGCACCCCACTGCGACGCGTTTCGAACGCCTCGAGTACATGGACGTCCTCCAACTCGGCCTAGAGGTGATGGACTCGACCTCGATGGCCTTGTGCATGGACAATGCGCTGCCGGTCATCGTCTTCGATATGGGAGTTCCGGGAAATATCCGGCGCGTTATTTGGGGCGAGCCGATCGGAACGTACGTGGGGCGCAAGGAATCGGCCATTCCGGCCGCCGTGAGGAGCGTGTAAACCGTGATGGATGCGTACTTCAAAGAGATCGAGTCGAGGATGCATAAGTGCGTCGAGGCCACGCGCGGCGAGTTCGCTTCGATACGGACCGGGCGCGCGTCGCCGGCGTTGCTCGATCGTCTCACCGTCGAGGCGTACGGCCAGCCGGTGCCGCTCAAGCAGATCGCGGGCGTGTCCACGCCCGATTCGCGAACGCTCGTTATCGCCGCGTGGGACAAGGGCGTCGTCGGCGACATACGCAAAGCCATCGAGAAGAGCGATCTCGGCTTGACGCCCAACGTAGACGGCTCGAGTATCCGGCTCGTCATCCCGCCGCTCAACGAAGAGCGCCGTAAAGACCTCGCCAAAGTGGTCAAGAAGAAGGCCGAGGATGGGCGCGTCGCAGTCAGAAACGTCCGGCATAAGGCCCACGACGAACTGCGCGGAAAGCTCAAGGCCGCGGAGATCACCGAGGACCAGAGCAAGCGGATGCAAGATGCGTTGCAGAAGCTCACCGACAGGTACGTCAAGGAGATCGACGCGCTGGTAACCGCCAAAGAGAAAGAGATCATGGAGGTGTGAGCGAGGATCTCGTGCTCGTACCCGAAGTCCTGGCGCGGCTCGCACTGCGCGACCGGCGCGTCCGAGTGGACGTTCTGCGTCCCTTTGGTGCGTGGATGGGCTGTGGCGTGCTGCGCGTTCTGCGGCTGAAAATGCACGGCGATGCAACCGCCGACCTCACCGTCGGCTACGAGTCGTACGAGCCGATCGCCGGCGACGGCGGCGGAGCTTCGCGATGAGCGTCTCGCTGGCCGCCGGCTCGCGCGTAGGCGTCGTCCCCGGCACGGTCCCGCGTCACGTCGCAATCATCATGGACGGTAACCGCCGTTGGGCACGGGAACGCGGACTTCCGGCCATCGAGGGGCACCGCCGCGGAATGGTCGCGCTGCGGCGCGTCACGCGGGCCGCGAGCGACCTCGGTATCGGCGCGCTGACCGTTTACGGATTTTCCACCGAAAACTGGAATCGCGACGCCCGGGAAGTCTCGCTGCTCTTCGAGTTGTGCGTGCACTTCGCGCGCAACGAACTGGTCGAGCTGCGCCGCAATAACGTGCGGGTGCGCGTGATCGGCGAATGGGAGTCGCTTCCGACGAGGCCCCGCACCGCGCTGGCCGGGCTCCAGGCGGAGACCGCGGCGAGCACGGGGCTCCTGCTCAACCTGGCGGTGAACTACAGTTCGCACGCCGAGCTCGAACGGGCGGTTCGAGCCATCGCACGCGACGTCGCGCGCGGCGCCATCGACCCCGAAGAAATAGACGAAGCGGCGATCGGACGGTACCTGTATACGGCCGACCTGCCGGAGCTCGATCTCTTGATACGCCCGGGCGGAGAGCACCGGTTATCCAATTTCATGCTCTACCAGGCGGCTTATGCCGAGCTCGTCATGACCGACGTCTACTGGCCCGACTTCTCAAAGGACGACCTGATACGAGCACTGATCGAGTTTACGCGGCGGGAACGGCGCTTCGGCGGGGCTTGAGCGCACGCCGCGTGGTCGTCGGCCTGATCGTTGCGGCGATCGGGCTGTCTTGCGTTTTGTTTCCGTGGGCGTTCTATCTGCTGCTGCTCGTAATCGGGTTGGCGAGCATCTACGAGTTCAGCGCGATGTGCTCCATCAAAGGGCAGCCGCTCGAATATCCCGTCGCAGTGCTCGGCGTCTGCGCCTACGTTGCGATGGCCGTCTTCAACCTGTTGCACAAATGGGAGGGCGTGCTGCTCGCCGGTATCGCGATCGTCACGTTCTCGATCGGCATGTACGGCGAGCAGAAAGGGTACTTCGCCCGCACGGCCTACACGCTGCTCGCCGTCCTCTACATTGGAAAGCTGCTCACCTACTTCGTCTTCATCCGTCAGGTACCGGGAGACGGAATGTGGCTGACGTTCTACGTGATCGTGATCGTCGCGTTGACCGATACGTTCGGCATGATCATCGGCACGAGCTTCGGCCGGCACAGCCTCACCAAGATCTCGCCGAAGAAGACCGTCGAGGGATCGGTCGGGTCGCTGCTGATCGTAACGCTCGTGGCGATTGCGGCGACGCGCCTCCCCCAGCTCCACCTCGCGTTGTGGCAGGGTGCCGTGCTCGGTGTGGCGACGAGCGTCGCGGCGCAGGTCGGCGATCTCGTCGAGTCGGCATTTAAGCGCGATGCGGGCGTGAAGGACGCGGGCGCGATGATTCAAGGGCACGGCGGCGTGCTGGATCGGTTCGACTCGTATTTGCTCGGTGGCGTCGCGTTCTTTGCGACGCTCCACTTGCTGGGAGTTCTTCAGGTACAGTGACGGCTCGCAAACGCGTGGCGATCCTGGGATCGACCGGCTCGATCGGGACGCAAGCCCTCGACGTTATCTCGCGCCATCCGGAGCGCTTCGAAGTCGTCGGTTTGGCGGCCGGGCGCAACGTCGAGTTGCTGCGCGACCAGGCTCGCCGCTTCGGCGCGCGGATCGCGACGACTGCAGCAGACGGCCCAGCCGGCCTGCTCGCCGTCGCCGTCGAGAGCGAGCCCGAGCTGCTGCTGGCGGCGACCGACGGTGCGGTCGCATTCGACGCCGTCTTCGCAGCGCTCGAACGCGGTACGGACGTGGCCGTTGCGAACAAGGAGCTGATCGTGGCCGCAGGCGCGCTGCTCGTCGAATCGGCGCGCAAGAGCGGATCGCGCGTCTTGCCGGTTGACAGCGAGCACAGCGCGATCTTCCAATGCCTTGTCGGAGAAGAGCATTCCAGCGTTGCGGAGATCGTGCTGACGGCTTCGGGCGGCCCGTTCTGGCGCGCGTCGTCCGAGGCGATCGAGAACGCGGGCGTGGAGGCGGCGCTCGCGCATCCGACGTGGCGGATGGGTACCAAGAACACGATAGACTCGGCAACGATGATGAATAAAGGTTTGGAAGTGATCGAAGCGAGCAGGCTCTTCGATTTTCCGGGCGAGCGAATTCGCATCGCCGTGCACACGCAATCGATCGTTCACGGTTTCGTCGTCTTCGCCGACGGGAGCGTGAAGGCGCAGCTGGCAGCGCCCGACATGCGCGTCCCGATCGGATATGCCTTGAGCTATCCGGCCCGCCTGGCGGATACGGCACCACCGGATGGGGTGCTCGAGACGCTCGGCAGCAAGGCGGGCGAGGCCACGCTTCGGTACGATTTCGAGCCCGCCGATACGCAGCGCTTCCCCTGCGTTCGCTTGGCCTACGAGGCCCTGGCTGGAGGAGCGACGCTGCCGGCCGTGCTCTCGGCCGCAAACGAAATCGCCGTCAACGCGTTCGTAGAAGGCAGGATCCGCTTCGGCCGGATCGCGCCGGTCATCGAAGAAACGATGAGCCTGGCTCGGACCGGCGAGCCGAGCCTAAGCGGGGTGAGGGCGGCCGACCGGGAAGCTCGAGAGACCGCCGGACGGATAGTGGAATCAATCGAAAGGTCGTCGCGCCGTTGAGTACCGTAGCCCTGGTCAACTTCGTCGGAGTAGAGAAGATCGTCACGTTCCTCGTGATGCTCTCGGTGTTGATCGTGCTCCACGAGTACGGCCACTTCTTGGTCGCACGGCGTAACGGCGTGCACGTCAACGAGTTCTCCGTCGGATTCGGACCCAAGGTCGTGGGTTGGACCAGTCCGCGCACCGGCACGCACTACTCGCTTCGCGTGCTGCCGATCGGCGGCTACTGCGCGATGGAAGGCGAGGACGCGCGGTCTTCGGAGGCCGAGCAGCAGCGCGAGTTTCGCGATCGCAACGACCACGCGCCGACGAATTTTCAGGCGAAGTCGCCGTGGCGGCGCCTGGCGATCGTGCTGGCCGGACCGATCGCGAACTTCGTGCTCTGCTATGCGATCCTCCTGATCTCGGCACTCGCGTTTGGGATCCCAAGCGACCGATCCCAGCCCGTCGTCGGCCAAGTCGTGCAGGGCTCGCCGGCGGCGATTGCCGGCATTCGCCCGGGCGACCGCATCGTCGCGATCGATGGCATCCCGATCGAAAACGGCAAGAATCTCATAGATACGATCCATCGCTCCTTGGGCAGACGTCTCGACCTTACGTACGAGCGCAACGGTTCCCGCACCGAGGTCTTCGTCGTTCCCAAAGCGTGCCCGGCGCAAGTGGGCAACGGCTACGGCTGCATCGGGTTTTCCCCCGTGCCCGCATTCGAGCGGGTCGGGGTTGGGCTGGCGCTGCGCCAGAGCGCGGCGCAGTTTACGACGATTGCAGGCGATACCGTCGGGGGCATCGCGCTGCTCGTCACCCAGTTCGCGAAATACGCCCCTCAGGTGGCCGGCCCCATCGGCATGGGACAGATGGCCGCGACCGTGCAGGACTGGGGCTGGGGGCCGTACTTTGCGCTGGCTGCGACGATTTCGTTTGCGCTGGGGATCTTTAACTTGCTGCC
>Ga0265325_10003509_pt1 | contig 10207 bp, 8 predicted proteins | sample 41420metaG_FD_202090 | JGI IMG/M metagenome (GOLD analysis project Ga0265325, IMG submission 202090) | Rhizosphere microbial communities from Carex aquatilis grown in University of Washington, Seatle, WA, United States - 4-14-20 metaG | ecosystem: Host-associated > Plants > Roots > Rhizosphere >...
GAGCCTTACGATTTCCGAAACGCGACGGCTGCTTGGCGTCGTGCGCGATCTCAAGGCGAGCGGCGTTGCCGTCGTCTTCATCTCCCACCGCCTGCACGAGATTGAGGAAAGCGCCGAGCGCGTCGTTGTGCTGCGTGACGGCCGCGTAGCCGGCCATCTCGACCGTGCCCAGATCAAGCACGACACGATGATCCGCCTGATGATCGGCCGCGATCTCAAGGCCCTCTACACACCGCCGAAGGGGGCGGCAGGCGCAACGGTGCTCGAACTGGTGGAAGTCGGCACCATCGCGCACCCAACGACGAAGGTGAACCTCGCCGTTCGTGCCGGCGAGATCCTCGGGCTGTCGGGTCTGGTCGGCGCGGGCCGCACGGAGCTGGCGCGGGCCGTATTCGGAATCGACGTCATATCTAGCGGCCGGATCAATCTCGCCGGCGCGCCGGTCGCTATTTCGGCACCCGGCGATGCCATCGCGCGGGGACTCTACCTCGTGCCCGAGGACCGCAAGCAGTCCGGACTGCTGCTCGATCTGTCGGTGGCCGAGAATATCTCGCTGGCCAACCTTGGCGCCGTTTCCTCCGCCTGGCTGATCAGCTCCGGCGCCGAAGAGAAGAATGCCGAACAGCAGAAGCGCGCGCTCAACATTCGCGTGCCGTCCGTGGACGATCAGACACGCACGCTGTCAGGCGGCAACCAGCAGAAGGTGGTGCTCGCCAAGTGGCTGTCGATGAAGCCGAGGGCGATTATCTTCGACGAGCCGACGCGCGGTATCGACGTCGGCTCGAAGGCGGAGATCTACTTACTCATGCGGGGACTCGCCGACAGCGGCGTCGCGGTCCTTATGATCTCCAGCGACCTCGAGGAAGTGATCGGTGTCAGCGACCGCGTGGCGGTGATGCGCGAGGGAGCGATCGGCGGCTTCCTGGAACGCGCGCAGCTCAGCGAAGAAGCCATAATGCGACTGGCGACGGACAGCCAAAGCCAGCAGGTGCACTGAGGGACGCGCATGAAAAAGGACCTAGGCCTTTTCCTTCTGATCGTCGTCGTGGCGGCGGTGACGGCGTACCTCAATCCGCGCTTCATCTCGCCGATCAACATCTCGAACACCGCCAACCTCACCGGCCTGTTCGGCCTCTACGCGATTGGCGAGGGCCTGGTCATCATCACCGGCGGCATCGACCTGTCGGTCGGTTCGCTGTTCGCGCTGCTTGGCGTGATTTTCCTCGACCTCCTCGTCAATCACGGCCTGCCGTGGGGCCTAGCGGTACCCATTATCATCCTGCTCGGCATGGTGGTCGGCTCGATTCACGCCTTCCTCATCCTGAAGATGCGCATGCAGCCGTTCATCGTCACGCTGTGCGGCCTGCTGATCTACCGGGGAGCGGCCCGGTGGTACACGGGCGAGGGCACGTCGGGCTTCCCGTTCGGGACCAGCTACCCGACGCTGGAGTTCCTGACCAACGGGCGCATACCGATCGCGACACCCTGGGGGATGTTCGGGCTACCGCTCAGCTTCATCGCGTTCGTCCTGGTCGCGATCGTCATGGGCATCGTGCTGCACCGTTCGGTGTTCGGCCGCTATCTCTACGCCGTCGGCAAGAACGAAGAGGCGGCGCGCTACTCGGGCATCCATACCGGGCGCGTCATCGCCGCCGCCTACATCATCTGCAGCGGGCTGGCGGCCCTGTCGTCGGTCTACTTCGTCATGTACACGCGCTCGATCGCACCTGCCTCGCACGGCAACTTCTACGAACTCTACGCCATTGCGGCGGCTGTGCTCGGCGGCTGTTCGCTGCGCGGTGGCGAAGGCTCGATCTTCGGCATCGTGCTCGGTGCCGTGCTGCTGCAGATCCTCCAGAATCTGGTCAACCTGCTCGGCATCCCGAGTTCGCTCAACTTCGCCGTCATGGGCAGCGTCATCCTCATCGGCGTGCTCCTCGACCAGCAGCTGGTTCAATACCGCCGGCGCCGGGCCGCGATGCGTGGGCCGGCGCAATCGCAGGATTCCGCCATGGCGGCGGCAGCCGAGTAGGGCTGCCGCCGGCGCCGCCCTTGAACCGGGTCGGCCGGGGCCTATAGTCACGGCCGATTTCAACCGGGCATTTCCGCCAATTCCGATGCTTGCCAATCTCGACCTTCCCGGCGACCCGCGACGCACGCGCGTCGTCGTCGCCATGTCGGGCGGCGTCGATTCGTCCGTCGTGGCGGGGCTGCTGGCGCGCGCCGGGTACGACGTGGTGGGCATCACCCTCCAGCTCTACGACCACGGCGAGGCGACGCACCGCAAGGGAGCGTGCTGCGCCGGGCAGGACGTGCACGACGCCCGCCGCGTCGCCGAGACGCTCGGCATCCCGCACTATGTGCTCGACTACGAGAGCCGCTTCCGGCACGCGGTCATCGACCGCTTCGCCGACAGCTACGTTGCCGGCGAGACGCCGGTGCCTTGCGTTGCCTGCAACCAGACGGTCAAGTTCGCCGACCTGCTGGGCACGGCGAAGGAGCTCGGCGCGAGTGCGCTGGCGACCGGCCACTACGTCATGTCGAAGCAGACGGGCAACCGCCGGGCGCTCCACCGGCCGATCGATCTCGACCGCGACCAGAGCTACTTCCTTTTTGCCACCACCCAGGATCAGCTCGATTTCGTCCGCTTCCCGCTCGGCACCATGACCAAGGCGGAGACGCGGGCCGCGGCGCGCGAGTTCGGGCTGGCGGTTGCCGACAAGCACGACAGCCAGGACATCTGCTTCGTGCCGAACGGCAAGTACGCCGACGTCATCGAGCGCCTGAGACCCGACGCGATCGGCGGTGGCGATATCGTCCACCTCGACGGGCGGGTGCTCGGGCGCCACCAGGGCATCATCCACTACACCGTCGGCCAGCGGCGCGGCATCGGCGTTGCGGTCGGCGAGCCGCTCTACGTCGTCCACCTCGATCCGGCCGGCCGGCGGGTGGTGGTCGGTCCGCGCGAGGCGCTGGCGACGCACCGCCTGCAGCTTCGCGACGTCAACTGGCTGGGCGATGGGGCGCTTGCCGAGGTGCCCTCCGAAGGGCTTGAGGTTCATGCGCGGGTGCGTTCGACGCGCCCGCCGCTGCCGGCCCGGCTCGTCCACGAAGGCGATGGCTTCGCGGTCGATCTGGTCGACGGCGAAGCGGGGGTCGCCCCCGGCCAGGCCTGCGTCATCTATGACGGCGACGGTGTCGCTGCGCGCGTGCTCGGCGGCGGCTTCATCCAGCGCGCCGAGCGTCACGGCGAGGCCGAAGCTGCGCTGCGCCGGCTGATGGCGCAGCCGGCGGCGGCTGCGGTCGCGTAGGCTCGTCTTTCTTTCCTCGCCAATGCTATAGCTCGCGCCGGCTAAGCTGGCGGGAGGAGTAATTGGCGCGGCAGCTGTTTCTTGGCGTCGACGGCGGCGGCACGAGCTGCCGGGCGCGCATCCGCGACGGTGGCGGCGCGCTGCTCGGCGAGGCAACCGCCGGTGCCGGCAACGCACGGCTCGGCGACGCCGCCTATCGCGAGATCATGAAGGCGTGCCTTGCGGCGGCGCGGGCGGCCGGCCTCGGCGAGGCTGACATCGCCGCCATGCATGCCGGCTTCGGCCTCGCCGGTACGCAGCAGGACGAGGACCGCGACCAGATTCGCAACCGGCCGTACCCGTTCGCGTCGCTGATCGTCGACACCGACGCCTACGCCTCCTACCTCGGCGCCTTCAGTGGCGCCGACGGCGCCATCCTGATCCTCGGCACCGGCGCGGGCGGCCTCGCGGTGGTCAACGGGCGGCGGCTCAATGTCGCCGGATGGGGAGCGGACATCGCCGACGACGGCAGCGGCATGGCGATCGGGCGGCTGGCGATCCGCAAGTCGCTGTGGGCGCTGGAAGGCATGGCGCCGCTGACGCCGCTGGCGGAGGATATCCTCGCCGAATTCGGGCGGAGCGCGGCCAGCGCCGTGATCTGGGCCGGCAAGGCGAACCCGGGCGATTTCGCCCGCTTCGCGCCCCGCGTCTTCGCACACGCTGGCAAAGGGGACGTGCTGGCCATCGGCGTCCTCGAACAGACGGCCGCGGACGCGGCGATGCTGATCCGGCGGCTGCTCGAGCTAGGAGCGCCGCAGGTGGCGATGATCGGCAGCATCTTTCCGCATCTGCGCGTCTGGCTGCCGCCCGAAATCCAGGCACGCCTGATCGAGCCGCCGGCCGACGCCATGGATGGCGCCATCCTCATGGCGGAGCGCAGCCTCAAGGGCATCGGCACCGGCCGCCTCGGCAGCGAGGCGGCGCACCTCAAACTTCAGTCGAGGTAGCCGAAGCGAGCCATCATCTCGCGGTGATCGAGCATGATGCGGTTGGCCTGCGTGCCGGTCAGCTTGTCGCGCCAGCCGCCGGCCTTGCCCGAAACGAAGAAGCGGTCGGCGCGTGCGGAGCGTTCGCGGAAGCCGCCTTTTTCCTCCTGGCGCTTCAGCTTGTCGAAGGACGACAACTCGATTGCCTCGGCGATCGTGGCCTCGTCGCCGCGTTGGCCGAGGTGACGCAGGATGGAGGTGAATGTCTCGGTCGGCTTGGCGAGCAGGTCCTCGTAGCGCACGACCAGGATCGCAGGATTGGGCGCGGCGGTCCAACTGCCGACGTGCTCGCTCCACGTGCTCCAGATCTCGAAGGCGGTTTCCTTCTGGTTGTCGGTGGCGAACGCGCGCGTGCGCATGGCGACGATCGCCTGGTCGATATTGCAGCCAAGATGCAGAGCGAGCGAAGGCGCCACGTCACGCGGGTCGCGCACGATGTAGACGGCACCCGCCGAGACGGCGAGGTTGACCGTCGGCATGCCCTTGATCTCGCCCAGCAGATTGTGGGTCTTGAGCAGCAGGAGGCCGTCGTAGCGCTCGGCAGCGGTGAGCTGCACCAGAGCGCGCACGCTCATCACTTCCTCGAGCGATGCGGTCTCCAACGGCTTCTCGAGGAGCTGGGTGAAGAGGCCGTAGAGCTTGGCCTCGTAGCCGCTGGACCGGTCGAGGTGGTTGAGCTCGTCGGGATCGCGCGGCGCGCCGGCCATGATGCGCGTGTACTGGTAGAGGAAGACGCGGAGCCAGGTGTTGCCGGACTTGGGATACGAGGCCAGCCAGACGATGCCCTTCGGCTTTTTCGGATCGGCGTTGATCATGCGTGCGAGACTGTTACTGGCGGCTTTGGCCGGACCATAGCGGGTATCCCGCGGGCAAAGGCAAGCGATATCGGGAGTGCGAGCGCGGCGGCGGTCAGGCGGCCGCGGCAGTCAGGGCCGCGACCAGCTCGTCGACGACCTCCGCGACGATCATAGGATCGTCGCCTTCGGCCATGATGCGGATCACCGGCTCGGTGCCGGAGGCGCGCACCACCAGGCGTCCGCTGGTGCCCAGCCTTACGTTCACGGCCTCGATCAAAGCCCGCACGCCGGCGTTTTCCAGTGGCTTGCCGCCGGCGGTGCGGACGCTCTTCAGGACTTGCGGGACGGGCTCGAAGCGATGACAGATTTCGCTCACCGGGCGGCCGATTGTCTTGACGACGGCCAGCAGCTGGAGCGCCGCCACCAGCCCGTCGCCGGTGGTGGTGAAGTCGGTCATGATGATGTGGCCGGATTGTTCGCCGCCGAAATTGAAGCCGTTCTCCAGCATCGACTCGATGACGTAGCGGTCGCCGACCGGCGTGCGCACGACCTCGACGCCGAGGCCTTCGAGGAAACGCTGCAGGCCGAGGTTCGACATGACGGTGACGGCGATGGCGGGCTTTGACAGGCGGCCCCCCGCCAGCCAGGACTCGGCAATCGCCGCCATGAGCTGATCGCCGTCGACAAGTTCGCCCTTCTCATCGACGACGACGACGCGGTCGGCGTCGCCGTCGAGCGCGATGCCGATATCCGCGCCTGCCTCGATGACCTTGGCGGACAGCGCCTCGGGCTCGGTTGAGCCGACGCCGGCATTGATGTTGAAGCCGTCCGGCTCGACGCCGATGGCGATGACCTCGGCGCCAAGCTCCCAGAGCGCTGCCGGTGCGACCTTGTAGGCGGCGCCGTTGGCGCAATCGACAACGACGCGCAGCCCCGAGAGGGAGAGGTCGCGAGCCAGCGTGCGTTTGGCAAACTCGACGTAACGGTCCTGGACGCCATCGATGCGCTGGGCGCGGCCGAGCGCTTCCGGCGCGGCGAGGCGGGCGCTGAGATCGTTGTCGATCAGCTCCTCGATACCCGACTCCACCAAGTCCGACAGCTTGTAGCCGTCTGGGCCGAACAGCTTGATGCCGTTGTCGGCAAACTTGTTGTGGGAGGCCGAGATCATGACGCCGAGATCGCAGCGCATGGAGCGCGTAAGCATGGCGATGCCCGGCGTCGGAATAGGGCCGGTGAGCAGCACGTCCATGCCGACGGACAGGAAGCCCGCGGTCAGGGCGTTCTCGATCATGTAGCTGGACAGGCGCGTGTCCTTGCCGATGACCACGCGATGGCGGTGTTCGCCGCGCTGGAAGACGAGGCCGGCGGCCATGCCGACCTTGAGGGCCAGATCGGCGGTAATGGGGAAGGAATTCGCCTGGCCGCGAATGCCGTCGGTGCCGAAATACTTGCGCGCCCGTGGCACGTCCAACCCCCCGAATCGCCTGCCTAATTTCATAGCGCGAAGCGGAGGAGGCGGGTGGTGAAAAATGACGAACGGCGGAAAGGGGGCGTGACCGGCGTGAAAGAGCGGGGCACGGCTAGCGGCGGCGCTTGAACAGCGCCGAGCGCAGCCGATCGAGCGGGCGGCGGCGCCTGGCGATCGGCTTGTCGCTCATCCGCCGGCGAAGGGCGGCGTCGGGGGTGCCGCCGAGCGCTTCCTTGATACGGTCGGTGAAGAATTCAGGGCGGTGTTCGTACGGAATGCGGTTGTCTCGGAAGGCGGGAGCGGCTCCCATTTCGGCCAACGCTTCGCGCGAGTCGGCAATCCGGATCACATGCGCGATAACGTCGTCGAAGGTGCCAATGTCCTCGGCGTAGATGAAGGCGTCGGGATTGAAGTCGGTCTTAGCTTCAGGCGCGCCCCAGTAGATGGGGATCGACCCGGCAAGCAGCGGTTCGAATATCTTCTCGGTGACGTAGCCGAGCGCCATGTAGTTTTCGAAAGCGATGGTGAAGGTCGATTGGCTAAGCACCTGCATCTTGCCATCGCGCCCCTCGGCCTGCTCACCACGGTTATTCAGAACCTTTCCGTAACTGTCGACCGGTCGCACCTCGTTGAGACGCAGGAAGAACTCAGCGCGAGTCGCTGCGGGTGCGCTGTAGATGAAGTTGCAGAAGCGCGGACGCAATCCGCCCTTCGGGCGGTCAAGCACCTTGCCGATGTGAAATGACGATGTCGGATTCCACCAGTCGATGTAGAGAACCCACAGTGGCAGGCGATGCCAGCGTTGGCCGAATAGCGGACTTGACGGGCGGAAAGCGAAGAAGAGATCAAAGATCTGCGCCTGCGGATCGCGCGCCTCGCCGCTATACCACACACGCAGTGGCCGCCGGCCCCCGCCGGGATCGGGCAGCGGTTCCGAGCCGAAGACGCCCGAAATCTGGAGATCTGCGCCGGCCCGCACGATCGTTACGTCGAAGGCATCGCCAAGGGCCTTGGTGAAGAAGTCGTCGGCTGCGCTGAAGCCCCGGTAGAAGTTGTGATAGCTCAGCGAAAGGGACGGTTTGGACAAGGGCAGTTCCGTCATTCATGCCGCTCAACGCGCCGGCCAGTCGCTTTCGCCGGCCCGCGCGGCGTGGTTGTACAATCGTTCCGCGGGCAGGGGCAAATCGTGATAATGGCAGACCGTCGAACGCACCACATCACCTACGCCAGCTTCAAGTTCACCGTATCGGCGTGGGTGCTGGCGCACAGCGCCAGGCAGTATGGGCTCACGACCCAGATTTATGGGCCGTCAGGGGAGGTGGCGCGCGGCCTGGCCCGCCAATATCCGGAGATCATGCGCAACCCGCGCGGCGTTGGCTACTGGTTGTGGAAGCCGTACATCATCCGCGACGCGATGGCGAAAGCCGCTGATGGCGATGCGGTGCTCTACACCGACAGCGCCGTCGTGTTCGCCGCCGACCCGGCGCCGCTGTTCGCCGTCACGCGCGACCATCCCATCGTGCTGTTCGAGCAGCGCGGCCGGCTGCTGGAGCGGGTGTGGACCAAACGCGATTGCTTCGTGTTGCTCGACGCCGATACACCCGAATTCTGGGATACGCCGCAACTCGCGGCGACGTGCCAGCTCTATCGCGTCGGACCGGAGGCGCGGGCCTTCATCGACGAGCTCTGCCGCGCGATGTCCAACGTGAATGTGCTGAGCGACCTGCCTAACGTCTGCGGCTTGCCCAACCTGCCGGAATATCGCGAGCACCGGCATGACCAGTCGGTGTTGACCATTCTGGCTACCCGCCACCGGCTGCCGCGTTTTCGCGATCCGTCGCAGTTTGGCACGCCCACGACACAGGAGGCCAGCGGAGCGCCGGCAGACGGCATCCTGCGGCCGGCGACGACCTACGGTGAGATTATCCGACACCACCGCAAGGGCAGCGGCAAGGTGCTGCCGTGGTATTGGCGGTTCCGGCGCGAGGCCGCCCCCCGGCGGTAACTCGCGGTTGACTTGGCTTGTGGTGGCTGTCTTTGCTGCCGGCCACCAAAGCCGGGCGGTCGATGACAAAGGTTGCGCTGATCACGGGGATTACCGGGCAGGACGGGGCCTACCTCGCCGAGTTCCTGCTGAAGAAGGGCTACACGGTCCACGGCATCAAGCGGCGGACGTCGCTGTTCAACACGGACCGCGTCGACCACCTCTACAATGAATCGCAGCACGGCAAACTGCCGTTCACGATGCACCACGGCGATCTTACCGACGCCAGCAGCCTTATCCGCATCATTGCAGATACCAAGCCCGACGAGATCTATAACCTCGCGGCGCAGAGCCACGTCGCGGTGTCGTTCGAGGAGCCGGAATACACCGCCAACGCCGATGCGCTGGGAACATTGCGGCTGCTGGAGGCGATCCGCATTCTCGGCCTCGAGAAGAAGACGCGCTTCTACCAGGCCTCGACGTCGGAGCTCTATGGCGGGCTTGGAACTTCGCCGCAGGACGAGGCGACCCCGTTCCATCCGCGCTCGCCCTATGGCGTCGCCAAGCTCTACGCGCACTGGATCACGGTCAACTATCGCGAGGCGTATGGGCTCTTCGCCTGCAACGGCATCCTGTTCAATCACGAGAGCCCGATCCGCGGCGAGACGTTTGTCACGCGCAAGATCACCCGCGGCCTGGCTCGCGTCGTACTCGGCATGGAAGACAGCGTGCGGCTGGGCAATCTCAATGCACGGCGAGACTGGGGCCATGCGCGCGACTATGTCGAGGCGCAGTGGCTGATGCTGCAGCAACCGAAGCCAGACGATTACGTCGTGGCGACCGGCGAGCAGCGCAGCGTACGCGAATTCGTCGGCCGGGCGGCCGAGCACCTGGGTATCACGCTGGCCTGGTCGGGCGAGGGCGCAGACGAGGTCGGCGTGGTGCACGCGGTAAAGGACGCGATTGCCACGCCGCTGCAAGTCGGACAGGCGATTGTGCGCGTCGATCCGGTCTATTTCCGTCCGGCGGAAGTCAATTCCCTGGTTGGCAAAGCGGACAAGGCGCGGCAGCAACTGGGCTGGCGGCCGCGCACGTCGTTTAGCGATCTGGTGGGTGAAATGGTCGAAGCCGATCTGGTGCTGGCGCGGCGGGAGAAAGCGACGCTCGGCCACGGCCTCAAGGTGTACCGGCCGGACCTGGAAAGGTAGGCACCCGTGTCCGGTAACGGTCCGATATTGCTTTTCGGCGGCAGCGGCATGGTTGGGCACAACGTGCTGGACCTTGCCGCCAAGCGCGGCGTCGAGATCGTCGCGCCGCGCCACGGCGAGGTTGACCTGCTCGACGGCAATGCGGTGCTGGCGGCGATACGGCGGATCCATCCGTCGCTCGTCATCCACACGGCCGGACGCGTCGGCGGCATCCAGGCCAACATGACGTTTCCCGTCGCCTTTCTTACGGAAAATTGGTCGATGGGCAGCAACGTCATCCTGGCGGCAAGAACCGCCGGCGTGCGGAGGCTGATCAACCTCGGCAGCTCGTGCATGTACCCGAAGGATCGCACGACGCCGCTGCGCGAAGGCGACCTTCTATCGGGCGCGCTGGAGCCGACCAACGAAGCCTAC
>Ga0265325_10003512_pt1 | contig 10201 bp, 8 predicted proteins | sample 41420metaG_FD_202090 | JGI IMG/M metagenome (GOLD analysis project Ga0265325, IMG submission 202090) | Rhizosphere microbial communities from Carex aquatilis grown in University of Washington, Seatle, WA, United States - 4-14-20 metaG | ecosystem: Host-associated > Plants > Roots > Rhizosphere >...
CTGACTTGCCGCTGCCTTATTGCGTGCTGTCGCTGAGCCCGCTGTCGTCTGTATGGACTGCGATGCGCCGCTGAGTGCCGCGGTGTCCGTATTGGTGACCTTCATCGATGCCTGGCCTCCTGAAAGGCTCATCGGACGATCCGGGCACAACAATAGGGAATAGAAACTACTTCGCAGGGATACCCTTGCGACTCGGTGAGGGCTACGGTCTTTGCAGAGGAGCGGAAACTCGCAGCCATCGGTCCAGAATGCCTCGATGACTGTCTTCCGGTTCGCTCGGCTTCGGCGCGGCGGACGGGTTCACGATGGAATTGTAATGCCCCAGTAACTCGGCTTCCTCAAAACCGATCACATCCGCGTACTGGCGAAGATAGCTCGTAGCGAAGATGCCACCTGGCAGCTTCTCGTACTCACCGTCCTCAATCGCCCGCAGGAAACGCATGCTGATTTTGGTTCTCTCGGCGATATGTTCCAGCGTGATCCCGCGCTTCTGCCGCCACACCGGTAGGTTCAGGTGTCCGGCGGACGAAAAACGCGCGGATCGTGCTGGAACTGCACTAGTTCTGCCCATGCTCACCTCAGCAGGAGGACCCTGGTTTCAAAAAGAATAAATTAAGCAACCATAATAACCGATTCCGGGTCCCCCAGGGCAAGGGCTAGTGTATTTTAGCTCTCGGAAAATTACTGGGAAGGCTCCGAACCCCCCAAATGCCCTGGCGGCTACAATAAAGCCGGGGCCCGATGCCCCCATTGGACCACCCTTGCCCGCCAGGAACGTGTGAAAATCCTTATCCGCGCCACCAACTGGATCGGCGACGCCGTGATGAGCCTTCCGGCTCTTCGTGCGGTCCGTAGCCGCTTCCCGGACGCGCATATCTCGGTTCTCGCTCGTCCGTGGGTTCTGGATCTGTATGCCCGCGAGCGCTTCGCCGATCAGATAGTGCCCTTTAGCTGTCAAAACCTCCCGGATAAGTTTAAGCTCGCTCGGTCCCTGCGCCCCATGCGGTTCGATTGCGCCATTCTGTTCCAGAACGCATTCGAAGCGGCCGCGATCGCCCTTGTGGCCGGAATCCCGGAACGCATCGGCTATGCACGCGACCATCGGTCCTGGCTGCTCACCCGCGCTATCCCCGTGCCCAAACCCTCGGAGATCCCCCGCCATGAGCGCTTTTATTACCTCGAACTGCTGCGCCGGGCAGGGATGATCGATGCCCTGCCCCCTGCGGACGAGTCCATCCGGCTGGAAGGGGCCGATCAGGCCCGCCAGCAAGGTTCAGAGCTGCTGGCGAAGGCCGCGCTGCGCGCGCCAGTGGTCGGGGTCAGCCCCGGAGCGGCCTTCGGTGGAGCAAAGCGATGGCTTCCGGAGCGCTTTGCGGAGGCTGCCGTCGAAGTGGCTGGTAACCTTCAGCGCGGGGTAGCCATCTTCGGATCCCAGGCCGAGCGCGAATTGTGCGATCAGGTGAGCACTCTGGTTCGCGCGCGCGGCATTCCAGTACACAACTTCGCAGGGGAAACAACGCTGGCGGAATTCATCTCTATGGCCGCCGCGTGCGCCGTCTTTCTCACGAACGATTCGGGTCCAATGCACATCGCCTCCGCTCTCGGCGTCCCTACAGTTGCCATATTTGGGGCGACTGACGACACCGCGACCGGACCCACCGGTCCCCTGGCCCGCGTGATCCGGCATCCGGTTGAGTGCAGCCCATGTAGATTGCGGGAATGCCCGATCGATCACCGCTGTATGACCCGGGTCACGGCAGAACAGGTAGCGCAGACCGCCCTCAACCTGTTGAAATGAAGTTCTGGGCGAAAAAGAGAAAAACGAAGGCCCCCGCGTCCTCGCGATACGCCTGGGCGCCATGGGCGATGTGATCCAGTGCCTGCCGGCCGTGGCCAGCCTGAAGCATGGAATCCCCCGCTCGCATGTCACCTGGGTGATTGAACCGCGCTGGGCTCCCTTGCTGGAGGGCAATCCTTATGTCGATCGAATCGTCACATTCGACCGCCATTCCATGGCCGGAATCCGTTCTGCCTGGCGAGACCTCCGCGCCCAACGCTACGACCTCGCGGTCGATTTTCAGGGACTGCTGAAATCCGCGCTCGTCGCTTCCGTTGCCCGTGCGGAGCGGTTGTTTGGCTTCACCCGATCTTTGGTGCGCGAGCGGCCCGCCGCCTGGTTCTATTCGGTCCTCGTGAACACGCAGGCCGCGCATGTAGTGGACCGCTATCTCGACCTGGCATCTGCCGCCGGAGCTTCCAGCCTGGTCCGCACCTTTCCGATTCCTACCGGCACTTCCGAAGGATCTCTTCCCGCCGGGCCGTTCGTATTAGCCAGTCCAATGGCTGGCTGGGCCGCCAAGCAGTGGCCTCTGAATTACTATTCCGAACTGGGCAAGCTTCTTAAAAACAGTAGCTGCACGCTGGTGCTGAACGGGCGCACCCCCATCGATACACCGCACACGCAAGCCCACGTTTCCGGGCTGCCAGGCCTGATTGACGCCACTCGGCGGGCCGTCGCGGTGGTCGGCGTGGACAGCGGTCCGCTGCATCTGGCGGCAGCTCTTGGCAAGTCCGGAGTCGCCATCTTCGGCCCGACGGATCCGTCGCGAAACGGCCCGCGCGGAGGCAACTTTACCGTCCTGCGCAGTCCCACCGCCGAGACCACATACAAACGCGACCATTCCGGCACGGAAATGCGCGACATCCCTCCCGAGGCTGTCTATGAAGCGTTGCAAGCGGTGCTGACGACGGCATGAGTTCCAGCCTGCATTTCCCGAACGGCTACGCCCAACTGGTGGCCCGTCTCCGCGTGCCCGGCGGGTTTCTACTGGTGCTCGCATTCGGCTGGCTGGCGCGTCCGTCCGTTCTCTCCATGGAAATCGGTCTGCCGATAGCGGTGGCCGGATTGTTATTGCGGGCCTGGGCCGCGGGGCATCTCGAAAAGAACACCCGACTAGCCACCTCAGGCCCGTATGCGTGGGTGCGGAATCCTCTCTATCTGGGCACTCTGCTGACGGCCTGCGGCCTGGTCGCCGCATCGCGGCGGCCTGTCCTGGCTGTCCTCTTCGCCCTGGTTTTTGGACTCGTCTACCTTCCGGCGATTCAGTTGGAAGAGGAGTATCTGCAAAAACTGTTTCCCGACTTCACCGAATATGCCAGCCGTGTCCACGCGCTCTGGCCGCAACGCCCTGCCCACCCGGCGAATGCTCATTTCCGCGCCGATCTATATGTTCGAAATGAAGAATACCAGGCGCTGTTCGGTTTTCTCGCCGGTGCGGCTTGGCTGGTTGTAAAACTGATTTGGTTTTGAGCGGTAGCGGAACCTTTTGCCTACCTCTGCCGTACCTCAGGAGGAACTATGACTCCCACCAGGAACCCAGGACGATTCGCAGGCCTCCTGTATGTGCTCACGTCGATCGTTGGCTTCTTCGGCATGGGCTATGTTCCCGACAAGCTGATCGTCCATGGAAACGCCGCAGCGACCGCAAACAACATTGCATCCTCCGAGACACTCTTTCGCCTCGGCATCGCGGGTGAACTGATCGGATACGCGGGATTTATCTTCGTGGCCCTGGCTCTTTATGATCTGCTAAAGGGGGTCAACCGGCGCTACGCGTCGCTCATGGTGATTCTGATTGTGGTGTCAGTGCCCTTAGCGATTCTGAATGAGCTGAACTCAATCGCCGCCCTCGTCCTCGTAAAGGGAACTCCCTTCCTCTCAGTATTCGAAAAGCCTCAGCGGGAAGCTCTGGCTATGCTGTTCCTCAATCTGCACGGCCGCGGAATTGGTATCGCCGAAATATTCTGGGGCCTTTGGCTCTTTCCCCTCGGCCTGCTTGTCTATAAATCGCGATTCCTGCCGCGCTTTCTGGGCGTGTGGCTCATCCTCGCCGGCTTCGCCTGGGTAATCCAAAGCCTCACAGGCATAGTCCTGCCGCAATACACGGACACAGTGGATACCTACTCCCAGCCCGCCATCGTCGGGGAAATCGCATTCATGCTATGGCTCGTCATTCTGGGTGCCAGGCCACCTGCCCCGGACCCAACCGGCTACGCATAAAGCTTCTCCTCCAACCAGTGGTTGTGTCGTATGCTCGGCTCGTAGTCTCACTTCGTCGAAACCAGTTGTACGCCACCTTACGTCCAATAATTGTCGGCATTCCGAGCTGCCGTTCTACCCTGTCAGACAAATAAATCGTGTTTATGACCCACCCAAAATCCTGTCTCTTTATTTGGGCAATTCTGGGAGCCGCATCACCTGCGTTACTGGCACAAGCCGACCGCGTCACCGCGCGAATCGACAGCAGCCAGTCCGTGGTCCTGCCCGTGCGAATTCCCCACTTTGCCACTGCCGCCAACGATAAAGGACCGCTCGACAGCGGCACGCCCCTTACCGGAATTACCCTGGTCCTGAAGCCTTCCACGGCGCAGCGGACCGACCTCGCTCAATTGCTGCACGCCCAGCAGGATTCGAAATCGCCCAATTATCATCAGTGGCTCACGCCGGATCAGTTTGCCAGCCGCTTCGGCGCCAGCTCCGGCGACTTGGCCAAAATCACGGCGTGGCTGCAATCGCAGGGTTTCTCACTGGATTACACCGCGCGAGCTCGGAACTATATCACGTTCAGCGGCACCGCGCAGCAGATTGCCAACACCTTCCACACGCAGATTCATAGCTATACGGTGAACGGCGTCACGCACTATTCCAACGCCACCGCTCCGTCCATTCCCACGTCCTTATCGGGCCTCGTATCCAGCGTGCGTGGACTTAACAATTTCCGTCTGAAGCCGCGTGTCCGGAAAGCCCAGCCGCAAATGCTGCAGGGCGGCCAGGAAGTGATTGCGCCCGCCGATTTCGCCACCATTTATGACGTGAATCCTTTGTATAACGCGGGCATCACGGGTGCCGGCCAGAAAATCGTCATCGTCGGCCAGTCGGCCATCAACACCTCGGATATTACGCAGTTCCGCAGCCGCAGTTCGCTGAGCACGGCCAACCTGACCCAGGTCCTGGTGCCCGGCAGCCAGGACCCCGGTATCTCACCTGGTGACGAGACCGAATCCGACCTCGACATCGAGTGGTCCGGCGCAGTGGCGAAGGATGCCACGGTAGTGTTCGTTTATTCCGACGACGTCTGGACATCCGCCACCTACGCCATCGATCAGAATCTCGCGCCCGTCATCAGCATGAGCTATGGCGCCTGCGAAGAGAACGACCTTGTCGATCTGGATGGCTGGCGCGCTACCGTTCAGCAAGGCAACGCCGAGGGCATCACCTTCCTCGCGTCCTCGGGCGATTCTGCCGCGGCCGATTGCGACGAACTCGACAACACAGACCCGGCAATCGCACAGGGCGGTCTTGCCGTGGATGCGCCTGGCAGCTTCCCCGAAGTGACCTCCATGGGCGGCACGCAGTTCGACGATCAGGCCGGCGGCTTCTTCAGCAAGGGCGCGGCACTGAGATATATCCCCGAAGTGGCATGGAACGACACCGCCCTGGTGGGCCAACTCGACGGTGGCGGCGGTGGAGCGAGTGTCTATTTCACCCAGCCGCCGTGGCAGAGCGGCGCCGCGCCCGCCGACGGCATGCGGCATGAGCCCGACCTCTCCTTCCCTGCCTCGAACGTAGTCGACCCGTTGTTCATTTACTCGAGCGACGGAGGCGCAGGCGCTACCGCGGTAGGCGGCACTTCCTGCGCGGCTCCGACCATGGCTGGCGTGGTGGCCTTACTGAACCAATATCTGGTTTCCAACGGCTCCGTAAAACAAGCGGGGCTCGGAAACATCAATCCAACTCTCTACCGGCTGGCGCAAACGCAGAGTAGCGCCTTCCACGACATCGTGAATGGCAGTAACAGCGTTCCGTGCGCAAGCGGATCGCCGAATTGCACCAATGGCACCGAAGGCTGGCCGGCCACCACCGGCTACGATTCGGCTACCGGCCTTGGGTCGGTGGACGCGAACAATCTGGTGCACGTCTGGAGCACGGCGTTGGCCACTCAGGCCGTTGTGGTTCCCTCTGTCGACTCCAATCCCGTCTATCAGAACAGCGATGGCTCCTGGACCTTCACCATTAGTCTGACCGAGGAGGCCGGCCTGCCAACCAGCCTTACCGGCTTCACCCTGAACGGCACCAGCCTGGTCGGGCAAATCGCCTCGCTCTTCGGCACGGCCGCAATCCCGGCGAACGGCTCCATCAAGGCAGCCTACACCCTACAGAACCTGAACGTCTCCAACGGACCCGTGAATGTTCTGTTCGCCTTCTCCGGCGTGGATGCAGGCGGCGCGGCATGGAGCACCACCATGAGCGTTCCATTCACCGGACCGCAACCGGCCCTCGCCATTCGCACCATGAACAACGCGGCCAGCGGCCAGTCCCTCTTCGCGCCGGGCGAGCTGGTGGGCGTGTACGGCAGCGGCATGGGCAACTTTGCACAGCTCGCAACCGTCACCCCGCTTCCCGAGTACATGGCGGGAGTCGAAGCGTGGGTGAACTATGGGCGCGGTTTGTCGCAAACCGTGTCGGCGCCTCTGATGTACGTTTCGGCGAATCAGGTGAACGTGCAGATTCCCTACGAAGTGACCGCGGGCGAAGCCCAGCTCGGCATCGGCAACCCGTATAACTTCATCACCTACAATTTCACAGTTTCCAGCGCCGCGCCGGGGATTTTCTCGTATGCAACCACCGGCGCCGCCACGCCCATCGGTTCCGACGCCGCGCGCGTCGGCGATACCGTCGCCATCTACATCACCGGTGAAGGCCAGGTCTCGCCCACCGTCACGGACGGTGATGTCCCCTCGCCTCGCCTGGTTCCCGCTCCGCAACAAGCTGTAACGATCACCGTGGGAGGCGTTCCCGTGGCCGAGCCCTACGCGTACCTCGGCGTGCCGGCCTGGGCAGTCGGAGTGATGCAGATCGACTTCAAAATTCCCAGCGGTGTCGCCCCAGGCCCGCAGCCCGTAGTTGTAACAGTAGGCAAAACAGCCAGCCTCCCGTCCAACATCAACATCACCGAGTAAGTGGGGCAGGATTGCATCCTGCGGCCGATTTTCAATCGGCCTTCCCGCGGCGCGCGGCGCAGCGCAACATTGGAACGCGGCTCGTGCCGCATGACCGTCGGTCATTCCTCCGACACGCGTATATATTGAGCCGAGAAGCTACAATCACAGCATGTCCTCCGATCACGATCCTGCGGAACCTGGTGAACACGAAAACGTTGATGCCGAAACCGCGAATAAGTTAGATCTGGCTCGTACGGAGACGGGCGACGATATCCCCCTTGAGGAAGTCCAGCGCCGGCTCGGCCTCAGATCCGCCGCGTTGTTTTCCGACCTGCCGCTGTACGAGATCTGGCGCGTCTCGGTCGATGCTGCCCAGGTACTCTTCGCCGCGACAGGACATCGCGACACGAAGTCTCTCAAAGACCGTCCAACTGTGATACAAGTCGGGCCATGCCGCCTTTCATCCGCCCGGACCAGCCGATCGCGGGCCTCGGCGCTACCACCTTTGGCGATTTCTGGTCATGGGCTTATTCGGATATCCTCTCCAACGCGAACCGTTCGGTTTTCGCTGAGTACCTGGTTGGCTCCGCCCTCGACGTGGTTAAGCATCCCCGTGTCGAGTGGGACGCCTGCGATTTTCGATATCGCGGCCGGAAGATAGAAGTCAAAGCCTCCGCATATCTGCAGAGTTGGCAACAGAAGAAGCTCTCTACGATCGCCTTCGACATCGCCCCTCACATCGCCTGGGATGCCGAGACGAACACCTTTGCGCCGCAAGCTGCGCGGAGCGCCGATTGTTATGTCTTCTGCTTGTTCACGGACCGCGACCGTTCCGATTGCGAAGTATCGAAGCCTTCGCGATGGGTGTTCTACGTCGCGCCGACCGTTGCTCTCGCCGAACGATTCGGCGGACAAAAGCGCGCGCGTCTCAGTTCTATTGAGCGCATTGCCAGGCCCGTGCCGTTCGATCGGCTGCGAGCCGAGATTGATAGTGTGTTAGCGCTGGCTGCCGATGCTCTACCATGAGCAGTCCTTAAGTCACCCGCGGCCGCCCACTATAATAGTGACAGTACCCACACCGCTCTGACGACAGCAGTGTGCGTCCCGCCGGAGGCTCCCTGGACGATTCAATCATTATTCGTGGCGCGCGCGTCCACAACCTGAAGAACGTCACGCTCGAAATCCCCCACAACCAGCTCACGGTCGTCACCGGTGTTTCTGGCTCCGGCAAATCCTCGCTCGTCTTCGACACCATCTACGCCGAAGGCCAGCGCCGCTACGTCGAATCGCTCTCCGCCTACGCCCGCCAGTTTCTCGAGCGCATGGAGAAACCCGACGTCGACGAAATCCTCGGCATCGCCCCGCCCATCGCCATTCGCCAGAAAAACACCACGCGCAACCCGCGCTCCACGGTCGCCACCGCTACCGAAATTCACGACTTTCTGCGTCTTCTCTACGCCCGTGCCGGCCGCAGCTATTGCCCCAACTGTGGCGACCGCGTTCAGCGAGACACCGTCGATCACGTCGCCGCCGAAGTCCTTAAGCAACCGGAAGGTTCGCGCTGGTACGTGCTCTTCCCCGTCGTCGCCTCCACCAAATCCGCCGACGCTCTCCGCGACCGCCTCTTCGAACTCCGCGGCAGTGGTTTCAACCGCCTCTTCCAGAACGGCACCGTCTACGAATTCTCAACCCCCGAATCGCTCATCGATGTCGACTTCACCAAACCCGTCCACGTCCTGGTCGACCGTCTCGCCATCACGCCCGACCTCCACCAGCGCATCGTCGACGCCGTCGAAATCGCCTTTCGCGAATCCGGCGAAGTCATCTTCCAGCAGCCCACGTTCGAAGCGGAAACCCTGCGCTTCTCCGAGAGATTCGCCTGCAAGCGCTGCGGTATCGAGCTGCCCATCCCCGAGCCCGGCCTCTTCAGCTTCAACAGCCCCGCCGGAGCATGTCCGCGTTGCCAGGGCTTCGGCAACACCATCGATTACGACATGGACCTCGTCGTCCCCGACAAATCTCTCTCCATCGCCGATGGCGCCGTCGATCCGTGGACCAAGCCGCAATACAAGTGGTATCTGGAAACAGAATTCGTCCCGGCCGCGCGCAAAGCGAAGCTCTCACTCAAAACCGCGTGGTGCGACCTCAAACCGGAACAGCGCGAATTCGTCCGCGATCACGTCCGCACCTTCTTCGCCGAAGTGGAAAAGAAAAAGTACAAGGTGCACGTCCGCGTCTTCATCAGCCGATACCGCGGCTACGCGCAATGTCCCGATTGCCACGGCTCCCGTCTCCGTAAGGAAGCTCTAAACATCCGCATCGCCGGCAAAACCATCGCCGACGTGGCCCGCATGAACATCGCCGCGGCCTACGGCTTCTTCCACGACCTCACGCTCGAACCTGAAGAGCGCAAAATCGCCGACAAGATCCTCATCGAAATCCGCCAGCGCCTGCGCTTCCTCAACGACGTCGGCCTGGAATACCTCACGCTGGAACGTCTCTCCTCCACGCTTTCGGGCGGTGAAGCGCAGCGCATCCAACTCGCCACCTGCCTCGGCTCACGCCTGGTCGGCGCCTGCTACGTTCTCGACGAGCCCTCCATCGGACTCCACAGCCGCGACACCGGCCGCCTCATTAAAATCCTCGAAGAGCTCCGCGAGCTCGGCAACACCATCGTCGTCGTCGAGCACGATCCCGACGTCATGCGTTCCGCCGACCACATTGTCGATCTCGGCCCCGGCGCCGGCGAACTGGGCGGCAAAATCATCTTCGAAGGGTCCTATCCAAAGCTCCTCAAGGACAAGAACGGTTCGCTCACCGGCCGCTACCTGCGCGGCGAACTCAAAACGTCGCACCAGCTCGGCCGCCGCAAAATCAACTCCCGCCGCACCCTGCGTTTCCTCGGCGGCAGCGCGAACAATCTGAAGAACCTGGACGTCACCATCCCGCTCGGCATGATGGTCGCCATCACCGGCGTCTCCGGCTCCGGCAAATCCACGCTGGTCCACGAAGTCATCTACAAATCGCTCGAGCGCCAACTCCGCCAGGGCCGCCCCGAGATGACGGAAGATTTCGACGAAACCATTGAAAAGCTCACCTGCCGCCGCGTCGAGAACGCCGACCTCCTCCACAACGTCCTGCTCGTCGATCAATCGCCCATCGGCCGCACGCCGCGCTCGAACCCGGTGACATACATCAA
>Ga0265325_10003515_pt1 | contig 10197 bp, 5 predicted proteins | sample 41420metaG_FD_202090 | JGI IMG/M metagenome (GOLD analysis project Ga0265325, IMG submission 202090) | Rhizosphere microbial communities from Carex aquatilis grown in University of Washington, Seatle, WA, United States - 4-14-20 metaG | ecosystem: Host-associated > Plants > Roots > Rhizosphere >...
ACGCAACGATCCGCGCTTGCATCCGCTCGGGAGCTTTCTGCGGCGCAGTAGCATAGACGAACTGCCCAACCTCGTCAACGTCGTCGCCGGCGACATGTCCTTGGTCGGTCCGCGGCCGGCGTTGCCCAGCGAGGTGGAGCACTACGGCGCCGTGGCGCTGCGCCGGCTCAGCGTGCCGCAGGGCGTCACCTGCCTCTGGCAGATCAACGGGCGCAGCGACGTTTCCTTCGAGCACTGGATGGAACTCGATAACCGGTACGTAGACAGTTGGACGCCGCTGGGCGACCTACTGATCATCGCGAAGACGCTTCCCGCCGTTCTGAGGAGGGACGGCGCGCATTAAGCCTCGCCTTCGCGTCGTTCCCCATCCGCACCGCGCCAAGCGCCGCGTTTCGATCGCGGCCTCGACGCTCTTCGTGATGGGTGCGACGTTTGCGTCCACGCTGCTGGGTTTCATGCGCGAGGTCGTTAGCGCGAAATACTACGGCACGCGCTGGGAGATGGATACGTTCTTGGCCGCGGCCACCATTCCGACGATATTGTTCGGCGTCTTCAACGGCGCGTTGGTCAGCGCGCTGGTTCCGACGTTTTCGGAGTACCTCGCGCATCGCGAAGAAGACGAAGCCTGGCGCCTGGCGAGCACGACGGTGAACATTCTGGCGATCGTCGTGACGCTCTGCGCGGTCGTCGGGTTCTTCACCGCGCGGTGGTACGTGCCGCTAATCGCGCACGGCTTCCCGGCACCGCAGATGGGCGTCGCGATTCGCATGACGCGTTGGCTGATGCCGAGCATCGTCGCGGTGAGCTTGAGCGGCGTCCTCTCCGCGATGCTCAACGCGTACCAGCGGTTTCGCTCTGCGGCGCTCGTCGGCGTCGCAGTAAACGCCGTCACAATCGCGGCGGTCGTCCTGCTCAGCCACGGCATGGGAATCTACGCGCTGGTGCTCGGAACGACGCTTGGGCTCACCGCGCAGATGCTCGTCCAGCTCCCGTCGTTCATCTCGATCGGAAAGTACCGTCCGATCATAGATCTGCACCATCCGGGCCTCAAGAAGATCTGGGTTTTGCTCGGGCCGATCATCGTGGGTTCCGCTGCCGGCCAGCTGGCGTTGTTCTTCGACCGGTTTTTCGCGTCCACGCTCGCTCCGGGCTACATCGCGGGAATGAACTACGCGACGAAGCTCGTGAACTTTCCGCAGCAGATTTTCGCCGCCGCAATTGCAACCGTGCTTTTCCCGCTGCTGGCCGCGCAGTTCGCGCGAGAGAATCGCCGCGGCGTCGCTCGCAGCGTCGTAACCGGATTGCGGCTGGTCAACTTCATTACGATTCCGTCGGCGTGCGCGCTGGTCGTCTTAGCGCGCCCGATGGTGCAGGCGCTCTTCGAACGCGGCACCTTCCAGGCCAGCGCGACCGATCTCACCGCTTCCCTGCTGCCGTACGCCGCGATCGGGCTGGTCGCGCTCGCGGCGAACATCGTGTTGACTCGCTGCTGCTTTGCGTGCAAAGAGATGATGTGGCCGGTAGCGATCTCCGTCGTCGCCGTGCTGCTCAACGTGCTTCTTTCGCTGGTCTGGCTGCCGACGCTGGGTGCGCGCGGCCTGCTCTTGGCCAACTCGACGAGCCAAACGGTGCAGGCGGTGCTGCTTCTCGTGCTCACGGCTCGCTTGGTGTCGGGCATAGACTGGGGCGCTCTCATGCTCGCCGCCGGAAAGGTCGTGCTCAGCTCCCTCGCCATGCTCGCGGCGCTGAACTGGATCCACGCCCTGGGCGTCACCCCCGACGCGACCCTGGCTTCTCGGGCTTGGTTCCTTTTCGGCCAAATCGCTATCGGCGGACTCACCTTCGTAGCGGTAGCGCGCATGCTCAACGTCGAGGAGCTCGATCTGGCCTGGCGGACGATCGTCGCGAAATTCGAGCGAAATCTGGTAAGCCCGCCGGAGAATCGCGAGGCTCCAATCGCCTAAGCCCGGTCACCGGGGCCCCCGAACCAATGGTGACCAGGGTCAACATCCATGGGCAGGCTCGCTATCGAGAGAGAGCCAACCAGTCACGACCATGCTCTCAATCCTCATGCCCGCGTACAACGAGGCCGGTTCGATAGCCGAGAACGTGTGTGAGACGGTCCAGACGATGCAAGCGATGGGCATCGATTTCGAGATCGTCGTGATTGACGATGGAAGTTTAGACGGAACGCACGTTGCGGCGAGTAGCGTGTTGCGGGCTTGGCCCGATCACGTGCGCGTCGTGCGATGCACGCAAAACGAGGGCAAGGGCAACGCGCTGGTGTGCGGCGCGGCATACGCCAAGGGCGATCTCGTCGCGTTCCTCGACGCCGACATGGACCTGCATCCCGAGCAGCTGGCCGATTTCCTGGCGATCATGGAAGCGCGCGATGCCGACGTCGTCGTCGGCTCGAAGTTCCATCCCGGCTCGAACGTGGACTATCCGTTCGTGCGCCGCATCTACAGCTTTTTCTACTACATGCTCGTGCGTTCGCTGTTCGGGCTGCCGGTGCGCGACACGCAGACCGGCATCAAGCTTTTCAAGCGCGAAGTGCTCGAGCGCGTTATGCCGCGCGTCCTCGTCAAGCGGTTTGCGTTTGACATCGAGCTGCTGGCAAACGCGCACCATCTGCACTACCGCATCGTCGAGGCACCCGTGACGGTCAACTTCAAGCGCGTTAGCAGCCGGGTTCGGCTGCCGGCCGTTTGGAACGTTTTCGTGGACACGCTGGCGATATTCTATAGGATGCGCATTTTGCGCTACTACGATCGCCTTGACCGCGTGCCGGTTCGAGCCGACCGCGCTGCCGGCTCGCACGAAATCGTCGTACCGCTCGCCATCGGAGACTAGCCTCCCAGTGTCCCCCCGTACCGCTCTGGTACTTCTGTTACCAGGGCTTGGCGACGCCCTGTCCACCAGTCCGATCTTGCGCGGGCTCGACCGCGATTCTTGGACGGTAGACGTCATGACCATGCACGAACCGGTCAGCGAGTACGCGCGAGCGCTCGGTGCGGTCCGCGACGCCATCGAGCTGCCGCTGCGGCCGCGCGTCACCGACGTGCTGCAGGCCACGCGCGAAGCGCGCCGGCGCGCGTACGACCTATGCGTCGTGCCCTTCCCCGCGACGCGCTGGCAGTACATGACGATCGCTCGCGGGGTCGGCGCGAAGCGCCTGCTCGCCCACGACTACGGCGGCCTCGTCAGCGCCGTCGCGCGTACCGCCCGCACCCAGCTCGTGCGCCTTCGGGGCGGCCACCGCATAGCCGAGAACTTTCGTCTGGCGCGCGCGCTCGAACTGACGCCTTCGCAGGACGATCTCACGTACTGGGTGCCGCAATCGTGGAGAAGCGATCGGATCCCGGGGACCCTCGGCGTCCACCCCGGTTCGATGGCATATAAAGGGAATGAGTCGAAGCGCTGGCCCTACGAGCGGTTCGTCGCCTTGGCGCGGGCGCAAGCGGATCGCGGAAGGCGCGTGCGCTTCTTTCTCGGCCCGCACGAGCTTCGCGAGGCCGCCCGCGCCGAGCAAGACTTTCGAGGCGCCGAGGGAATCAGCATCATTCGTGAGCCGATCGCCCAAGCCGCGAGGCGGCTGGCCGAGTGTGAGGTTTTCATCGGAAACGACGCCGGCTTCAGCCATCTCGCCTCCGGGCTGGGCGTCAAGACGCTCGCGCTCTTCGGCATGACGAGCGAGGTTCGCGGGGTTCCGATTGGTCCGGGCGTCGGCTACCGCCCGTCATCGTGCCCGGCGTGCCACGACGAAGGCTCGCGGGGCTTCGAGTGCGTGCGGCGGATCGAGTACCGCTGCATCCTGCTCGATGTGGAGTACGATGCGGTGTCTGCCAAGGTCGAGGAGCTCTTTGGAACGGCCGGGGTGGCGCAAAACGTTACTCTGGAAGGGCCCTTCAGACTCTACGGAAAGGCGTATTCTTGAAAGAACAAGCTGCGGAACGACCCGCCGGAACCCGCTGGACGAGCGGGTCGGGCGACCGTTCGCGTGCTTGGTCCGGGAGCGGCGTTTGGCGCAAGCTGGCCGTCCCGCTGCTCTTCGTACTGCTCGCATTGCTCGTTACCGCCGGCTACGGCAGCGGCGTGCAGCTCAACGACGGGCAGGCCTCGCTGCACATAGACCCGCTCAAGTTCTTGCTCACGCTGTTCCATGCGTGGAATCCGTCGCTCTATCTCGGCGCGCATACCGGCTTCTGGTTTCCCTACGAGACGCCGTACGCGTGGTGGTACGGATTCGCGCAGCTCCTGGGGGTCTCTCAGGAGCTCGCGCAGCGCTCGGGTATCTTCTTAGTCTACCTCGCGTGCCTGTTCTCGATGTACTACTGCCTGCGTACGGTTACGCCGTGGCTTAACGAAGCCGCGCGCGTGGCCGGCTCCGCGGCGTACCTGTTCAACATGTACGTAGCGCTCAACTCGCAAGCGCAGATCGTCTGGCTGCTGACGTACGCGACGCTTCCGGCGCTGCTCGGCGTAACGGCCCGCGCGATGCGGGGCGAGATGAACGTCTGGCGCGCCGCGCTCGCCGTCGCGCTGCTCGTCGTGGTCGGCGGCGGCATCAATCCTCCGCTGCTCGCGATTAACGTTATCATCCTCGCGCTCTTCGTCGTCGTCATGGTCCTGTTCGCGCCCAAGCCCGTAGCCGCCGCAAAGCAGGCGTTTCCGTTCCTTGCCGCCGCCGCTATCGCCGCCGTCGCGGTCAACCTTTACTGGCTCGTCCCGATCGTGGACTACTTCCGCGGCGTCTGGCTCAACGGCGTGCTCAGCGAGGCGCCTTCGATGCACAACGCGGCAACGTCGTTCGACAACGTGCTGCGCGGGCTCGGTCACTGGGCGACCTTTGTTTCGTTTGACGGCCGCGCGTACTTCCCGTGGGCTGCGCCGTATGCGCAGGGCTTCTTCGGCGCGCTGCTCTGGGTGGTGCCGATCGTCGCACTCGGAGGCATCGCCTTCCGTGTAAACCAGCGCCCCGCGACGCTCTTTTTCCTTATCGTCACGATCGTTTCGGTTCCGCTCGTCGTCGGCTACTACCACGACGCTCTCGGCGACTCGGTGACGACGCCGATCTACGACGCCTTCTACCGAAACTTCCCCGGCTTCCAAATGTTCCGCTTCTCCTATAAATGGGTCGCGGGCGTGGAGTTCGGAATCAGCGCGCTGTACGCGCTGGCCGTCTACGCGCTCGTCGCGTACGCGCGCGAACAGATTGCCAAGCTCGACGCAAGGGCCCGGGAGAGCCGATCGTGGATTGCCCCCGCGCTTGCGACGGCGTTCGTCGTCGTCCCGATATTCGCGTTCGTTCCCGTGATCCTCAACAAGATGAACTATCCGGGGCCGGTGATTCCGAGCTGGGAGTATCGCGAGAAGGCGCTAGTCGGCAACGATCAGCTCCATCGCGTCGCGCTCTTTCCGACGCAGTTCCTCGAACAGTTCGATTGGGGCGCGCCGGAGTTTTACATCGAGGATTCGCTCGTTGACCGCCCGATGGTGTACGGTTTGTTGGGAAGCGAGCCTTCGGAGGGGACCGACCGTTGGGTGCGCCGTGCCTATCGCGCGACGCGCGAGGGCCTGCCGTTTGCGGCCGATATGTACCGGGTGCTGGGCGTGGACACGATCCTCCAGCGGGACGACTTCATTCCGACGATTGATTTCAGCTCGCCCGGTGAATCGCGCTTCAACACGACGACGCTGACGCACGACCTCCTGCACCGCGAGCTTGGAGCGACGCCGGTGCGCTCCGACGGTCCGCTCCACCTGTACCATCTCTCCGGCGCGCTTCCGCTCGTTTACGGTGTCGCGCATCCGGTCGTCAACACGCTGCCGACGTTCTCCGACGCATACCTCGGTGACATAAAAGCCATGTCGAAGGGCGTTGCCGAGTTCGACCCGCCCAGCCGTTCCGCCGATGAGTTCTCGACCTCGCTCGCGCCGCTTTCGCCGATCCTGCCGGCGTCGGCCGAACAGGTGCGCGATCTCGCCATAAACGAGGCACTGCTCCACGGCGGCGTGCGGGTCCACCAGCCGTCGGCGGACGTCGGGTGGACGACGCAGTTTACGCTGACGGGCGGCGGGGAGTACGCTGTCTTCGCGCTCGATCAATCGCTGCTCTACGATCGGGATCCGCCCCAGAATCTTCAAGTTGACGGCAACTACTTCTCGCCGCAGACGACCGGCGGGGCTTGGACGCAGTATGGGACGCTCCAGCTCTCGTCCGGCACGCACGTCGTCTCCGACGGCTATCCGGACCCCGATTTGGTCGTGGCGGTCGTTAGCGTAGACGATCTCGACGCGTGGGCGTCGCGCATCGGAGCGCTCACGCGTGCGCTGCCGAACAATCTCGCCGTAGCCAATCTCGTCTACGCCGCCAAAACGAGCATAAAGCTAGCGAGTTCGGGATCCTATCGCGTTCGTGCCACTGGCGTAGGCGCGTTCGGACCCGACGGGCTGGTCGGAATGAAAATAAAGCGCGGCGGTTCCTTCACCGGTACCTTCCCCGCCGATCTCTCCGGGACGCTGCCGTACGTCTTCGGCGACGGGGTGCTCGGCACGTCGTCCATTCGCATGCCCGAAAAGTGGTACCAAGGCGATGGGTCCATCTATAGCTGGCAGCGCGGCGACCCGGCCCCATGGTTCCTCTTCGCGCGCAACGCGCACGTCCGCGTTTTCGTGCCTGGCCGCAACAACGTCGTCGCGAGGGCGGATCTCCGCATGAGCCGCCTTCAGGTTTCGCGGTATGTAAACGTCAGCGTTGACGGCGCGACGCAGCGCACCATCGCGCTGGGGGGGCCGGGAGCGAACGCCGTTGACTACGACACCGTGGACCGCCTCGAGGGGCCGCCCCCGGTGCCGGCGACCTTCACCGTCGAACTGCATCCGGGTTGGAACGATGTTGCCTTCGCCTTCCACGCCGTCAGCGGCGAGCGCAGCGACCTTGGCTCCGAGGTAATCTCGGCGGCGATCGCAGCGGATCTCACGTTCACGCAGGTCGCGAAGCTCGGGGCCGGATCGCTGGCAGCAGCCTCCGACGGTGCCTTTGGCGGCGTCACCCTAACCCCGCCGCCGGGCGATCTCGCCGGCGACCCCGACCTCGAGGGCATCGTCCCTCCGGGTAACGGCGGCCGCTGGATTGCCGTGGCGATGGAGCGTGCCGGCACCGTGCACTATCGCCTCTTCCCCGTCTCGGCGGGGAGCGGTTTCGACATCAACTTCCTGCACGCGTTTCCGAACGATTGGACCGATCAGTCGCGTCATATCGTCGGCATGTGGTTCCTAGCTCGCGACGGGCGCCCCACGCTTTCCAGTCTGTATTACGCGCTGCATGCGATGCCGGCGCGCGGGTTGCGGCGTTCCGACGCGCTCGAAGCGCCCCCGGTTCTCATTGACGGCAGAGCGATCGGCTCGCGGCCCGTTTTTCTCACCGCTGGGCGACACGTCGTAAGCAGCGCGGAGCGCGACGTCAAGCTCGGGCTCCTCACGCTCACGCCGGTTACGATGCCGAAGACCACCGATTTTCCGATGGTATGGGAGCGGCGTTCGCCGACGGCGCTCGACGTGACGGTGCAGAGCACGCCCGACCCGTTCCTATTGGTATTCGGAGAGGCGTATCACCCGAAATGGAAGGCAACGCTTGATGGGATTCCGCTCAAGCACGTCGTGGTTGATGGCCTGGTAAACGGCTGGATCGTGCCGCCGGTGACCGACCCCAACTCGAAAATCGTTCTGACGTTCGGCGATCAGCTTTCGTACGTCGCCGCGGCGCTGATTTCTCTCATCAGCCTCATCCTGTTGATCGTGCTCGCCTGCGCTCCGGGTCTCTGGCCGATCCGCACGTCGAACCGTTGATTCGCGCGAACGCGCGTCTGCTTCTCGGCCGCGCGACCGGTTACGCCGTGGCGACGTGCGTCGTGGCGCTCGCTCTCTCGGCGATGCTCTCGGGTTCCGATGCCGAGCGCTTCGCAACCACGGCGTATTTGGCGGCGACCTTCGCGGCATTGGCGATGGCGCTGCGCTGGGTGCTGCCGGCTGCCGAACCGCCCCAGCGCGCGCGCGCCGCGCAGCCGCCGTTTCCGAGGGCGTTCAAGTTTACGGTCGCCGTCGCATCGCTCGTAGCGTGCGGCGCGTTGCTCGTTTCCGATCCCGGCTCCGAGGGAATTGCGATCGCGGCGTTTTTCGTCTTGGTGGGCGTCGTCGCGCTGGTTAAGGCCGGCGTGGTCGCGGGCGTGATTACCACGCTAGCAAGCGGAGGCCGTCTGGCCGCCGCGCGCCGGTACGCGGCGATCGTCGGCGGGTGCGCGCTCGTTACCGCGGCGATGCTCGCGCCGCAGAACAGTGAAAGCTATGCGCGAGGCGGGTACGTCCTGGCCGTCGTCGGCGCGTTTAGCGTCGCGGCCTCATTGTTCTTAGCGTCGCGCGATCGTTTGCGGGCAAAGGTCGTCGGTATGGCGGCGCTGCTGACGACGCCGGCGAGCGCGGCCGTTTTCGCGGCGACGGCGACGTACGCCGCGGCAACGGCGGCGCTTGCGCTGATGCTCGCCGCGCTGCTGCCCGGGCCGGATGCAGAGCGCTTTGCGACGACGGGATACATCGCGGTCGTCTTTGCGGCGGCGGCGCTCGCGGCGAAATGGCGTATCGGCGGCGCCGACGAGCCGGCGGTCGCCGCGCGCACGACCGCGGGGGTTCTTCGATTTGCCGAGGGCGTCGCAGTGCTCACGGTCGCCGGTGCGGTGCTGACGCGTTCGCCCGTGTCGCAAGCGCTCGGCGTCTTAGCCTGCGTAGCGATCATCGGCTATGCGATCGCCGTCCGAGCCGGCGCAGCGGCGCCGGTGCGCGCGCCGAAGTTTGCCGTCGAGTTCGTCACGGGCGATCCGGTGCGGGATAGCATTCGACTGGCCGCCGCAATCGCGGCCTTCGCGCTGTTGCTGACGGCCGTCTTGCCGGCGGCCTACGCCGAACGTTCGCTCTACGCTGCGTACCTCGCCGCTATCGGTGCGGCAGTCGGCATGGTGGTAAATCATTTCTGGGGCTCACGTCGCACGACGCCTCGACGATCGTGACTCGCGGCCGATGCAGGCCTCGCGCGAGCGCCTGATCGCTCGCGGCGGCCAGGCCGGTGCCGCCGCCGCTGCGCTGCTCTTCGCTGCATTCGTTGTCGCAAAAGGCGTTCCGACGCTGCGACACGACTGGAGTTGGCCCATAGACCGCAGCGCGATTCCATCGTTTCTCAACGAAGCGATGGGCGGCTGGGTCCCCGTCGGCTTCGGTGTAGCCAATGCCCACCCGACCGCTTACCTCGTGGCGTTGCCGGTGGCGCTGGCTATGTGGGTTCTCGGTCCGCTTCCGGGCCTCGCTCTTACGGCGATCGCCACCGGATATGCGTGTATGCGCGCGGCGGCCGCGTTGTCGGCTCGCTTCGGATTCGCGATGCCCGCGGCCATCGGCATCGGGCTGTTCGCGCTCTTCAATCCGTGGGTCTACAACGAAGTCGTTGCGGGGCACTTGGTCATGGTCCTGGCGTACGGCGGCGTCCTGGGTTTGCTCGCCGAGCTCGCGCGAGGACGCGACGCATCCCCGGTACGTCTGGCGTTGTGGTTGGCACTCGTCGAATCTCAACTGCAGTTCTTCATCCTCGCCATGCTCGCGCTTACCGTTTGCGCAAGCGTGACGCGGAAGTGGCTGCCGGTTGCGGCGGGCCTCTGCCTTGCGCTGCCTTCGATCGTCGGACTGATCGGCGACCGCGGTACGCTCTTGGCCATCCCCTACACGCTGACGTGGCAGCAGAATCAATCGCTGCCGCCGGGGGCGCTCTTGGGTTTGGGCGGCTACTTTACCGGTTACGCCGATCGCCTCGGCGTCGCAGCGTCGTTGGCCGTCTGGATCCTCCTCGCGCTTGCGTTAGCCGGCCTCGTCGCGCGGCGTCGCTTGCGGGTCGCGATCGCGGCGGCGATCGCTGCCGCGGCGCTCTACCTCGCAATGCTCGGCGTGAACGGGCCGCTCGCGGCCCCCTACGAGTGGGTCGTGCGCAACGTGCCCGAAAGTGGCGTCTTCCGCGAACTCTACGACTTGGCGGGCATCTTCGCCGCGCTCTTGGCGTTGCTCGCGTGCATCGCGGTTGCGCGCTGGCGACCGCTTGGATACGTCGCGCTTTGCGCCGGGGTCGTGCTGGTCATTACGTGGCTGGCCCGTCCGCCA
>Ga0265325_10003516_pt1 | contig 10195 bp, 4 predicted proteins | sample 41420metaG_FD_202090 | JGI IMG/M metagenome (GOLD analysis project Ga0265325, IMG submission 202090) | Rhizosphere microbial communities from Carex aquatilis grown in University of Washington, Seatle, WA, United States - 4-14-20 metaG | ecosystem: Host-associated > Plants > Roots > Rhizosphere >...
TCATTACCTAATATACGCATCCACTTTTGGATACCCGGCAATGTCGTTGTCAGGCACGGTCATTATGGGAAAAATATTCAGGCCGCGATCCAGATAAAACTGGAAATTTACGGGGTGAAGAACCTGTCCCACTACCCAGTAAACCGTAATATTTTTTTGCCCCCTAATCAGAGTGCCTTCTGTCGGCGGCAAAAAACTGCCCGTAACCCAGGAGTCAAGCTCCTCGTAGCTTACAGTGTTAACATTTTGAAAATTAAGCCCGCGCTGGTTAAAAACCTGGTAAGTAATCGGCAGTTTTTGCCCGTTTTGAATAATATAAACCGTTGGATCCTGGTCAAATTTAACCAGCGTGCCGTCATTGGGAGTTACGTACGGCCCGTCGGGATAGCCGGCCAGCTGGCTGGATATTACGCTCTTGAGCTGAGTCGCGGAAAAGCGCTGGTTAAAAACAAACGGAGACACCAGGCGTTTTTGGCCGCCTAAAATTTCATAAATCTGGCTGTTTGAATCAACAACTTTTACCAAGTCGCCTTCATTAAAGGCCGGGGAAATGGTGTCCTGGAGGCTTTTCACCACGTTGATGCGCCCGGAGCCCAAAAGCCCCCGGCAGGAGCCGCCGCCGCACTGGTTTAAGTTTAAGTCGTCTATCGGGTCGGCGGTGCTGATAATCCGGTCGCGGATTTGAATGTTGGTGGCCGAGGGGTATAAAGATTTAATTAAGGCCGCCTGGCCGACCACAAACGGCACGGCCAGAGAAGTTCCACTGCCGTAAGCGTAGGAATTGGGCGCGGATTTTTTGGTTAGCGGGTCAAAATTAATGGTGGACAGGATCCTCTTGCCCGGCGCGGAAACATCCACGCAATTTTTTCCGTAATTGGCAAAGTCGGGCTTGGTGTCGTTTTGGTCCGTAGCCGTTACCCCCAAAACCATATTGTAATTATTGTCGTCGCAGATGGGAAAAACCGGGTTTATGTCCAAATCTCCCCCGGTCTGGGCAACGTCATTTCCCGCCGCGGCCACAACCAAAACATTTTTATCAAAGGCGTAAGTTATGGCGTCCGACAAAGTGGTGTCGTGTCCAAAACCTATGCCGCCAACGCTTAAATTAATAAACTGGGCGCCGTTGTCCGTGGCCCAGACAATTGCCTGCGCCAGGGTTGAAGCATCGCCTTTGCCAGTACTGTCCAGCGCTTTAATCGGCATTAAGGTAATTTGCCAGTTTGTCCCAACAATGCCCAAATTATTGTTTGGCGCCGCAGCCAAAATGCCGGCCACCAATGTGCCGTGGCCGTTGTCGTCTGAGTTTATACCCAAAGGTATGGACTGCCTGTTTATAAAATCAAACCCCGGCGCAAAACTGGCGGACCTTAAGTCTTCGTGGGTCTCGTCAATCCCCGTATCTATAACCGCGACAATATTGGTTTTGCTTCCCGTTGTTTTTTGCCACGCATCCACAAAACCGGCTTTAGCCAAGCCCCAATCTTTATCTATATTTTGCGGATCTTGTGTAAAACCAGGGTCGCTAACAATAATCCCGGCTGTTTGAAATTGGCTGGCAGAAGCTATTGCAAAATTGCCAAATAAAAAAGACAACAGCAGCAGCAGCAATAGCGCTGCTTTTTTTGTAGATTTAAGAAAATTAGTTTTAACTTTAAAACTCATACCATCCTATTTATATTTGCCGCTCCAGAGGTTTAAACGCACTTGGACAACCTCTAACAACATGTGAATTTTACCGGAAAGCTTAACGTGGCTTTCGGAATCATCAACCCAAGTTATTGGCAACTCTTTTATTTTAAAACCCATCTTTCTGGCAAGAGCTAGTATTTCGACATCAAAGGCCCAGCGGTAAATCGATTGCTTTGAGAAAATGGCTTGACTGGCTTTTGCTGAAAATGCCTTAAACCCACACTGTGAATCCGTAACACCGAGTGGAACCAAGGTGTGAACTATTAAACGAAAAATCGTCCCCTGTAAATCCCGAAACCATGGCTGATGCACCGCAATAACGGAACCGGAAATCCTCCTGGAGCCAAGAACTAAATCATAGCCTTGCTCAAAAAAAGGAAGAAACTTAATTATTTCATCGACTTTAGTGGAATTATCAGCGTCCATAAATAACCGCACATCGCCCGTCGCAGCTAACATTCCTTGCTTGGTGACCCAGCCTTTGCCGTGATTTTGTTGGTTGTTAATCAATTTTAATTTTGGGACAATTGATTCCAGCCTATTTATTACTGCTACAGTGCCGTCTTTTGAACCATCGTTAATAACCAAAATTTCGTAATCAAAGCTCTGTTTTTGTAAAAACCCGCTTACCGCTGATAAAGTTTTTTCTATCCTTAACTCCTCATTATACGAAGGAATGACCACTGATAGTTTCATATTTATGATAATTTTATTTATTGCTAAGCAAGTGAATTATACCACAAAGCCAAAACCTTGGCATAACCGCTATATATTAATGACATTTCTACTTAGCCTTAACAGCCGCTATATATTAAGACGCTACTGCCCCAATTTTGTTTCCGCCAAAATACTAGCCTTATGCGCGGCCGCGCATAAGGCTAGTATGAACAAAACAATAATTTCGGGAGTTAAATATCCTTCATAACTTCCCAGCTGGTTTGGAGCATATTTTCCAAACTGCTGTGCCGGAGCGTGTAGCCGAGATCATTCAGCAATTTGGAGTTATCGGCCACGGTGGTTGGGGCATCGCCGGGGCGGCGGGGGCCGACTTCCATTGGGATGATTTTGCCGATGGCTTCGGAAGCGCAATTAACGACTTCCGCCACGCTCACGCCTCTGCCGGTGCCGATGTTAAAAATTTCAAACTTTTGCATTGCGTCCATTTTTTGCAAAGCCAAAATGTGCGGCAGAGCAATATCAAGGACGTGGACATAATCGCGGACGCAGGTGCCGTCGGTTGTCCCGTAATCGTTGCCAAAGACTTCCAAATGCGGCTGATTGCCTTTAGCCACCTGCATAACTTTGTAGATTAAATGCGATTGATGAGTCGGTAAAATTCTGGCGTCAACGTCAAACCCGCAGGCATTAAAGTAGCGAAACACAACTGCTTGAAACCCGATGTATTCACAAAAATATTTTATAACGCGTTCAACCAAAAGCTTGCTGGCACCATAAGGATTATTTGGCCTAAGCTGGGAGGTTTCTTTTACCGGCACTTGATCAGGTTCTCCATAAACTGCGGCAGTGGAAGAAAAAATAATTTTCTTTACCCGGCCCTCGGCCATGGCTTTAAGAAGTTTAATGGAATTAACCAGGTTATTTTCCAAATACTTAGCAGGCTCTTTTACCGATTCCTCAACCTCCAAACTCGCGGCCATATGGAATACTGCTTCAAAATTGTTATTGGCAAAAATATCCTTAAGCAAATTCTCGTCGGCCAAGTCCCCTTCTACAAATACCGCTTTGGGGTCTATGTTGTCTTTTCTGCCGGTTGATAAATTATCCAGCACGACAACATCGTAACCGGCCTTTACCAACTCTCTTACAAGATGTCCGCCAATGTAGCCGGCGCCGCCGGTAACCAAAACTTTTTGCTTGATGATGTTTTTTGTCGGCCGGGGCATGGTTAAAGTTGCCGTATCCTGGCCGTAAGACATTGTTGCTGTATTTTGCATATTTGACATTTGTAATTTGATATTTGAAATTATCTGATTATACCTATCTATGCTTAATACTACCACAGCCGGCTTGTCTTGGAAATTAAGCAGCAGCCCCCCGCCGCGGGAATTGGTTTCTTCTATAAGTTCTTGGAGATAAAAATTGTCCATTGTTGATTTAACCTCCGGCGTCATCCTGAGCCCGTCATCAGCAAAACCAAGCGGGCGAAAGATCTCTTATTTGAGATTCTTCGATCGGCTGCACTCCCTCAGAATGACGCCGACGATGAAAGCCATAAAAATAAATTATAATTAATAAAAACAGCATTTCGGCTGTTTGTTTTTGTTTGCTCTATTTTCTTTTATTTATATTAACACTTTAAATAACAATTGCAAGTAGCTTTAAATAAGCTAAAATAATGGCTAAATCAAAACATATCCACAAAAAAAATCTCTTTATAATGTCAAAAGCCCTTCCAATGATGGAAGGGCTTTTCAGCGTCTAATCAGCGGCTGCAGTAGTTCAGCGTTTATTCGGCGACTTTAGGTAAAGATTAAACTGGTTAAAGTTTTTCTCTTTTTAAACACTCCAAACGCGGCGGCTAAGAAGCCGGAAAACACAAAGGCGTTGGTGTCCGCGCCGGTCTTGGGGGCAATGAACGCGCCTAAGACTTGCGGGGTGTTAATGTGAATGGTTACGGTATTTCCATAATTATTGGTCATAACGTAGCTGAGGTTTGAGGCCAGGGAATATTTAACCCGAACCTGGAAGGTTCTGGTAACACTGCCGTTGGCCGGAACGGTAATGCCCGGGAAGGAAATCATGTTGCCGTTTAAGGCGCCGCCGCCGAAATCCGAGACATCGGCGTAAGGCAAAACCTGGGACAAATCGTCGGTAATGACAAAGTTGTTGGCGGGCAGATTGCCGTTGTTGGTTACGGTCAAAGTGTAGGTAATAAAGTCCTCGGTGGAAGCCGCAACCGCGGTCGCATCCTGGTTCTTGGTGGTGTTAAAGGCTCTCTTGCTGTAGCTTAAGTTTACGTTGCCGCCCAAAACATTGCCGTTATTGCCGTTTACGAACACCCAGGCGCTGGCCTGGACAGTTCCGGCGTTGCCGGAACTTGCCGCGGCAATATTCTGAATACTGGCGCCGGCCGAACCGTTGACCGTGGCCGTAAAATTAAAGGTTTGCGATTGTCCGGCCGAGAGGCTGCCGACGTAAAAATTATTTTGGTTATTGTTATAGCCGTAAGCGTAACTTAAACCGGCCGGAAGATTATCGGTAACCTGGACGTTGTTGGCGGTAGCACTGCCGGTATTGGTAACCACAATCTGGAACTGAACGGTTTGGCCGCTGTTTACGCTGACGCTGTTTTGGTAGCCGCCGCCGTTTGCGCTGACCATTTTGGTTATGGACAACTGGCTAAACTGGTTAGCCGGAACCACACTGCCGTTGCTGTTAATATAGACAACATTGTTATTAGTCGTGGTGTTATTGCAGGAATTATTTACGCAATTGTTGTTGGTCTGGGCAACGTTATTGTTATTGCCGTTAATGTTGCTGTTGTTATTCTGATTGCTGTTATTGTTGCCGTTGCCGTTGCTGGAAGTGTTGGTGTTGCTGTTATTGTTGCAGGAAGAGGAATCGTTATTGCAGTTGCCGCCTGTGGTGGTTTGCTGTTGAACCGGGTTGACCGCGACGTTACAGTTGGCCGACTGGCCGTCGCCGCTGGACACCCTTACAATATGGGTAGCCGCGGAGCCGGAAGTGTTGGTGTAAGTGGGATTGTAGGCAGAGCCGGTGCCGGTAGACGGGCTGCCGTCGCCGCTCCAGGTGTAGCCGCCGGTGCCGCCGGTGGCGTTAAAGTTGGCCTGGGATCCGGAATTGATAATAGAGCCGGCAACAGAGCAGATCAACTGCCCGGGGTTGGCCGGAGGAGTTACAGACGTGGAAGTAAGCAGTCTGCCGCAGGAGCTGGTATCGTACATATTAAAGGTGTAGCTTACACCGGGCTGCATATTGCCATAGGTAAAGTTGCCGCTTGAGCTTCCCGTGGTTACGGTTGTTTCGCCGCTGGTTCCGGAGACAACAGTTATCTTAATGCCATTGGAACCGGTTGAGCTCCAGGTTAAAACCGTGGAATAAGTGGAACCATTTTTTACCGGCGCGGCGGCGTTAATGGCAAAGTTGCTGTTGACCTGGCAAACGGGTGCGTTTGAAGTTACAACAACCGTGCCGCAGGTAACCTGCGTGCCAATGTTATCTTTAACGGTCGCGGTATAAGTCCCGGCCGTGTCATAGGTTTTGCTGAAAGTTACAGCCGAACCGGTTTGGGTAATGCTGGAAGCGCCGGTTGCGTTGGAACTAAAATTATAAGGGGCCTGGCCGCCGCTGGTGGTAAAGCTAACCGTGCCGTTGACGTTAATGGCGGTTGTGCCGTTGGCGTTACAAACCAAGGGTTGTACCAGCGGATTGTTGGAACATTTCGCCGTAGCGTTAGCCTGCGCGTTAGTCTGGGCCTGTGCATTGGCTTTAACCTGAGCCTGATTTTGGGCATCCTGCTGGCTAATGTTGCTGGTGGCGCTGGCGGAAGCCGAAGCGCTGGCCGCGGCAGTTGTGCCGTCCGGACAGCTGGCCGAACCATTGGCGGTAGCGGACGCAGTGGCGGTATAAGTAGAAGGTGCGTTAGGGCACTTAGCCTGAGCGTTAGCCTGCGCGTTAGTCTGGGCCTGTGCATTGGCTTTAACCTGAGCCTGATTTTGGGCATCCTGCTGGCTAATGTTGCTGGTGGCGCTGGCGGAAGCTGACCCCACAGCGGAAGCCGTTGATCCGTCGGGGCAGGTTGCGGAACCGTTAACTGTAGCGGAAGCGCTTGCTGTAAAAGTTGAAGGGCCGCTCGGACACTTGGCGGAAGCCTGGGCGTTAGCCTGAGTCTGGGCCTGGGCCTGGGCGTTAGCCTGTGCCTGAGTTTGAGCTTTGTTTTGGGCATCCTGCTGGCTAATGTTGCTGGTGGCGCTGGCGGAAGCCGAAGCCGAAGCGCTGGCCGCGGCAGTTGTGCCGTCCGGACAGCTGGCCGAACCATTGGCGGTAGCCGTAGCGGTCGCTGAGGCGATAAAAGTAGAACTGCCGCCGCAACGGGAGTCGCTTAACGGTAAAACTGTAAAGCTGGCGGTCTGGCTGGCAAGGACAGTGCCGTTTGAATCAACAAAGCTGGCAGTTTTGGTCCAATTGCCGGAGTGCGCCCACGGGCTGGTTTGGCCAGTGTAAGTTCCGCCGCCCATAGTCTGTCCGTAGCCGGAAAGGTCTTCGCCGGTGTCCTGGCCGTTTAGTGTGGAAGACCAGAAAATCTGTTTGCCGTTTAAATTAGAGCTGGCGTTGGTAATTGCGACATTGGAAACCGCGTTTAAGCAAACCGGGTTAGGAGTAATGGATAAATTAAAATTATAAGATTGCGGCGCTGCGGCAACATTAACGGAACAAACGGCCGCTTGGTCATTGGCGCTGTCGGTTAAGGTCAGCGTTTTACTGCCGGCGCTGTTAAAGGTGCCGCTAAAAATGCTGGTTCCATAACCGCTAAAGTTAAACGCCGTGCCGTCGCTGGCAGTCATTGTGTAAATACCGTTGCCGCCGGAAACTAAAACATTGACCGGCTGGCCGGTGCTGACATTTTGGTTGGGCGGACTGCATTTTAAAACGGGCTGCTGAATACAGCTGTTGACGGTAAAGTTGACAGTCTGTTTGGCAATAACATTGCCGTTGCTGTCTATAAAAGAAGCCGTTTTGGTCCAGTTGCCGGTTTGGTTTGAGTTGTAAACACTGCCGACACCGCTCCAACTGCCGGCGCTGTCCACAGTCTGTCCGTAACCGGAAAGGTCTTCTCCGGTGTCCTGGCCGTTTAGTGTGGAAGACCAGAAAATCTGTTTGCCAATGAGTCCCGCGGTAGCGTTGGCAATGCTAAAAGTCTGGGCGCCCTGATTAATACAAACCGTGGTCGGGTTAACGCTTAAGTTAAAGCTCTGTTGCTGGGGAGGCGTTTGCGCCTGGCCGTTAACCTGTAAGGTGAAATATATAAAACGGGTATAGCCAAAGCAGGCCTGCTGGTCGGGTAAAGCGGCGGAGCCGTTTACAAAATTCAAAGGGCCTTGATAGGAAGGGTTTCCAATTGTGCCGGTGTTGGCATACCACTGCTGAGCTAATCTGGAGTCGTCGGTAACTACCGACATAGTGGTATTGTCCGGAGCGTTAACCCACATGGTTGCGTTAAGGGAATTGGAGGTGTTGTTGGCTGTAACCTGAGCGTTGACGCTGTGGCTGGCCCCATTATTGGAATCAACCTGCGCGCTCACTACTTCGCCGGTAGCGGCAGAACCGCCGCTATAAGCTCCGTTGTGGACGTACAACACGAATTCAACTTTGTCGCCGTCCTGGACATTAATTACGCTGTCTGTCTGCCAGTCGCCAATTTCCTGCCCATTGCGAATAACTTTGGCGCGCATAAAAGAATAGTCATAACAGGGAGCGCCGCTGTTGTCTATTGTATAAGGATTCAATATCGGCGAGTTAAAGATGGGGTTGCACCCCTGGTCTGCATGCGCCGAATCTATTTGGCGGGGATAGGCGGCCAAAAAGCCGACTGTGCCCACCAAAAAAGTGACTGCTAAAATCGCGCCGACTTTTGAGTTGAAGATTTTCATTACTTTTTGCATATATTTTCTTGCTCCTTATAATAACTTAAAAAATAACATTAACTTAAAATTATAGGCGTTTTTTAATGTTTTGTCAAGTCAAGTTACTCTAATTTGGCTTAAATAAAAGAGAAAAGATTAACTTTACCCAATTTTAAGCCTTTTAATTTGGTTTGTTGTTTAACTGATTAACTATACCGATTGCATCTTAGCACTTCTATCCCCTTCCTACCATCTCATTTTAAGGATACAAGTATGCAAGGATACAAGCGGCATTGCGCGGCTTACATACTTACATACTTACATACTTACATACTTTTTTAGGAATTGGGGGGCGGGGGAAGTCTGCATATTGCAGAAATCCGCCGCCCGCCTAAAGCGTGTGTGTGAATCGGCCCTTACATCGGACCGATGCCTAAGCTGTAAAGCCTAGGTCTTTCGAAATGAAAATCTAGTTGTTGGGGCAGGTCTTGCCCGCCGCGGGGTCCGGGGTGCACTGCTGCCCGCCGGGCTTCGGTGTTGCCGGCGTTGACGTGGTGGTACCGCCATGGGCCTTGGCGTAAATTCCGCCAGCAACCCCAAGCACGATAACCACAATAATGATGATCAGCGCAGTATGGCCCGGAGCCTTAAACCGACCCTCGCACTTTATGATGCAACCGTTCACGTCTTCTACTTCCAACGTGAATTGCATTTCTTTCGCCTTGTTCAGGTCTGCCAGCGAGTAGTGCAAGGAGTCCTGCTTGGTCACGACCCCATTCGCCGTCCACCTGGTAGTCCCTGGCTTGAGTTGCGTGCCAGGAGCTACGAATTGGGAAACGTTCAGAGTAACACCATCTTTGTTCACGGTGATCTCTGCGTTCTTCTTAACGCATCCGGTGCAGGGTATTGGAGTCGGCGGCGGCGTGACCGTTTCCTTCGGGGGGAGCGGCGGGGCGATAGGCGTGGGCGGAGGAGGCGGAACTCTGACTAAGGCGATTGAGCATACCTTTTCGGGTTGCTCAGACACCTTTGGGTCAGAAGGAGACTGCACCGACACCGTAACGCGGTCGGTCTTAGCAAAATCCTCAATCCGAATATGGGTATGAACTTCACCCACATCGGGAACCTTCGCTCCGTTAACCATCCAAGTCCAGTTAGCCGATCTATTGCCGGCTTTGGGACCTGTGGATTCCTCTACTACTTTTACCACCATACCGTTGTCAAGCTGCTGCTGATTCGGATGGACAACACCATCGGAGTCAACAGGCACAGCCTGAGCGGTTACGTAGTCTCTCACTTCCAACCTGCTGCAAACCACGTAGTTCTCGGAGACATCCGAGGTGAACGCGATCTTGCGGTGAGTTCCGGAAATCTTAGAGATGTTGCCGCCACAAGCGCAGCCCACATCGTACCAATCTCCGAACATTTCATCGTAGACCGAGAGCGACTTGGCGTTTACTGCACGCTCGTTGTTGGGGTCAGGGACGTAGTGGAGGTTGAAAGCCGGACCCTGTCCGCCAATCCCCCAATCCGAATAGGGGTGATCGGTAGCGAGACCGAGTTTGCAGGCTCCATCAGGACCGTTCTTCATGCACTCGTCAAACGCGTGCAAGAACGAGGCCTTATGAGCTGTGTCAAACCCGGGAATGCCGACCGCTCGCTCAACCAAGGCTTTGATGATAGAGGTTCGCGCCTTGGTAAATTCGTACGGGTCTTCCCTGCAATCAATTGCATCACCCATACGGTGCTGCTGGACGACACCCCACTCCTTAACCTCTTGCCACCGGCGCGACTGAACGTCGGCCGGTGGAGTGACGATTTCAACGTCGGAAGCCGGAGTAAGAACTATGGGTGCGTTCCGCAAGGCCTGAGCGTCGCGGTTGAACTTGTACAGTGCCGCT
>Ga0265325_10003517_pt1 | contig 10192 bp, 13 predicted proteins | sample 41420metaG_FD_202090 | JGI IMG/M metagenome (GOLD analysis project Ga0265325, IMG submission 202090) | Rhizosphere microbial communities from Carex aquatilis grown in University of Washington, Seatle, WA, United States - 4-14-20 metaG | ecosystem: Host-associated > Plants > Roots > Rhizosphere...
TCCGGGATATCTTCGTGCGCCGATGGAGCCCTGCCGTGCCGCCGGCCACCGATGTGACACAGCGTTCCCGCTGAGTTAGCGGTTGCGCGCACGGGCAAAAAACCCGTAAACCGCAGGAAATCCTCAAGTCGAGATCCCGAGGTCCCGATGCCACGCCGTCTCATCTCCACCGGCTCTCCCTTCGAGAAAACCGCCGGCTACAGCCGCGCCGTGATCGACGGCGATTTCGCCTTCGTCGCCGGCACCACCGGCTACGACTACACGACCATGTCCATGCCGCCCGACGTCACCAGCCAGTCACGGAACTGCTTCAAGACCATCGAGGCCGCCTTGAAAGAAGGCGGTTTCGCGATGGCCGACATCGTGCGGGCGACCTATTACATCACCGACGCCAAGGACGCGGACGCCCATTTCGCGGTCTGCGGCGAGGTTCTCGGCGACATCCGCCCGGCCGCGACGCTGCTGGTCGTCGTCGGCCTCTACAAGCCCGAGATGAAGATCGAAATCGAAGTCACCGCGAAGCGGCGCACCGCCTGATCCCCCCTCATCCCGCCAAACGCACCCCTTTTTTCCGGAGACAATTTCATGAGCCCGCCCGCGCCAATCCACGCGAAAATTTCCGGTCCCATCGTCATGATCGGCTTCGGCTCGATCGGCAAAGGCACCATGCCGCTGATCGAACGGCACTTTGCCTATGACAAGTCGCGCTTCGTGATCATCGATCCGCATGAGGATGGCGAACTGGCGAAGCAGCACGGCGTGCGCTTCATCAAGCAGGCCATCACAAAAGACAATTATCGCGAGGTGCTGGTGCCGCTGCTCACCGCCGGCGGCGGCCAGGGCTTTTGCGTCAACCTGTCGGTCGACACTTCCTCGGTCGATATCATGACCATGTGCCGGGAGATCGGCGCGCTCTATATCGACACCGTGGTGGAGCCGTGGCTCGGCTTCTATTTCGACAAGAACATCGGCACCGAGAAGCGCTCCAACTACGCGTTGCGCGAGACGCTGCTGGCGGCCAAACACAAGAGCCCGGGCGGCACCACCGCGGTCTCCACCTGCGGCGCCAATCCCGGCATGGTGTCGTGGTTCGTCAAGCAGGCGCTGCTCGACATCGCCCGCGACACCAACACGCCTTACAACGAGCCGAAGAGCCGGGAGGGCTGGGGCCAGCTCGCCCACAAGCTCGGCGTCAAGGGCATCCACATCGCCGAACGCGATACCCAGCGTTCCAAGAAGCCGAAGCCGATGGACGTGTTCGTCAACACCTGGTCGGTGGAAGGGTTCGTGTCCGAGGGCATGCAGCCGGCCGAGCTCGGCTGGGGCACCCACGAGCAGTGGATGCCCGACAACGGCCGCACCCATCATGACGGCTGCGGTGCGGCGATCTATCTGCTGCAGGCGGGCGCCAACACCCGCGTGCGCTCCTGGTGCCCGACGCCGGGCGCGCAATACGGCTTTCTCGTCACCCACAACGAGTCGATCTCGATCGCCGATTACTTCACGGTGCGCGACGGCGGCAACGTGATCTACCGCCCGACCTGCCACTACGCCTATCACCCCGCCAACGACGCCGTGCTGTCGCTGCACGAGATGTTCGGCGCCACCGGCAAGATGCAGCCGAAATGGCACATTCTGGACGAGAACGAGATCGAGGACGGCATCGACGAACTCGGCGTGCTGCTCTACGGCCACGGCAAGAACGCCTACTGGTACGGCTCGCAGCTCTCGATCGAGGAAACCCGCGCCATCGCGCCCTACCAGAACGCCACCGGCATGCAGGTGTCGTCGGCGGTGCTCGCCGGCATGGTATGGGCGCTGGAAAATCCGACCGAAGGAATCGTCGAGGCCGACGAAATGGATTTCCGCCGCTGCCTCGAAATCCAGACGCCGTATCTGGGCCCGGTAAAGGGCTTCTATACCGACTGGACGCCGCTGACCGATCGCCCGGGTCTGTTCCCGGAGGACATCGACACGTCGGATCCGTGGCAGTTCAGGAACGTGCTGGTGCGGTAGAGGCCCCACCGTCATTCCGGGGCGATGCGCAGCATCGAACCCGGAATCTCGAGGTTCCCCGATGTGCAATTGCACATCTGAGGTTCGCGCTGCCGCGCGCCCCGGAACGACATTGTTCACTTCTTCAGATAATCGAACGCCACCGTCCCCAGTCCCAGCGTCAGGTCGGCCTTGAAATGCAGCGCCGAGATCACCTCGCGCACCGGCAGTTTTGCTACATCGCAAAGCGCGTGCGGGAACAGGCCGAGCGCGGCTGGGCCGGTCCATGACTCTTTCAAGGTGATGTCTTCGAGCGAGAAACGCACCAATTCGCAGATCCGCGGACTGCCATCGACATGCGGAATGATCTTCAGGATAAAATTCGGCGCCTTCATGCTTTTGAGCACGGCGTCATGATCGGCCGGGCGGTGCTTGTAGCCCATCGTGGCGGAGGCGCAGAGCACCGAGCCGTAATGCAGCGTACCCACCAGTACATCGCTCTCGACTTCAATCTTCGGCCTCGCCAATTTCTTCGGAAATCCCCAGAGCTCGCGGCCTCCCGCGATCGGCCCTTCGTCGTCGAGATACATCGCATGCGTATAGGCGCCGTCCTCGCCGTTGAGGCGGACCGGGATCACCTGTCCGGTCTCGGTGTAATCGCCGAAGCCGGTTGAATCGGGCATGCGGATGAATTCGTACTTGACCACCGAATCCGTCACTTCCAGCGGCTCCGGCACCACGGCGGCGAGCGCCTCGGGGTCGGTGCGGTAGGTGATGACGAAATATTCGCGGTTGAAGAACCGGTAAGGTCCCGCCGGAAACGCCGGATTGGTCAACGGCATCGAATAGGCGGTTCGCCTGACATCGTCGATTTTCATGGGTCGCCTCATCTGTCGCCGGCGCTCGTCGCGCGCCTTGCGATTATGGGACGACAAGGTGACACAAGCGAGACTGTAAAACCGGCAGCTTACTCAAAAGCACGTCAGCGTTAGGCGCTCAAACCCGCCGTCATTCCGGGGCGATGCGAAGCATCGAACCCGGAATCCCGAAATAGGAAGAGCGCAAAACAACGGCGGGATTCCGGGTTCGCGCCGACGCGCGCCCCGGAATGACGACGTAAAAAACTATTTCTGCTGGATCGGCGGCGCCATCTTCTCGGCGGGTGCGGGTGGCAGCACCGGCCTGGCGCCTTCCTTCTGCCCCTGCTCATCGGGGCGGGCCGGCTCGGGCGCCGGCGTGGTCGGGCGCTCGCCGCCGGGTTTTGACTCCGCGGGCGCCGTATTGTCCTGATCGGCTGATGGGGACGATTGCAACGGCTGGGTCGCCTGCGCCATCTCGGCGGTGTGGGCGGCGCGAAGCTGGGTCAGCGCGAGACCGCTGACCGCCAAGCCAGCCGCGACCATCACGGCCGCGAGCAGCAGCTCCTTCGCCAGAGTGCGTTTCCTGTCGTCCGCAACCATTGATCACCGCCATTGTTGCGGGATCAACGGACGCGAGGGAGCATTGTTCCCCGGGGAACCAATGAAGGAACGGCGATGAAGCGTCTAAAACTCCAGCAGCCCGGCATCGCCATCCTCGGCGGCGAATGCGAGGTGGGTGCCCTTGCCGTTCCACGCCAGCGCCGCGACTGCGGCCGGGCCGTTGCGGCGCACCAGGATTTCCGCGCCGTCTTCCATCCGCACCATCAGGACGGTGCCGTCGCTGTAGCCTGCGGCGAAGATGTCCTGTTTGGGATGGCAAGCGACCGCAGAGACGCGCGCCTGCAGCGGCGCCAGCATCGCCGGCTCCTTGCCCATCGGGCCGTCCTTGCTGGCGAACGGCCACAGGATCACGGTGTCGGCGCCGGAGGTCGCGAGCGCCTTGCCGCCGGCGCTCCAGGACATCGAGCGGACGCGGCCGGGATAGCCGGTCATGCGCATGTGCCTGCTGTCGGCCAGCCGCCAGCCATGCAGCGCCGGCTCATGCATCGCGGTGACCAGGAACTTGTTGTCGGGGCTGAAGGTGACGGCGAGATGCGAGCCCGCCCATTCCAGAATTTCGGGTTTCGCGGCCATGTTGGGAAACCACAGGCTCACGCCGTTGTAATGCGCGACCGCAAGGCGCAGGCCCTTGGGCGCAAACGCCAGCCCGCCGACCGTCGAGGGCGCGTCGAACGATTTTTCCTCGTTCTTGCCGCTGCGGACAAAGGCGGTCTTGCCGGCCGACCACGCGAAGGCGCCATCGGGATGCAGCGCGACATTGTCGATCCAGCGCCGCTTGGCGTCGGTCGCCAAAACCGTCACCTCGCCCTTGCTGTCGAGCGAAACCAGCTTCCCGTCGTCGCCGCCCATGACGAGACGCGCCCCGTCGGAAGCCGCGCACAAAATGCCGCCGCCGTGGACCGATACCGGCGTCACCTCGCCCTGCCCATCGACGAGGAAGACATTTTCCTCGGCGCCGACAAAGGCCGCGGTCTCGCCGAGAAAGTGCACGGCGATGACGGGCGCGCCGATCTGGACCGGGCGCACCTGATCGGTGACCGATGCGATGGAAGCGGAATGATCGCCGGGATCGAACTGGGTCATCACGTGGTGATGCAGCGCTCGAAGCCGTCCCGGATGGTCTGTTCGGGCAATTCGCGGCCGATGAAGACGAGACGGCTCTCGCGCGGCTCACCCTCCTTCCAGGCCCGCTGATGATCGCCTTCCAGCATCATGTGCACGCCCTGAAAGACATAGCGGTCGTCATCGTCGCTGAAGGCCAGGATGCCCTTGGAGCGCAGGATCTTCTGGCCTTCGCTGGCGACCAGGTTCTGCAGCCAGGGCATGAATTTGGTGGCGTCGAGCGGCTTGTCCGACCGCAGCGAGAGCGATTGCATGTCCTCGTCGTGATAATGCTTCAGTCCATGGCCGTGGTCATGATCGTGATGATGGTGGTCATGGTCGTGGTGATGATCGTGGTCGTCACCGGCCTCGAGAAACTCCGGCTCGAGCTCGAGGATGCGGTCGAGATCGAACGCGCCGCGCTCCAGCACGTCGGCCAGCGCCACCTGGCAGCGCTCGGTGCGGTGCAGTTTTGCGTAAGGGTTGATGGCGCGGATCCGCGCCTCGACCTCGGCCAGTTCAGCCTTGGAAACCAGATCGGTCTTGTTCAGCACGATCACGTCTGCGAACGCGATCTGGTTCTTGGCTTCCGGAGCGTCCTTGAGCCGGTCGCTCAGCCATTTGGCGTCGGCAACGGTCACGACCGCATCGAGCCGGGCGTTCTTCTGCACGTCCTCGTCGACGAAGAAGGTCTGCGCCACCGGGGCCGGATCGGCCAGCCCCGTGGTCTCGACGATGATGGCGTCGAACTTGCCCTTGCGCTTCATCAGGCCCTCGAGGATGCGCACGAGATCGCCGCGCACGGTGCAGCAGACGCAGCCATTGTTCATCTCGAAGACTTCTTCATCGGCGCCGATGATCAAATCATTGTCGATGCCGATCTCGCCGAATTCGTTGACGATCACGGCGTATTTCTTGCCGTGGTTTTCCGACAGGATCCGGTTCAAGAGGGTGGTCTTGCCGGCGCCGAGATAGCCGGTCAGCACGGTCACGGGAATTTTCTGCGAGGTCAAATCGGACATACTATCTCCGCAAGCGGTAATTTGGTGGGCCGCGCCGGCAGCAGGGAGGGCCCCTGCCCTAATCGGCCAGCGCGCCGGTCAGGGCCTTTATATTGTGCCTGACCAGTTCAATGTAAGTGGGGGCATCGCCCTTTTCGCCCGTCAAACTGTCGGAATAGAGGGTCCCGCCGATCCTGGCGCCGGTCTCGGCCGATATCCGCCGGATCAGGCGGGGGTCGCTGATATTTTCAAGAAAAACAGCCGGAATTTTTTCCCTTTTGATCTCTGTGATGATCCCGGCGATATCGCGGGCACTGGCCTCGGATTCCGTGGAAACGCCCAGAGGCGCGACGAATTCGATCCCATAGGCGGCAGCAAAATAGCCGAAGGCGTCGTGGGTCGAAATCACCTTGCGCCGGCTGGGCGGGATTTTGGCCACGGCCTCGCGCACCTCGCGGTCGAGCGCGTCAAGTCTCGCCAGATAGGCCTGCGCGTTGGCGCGAAAGACCTCGGCATCGGCGGGGTCGGCGACGACAAGCGCGTCGCTTATATTGGCGACATAAATCTTCGCATTGGCCACCGACTGCCAGGCGTGGGGATCGGCATCGGAGCCGATCTTGAGCGGCGCGATGCCCCTGGTCGCGGTGATGATCGGCGCCTTGCTGCCCGAGGATTGCAGCAGCCGCGGCAGCCAGCCCTCGAGGCCGAGGCCGTTGATCACCAGCAGCTTTGCCCCCGCGATCGTCTTCGCGTCCGACGGCGCGGGGTCATAGACATGCACATCACCATTGCGACCCACCAGGGTGGTGACATCGACGCGATCGCCGCCGACGTTCTTCACGAAATCGCCGAGGATGGAAAAGCTGGCGACAACGTTGACGCGTTCTTGCGCATGCAGGGGAGCGGCCGCCGCGAGCAACAGACAGATCAGCCAAAATCGAAACCGCTGCATCGCACTTCCCGTTACGCTTCGAGGTGGCGGCCGGGAAACATCTGCCGGAACAGGCCGCCGACGCTGCCGAACAGGACCGAGCCGACATAGAGCACCGCCGCCGTCAGAATGATCGCCGGGCCCGACGGCACTTTTGTCTCGAAGGACAGCACCAGCCCCGCATAGCCCGACAGGATCGCGCTTGCGACCGCGATGCAGATCATGCCGGTAATGTCGCGCGACCAGAACCGCGCGATGCCGGCGGGCAGGATCATCAGCCCCACCGCCAGCAGCGTGCCGAGCGCCTGAAAGCCGTTGACGAGATTGATGACGACGAGCGCGAGGAACGCCAGATGCGACGGCGCGCCGGCGCGACTCACGGTGCGCAGGAACAATGGATCGACGCTCTCGATCACCAGCGGCCGGTAGATCACCGCCAGCACCAGAAGCGTGATGGTGGCGTTGGACGCAATCACCAGCAAAGTCGGGTCGTCCATCGCCAGGATGTTGCCGAACAGCACGTGCAACAGATCGATATTGGTGCCCTTGATCGAGACGATGGTGACGCCGAGCGCCAGCGACACCAGATAGAAGGTGGCGAGCGAGGCGTCCTCCTTCAGCCCGGTCGAGCGGGACACCATGCCGGCGAGGATAGCCACCGTGAACCCCGCGATCAGCCCACCCGTCGTCATCGCAAACAGGTTGAGACCGGACAGCAAAAATCCGATCGCCGCTCCCGGCAGGATCGCATGCGCCATGGCGTCGCCGACCAGGCTCATTCGCCGCAGCATCAGAAACACGCCGATCGGCGCGCCGCCCAGCGCCAGCGCGATCACCGCGGCGAGCGCCCGGCGCATGAATTCGAATTCGGTGAAGGGCGCGATCAGCGCATCGTAAATCATCACGCGGCTCGCGACGGCAGATCGTCCACGGCGCAGGCGGGAGCGCTATCGTCGAACGCCTCGCACATGCGGCGGGCTTCCAGCAGGTTTTCGGCGGTCAGCACCTCGGCGGTCGAACCCCAGGCCACCGGCCCGCGCGCCAGCAGCAGGGTTTCTGGGAAATTGGCGCGCACCAGCTCCATGTCGTGCAGCGCCGCCAGCACCGTGCGCTTCTCGGCATGCCAGCGCCTGACCAGATCGAGCAGGTCGGCCGAGGTCCTGGCGTCGATGGCGTTGAAGGGCTCGTCCAGCACGATCAGCCGCGCGTCCTGCAGCAGCACGCGCGCAAACAGCATGCGCTGCATCTGTCCGCCGGACAGCGTGCCGATCGGGCGATTTTCAAATCCGTTGAGGCCGACGGCGGCGAGCGCATGCGCGATCTTCTCCCGCGCTCCCTTGCCCATGCCGCCGAAGAAGCCGGTCGAACGCCAAAGCCCGGTACCGACGAAATCGTACACCGAGATCGGAAAGCTGCGGTCGATATCCACCGTCTGCGGCAGGTAGGCGATGTCCTTGACGTCGAGACCGCCGGTCGCAATCGAGCCCGCCAGCGGCTTGAGGATGCCGACCAGCCCGCGAAACAGCGTGGACTTGCCGGCGCCGTTGGGGCCGATCACCGCAAGCAGCGCGCCGGAAGCGACCTCGCCGTCGAGATGATGCACCGCCGGATGCCGGTCATAGCCGAGTGTGACATCGCTGAATTTGATTTGCGCGGCCATGCTCACCTCATCGCCAACCACACGACGACCCACAGCACGGCGCTGACGGCGGCCGCGGCCGCGAGGCGGGAGACCACCGTCATGCGCAGGATCGACCAGGGTGCTGCCTGCGCCGGATGCGGCGACGCCGGCCCATGGCTGTGGACAGGCACATGCCCGTGGGCATGGTCATGGCTGTGGTTGTGGGGATGGGAACCGGGCATACAAAAATGTTATATTATAACATTACTCGAGTCTACGAGCCGATTTCCGACGATTTTACGGGGCTTACGGCTTCCCGATCGCCATCGCGATGGCCGCGGCCAGGAACGGGAACGGCAGCGACACCGCCGCGCGGAACCAGACGAAGCGGGCCGGCATGAACGGGATTTCCCACAGCAGGAGCCGCTGGAAGGCGAACAGCGCCCAGGCGATCACATAGGCGATCACCTGCGGCGGGCCGCCGCCGGCCTTCATCGCCACCGCGCCGATCGAAAAGCCGATCACCGGTCCGCCCGGGGTGGCGGCGCCGGCAATGGTGGCGGTGAGCACGCCGAGCCAGCCGGAGTCGGGTCCCAGCCAGCCGGTGATGATCTCCTGCGGGATCACGGCGGCGATATAGCCCGAGCCGATCACGCCCAGCGCGATCCGCGGCACGATGTTGATAAAATCCATGGTGCCTTCGCGCAGCGAAGCCTTGAGTACTATCGGGCCGCGCCGGAACGCGATGAATCCAACCGCCGCCACCGACGCCCACAAAATGATGTCTATGATCAACGCGGCGCTCATTCCGGCGCGCCCTTCGGATAGAGCCGGACATAGACAAAACGGCCGAGCGCGCCGGCCAGCACCGGCAGCGGCAGCGAGATCACGATGCGCCACAGCGTGAACTCGGTGCCCATGATCGGCAATTCCCAGGCGATCGCCCGGCCGTAGCCGATCAGGGTCCAGCTCACCACCATGGCGATGGTGGCGCCGAAATCGGCGCCGACCGCGAGCAGCGCGCTCGCCACCGGATAGGCGGTGAATGGCCCGCCCGGCAGGATCGCCCCGAACGCGGCCCCGATCAGCAATCCCTTCAGCCCGGATTTCGGCCCGAGCGACCGCGACACCTTCTCATGCGGCAGGACCTCGGCGATGAAGGCGCCGAGCAGGCAGCCCGCCAGCACGCGCGGCAGGATGCCGCCGAACAGCGAGATATCGTGGGTCAGGATTTCGGTAACGCCGTTGATGCCGTCCCGCCGCCACACCAGGCCTGCGCTGACCGCGACCAGCGCGGCGATCACGATCATCGACCAGCCGACCGGTTTGCGGATGTGTCCGGGGCGCGGCTCGGCGTCCGCGGCGTCGTCGGCGGGCGCCGGATCTTTCAGGGGAAGTTCTCGCAAGGCGATGGGTCTGTCGCGGGGTGGGGCTGACCCTGCTTAGTCGCGCCGGGTAATCGATGCAAACGGAAGCGTGACAACATCCATGCGCGGCGGAAGGAGGCCCATGCAGTTTGCCGCGTACCAAAGCGCGAAGGTTCAGGTGAGGTGGCGAACCAGCGCGAGGCCGGCGAACAGACCCCCAATCGACAGCGCCACCGACCCCACCACGTAAAGCGCGGCCAGACCGACCTCGCCGCGCTCATAGAGCAGCGCGGTGTCGAGCGAGAACGCCGAGAAGGTGGTGTAGCCGCCAAGAATGCCGGTCATCAGAAACAGCCGCCAGTGCTGCGTCGCTTCACCCTTGAACGCGAAATAGCCCGCGATCAGGCCCATGACGATCGAGCCCGTCACGTTGATGAAGAAGGTGTGATACGGAAACGCCGTCCCAAGCGCCCGCGTGAAGACCATGTTGATGGTGTGACGCAGCGACGCGCCAAGCCCGCCACCGATAAAAACCAGAAGATAGGTCATCTGAAGCTTTATTCCCCAAGGACAGGACCACCGGCAAACCCGTTTTGCCGCAAGCGCGCGATCCCCGCAAGGATCGCCGACGCGGCCACGCCAACGAAAAGGGCGGCAGCTCGATGCCACCGCCCCTGAATGTGCGCCTTAAAGGG
>Ga0265325_10003518_pt1 | contig 10191 bp, 8 predicted proteins | sample 41420metaG_FD_202090 | JGI IMG/M metagenome (GOLD analysis project Ga0265325, IMG submission 202090) | Rhizosphere microbial communities from Carex aquatilis grown in University of Washington, Seatle, WA, United States - 4-14-20 metaG | ecosystem: Host-associated > Plants > Roots > Rhizosphere >...
CCCTCGTGGAGGCGCGTCCCGGTCTTCGCATTCCGGGCAGCTGGGATGGCTTCGAGCTCGCCGTGCGGGCGATCCTCGGGCAGCAGGTGACCGTGCACGCCGCGCGGCGTCTCGTCGAGCGACTGGCCCGGTTGTGCGGCACGCCGATGCCTCCCGGGCAGAGCACCGAACCCGGGTTGACGCTCCTCTTTCCAACGGCGGCGCAGGTGGCGCGCGCGGATCTCGCGGAACTCGCCGTGCCGGAAGCGCGCCGGCGAGCGCTGAGCGCGATGGCGGACGCCGCGCAAGCCGATCCGCGCCTGTTCGACCCGCTCGAGACCGTCGAAAAGACCGTCGCGCGGCTGCGAACGATCCGCGGCGTCGGCGACTGGACCGCGCACTACATCGCGCTCCGCGCGGGGGGTGAGCCCGACGCATTTCCGTCGAGCGACGTCGGCCTGCTGCGCGCCGCAGGGGCCAACGGATCAAGGCCGACCCCGTCGGAGCTGCACGCCCGCGCCGAGCGCTGGCGGCCGTGGCGCGCGTACGCCGCGCAGCACCTCTGGACCGCCGACGCCGCCTCGCGATCCTCCCAGGAGAACGGGGCACGATGAATTCGCGCGTTCTTCTTGTCGATCACGTCGAGACGCCCGTCGGCGACCTTGCGCTCGTCGTCGACCCGGAGGGCCGGCTCTGCGCCGCCGGTTGGACCGACGGCCACTCGCGCATGCAGCGGCTCCTTCGTGGCGACTGGGGCCGAGAAGGAGCCGTGTCGCTGGTCTCGACTTCGAATCCAGCCGGAATCTCCGGCGCGCTTCGCGCCTACTTCGTTGGCGACCGGGGCGCGATCGATGGTTTGCCCGTGGCGTTCGAGACGGGTACGGAGTTCCAGCTCCGCGTTTGGCGGGCCCTGCGCGAAATCCCGTACGGCGAGACGTGCTCGTACGGAGAGCTTGCGCGACGAATCGGCAACCCCGCGGCCGTGCGGGCGGTTGGTCTCGCCAACGGGGCCAACCCAATCGGCATCGTCGTCCCCTGCCATCGGGTCATCGGGGCCGACGGTTCCCTCACGGGCTACGGCGGCGGAGTCAAGCGCAAACAGTGGCTCTTGGACCACGAGCGCCGCGCGGCAGGGGTCCGGGCCGGACACTCGCGTGCCGTTCCAACCGAGAAACTCCCGTCGCTGCGGTAAGCGCCAGCTCTGTGCCGCTCCGTGCCATTGCACGACATTCCTGTCTGGAAGGATCGCGGGATCCCTTGCTGGACGATCCGCGGTGATGTCGCACTGGAGGCATCCGCAGCTTCCAGCGGGCCTTGCTCCCCGTAAGCGGGTGTGCGAACCTCCCTACAGGTAGGGGAGACCTATGACCGGCATAGCCAAAGAAAGCGGCGTGTTTCGCGTTGCGGAGACGGCAAGCATTGGGAATCTCAGCGGCCACCACGCGCATTCAGACAAGGTCGCTCATCCAGAATCCGAGCTGGAGTGTGTAATCGCTCACCTAAATTCGATTTGCAAAACGGCGACATTGCGGTTTGCTTTGGACGTTGGAGGCGTAGTGATAAGACACTTCTATGCTGGCAAACTTGACCTGTGGCGAAACCGCGACAGGAAAAAGGACGTGTCACTGCGCAAGCTTGCCAAGCATCCTCACCTTCCTATGAGCCCATCTGCCTTGTACAGAAGTATTGCCATATACGAATTGTGCGAGCGTTTGGGCATTAGCGATTGGAAGCACATTTCGACGGCACACATACGACTCGTGCTACCGTGCGGACCTGACCAGCAGGCGCGCCTGCTATCGACGGCCGAGGCGGAACGATGGTCAGTGAGGGAACTAGATGCCGAGGTGGAGACCGCGATGCAAAGACAGCCTGCAGTGCGGAGCGCTAAGGGCGGAGTCGCACGACTCGGTGCTCTGCAAAAGATGATGCGTCCCCTGCCGCAGTTCGTCGCGGCTGTGAATAAGGCAGTCGAAACGGACGATTGGCGGAAGTTCGCGCCCGAGCTGTCACCTGACAGCGCCCGAGAAACTATCGAGTTACTTCATTCCGTCGTCGATGCTTGTAAGGAAGTCGAGAGTAAACTGTGCCCGGCACCTGACGGAATTCTGCATGGCCATATCGGCCACCGTGGGCGTGCCATGGGCAACGGAGGAGCGTAACACGACTTCCTTGTCAACCTGCGGATTCGACGGGGAAGCTTGTGCCCCGCCTGAAGGGTACGCGGAGTCACCGGCAGATGCGTGTGCTCTTGTCGCAAGTCGAGCCGCTTTGACAGCCCGAGTGGCAACAAGGAAGACCCAGCTTTCCGCATGGCTGGCATGAACCGTCGCTCATCGCTTGCGAGCCGGCAGGCTCCAGGCAGTCGACCATCGGAGCCGAGCAATACCCGGCGCCCGGAGGCGTGTTGGGCAAAAGCGCGCAGCACGCTTGTCCCGTGCCGCCGCAGCTAGTGCAGGACCCGTCTGCCGCGCAAGCTCCGGCGACCCCCGGGCAGGCCTGGCCCACCGAGACGCACTCGTCCGCAGATGTCCCGTCGGGAGACGCACAGCAACCGGATGTGCAGACGTTTCCGGGACAGCACGGTTGACCCGGACCGCCGCACTGGGCCGAACATAGGTCTTGCGCCGAACATCGAAGACTTCCCGAGCAGATCTGACTATTGCAGCAGCGTTGACCGTCGCGCCCGCAATTGGCGCATAGCCCCGCCATGCAGAGTCCGTCCATTCCTGCGCAGGTCGCGCCCTGGGCAACGCACACGGGTGCCCCGGCGTTTACACAACATCCACCATTGCAGGCCTGACCGCTGCTGCAACAGGCCTCGCCCGGGTCACCGCAATGACTGCAGTGGAGCGCCTGGCACTCGACGTTCACGCCATTGCACAAGGAGCCGGATTGACAACACGACTGGCCCAATCCCCCGCATACGACACACATATTCTGCTGACATTCGCCGTTCTGGCAGTCTCCATTGGCGCAGCACGGCTGCCCGGCACCTCCGCAGGCCGAGCAGACGCCCGTTCCTCCGGCTTCGGCGCCGGCGTCGATGCACGCAGTGTCACTAGCCGTACACTGGGACGCGGCGCAGCAAGCCTGCCCATTGCCGCCGCACGCTCCACATGACCCGCCGGCGCACAAGCCGAACGTGCCGCATGCCAGTCCGGCGGCAACGCATTGACCGGAAACGCAACACCCCCCATCGGCACATTCGTTGGCAGCGCAGCACGAGTCGTTTGGTGCGCCACACGGTGGAGCCGCCGCTGCTGCGTCCAAAGGACCTCCGGATTGCGTCGATCCGTCGATCCTGGTCTGTGGGGCGATCGACCGACCGCCGCACGCCAGAAGAGTACAGGGCAACAGACACCACCGCAAGACTCGCGATTCTCGCAGATGCATAGTTAGCCGGACCGTGGGTAGATGTTCTTGGGTGAGGCGTACTCGCGCCGGAGTCTACCGACATACCGAGTATGAGGACTGGTTGGCGCAAATCGACCCGTTCACGCAGCCCCACGGTTGGCAGCAGGGAAGGCCAACCTGCCCGCATGCTTGGCAAAATTTATCAGTGATTTCCAGCGAGTTAGACCCCACGGGTTCGAGACAAGCCGTGAGCGGAGCGGAGCAAGTTCCGAAACCGGACGGCAGGTCCGCCGAAGATGAGCAGCACGGTTGTCCAAGTCCGCCACAAGTGCCGCACGATCCATCCGCAGAGCACGTCCCGCCTGACGCGGGACAGGTCTGCCCTGCGGCGACACACGCGTAAGCACCGCCTTGGGTAAAGGCCGCACAACACCCGCCGGGACACGTGCCTCCGGGACAGCACGGTTGGCCCGGGCCCCCGCATTCTGCGGTGCAGCTCCCATCGACCGCACACATCAGGTTTGGCGAGCACCCCCCGCCATGACAGCAGGGTTGACCGGCGCCACCGCAATTCGCGCAGGTCCCTCCCGCGCAGAGGCCGTCCGTCGCAGAGCAGGCGGAGCCGTTGGCGACGCAAACGCTGGTCAAGCCGTCGGCAGAGCCAACGCAGCAGCCACCATTACAAGGTGGATCTGTGCCGCCACAACATCGCTCACCCGGTGCACCACAATGGCTGCAGACGTTCGACTGCTCGTCGCATACGACGCTTGTTCCCAAACAGGGAACCGCGGCTGATGCTCCGGCTGGCGCCACGCAACACGGCTGGCCAAGCGACCCACAGGCGACGCAGGTCTGGTCCGTAAGGCCATTATGGCAAGTGCTCCCGCTCTGTCTGCACGCGCATCCGTTGCAAGTCTGCCCCATCGCCCCACATGTCGAGCATGATCCGTCGTTGCACATTCCCGCGCTTCCACCTGCGAGGGCCGCCATGGAATTGGGATTTGAAACGGCGCATGGTTCGCCATTCGGGACGCAGGCTCCGGCGTAGCAACAGCCGCCGCCCTTGCATGAGCCATCGCTGCAGCACGGCTGACCCGGACCGCCGCACGCTCCGCATTCACCGGCACCAGTGCACACCAATCCCGCGGAGCAGGCCGCCAGACCTGTACAGCACGGCTGTCCGTCTGCTCCGCACGCCGAGCAGACGCCGGTCTGCCCACCGTCCTCCGCGGCTCCTCCGTCGACGCACCGGGTCTCGACCGCTGTGCACAGCGAGTTCTCGCAGCAGGGCTGCCCACTGCCGCCGCATCCTCCGCAGGATCCCTCGGTGCAGGTGCCGAGCGAACCACAAGATGTTCCCTCAGCAACACATCGGCCCGTGACGCAACAGCCACCGTTGTCGCACCCGTTGGCGGCGCAGCACGGGTTGTTGGCGGCTCCACATGGCATCGCGGCAATGGCCCCGTCCAGGTCGGAGGAGCCGTCCGTCCGGGTGACGCTATCGGCGACGGCATCCGAAGTATTCCCGATGGGCGACGCCGCGTCACGGGGACCTTCACCGGACGACCTACCACCGCAGCCGAACAAATCAATTACGCAAACGCATAGCCCGAGAACACACTGCAAGATCGTCAACGCTCTGCCTAGATCCCCGACTCGTCTGGACATCTTTTGCATCGACCTTCACGAAGGTGCCACCCTACGCCGCAGGAGTACCATGCAAACCCCTGCAGCGCCAGGTGCATTGTTGCCGTCTGAGGCTACCGCAAACAACTACGACTGGTGCATCACCATCGAGATACGGCCAATCGCATTCGCTCACTGCCGCGAGCTGCGCGTGCCCTCACTTCTGCGGCACGAACGATTAGAACTCGGTCTTCACGGAGAAGTTGTCGATGTTGAACTCAGAGTGCCCGTTTTGCGGTCCGAGCGTTCCGATATATGCGATAGTGCCGAAGCTACCGGTCGGATTGAGCGTCCATTGCCCCGTTCCCACCAGATTCCATTGCCACCACGTATTGTCGTCGTCGATAAAAGCGACTTTGACCTCGGCGCTATCCGACTCCACATATATGCCCGAAGGAATGAAGTACGTAGTGGAGTTCGACAGGTCTTCGACCCTCATCCATTCGTCCGGTTGATGGGGAACGATATTGCGGGAGATGGTGGTCGTGTTGAGGGGGACGCAACTGGACCCGTTCCATTGGCCCCAAGACGAAGACCGGTCCGGGTTCGTCGCCCAGCAAAAACTGGATCTCGTAAGAATGGTTATGTCATCCGGCGGAATATGAAAATGTCCATAATTTGTGCCTGGATTCTCGTCGAAATAAAACCACTCAGAATTGAACGAGCACGGCTCGAAGTACCACACCTGATTCTGTTCAGGCGTATTATTATTGTATTCGCAACCCCAATTCAAGGGCTGGCAACCGGTCTGCCCGGCCGCGGGCGCACACAAATTGGGGTTGGTCGAGCAGGCCCCCTGTTGCCCGCATTGGACGCGGGTGCACGAGGGATACATGAATCCGGCCGCCTGGCCGGTAAAAACTTGGCCGTTTGGGGCGACCCCATTCCAAAGTAGAGCAAGTCCCGTCTGATTGCCGAAACCGAAGGTGCAAGTTCCTGCGGACGCAACCCCCGGGGTGAGAACGGTGAATGCGGCGGCAGACACCGCGAGTGACAATGCAAGCGCCCCTATCGCTAAATATCTTGAGCTCATGTTATCTTCCCTTCCACGATTATTGATTGCTGTTGGGGCCACTATTGGTGAAAACGGACAGCTGCGCCTGCGCAACAACTCGCTCCGCATAAGGCAGACCGTGCGCCGCGGCTACAGCGGCCAGAACCAATTTTTGCCTGTCGAGCTCGTTGCCGCCTCGCCAATTATCTAGTGCAGAGAAGGCCTTCTCGAAGTTCTGACGCCGGACCTCGGCAGAGGGCTGAACCCGCGCCGGGTGAACCGCAAGGAGAGCAGCAACCTCCTCCGGCGTCATTCGACGCGGGTTGGCGTAGTGCACCTCCAGCCCTGTCGCGGCCGCCTCCGGCGCGGCTGGCGATACAATGCCCTGTGTTGTCGACGAAGTAAATTCCTTGGGGATATCGCCGCTCCCGCACGCGACCTGCATGCCAAGGGCGATTACAATCGGTGCGCCATATCTGGTTTTCATTTTTGTCGGCTCCTGGGTTGTTTTGAAGCTAAGAAACCTATGTGAACAGCGCCCACCACTTTGGGTAGCCTTTCGGTAGGACCTCGTTCGCGACACAATTCCGGCGATCCACGTCGCTCGTTTCGATGCAGGGCCCCCTCTTGGCCAATACTACTATTCGGATGGTCGGACGACGTCAAGCGAAAACGGAGGCCGGCAATTGAGCATAGGATATCGGACGCGCAAAGATCGTGGCCGTAGTTGTTTACTGAATCGAATGTCACCAAAAAAGTGACCAGGCGGGTTGAGGTTTTTGGAGCGTTTATAAGGTAGTCTCGCGGCGACACAGTTCTTGATTCGCTTTAGGCTCGGCTCGTCGACACTCTTCGGTAAACTGGGGAGCTCGGCGCTGCGAATAAGCCGCGACGCTTGTCTGTTGCCACGCGGGAACACTCACGTGCGAAGTATTTGTCCGCCTAGGTCCCGGGTTCGAGGAGTCGGCACTCGGTGACCTGGTGCGAGCGCTGAAAGGGACGACCGGTAAGCCCCGCCGGCCTTCAGATTCTCGTGGCACTGCAGATCTTGATCGCCAAGGCGACCGCAGATGCGCACTCGCGAGGCGTCTGCCGTGGAGCCCTCGAACGAGGCTCCCTTCTCGATCGTCGCTTCCAGCTACGGAAAACGTGCGACGGCGTCAAGCGGAAACTGACTAGTTCCTCATCGGCGTAGCCGTCGACCTGCTGCGCATGAAACGTTGTATCGTACGCGTGCCGTTGCGGCACCGAGGTCGGCATTTCCTTGTTGCCGGTGAGTCCGAAGACTAGGCTAGTTTGACCAGGCGCCCTTTGAGCACCTCCGCATGTGGCCCGCACGAGCACGATTGTTAGAGTTCTTTTGCGTGAGGGCTCCACTGCCCCATGAACCTGCGAACTGGCACTCCACGCCGCCGCGGCGCCTGGAGGAACCATGCAGACTCTACATGATCCATGCGCGGGGGCGACGGGGTTACGCATGTCGCGATGGAGGCCACGGGGGTGTACTGGAAGCGGTCTGGCATCTGCTCGAGGATACCTTCGAGCTGATCCTGGCCAACGCCAGCCACATCAAATCGGTGCCGGGGCGCAAAACGGACATCAACGACGCGACATGGATCGCCGGCCCGCTCGCCCATGGGCTAATCCGCGCCAGCTTCGTTCCGCCGACGGCGATCCAAGAACTTCTTGAGCTGACTCGATCACGCAAACAGTTGAACAAGCAACGCATCGGGCTTAGGAAGTGACAAGGGCTGCCCGTATCCGTTCAGGGGGGGTTGAGGGGACGTCTACGTCCGTGCAAATTCGTGACGAACGCGACAAATCCCAACCTCCGCAATTGCATCAGATTGCGCGCTGAGCGGCTTACCTTAGAACGTGATACCACCACTTCCAGAGAAATCCCCGGAGTGGCATGGTGCGGAGCAAATCATGCGAATCGCGAGAGCCGCGGATTGCACGGGGCTGTCCAAGCGCGACATGAAGAAGCGATACGTACGATTTGTGGGAGCTTACTTGGTGCAGTCATCACGTTTTTACAAAAATTCAAAACAAAACAAAGGAGTCTGCGATGCACTCTTCTATCCGTTGGAGTCAAATTTTGAGGACTTTCTCGTTGTCGAGTGTGCTCGCTGCCGTTGGTTGCGGAGGTACGGCGGATACGGAGTCCGTCGAGACGACGTCGAGTCCACTGGTTATCACGAACTGCACAGGCAGCGCCATTTCGGCAGCCGTGCTGGCCGGGGGCGAGGTTGACCTCTCTTGCGGCACGAACCCTCCGCCGATCCAGATGACTTATACCCCTGTCACGCGAAACACAGTCCTGAAGGCCCTGTCTACTGGCATCACATTCTTGCCGACTACTGCCTTGTTCGACGTAAGCCCCAATGTTTCCTTCGAGGTGGACGGAATCACGTTCCTGGGCTTCAACACCGTCAACATGCCCGTGCACGGCGTGTCGTCGACCATCACGCTCAACAACGACGCGTTCACGAACTTTTCGAGCTTCGTCGTCGGCGTGCACGAGAACTCGACACTGAACGTCAACGGCTGCACGTTCGCCAATAATGGCAGCCAGTCGTTGACCTTCGCCGGTTCCATCTATCTCGAAGGGAGCGTTGGCAACGTAACGAATTCGACGTTCCAGGGCGATTGGTCAGCGCAAGACGGCGGCGCCATCGTCGACTTTGGTAACCTGACCGTGACCGGTAGCAAGTTCATCTCGAACAGGGCACAGGTTGGCGGCGCCATTTACGCGAATCTCGCCGGTGCACACCTTATGGTGAAAGCGAGCAGTTTCACCAACAATGTCGCGACTCAGCCCGGCGGAGGGGGCGCGATTCTTTTCGAGGGATCCACGCAAGCCCTCGTCCAGGGATCGACGTTCTCCGGGAATTCGAATCCCGCCGTCGTGGGCAACGTGCTCGTCGTTCCCTGAGAGAAACCAAAGAGGGGACGGCCTTGTCTGTTTAGTGACCTTTCCAGCCAACGCTTACCCGGCGGCTTCGGTCAGCAACACAGTCGAACCGCTCTGTCGCATGTGACCGCGCCGCCCCCGCCGGTCGACGCCGGAATCGGTGCACGGGACGCGAGCTCGGGCAAGCCGTAAGTCGCCGCCTCGCGCGGTGACCAGCGCGAGACGCCGCCACGCTCCGGCTTGGCGGCGTCTCTGTTTTGTGCGGAGTTGTCCGGCCGGACGGCTCGAAAACTTGGCCGCTTCCCGCGCTCACACCTAGCGTCCGCGGCGATGGGCGAAGTTGCCAGAGGCTTCTCGTCCCCGACTCCGGGTCCGAGCTTGCCGCGAAGAATCGGCGGGCGCGTCGTCTTGAAGCGTATCGCGCGCGGCGGGATGGGCGACGTGTACCTCGCGGCGACGACGGGCATCGAAGGAACGGAGCGGCCGTGCATCGTGAAGACGGTCCGCGGGGATCACGTGCACGACAGCTCGTTTCTCGCACGCTTCCTCGACGAAGCGCGAGTCCAAGCCCAGCTGCAGCACCCCGGGGTGGCACAGGTGATCGACGCGTCGATAGACGACAACGGCGAGCCCTACACGGTCGTCGAGTACGTCGAAGGACGGCCGCTGAGCGACGTCCGCCAGCGGGCCCTCGTGACGGGGGCGCGGCTGTCGTGGGCCGACGCGGTGGCGATAGCCATCGAGGTCGCCCAAGCATTGGCGCACGTCCACGAGCGCTGCGGGCACGACGGTGCGCCTCTCGGGATCGTGCACCGCGATCTGTCGCCGCAGAACGTGATGATTGGCTTCGAGGGGGAGGTCAAGATCATCGACTTCGGCACGGCACGAGGCCAGAACCGCCTTTGCCACACGGTGGCGGGCGTCGTCTTCGCAAAACCCGGATACGTCGCGCCGGAAGTGGCGAGGCAAGAGGTCGGCGACGGGCGAATCGACCTTTACGCTCTGGGCGTCATTCTCTGGGAGCTTTGCGCGGGGCGCCGGTTCTTGAGCACCGACCCGCAGCAGCACCTCGACGACGTCGCGGCCGGAAAGGTCGTCATGCCCGCCGTCGCCGACGCTTGCGGCGCCCCGATCGAGCTCGACGAAGTGATCGCAAGGCTGACCCGAAGCGATCCCGACGATCGGTACGCGCGCGCCTCGCTCGCGGTGCCCGCCCTGGCGCGATTGCTCGCGTGCGCGCCCTCGTCCGAGCCGTGCGAGC
>Ga0265325_10003522_pt1 | contig 10182 bp, 8 predicted proteins | sample 41420metaG_FD_202090 | JGI IMG/M metagenome (GOLD analysis project Ga0265325, IMG submission 202090) | Rhizosphere microbial communities from Carex aquatilis grown in University of Washington, Seatle, WA, United States - 4-14-20 metaG | ecosystem: Host-associated > Plants > Roots > Rhizosphere >...
GTCATCCGACTATGAGCGCGCCCGCATCACCATCGAAAAGGCGAAGCAGGCGATCGGCTACGAGCGCCTCGACGGCGCCACCGACGTCGCCAAGGTCTCGGTGATCGGCGTCGGCATGCGCAGCCACGCCGGCGTGGCGGCGCAAGCCTTCAAGGCGCTGGCGGGGCACCGGATCAATATTCGCGCCATCACCACGTCGGAGATCAAGTTCTCGGTGCTGATCGACGCCGCCCACACCGAGCTCGCGGTGCGCACGCTGCACAGCCTGTATGGCCTCGACAAAAACTGATGGGTAGCGGAATGAAGCCAACAGTCGCCGTAATCGCGCCGGGCAATATGGGCGCCGCCGTCGGCGCCCGGCTCACCGAGCATGGCGTCAAGGTCATCACGTCGCTCGCTGGCCGCAGCGCGGCCAGCGTCAAGCGCGCGGCCGACGCCGGCATGACCGACGCCAACGACGCCGAGATCGCCGCCGCCGACATCGTGCTGTCGATCGTGCCGCCCGGCGACGCCCAGGCACTGGCCGAGCGGCTCAAGCCGGCGCTGCGGGCGGCCAATCGCAAACCGGTCTATGTCGATTGCAACGCGGTCAGTCCGATGTCGGCGATCGCCATCGGCGACACATTGGCCGACGCCGACTGCCCCTACGTCGATGGCGGCATTATCGGCGGGCCGCCGAGCCCGGGCTCCAAGGGCCCGAGCATCTATGTCTCGGGCGCGGATGCCGGCCGGGTCGAGCAACTGGGCCACTATGGCCTGCGCATCCGTTCGATGGGCGGCAAGATCGGCGACGCCTCGGCGCTCAAGATGGCCTATGCCGGCCTCAACAAGGGCATGGTCGCGCTCGGCACCGCCATGGTGCTGGCGGCGGACCGCGCCGGCGTCGGCGACGCGCTGCACGCCGAACTGGCCGAAAGCCAGGCGGCAATGCTCAGCCAGTTGTCGCGCGGCGTCCCCGGCATGTTCCCCAAGGCCTATCGCTGGGTGGCGGAGCTTGAGGAAATTGCCCGCTTCGCCGGCCCCGGCGCCGAGGCCGAGATTTTTGACGGCATCGCGCGGCTTTATGACCGAATCGCCAAAGACGTCGAAGGCCCGAACAGCGAGACCGGCACCCTGGCCCGCTTCTATGGCGCCGCGCCCAGCCGCGCCAAATAGCCGGAAATTCCGCATAAACTGGCGGCGTCCCGCCGACGGCTTTGGCTTGCCCGATACCGGAGCCGTCGCTATGACCTGAGCAAGGTGCGGCCGCTGTGCCGGGTCCGGCGGTCACCTTTCGTACATGGAAGGGCCGTAACCAGCGTGCGGCCTTTAAGGGAACGATACGATGCGTGGCGCGCTCGGCGGTCCGCGCGTGCTGTTGCGACGGCTTCGCGAAGTGATGGCGGAGCCGGTCAGCGCGCAGGACCGCCTTAACAAGATCGTCGTGCTGATCGCCGCCAACATGGTCGCGGAGGTGTGCTCCGTTTACGTGTTGCGCGTCGACGGAACGCTCGAGCTTTACGCCACCGAAGGCCTCAAGCCGGAAGCGGTCCACCAGACCGTGATGAACCGCGACGAGGGCCTGGTCGGCCTGGTGGCGAGCGAAGCCAAGCCGATCAACATGTCGGACGCGCAAAATCATCCGGCGTTCTCGTTCCGCCCCGAGACCGGCGAAGAAATCTATCACTCCTTCCTCGGCGTGCCGGTGCTGCGCGCCGGCAATACGCTCGGCGTGCTGGTGGTGCAGAACACCGCGCGCCGCACCTATACCGAGGAAGAAGAAGAGGCATTGCAGACCACCGCCATGGTGGTCGCAGAAATGGTCGCCTCGGGCGAGTTGTCGTCGCTGGCCCGCCCCGGCGCCGAGCCGGCCGCCCGCCACGCCCAGCTGCTTACCGGCTCGACGCTGTCGGACGGCATCGCGCTCGGCCATGTCGTGCTGCACGAACCGCGCGTCGTCATCACCAACGTGATCGCCGACGATGTGCCCAAGGAACTGAGACGGCTGGAAACCGCGATCGCGGCGCTACGCGCCGATCTCGACCGCATGCTCGAGCATGGCGACGTCGTCGACGGCGGCGAACATCGTGATGTGCTCGAAGCCTACCGTATGTTCGGCTATGACCAAGGCTGGCTGCACAAGATGCGCGAGGCAGTGATGACCGGCCTCACCGCCGAGGCCGGCGTCGAGCGCGTGCAGTCCGACACCCGCGCCCGCATGTTGCGAGCCTCCGACCCTTATCAGCGTGACCGGCTGCACGACCTCGACGATCTCGCCAACCGGCTGATGCGCCTGCTGATGGGCCAGGATCATGCGCCGTCACGCGAACAATTGCCGGAAAATGCCATCCTGGTCGCACGCTCGATGGGTCCCGCGGCGCTGCTCGATTACGACCGCAAAAGGCTGCGCGGCCTGGTGCTCGAAGAAGGCGGACCGACCTCGCATGTCTCGATTGTCGCGCGCGCGCTGGGCATTCCGGCGATCGGCGAGATCCCCAATGCCACCGGCCTGGTCGAGCCGGGCGACGCGATCATTGTCGACGGCACCGCCGGTCACGTGCATCTGCGGCCGCCGCCGGACATCGAGAGCGCCTATGTCGAGCGCGTCAAGCTGCGCGCCCGGCGGCAGGCGCAATATCACGCGCTGCGCGACCGGCCCTGCATCACCAAGGACGGCCACAAGATCGCGCTGATGATCAATGCCGGGCTGGTGATCGACTTGCCGCATATCGAGGAAACCGGCGCCGCCGGCATCGGCCTGTTCCGCACCGAGCTGCAATTCATGGTGGCGAATTCGCTGCCGCGCACCGGCGAGCAACTCACGCTGTACCGCGCGGTGCTCGACGCCGCCGGCAAGCGCCCGGTGACCTTTCGCACTCTCGATATTGGCGGCGACAAGGTGCTGCCCTATATGCGCAACTTCGACGAAGAAAATCCGGCGCTCGGCTGGCGCGCGATCCGGCTCGGTCTGGACCGGCCCGGACTGCTGCGCAGCCAGATCCGCGCCATGCTGCGGGCCGCCGGCGGGCGGGTGCTGCGGGTGATGTTCCCGATGATCGCCACGGTCGACGAATTCGAGAAGGCTCGGGCCCTGGTTGAAATGGAACTGACGCATCTGCGCCGCCACGGCCACGCGCTGCCGGAGCGGCTCGAGGTCGGCACCATGCTGGAAGTGCCGTCTTTGCTGTTCCAGCTCGACGAATTGCTCGAGCAGGTCGATTTCCTGTCGGTCGGATCGAACGACCTGATGCAGTTCCTTTATGCCGCCGACCGCGGCAACGTCCGGGTCTCCAACCGCTTCGACCCGCTATCGGCGCCGGTGCTGCGCGCGCTGCGCGAGATTGCCGCGAGAGGCCGCATTCACGGCAAGCCGGTGGCGCTGTGCGGCGAGATGGCGTCGCAGCCGATTGGCGCGCTGGCCCTGGCGATCCTCGGCTATCGGGCGATGTCGCTGTCGCCCTCCGCGATCGGCCCGGTGAAGGCGATGCTGCTCGACCTCAATTGCCGTAAGGCCGAGGACACGATCCTGCCCTTGATCGATAAGCCGGTGGGCAGCGTGTCGATCCGCGAAAGCCTGGAAAAATTCGCCGCCGCCGAAGGCTTGCAGTTGTAATCAACGATGCTGCCTGAACACAAACTCGACGCCCTGCTCGACCGCCACGCCGTTGTGGAACGCGAACTGTCGAGCGGACTGGCCGCCGACGCCTTCGTCAGGCTGTCGCGCGAACATGCCGAGCTCAGCCCCGTGGTCGAGGCGATCAAGATCTATCGCGCCGCCGAGGCCGAATTGTCCGATCTCGACGCCATCATCGCCGACCCTGCAACCGAGCCCGACATGCGACGGATGGCCGAGGCTGAGCGCCCGGTCTTGACCGAACGCAAGACCCGACTGGAGCAGATGATCCGCCTCGCGCTGATCCCGAAAGACGCGATGGACGACCATAACGCCATCCTCGAAATCCGCGCCGGCACCGGAGGCGACGAGGCCGCACTGTTCGCCGGCGACCTTTACCGCATGTACGAGCGTTACGCCGCCAAGCAAGGCTGGAAGACCGAGATCATCTCGATCAGCGAAGGCAGCAAAGGCGGCTTCAAGGAAGTCGTCGCCGAGGTTAGCGGCCGCGGCGTGTTCGCCAAGCTCAAATTCGAATCCGGCGTCCACCGCGTGCAGCGCGTACCGGACACCGAAGCCTCCGGCCGCGTCCATACCTCCGCCGCGACGGTCGCGGTTCTGCCGCAGGTCGAGGACGTCGACATCGACATCAAGGACAGCGACCTCAAGATCGACACGATGCGCGCGCAAGGCGCCGGCGGTCAGCACGTCAACAAGACTGAATCCGCGATCCGCATCACCCACATGCCGAGCGGCATCATTGTGTTCGTGCAGGAGGAACGCTCGCAGCACAAGAACCGCGCCAAGGCGATGGCTTATCTCCGCAGCAAGCTTTACGAGGCCGAGCGCAGCAAGCGCGACAGCGAACGCGCCGCCGACCGCAAGAGCCAGATCGGCTCCGGCGACCGCTCGGAGCGGATCCGCACCTATAATTTCCCGCAGGGCCGCGTCACCGACCATCGCATCAATCTGACGCTCTACAAGCTGCCGCAGGTGATGGAAGGCGAAGCGCTCGACGAGATCATCGACGCTTTGATCACCGAGCATCAGGCGGAGCTGCTCGCGTCCGAGGTCGCGTGACGGTGCGCGTCGTTCCCGGCCTCAAGGCGGGCGTGTCGCTGCAAATGGCGTGCGAGCTGATGACGGAGGCGTTCCGCGCCCGCGGCGTCGATTCGCCGCAAGCCGACGCCCGCATCCTGGCCGCGCATGCGCTCGGCCTCAGCCGCACGCAGTTCGCGTCACAGGCCGACCGCGAACTTGAGCCGCGCGAGGTCGACGCCATGTCGGCGCGCGCCGCGCGGCGACTCACCCGCGAGCCGGTGTCGCGCATTGTCGGCAGCCGCGAATTCTGGGGCATACGTCTCGCGATCGATCCGTCGGTACTCGATCCGCGTCCGGATACCGAAACTCTGGTCGAGACCGCGCTCGACTGGATCGCCACGCGTCACCTGCGCCACGAGAAGCTGCGCGTGCTCGATATCGGCACCGGCTCCGGCGCGCTGATCGTTGCGCTGCTGTCCGAATTGCCCGCCGCGTTCGGCGTCGCGACCGACGTGAGCGAGGCGGCGCTGACGCTGGCGCGCGCCAATGCGCGGCGGCTCGGTTTGGCGGATCGCTGTTCGTTCGTCGCCTGCGATTATGCTTCGGCGCTGCGCGGACCGTTCGATCTTGTCGTTTCCAATCCGCCCTATATATCGAGCGAGGAAATCGAGTCGCTTGAGCCTGAGGTGCGCGACTACGATCCCCGGCTCGCACTCGACGGCGGCAATGACGGCCTTGATGGCTATCGCGCGATTGCAGGGGATGCCTTGCGTCTCCTGACATCGCGCGGCCGACTCGTTGTCGAGCTGGGACAGGGCCGGGCGCAAGCCGTAAGCGCAATCGTTAACAGCGCCGGCCTTTCCATCGAACAGCCGCCGGTGCCCGATTTGTCTGGCGTGAGCCGCGCGCTTTGCGCAACTGCGCCATGAAGCCCAAACAGCCCGGGGCGCAAAAAAACCACTTGGATTATGCCCCCGAACCGACTAGCTTCCTGGAACGGAATCGACCCCATAAGGTTGCATCGCCAACAAGCCCGGAGCGCGTGCTCTGCGAGGCGGCGGAGCGAACAAGGCGGATGACGACGAGCGGCGGTTCGGCAGACGATACCGCCAGATGTGGGTCCGGATGCTTCATCGGTTTGGCGCACTAGTGTTCCACATATGGAACCGTGCGCGTTACGGCAGGTAAACATAGCTGCGGAAAAGCCGCGGCGGTGGGAAATTTCGCCCAGCAAGCGAGTGAGCAAACGAATTGAATACCGGTCGCGCGAGCTTGGCACGACGGTCGGGGGCTTGGATTGGCGGGGTTTGGCTTAGCACGGCTTGGTTTAGCGAATTCCGGTCGGCACGGCAGTTCGATACGGACTGCGAATGCTTCCCGTCTGTTGTCGCGGCGCGAGCCGCATAGAGAAAGGTCAGTGACGGATACGCCATGAGAAACGGTCACAAGCGCATGCGCGGTCGCAGTAACAACAATAACAACAACAACTACCGCAAAAGCTCCAATCCACTGACTCGCGTTTATGAGTCGAATGGCCCCGATGTGAAGATTCGCGGCACCGCCACGCAAGTCGCGGAGAAGTACATTCAGCTCGCGCGCGACGCGCAGGGATCCGGCGACCCGGTCGCCGCCGAGAATTATTATCAGCACGCCGAACATTACTTCCGTCTGATCGCGACAGCGCAGGAGCAGTTTCGCCAGCAGAACCCGCACTACCAGCAGCAGCCGCAGCAGGGCGGCACACCGCAGGGCGCCGCCGACGACAATTTCGATGACGGCGATGACGATCAGCCGGGCGCCGGCGCCACCAACGAACCCTATATGCCGCGCGAGCAGCAGCCGCAGTTCCAGCCGCAAAACCAACAGCAGCCGCGCGACTACCAGCAGCAACCGCAACACAACACGCAGCCGCAACACGTGCAGCCGCAGCAGCATGTGCAGCCGCAGCAGAACGCGCGGCCGCAACCGAATCCGCCGCAGCAGCCGAACGGCAATCAGGCGCCCCGCGAAGGCGACCAGAATTTCGGCGGACTGCCCTCGTTCATTACCGGCGGCGCGCCGCAGCCGCAGCCGCAGCCGAACACCAATCAGAATTTCAGCCAGAACGGCAACGGCCAATATAATCGCGGCGACGATCGCTACGGCCGCCGCCGCCGCCATCGCGGCCCGCGTCCCGATCTGCCGAACCAGCAGGGCCAGCCGAGCCAGCCACCGGTGCCAACCGACGGCGGCGATCCGCAGCCCGGCGAATAGACTTCAGATTTCAGTTTGCCCTCGCCCTCGGCCCAAATCCGGGGGCGAACGTTTTCGTCATCATCAAATTTCAATGTGCGATCACGCGCCGGCGGACGGCGCCAGCGCCGGCTTGAGCGCGGGCACCAGCCTGCGCTTTTCGCGCCGCGCCGGGATCGCGCGATAGACCTGCTTGGTTGCCTCGACGATGTGCACGCCGGCGAACGGCGCCGACAATGTCGCGCCGGTGCGCTCCCACGCCACCGCCGTGCGCAAGAACCAGCCGCGCGCGATCGGCGGCACATAGAGCGCCTCGCCCCAGCCGGTCGGCGTGAACCAGGTGTCGCGCAGCAGGCTGGTGATCTGTGAGCGCGAGTAGGGATGGCCGTAGCCGAACGGCGTCGTGTCCATGCGCGCCCAGACGCCGCGGCGGTTCGGCACCACCGCGAGCAGCCGGCCGCCCGACGACAGCACGCGCCAGGCTTCGCGCAGCAGCGCCCCGGCATCCTGCGACATTTCAAGCGAATGAATGAGCAGAACGCGGTCGACCGCGGCATCCGGCAGCGGCATCTCGTTGTCGTCGACCAGGGCCGTCAGCCCCGCCCGCTCGGTCGGCCATTTCACCACGCCCTGCGGCGCCGGCATGAAGGCCAGGCAGCGCTCCGCCTCTTCGCGGAACAGGCCGAGATAGGGCGTGGCATAGCCGACGCCGAGCACCCGCTGGCCGCTCAGATCGCCCCAGCGGCCGCGGATGCCGCGGCCAATGAAGCGGCGCGCCACCATGCCAAGCCGCTGGCTGTAGAAATTCCGCAGATCGACGACATCGATCGACATGCCGGTTCAATACCATGAAATTCGGCCGCAAGCCGCCTTGGCCCGGAACCGCGAAGGTGCAAGGCCATTCCTTCACATGCTACGATTAATGCGACATTGAGGTGAATGATGACGGCTCAAATCAGCCTGTTTCCGTGCCTGAAGGACAATTACGGCGTGCTGCTGCACGACCCCGACACCGGCGCCACGGCATCGATCGATGCGCCGGAAGCCGCCGCGGTCGAAGCGGCGCTCAAGGCCAAAGGCTGGAAGCTCACCGATATTCTGGTCACCCATCACCATGCCGACCACACCGACGGCGTCGCGGCGCTCAAGCAGAAATACCAATGCCGCGTGGTCGCGCCGCAGGAGGTCACCGCCAAATATTCCTTTGTCGACGAGACGGTCGGTGAAGGCGACAAGGTCACGGTCGGCAAATTGACCGGCAACGTCATCGACACGCCCGGCCACACCGCCGGCCACATCACGTACTGGTTTCACGACGACGCCGTGGCGTTCGTGGGCGACACGCTGTTCTCGATCGGATGCGGCCGCGTCATCGAGGGCACACCGGAGATGATGTGGACGTCACTGTGCAAGCTGCGCGATCTGCCGAACGACACCGAGATTTATTGCGGCCACGAATATACGCTGGCGAACATCAAATTCGCGCAGACCATCGAGCCCAACAACAAGGCGCTGGCGGCGCGCGCCGTCGAAGCCGCCGACGAAGTCGCCAGGAGACTGCCGACCATCCCGACCAATATCGGCGCCGAGAAACAGGAGAATCCGTTCCTGCGCGCCGACCTGCCCGAGGTCGCGGCCAGCGTCGGCATGGCCGGCCGGCCGCCGGCGGAGGTGTTCGCGGAAATTCGGGCGCGGAAGAACAAGTTTTGACCGTCACCGTGAGGTGCTCGCGCAAGGGCGACGGCCCGAACATTGCAATATCGTGGCCGTTCATCCTTCGAGGCTCGCCATAGCGCGCAGACACGCTTATGGCTCGCACCTCAGGATGACGGAGAAAGGCTGTGCGCCATGCCCACCCTCACCGCCGCCGAGATCATCCGCAAGCTCGATCTCAAGCCGCATCCCGAGGGCGGGCATTACCGCGAGACCCACCGCGACGCGCGCACGCAAGACGGCCGCGCCGCCTCGACCGCGATCTACTTCCTGCTGGCGCGCGGCGAGCGCTCGCACTGGCATCGCATCGATGCGGTCGAAGTCTGGCATTACTACGCCGGCGATCCGCTCAAGCTCGAAATCGTCGACGGCTCGACCGAACTGATCGTCCGGCTCGGGCCGGATGTTTCAGCGGATGAAACGCCGCAGGTCGTGGTGCCGGCGCGCGCCTGGCAGGCCGCCGAAACCTTCGGCGACTGGACCCTGGTCGGCTGCACGGTGTCGCCCGGTTTTGTGTTCGAGGGATTCGAACTGGCGGCGCCGAACTGGTCGCCAAGATCCTGAAATATCATGGCCGGGCAACCGGGTCCGGCCGAAGGCCGGCCCGGTCGTGACACTTGTCCCGGCCATCTCGCTTAGGTAGGCAATCACCTTGCCTTTCTAAGCGGGGTCACCGGGACAAGCCCGGTGACGACAGATGATGACAACGCCGGACAACACGCGCGGCATGATCGCGGTCGACAAGATCGGCTGCAAGGTGCTGTTTCTCAATCCGCAGACTTACGAAACCGAGACCGTCATTGACGGCTTCCAGCGCACCGTCCACGAGCTGCTGGTGATCCCGGAGACCGGCCGCGCCTATGTGCCGATCTTCGGCGACGGCATCCACGGCCGCAATCCCAATCCCGGTCACGTGCTGCACGTGTTCGACCTGCTCGATCGCAAGCTGATCGATACAATCGACCTGTCGCCCTACGTCGCGCCGCACACGGTCCGGCTTGGCCCGGACGGCCTGATCTACATCACCTGCGAGAACAGCGCCGTGGTGGCGGTGATCGACCCGAAATCCAACAGGCTGATCGGCGCGATCGAATCCGGATCAACCAACGGCCACCGGCTCTGCATTCCGAATGACGGGCAGCGGCTCTACACCGACAATGAGGAAGACGCGACGGTCTCGGTGATCGACCTGCCGAACCGCAGGCTCATCGGCAAGATCAAGACGCCGCAGGCGCTGGCCGGCATCGGCATTTCGGGTGACGGAAAAACCGTAGTGGCAGTCAGCGACGAGCAGCCGGTGATTTTCATGATCGATCCGGCGGCGGGAAAAGTGACACGCGAGGTTCGGCTCGAAGGCGCCGAAAAGCCGGCGCAGATCGTTCGCTATTCACCCGACGACACGTTGATCGTGGTCAGCAATCTCAACAGCAATTTGCTGAGCATCATCGACGTCAAATCCGGCACGCAAAGCGCCATTCCGGTCGGCAACCAGCCGATGGATTTCGCCTTCCGCGGCGACGAGCTGTTCGTCGGCTGCCAGGGCGACGGCTCCATCCATGTCATCGACGTGCCCGGCCGCCGCCACAAAAGCAGCTTCAAAGCCG
>Ga0265325_10003523_pt1 | contig 10180 bp, 8 predicted proteins | sample 41420metaG_FD_202090 | JGI IMG/M metagenome (GOLD analysis project Ga0265325, IMG submission 202090) | Rhizosphere microbial communities from Carex aquatilis grown in University of Washington, Seatle, WA, United States - 4-14-20 metaG | ecosystem: Host-associated > Plants > Roots > Rhizosphere >...
AACCAAGAGCCGGTTTAGCCGTTTAGGATCTTCCCGGTCACGATAGGCCAGCAGAAAACGCCACAAGAAACCGATGGCCAAGATCATGACGATCATTCCGAGGGTATTCTTGTGATCGGCGACTCCTACATACGACGGCGTCCAAGTCCAAATGTTGTATACGCGTCCGAGGGCCGGGTAATATTTGATCAGCAACACGGACGCGGGAACGAGGATAAAACCAACACGCGCCAAAAGCCGCTTCGTCGCGACGAGCGGATCTACTTCGGTCAGAACGACCAGGACCATCACAAAGTCACTCAAGGCCTTTACCCAGCGCTTGAACGAGACGTCTGGATAGTCGGACCACAAACAGCTGATCAAGCAATACGTAAAAAACAGGGTGATCACCGGATTGCGTTGCAGGATCTTGCCGACCAGCCCCTTTCGGCGAGCAAGGATCACCAAGCCCACGAGCAGCAACCCAGAAAAGATGAACCGGTCCATCGGATTGCCTTCGAGGTACTGATCGGCATTTTTCAGCCCTTCAGAAGCAATTCCGCTGCCCAGCCAACTTGACACGGGACGCGAACCGGCAATCAGCACCCAGATCACCGGAATCCAAAGGGCTTTGGACGTTCGGACAGACTGATCCCGATCGAGCAGAAAAAACCCGATCACGCCAATGGTAAACAGAAAAGTGGCTAGATTTGGGGCCATTCGCTACCTAAACAAGGACCTCTGAAGCTAAGACCGACTCATTTGGAGTCAAGGCAGAATCGAGAAAAAGACGATTGATCAATTCCAGGCTCAAGATCTTGTGGATCGCGCCGGTATGGTTCTCGCCTTTCTTCGTGTGTCCATTCACTATGGCTTCGACCGTGGCCCGTTCGACATATGGCCGCGACAGCGTCAGTGGATCGAGCAGCATCTCCTGAACGTACTTGGCCAGAGAATCCCGGTACCAGACCCGGAAATGATAATACTTGTGCCGGCCGAGGAACAGGCGCTCCGGGTGAAGCGGCGAAAGGAAATTATCGATCTTGGACAGCGATTGGCGCATGCCGTAGTCGTACTCGTATTCCAGCCGGAACGTGGTCTCAAAATACGCCCGTGTCAGCTTGCCAAGAATGCCGTCCCGGCCTCCGATGCCGCGGTCGCTACGGATGGCTCGAAGACCCGGATTCCCGTCGCTAACCAGGCGCAAGGCTAGATCGTGATCGGCGACAAGATCGCCTCGTACCAGCGATGAATCCGGCGCGCGGAACGACGTCCGAACCAAATCATTGTCCAGGAACGGAGAACGCGGAGAAAGTTGCGATTGCTCGAGTGCGGACAACCCATAGTGGTGCCACGGAGCTTGCGCGAACGCTATGAAAGATGAAGGGTGCCCTTTGCGAAGCGCGGCGTACTTTTCTTTTGCCGCGTTAATGTGCGGGAGCAACTCCGGGTTGAACAGCCCTTTGTCCGCACCATAGGCCCTGAACGCAAACATCCGGCGCAACACCTCGCTGCCATAGTTCCCGGTCATTCTGACGGGCGAGAACTCCCTGACCAACTCGTTCGTGTAGAGCACGGGAGAGCGAAGTACTTCCACGCATCCGTCCGTAAGATAAACGCTGCGTTCGGCATAGCGGGGAAACTTCGAGATGAAGTCCTCTCCGACCATAATTTCCCGGTGGGGTTGTTGCCAAAATTTTGTCACTTTCCGGGCTACGACTACGTCCTGGCAATCGTTGTACATCCCGCGAAATGTGTAACACGGAACCGTGCCTGGCTTAGCCTTCCACCAAGCCATGATCATCCGGGTATCCAGCCCGCCAGTGGTCGAGAGTCCGACCTGTTCATCGCTTTCATAGTACCGAGGGAGATTACGAGAGAACACTTCTCGGACTTCCCGATAATAAGCTTCCGGATCCAGAACGCTCTGTTCCTCCCATTCCTTCGGCTGGAAGTACGCGCCCTTCCGCTCGATTAAGCCACCGCGAAAGCTCCAGGCCGAAGCGATCGGAAGAACCTGGATTCCGGTGAACAGGGATCGGTTATTCAGCACGCAGCCACAGGAAATGAAATCTCCCAATCCTGCTAAATCCAGCGACCGCAGTTCTGGCCGGACCGCGAGTATGGCTTTCGCTTCGGCGGCAAAATAAAAGGCTTCCTTCGCTTCGTGATAATAGATTCGATGCATCCCGTAGCGATCGTTGAAGAGCGTCGCCGTCCTTTGGACCCGGTCCGCCAGCAGTCCATGGAATCGCCCGTTCAAGCCCGCCGGAAATGTCGGGTCGTCCTCATACACGTGCACAAGATAGGAGGGACCCTTGAGATCGACCGCGTGCCCGCGCTCTTTCAGGCGGCGAGCGGTTCCCGGCTCGGGAAACTCCTCTCCGGAAAATATGAGGGTGACATCTCCTCGTTCGTTCCGCAGGGGCATTCCATCGGAGAAGGAGTTCTTTCGCACCGTCCATCCGACATAAACGCCCATGGATTCATCGATCCACATTCCCACGTTGTAAAAGGACTCGTGGCACATGGACTTGACCATCCGCTGCAACTGCGGTTCGGCCCATTCACGGGGCATTTTGGTAATAAGACCTACGATTCCCGGCATGATTTTCTCCTACTCGGATTTCGCAACTGATGGGAGCTGGCGTCGATATTCAACAAACCAATCTCGCGGGCCCGGCTCACGGCCAGAGCCAAACCTCGGCACTACGAAGAAACGGTGGTCTCGAGCTTTGCCTCGGACTGAAACTTGCGGCTGTACCAGGACTTCCTGAATTCGCGCAGCCGTTCCAGTATCGGCTCGGGAACGAACTGAGTGACACCGAGATGCAAGCCCAAGCCAAGCGCGGCTTCGCTCATCAGAGTCAAAGGCACGTAGTATCGGGGCACGTCGATCTTCTGGAAGCCGTTGCCTTCCTTAAAGTCGCTGAGGGTGGACCGCTCCTTCTTCCCGTAAGCAAAGTTCGAATACACCAGATAGCGAATTCCCCGGCTGGCGCACGCCTTTACGGAATGGGCGATCAGCGCATTGGTTGGCGCTTTGTCTCTCTGGCTGACCATTGAAACAATGTTCATCAGGCCTGCTTGCGTTCGAGTCTCGTCAATGACCAGCTTGACGAAACCGATCATCTTGTCCTCGAGAAACGCGCCGATAAAAACGCTGCTATCGAGGAACGGAGCCTCGATCCTGCGCACCGTCTCGATATCCTCTCCGAAATGGCTGAACGGTCTTCCTTGCCGGATCGGGCACTCATTATAGATTTCCCAGATTCCTTGAATGAGCGCGTCGTCGAACGGAACTTCGCGGAGAACGATTCCCTTCTTCTCGGCTTGCTTGGCCTTATTACGAGCCTTGAAACCGATTGTTTTCGTCCACCATTCGTCGAACGTGGTTAGAGGGAGGGCAGCGAAGTTATCCCATTCCATCGGGTACCGATGTTTCACTTCGGAAACCGCTCCGACTTCCGGGAGCCTCTGTATGAACGTGAAAATGTCAACGCGCTCTCCGCACTTCTTCAAACCCTCGATCAGCGGTTCGGGATCCGCCAGGAATCGGTATTTGTCACCTTGGATGCGCGCAATCCGAAGCAACTTTCCTTGAATCTTTATTTCCCGGTCGCAAACCTTAAGCGGCGAATTCATGAATGGATGGCCTCTCTGTCGTCTTTCTGGCTGGCCGAATTAGTCGGGCTGATGAGAAGACGTGGTCCTGAATTCCAGTGTCCAGAAGAATTTCGTGGCACGGATACGAGCTCTCCAACTTCTCCCAATTATCTCAGATCAATCGGTTACGAACGGACTGTTTACGGGGTCGATGCCCACATAGGCAAGGATCTTGCCCAAATGGTCACAAAGGCGTACTAGAAGATTCATAAACATGTGGTGCCCGAGCAGCAAGGCAAACGGCAGGGCGACGGCATAGCAGGCAGTCGCCACGAGCGATTTCCCGACGCTGCGGACGCTAAACCCTGGATTCTTGAGGGTAATCGATCCCCGGAGCAACGCCCTCTTCAGCATGAAGGCGCGCGTCCACCGGGACGGAGGAACGACCTCGTAAACAATGGCCTCGTCGCACCAGGTGAATACGTGTCCCTTCTCATCCATTCTTCTGAAGAAATCCGTGTCGCCGCCTCTGTGAAACTTGGGGTCGAACGGAAGCTCTCCAGGCGTGAACAGGCTCGTCTTCACCAGCACGTTGCCGGTCCGGCCCTCGCCCCATTCAATGACAAACCCTGTCGGATGGCCCGGCCGGTCGAAAAACTTGCAGCCAATCACCCAGCTCGGCGGTTTCTGATCGAAGTGACTTCGAACCGGGCCGAGTACGCCGGCAACTCCATCTCGATTGGCGGACTGGTACAACATTAGCAACCAGCGCTTGTCCGGAAACTCGTCATCGTCGATGAAGGCGACGAACTCACCGGAGGCATGCGCGATAGCCCGATTCCGGGCAAGGCAGATGCTTTGCTCGGGTTCCACGTCGTACGTCAGGGGCATGGTTGAGGTGGCTGCAAAGGCCGAAACCACGGCCTCGGCCGATCGCGAACTGTCGTTATCGACAATCACGACCGAATATGTGAACAGGCCGCCTGTTTCCTGGCCGGCGAGTTCCCGCAGCAAACGCTTGAGTAATTCTGGGCGTTTATAAGTGCAGACACATACTGCGATGTGTTTCGTTTCATTGTTCATAGGCCACGCCCACGTGGTATCTCATAACTTCGCGCCACTTGTGATTCGCCCGTCCAGCGGAAAATCTCTCCACCGGCTAGAAACCGATATTCCGCCGGGTCGATCGGATGTGTCTCCACCTCGACAACCGAGCCGCCCGCGAGGGCGAAGATTCGTTGGAGGCGAGGCTGAGGTTCGAGTGGAATAATCGAGAAAAGGTAGTCGGCTAGCCGGAAACGGCGAGCCAACATGGCATCCGTAACCCATCGAAAAATGCCATTGCGAAGAAACTTCTCCCCGGATTGGTAGGAGAAGTGCCGCCGCACAATTATTCCAGGAGGCAAAAATCCTCCCAGCAGTATATTGGCCGACAGGTGCATGTGATGGTGACCATCCACTCGCTTCGGAGCCGCGCCGAATAGCCGAGTGAACTCCTCGATCTGAGCCGCCACGAGATACTCAAACGAGGCCGAGAGCCAAGGATTGAATAATCCTCGAGCAAGCGGGTTTCGTTTCAGATACTTTGAAACTGCGTCCTGATGTTCGAGCAATCGCGTGGAACAGTTCGGGATCGAGAACCGGCCCGTAAAATTCAAATGCAAGCCTGCATCGACTCCTTGCTCGCGAGCCATATCGGCGGCGCGTTCGGAATCCTCCATGAACACCATGGCGCTCACCGAAGATACGGCGCCGCATCGGACGCAGTCATAGGTCCTGTCGGTGGTTTCCCGGTCCCGGCCCCAGTCGTCTGCATTCACGATCAGACGGCCCGCCGAAATTGCCGCGCTATTCACTGGCCGGGCTTCGGCGGGAACAGCGTGATCGGTCGAGGATGCGATGGAACCGGCTACCAAGGCAGCAGCCCCCTGAAGAAGCTGCGCAACCGGCGCCGGTGTTCGATTTTTCGGAATTGCATGAACTCGGCGGACACCGGTCTTTCCATTCGCGTCGCCATCGCCCACAGGTACCCGGCCAAACAGTAGCTGCCGCTGATCAAGATCGGCCGGCGCGTCATCTGGTACATGCAACGGAAGGTCTGCCACACGGGGTCGATTCCATGGGTATAATCCTGCATTCCTGTCTTGAACACGGAACCGTATCCCTTACTCATAGCCGATCCCATCTGGCGGTGATGCATGCACGCCTTTTCGAGAAACGACCGCGTTTCCCAGCCCTTCATGCGTGCCGTGATCACGGCAATCGTGTCGATCCCGCCGGTCTTGATTGCTCTGTAGCCGCCAATATCCTGAAAGCACTCCTTCCTGAACAACTGGCAAGCCCCGGACACGTGCTCGACGCTTGTAAATCGGTAATCGTATTGGCGCTCTCCCTCGCGGAATGGCGTCCCCGCAACGCCTAAGCGCGGATTCCCGGCAAATTTTCCTAACAAGAACTCAAAATATTCCTCGTCGACCGTGATATCCGCATCCAGACTTCCAACGATGTCGTAATCCAAACCCACGACCCTGGCCCGGCCAGCGTCGATCGCGCCGACTTTCCCGGCAAAATGGCGTTCTTTTCGTTCCGGAAGGCGCACAAGCTCGATCCAGTTGTGCAGAGCGGCGTAACGATTCACGATTTCATCCGTGCCATCCGTCGAGCCATCGCTAACAATGACCCACTTCATCGGCAACACAGTCTGATTCACCACGGCTTGTATGGTCTGCTCGATAAACGCCGCCTCATTGCGGGCGGGCGTAATCAGAACGTATTTGAGCAGCACGGACACGCCATTGGCGCCCGGCAAAGTGGTGAGTTCCTGCGATTCGCTGATCATTTCGCTGAAGCCTCTAGTTCGATTGGGCTGCTTCCGAGACATTCGCAAAGATATTCTCAAACGTGACTACGGGTATGTTCTTCTCACGCAAGAAGGAAAGAAAAGCGTCGACGGTTTCCAAATCGTTCAAGTCCTTGGAATGACCGATGGCGACAATTGGCTTTAGCAAATCGGGATCCTTGCGATCCTGCAAAATGACCCGGTCCATCATGGACGTCAACTCAGCGAGATTCATTCGGCAGAAATCGAATTTCAATGGATAGCCGGGCCTCAGGAAATCGAACGCCCGTTTCACTTTCGTGCCGAGATCGACTGGCGTCTTCTTCTGCACACTCGCCTGTGTGCTGGCAGGACTGGTGCCCATGCCCATTCGTTTCGAGGTGGCCATCCTCCACGGCGGAACCATCTCCGTATAGATTGGGAGTTCCAACCACTCGCCCTTGGGATCGGGCACATTCACATCCGAACTGAACGCCCAGTAATAGCCATTCTTCTGTGCTGGGCGATAATCCAATTGATGATTTCTCTGCAAGCCGCCTTTGAAAACGGAGGAATCGATTCGGAGACCCCTCCGGGCCAATTCCTTGGCAGCATTTCGAGTGGGTTGAAACAGCCAATTGCCCGCCCGAAACGATATCGGGCTGAACTGCCGCTCATCGACCATATAGCCCAGATAATTCACGGAGCGGTCCACAATTTCCGCAATCCTGGGCTGAGGCAAAGTACACAGGTTGTATTCCGAGTAGTCGAGCTCCCAGTGTCCCTGTTGAAAGCGAGCGTTGTACCACTGGGGATGCAGGTGCAGCGCGATCTCATAACCGCGGCGATGCATGGTTTTGACTTGATGCTTTACGAGATCGATTGCCGCGTCCGTTCCGGCATGCTCGATCTGCTCGAATTCGGAAACTTCCACATAATTGACGAAGCGCGCGTCCCACTTCTCAAAAACGTGCAGCAGGCGCTCGGTGGGCTCGTAAACAAGTTCGTTCAATGAGCCGGTCCCATTGCCGTAGATTTCGTAATCCAGCGTAAAAATGCACTTAATCATTTTCCGTGTCCATTGGAACCGTTCGAGACAAGCGCCGGCACGCCACGGTCTGTCGAGCGCGACGGGGCCCCTTTCGGTTCAGCCAATCTGGTTGCCAGGGCCAGCAGCATCCACGCTTCGGACCAGCGCATATAGGAAGTGCGAATGGTCGCGAGCCGCAGCACGCGGTAGTAGAAGAATCCGCGCTCACTCCACATGTGATCCATCGCCCACTGCACTACCTTGTCGGCGGTGGCCAAGCTGGCGGGATGCATATCGTGGAATTCAGTAAGAGTAATAACGCTCTGGGCCACGCAGTGAACATCGATCGGATACGTGCGATTGTGAAAATACTTCGGCGCGCCGTCTTCACGGAAGAAATGAGTGCGATAAAATTCGAACCCGCGCCGGAGCGAATCCTCAAACTCATCCGTTTCGGCGTAAAGGCCAATCGCGCGAAGGGCCCCGAGATTGAAACCGGTGTGGAAATTATCGATCCATTTCTGCTTCGGCGCTCCGCCGTAAAACCAAGACCCGTCCTGTTTCTGCTGGGCAACCGAGCAGCGGGTTACGGCGAGCGCGGGGCCAATGAACTTTTCTTCGCCGGTGAGCTTGCTCACGCGGCAAAGCAGGGCCGCCGCCAGAAAATTAGCATTGTAGATTTGGACCCGCACCGTGGGCAGCGGATAGGCAATGCTGTGAACGGCGGGCCCGTCCGACCAGTAGAGCTCATTCAGAATGTACTCGGCAGCGCTCGTCGCCATGGTCAGGCAACGCTCATCCCCCATCAGGTCATATGCATCGAGCAGCGCGTTCGCAGCAAACGTGGTGCAGACCAGATTCGGAGTCCCCGACGGCACTACGCCGGTTCGCATTTGCCAGGGGAAACTGTAACCCCAGCATGAATACGCGGTCCCCTGCGAGCGCAGCGCGTCTAACCGGCCGATCATGAGTCGAATCAGTTGATTACGATCCGGAACGTCGGCTTCGGACATCTTCACGAAGGCCGATAAGAACAGACCCAGAGCCTTCGGATTCTGTGTCTTGGGAACACCGAGAAAGCGGCGCACATTAATCGGACTGCGTTTCATCCCCTGCGTGAGAATCAGGCGGGGCCATCTCGAATTCAGAAACGGAAAAATGGAAAAGAGACTGCTGTTCAACGCGTCGTACGGGTCATACCCCGCCCATTCTTGGGCGCGGCAGTAGGAAAGCAGCTTTAACATCGCTTGTTTCGGATTATTTTGCATATTTGGGCACGCCGGCTGGCTTCGTTTTATGCTCGCCTTTAATTTCGGAAAGGACTCAACTGCAGGACACTTTTGACGATATTTCTAAGGTATCGATCTCAGGAGCGTTGGTGTCTTGTCGAGCGGTGACGTGCCGAAAGACAAGAACGGCGGTCTCCGAGGGACCAGACACATTCTTTTCCACGATTTCAAAATTGGACTCGATGGCTTTCACGATACCGCCATACTTACCTTGCGACGTCCACAGCCTCACAATGATGACGCCGCCCGGCCTTAAGGATTTCGAGTATCGGTGAAGCGTATCCATCATGATCGGGCCGGGAATATAGTAGATGGATTCCCGTAACAGGATCACGTCGAATTGCTGTCTCGGCTCGTAGCTGCTAATGTCGCCTTGGAAATAGCGGTTCTTCTCTGTCCGGCCGTCTTCTGCCGCTTTCTTTTTCGCTTTCTCGATCGCTACATCGGATATGTCAACACCGGTGTAATCGCGATAGGCGCCCGTGGCCAATTCAGCCCCCGTGTTACCCGAGCCGCATCCGAGGTCCAAAATGCTTCCATCGTGTCCATATTTTTCAAGATATGGATATAGACAGTCTCCGTCCGTGCGGGCGAGGTGATCCCACCGGCCTTTGGAAAACTCGGCATTCCATATCAATCTCTTGATGCTCATGGGGCCGGATGCCAAAAGGATCATGCGCACTTTGTTCCGAATTCGTTGTGGAAGATTTAGGAACATTGGAGTTGAGCTCCTTCGCCAATTCTGTCGAAACGGTCTCCGGTGATTTCGATTCCACTCGCAAGAATTCGGAATCCTGCGAGACGACCGTTCCCGGCAAGGCGCTGCTTGGGCTTCAGGACTTCTCTCGTGCGAGCCAGTACGACGCGAGTTCTCAGACGAACATTTCTGTTAGGCAATGTACGGATATCCGTTCCGAACACCAGCGTTGACGTGAGGAACGAATGGGCAATCCCGCGCAACGCACGGAACGCAGCGACGTGCTATCGAGCGATTCAAGCCGTCGATAATCGATTCCGACGCCCGTCATCAGGCCTAGGTTGCCATCGTCTTGGGAGCCAGTTTTAGCTGGGTCGTCTTGCAAACCCGCTAATGGATGAATCCAGCCACTGTCAAGCGCAGTCGTTTACACGCCGGGCTTCGGCGAACATCCAGATAAGCTACCGCCATTAGAGCCCCAATCCTGGCCCAAACCGCATACTGGAAGAGGCAATTCGTCTGCCAAGGAGTTCACTGGCCTCAGTATTCCAGCAGGTCAACGAAATTAATCTAAGTACCTTAGTATCTGTATGTTGAAAATTTGAAGCTTACACTGAAGGCGTTACTGGCTGACCCGATTTTGTTAGGAAATTCGTAAATAAGGGAAAAAACCTACCCTATTGTTGCAAACGCCTTCCAGAAGGTCCGGATGTTCCTCGTGACGAATGCCAAAACGGGAATCAACCGCATTTTGCTCGGTC
>Ga0265325_10003524_pt1 | contig 10178 bp, 8 predicted proteins | sample 41420metaG_FD_202090 | JGI IMG/M metagenome (GOLD analysis project Ga0265325, IMG submission 202090) | Rhizosphere microbial communities from Carex aquatilis grown in University of Washington, Seatle, WA, United States - 4-14-20 metaG | ecosystem: Host-associated > Plants > Roots > Rhizosphere >...
TGATTTCCGCGATCATCTGTCTGGTGATCGCGCATTACCTGACCAAGCCGATCGAACGCCTGCGCGACGCGACGCATGAGCTGGCGCGCGGAAACCTGGACATCCGCGCCGGGGAGAACCTGGGCAATCGCCACGACGAAATTGCCGAGCTGGTGCGCGACTTCGACACCATGGCGGGCGAGCTCCGTAACCAGATCCAGAGCGAACGAAATCTGCTGAGCGGCGTGTCGCATGAACTGCGGTCGCCGATTGCGCGCATCCGGCTGGCGCTGGCGCTGGCGCGGGATGCGGACGATGACGAGCGCGCGGAGATGCTGGGCCGCATCGAGCAGGACACGATCCAGCTGGACTCGATGCTGGAGCAGATTCTGGCGGTGGCGCGGCTGGAGAGCGGACAGCAGAAGCCGAAGCTGGAGCCGCTCGTGCTCAACGACGTGGTTGACGATGTGCTGCACGATGCAAAGTTTGAGGCGACCGCGACCGGCTCCGACATCAGCTATCGGAGCAATGGCGAGATCAAAGTGAAGGGCGATGCCGGCCTGCTGCGCAGCGCGATCGAGAACGTGGTACGGAACGCGATCTTCTATTCCGGCAAGGATGGGAAGATTGAAGTGCAGCTCGATAAGGCGAACGGCGAGGCGGTGGTATCGGTTCGCGACAACGGACCTGGCGTGCCGGAGAACGCTCTGCCGCTGCTGTTCAAGCCGTTCTATCGCGTCGACGATTCGCGCGGAACGAATACTGGAGGGATGGGATTGGGGCTGGCGATCGTGCGCAATGCCGTCGCCATGCATGGCGGAAGCGTGTCGGCGAAGAACGTGTCGCCGCATGGACTGGAAGTTGAACTGAGGCTGCCGATGGTGCCCGTGCCAGCGGGCAGGCGCAGCAGCGCCGAAGTGAAACTGGCGCAAATCAGCAATTAGCGATCAGCGATTAGCGATTAGCTTCGCAATTCCATCCGTACTTCACAATCCATTGATGTCGCCCTGAGAGAGATTCTTGCCGAGATGGGTCGAGTCTCGCGAAGCGAGACGGAAGATCTTAGCCCAGCCTTTCAAGGCTGGGTTGGCACACATTAAAGACCCGAGTCCCGTAGGGACGGCACAGCCTTTCAATGGAACCTTTCATTGGCTCACGGTGCCTAAGTAGAAGAAGCAGTCACGGTTCGGCCATGACGCGAACGAAGCTACTGGTGCTCGCAGCGGTTCTACTTCTTGGCATACCTGTAGTCCTGTACCTATTCTTATTCACTCTTCAGGCGTACTCGGTGTGGCAGGCGTCCAGAACTCTCGACCGGCTCGAAGCGCTGCGAATCGGCGACCCGGCGGAAAAGTGCGACAAAGCGCTCGAACATCTCCAGCCAGAAGACGGCACGCATACGATGGGCGCTGGCGCTTACCGTTTCGTGCGGCTCACGGAATGGGCGGGGAGGGTGGCACCGCGGCTGGCCTACAAAGGCGTAGCCCTGGCCGACCATGCCGGCTTGCGAACCTGGAAGCTGCGGGCAAACTGCGGCAAGAAGGACGGACATGTCTCCGGTGCGACAGCAGGCCTGATGGTCGACGGGCGCGAAGAGGTGCTCGGCGGTGGCTGGCGGCTCGTTTCGGCAATTCCAGATGATCTGCTGAGGCACGAGCCGGACAAGAGTGTTGCCACGGTTATTCGTTTCGCTGCGATTGATGGTCCACCTAACGGTGAAAACATCGTGATCCACACTACAATACGCAGCTCGCCGGCAGATCTGGCGGCGCGTCGGATCAATCCAAGATGCCTTCTCTCATTTCGCGGTTGCGAGAGTCTTTGCCAATTGCTTCCACAGGCCGCGCCGATTTTGGAAGCGCGCGATCTGACATCCTTTGCCTGCCAGCCGTCGCATTGGACCTCTCAGAAATAAGCTCGGTGCCGTCCCTATGGGACCCAGGGTCAATATTGGTCGCTGCCCCCGGGCTTACGCCCGGGCGCCAACACAGATGCCGCTCTGCGGGCTGAGCGCAAGCTACGAGCCAAAAGCGAAGGGCGAATAGCTAACAGCGAAAAGCGGCCTACCGCACTGACATCCTTTCCATTTGCGTGATAGCTTATCCCTTCTGGAACGGACCATGTTTACTAACGATCTGCTGAAGGGCAAGCGCATTCTGATCACGGGCGGCGGCACGGGCATTGGCCGCGCCATGGCCGAGCGGTTTCTGCAGCTCGGGGCAACCGTATACATCTGCGGCCGGCGGCTGGACGTGGTTGAGCAGGCAGCGAAGGAGCTGTCGGCCTCGACCGGCGGTCGGATCGAAGGGCTGAAGTGCGATGTCCGCTACACCGAGGACGTCGAGGCAGTGATTGGGAAGCTGTGGGCCGATGGGCCGCTCGACGTCCTGGTGAACAACGCGGCCGGCAACTTCCTGGCGAAGACGGAGGAGTTGTCGGAACACGCGTTCGATGCGGTCATCGGCATCGTGCTGAAGGGCACGATCAACATGACCATGGCGTGCGGGCGGCGCTGGCTGAGGGAGCAGCACAAGGGTGTGGTGCTGAGCATCGCTACGACGTATGCGGATACCGGATCGGCTTATGTGGTGCCGAGTGCGGTGGCGAAGGCCGGCGTGGTGTCGCTGATGCGCAGTCTGGCGGTGGAGTGGGGCGGGCGCGGGATTCGCACGGTGGCGATTGCGCCAGGTGCGATTCGGACGGAGGGAGCGTTCTCGCGGCTGCTGCCGACCCAGGAATTGGAGAAGGCGCTGCTGGAGCATCATCCGCTGCATCGCTTCGGGACGCTGGAAGAGATTGCCAACCTGGGGGCGTTTCTGGTCAGCGATCAGGCCGGGTACATCAACGGCGAGATGGTATACATGGACGGAGGCGAGATGCTGGCGGGATCGAGCAGCTTCAGCATGATTGGGCGGCGGCTGCCGGATGCGGCGTGGCAGATTATGAAGCCGAAGAAGGCATGAGCGAAAGAGTTGCCATCTCGGAGCTGGGGCCGCGGGAGGTTCGGTCGCCGTTGCGGCTGGACACGCTGGGGCCGGTCGAGGCCACGTTCCTTCTGGACGAGATGTGCTACCGCAATCCGCTGGATCTGGGCGAGCCGGATTACCTTTTCGAGCGGGCGGGACCACGCGAGCACCTCTTCTTCGAAGCCGCGAAGACCAAGGTCGCGATTGTTACCTGCGGTGGCTTGTGCCCTGGGCTGAACAACGTCATCCGCTCGGTCTACCTCCAGCTGCATTATCACTACGGCGTTCCGGCGGTGATGGGGATTCGGTATGGCTACTCCGGGTTCTCGCCGGAGGCATCGGCGCCGCCGATGTGGCTGAATGGCGAGATGGTGGACAACATCCATCAGCGCGGCGGAACGCTGCTGGGCACATCGCGCGGGCCGGTGAGCGCGGACATCATCGTCGATTTCCTGGAGCAGCGCGGGGTCAACATCCTGTTCACGGTGGGCGGCGATGGGACGCAGCGCGGCGCGCACGCGGTGGCGGAAGAGGTGCAGCGGAGGAAGTTGAAGATCTCGGTGATCGGGATTCCCAAGACCATCGACGACGACGTGCAATATGTGACCCGGTCGTTCGGATACTTCACGGCGATCGAGAAGGCCAAGGAGGTTATCGACTCGGCGCACGTGGAAGCGCACTGCGTGCACAACGGCGTGAGCATCGTGAAAGTGATGGGCCGGGACTCGGGCTTCATCGCCTCGGGCGCGACGCTGGCGAGCCAGGAGGTGAACTTCACGCTGGTGCCGGAGGTGCCGTTCAAGCTGGAGGGCGAGCGCGGGCTGCTGGCGGTGCTGCATCGGCGGCTGCTGGAGCGGCGGCACGCGGTGATTGTGGTGGCCGAAGGCGCGGGGCAGCATCTGATGCCGCCGACCGAGGAGCGCGACGCTTCGGGCAATCTGCAGCATCGGGATATCGGGCTATTCCTGCGGCACAAGATTCGCGACCACTTTGAGGCGCAACGCTTCCCGGTGGTGATTCGCTACTTCGATCCCAGCTACTACATCCGCAGCGTGCCGGCGGCGACGGTGGATTCGGTGCTGTGCGATTCGTTTGCGCGCAACGCGGTGCATGCGGCTATGGCCGGCAAGACGGACATGATTGTCGGGCTGCAGCACGGAGTGTTTATCCACGTACCGATTGCGATGGCGACGACGCAACGGAAACGGTTGTCGAATGAGGAGTGGGCGATGGTGGTGACGGCAACGGGGCAGCCGGACTTGGTGTAGGTAGGCGGCTCGTTGAATAAAGCCGGAATCCTGATGGTTCGTGGCCCGCACAATTGAGGTCGTGCGTGAGAACCCTGTCGTCCCTACGGGACTCGAGTCATTTTTTGCATCCTACCCAGGACTCCGCTGCGCTCCGTCCTGGGCTAGACTGACGCCGCGCCTCCGGCGCTCGATTTTCGACAGTGGCAGTCCGCTGCCGAACTTGAAAATCGCTGCTTGTCGAGACATGGCTGCTTGTCGAGACGTCACTGCTTATCGAGACGTCACTGCCTATCGAGACGTCACTGCCTATCGAGACCAAGATCGTACCGCGATACAAAATACGCAGGTGTTTTCTGTTGCCGAGTGTGGTTCTTTTTGCGTGAGATCAGCTGAACGCACGCAGAGCATCGCTATAATCCCGGCCATGAAAAAGCTTTTGCCGCTGCTTCTGGTTGCGATGGTCCTGATGGCGGTGCCGGCGTTCGCGTCGTCGAGCCATCACCATCACAGTCACCATCACAACCACTCCAGTCACCATCACTCTTCGCACCACACGAGCTAAACCTTCCACGGCAATAGCTCGAGCGATGCCAATTTCCGGGCCGGCGTGAACGTCACCGCCGGCCTTTGCCATTAGTCGGGCGGATGCCGATGACGGCCATCATGCGGCCGGTCTTGCCGAACTCGGCGCGGTGGGAGAAGAAGCGCGTGGTGTCGCAGGCGGTGCAGCCTTCGACGATACTGATGTGCTTCTCGCGCAGCCCGGCGTCTTCGAGCTGGCGGCGATTGGCTTCGATCAGATCGAGGTGGATTTCCGGGCCGAGGTCGCCGTGGCCGGGAGCGCGCTGGTTCAGGAAGAGCAGCGGGTAGCGAATGTGAATGGCGTTGGAGTCGAAGACTTCTTCGAACAAATCATCGGCGTAGGAGAATTGCGAATCGAATTCGGTGCGAACTTCGGGGCCGACCTGATAACAGCAGCGCCGGATGCAGGGTCCGATGGCAGCACGGAGATCGCGCGGCAGGCTGCCGAATTGGCGGCGCATCTCGCCTACACCTTTTTCGACGATGCGGGCGACGGTGCCTCGCCAGCCGGCGTGAAATGCGGCGACCACGCGGCGATTCGTGTCGGCAACCAGGACGGGGACGCAGTCGGCGGTCTTGATGGCCAGCAGCAGGCCGGGCGCGTTGGTGATCAGGCCGTCGCCGGTGAGGGACTCAGCAGTCTTGGATTTGACGCGATGCACGACGGCGGAATGAATCTGCTTGACCTGCACCAGCGGCCAGGGATCGCCGTTGGCATCGGTCGCCTGCAGCGCGGTGAGGAGGGCATGGCGATTGCGCTCGACGTTAGCTTGGGTGTCGTGCTGGGTGAGGCCGAGGTTCAGCGTCTTGCCTCCGTAGCAGGTGGACACGCCGCCTAGGCGGGTGCTGAAGCCGTGCGCCAACCAGGGCAGTGAGGCGAGGACCGGGGCGCGGAGGATTTCCAGCGGCGCGGAGGCGTGAGCGACGGGTTTTGACTGGAGCTTGCGATGCGAGGTCGGCACAGTTTGATTGTAGAGTAGGCAGTCGGCTGAAGCCGACTCAACGAGCGACCAGGCGGCTTAGACGCTGGCCTGAAGGCCAGCTCCATGATCGACAGTTAGAATCCAAGAGCGGATGCTGCTTTACTACATCACGGATCGCCGGTCCTTCGGCGGAACGGAGGCCGAGCAGCGCGCTGCAGTGCTGCGGCGAATTGCCGAGTCGGCGCGCGCGGGCGTCGACTATATTCAGCTGCGGGAGAAGGACCTTTCCCCGTGCGAACTGGAGCGCCTGGCGCGTGAGGCGGTTCGGGCTGTGCGGGACCAGTCTGCTACGACGAAGCTCCTTATTAATACCGGCAGCGACGTTGCTTTGGGGTGCAGGGCTGACGGCGTGCATCTGGCGTCGGGAGAATTGCGCGCCTCAGAAGTTCGAGCGTTGTGGAGGAAATGTGATCGCGAGCCGGTTGTTGGTGTCTCCGCTCATTCTGCTGCCGAAGTACGCGACGCGGAAGCCGAAGGAGCGGACTTTGCGGTGCTCGCGCCGATCTTCGAGAAGGTGCAGACCGGAGCGAGAGGCATCGGGCTGGAGGCGCTGCGCGAGGCTTGTGCAGGCCAGTTGGATGTGTTGGCGTTGGGAGGAGTGAGTCTGGAAAACGCCTGTGGGTGTCTACAGGCGGGAGCCGCCGGAGTAGCGGGGATTCGGCTGTTCCAAGGCGGCGATCTGGTCGCAACCGTCAAGCGCCTGCGCGAATTGTAAGGCAGTGTCGCCGCTCCGCGGCTCGATGCTCTCTCTGCACGATGACTGCGGGCTTACGCCCGCGGCTAACCCAAATGACGCCGCTCCGCGGCTCGGGTCCATTCGCTAAATTTTTTCCCTTCACGAGGCCCAAAGAGGTCACATGCTCCCTGCGTCTAAGCCATGGCTTGGAGCGCCCTCTGGAACGGTGATTGCGCGACGATAGGGGTCCTTCGACTCCGTTCGGCTGTCGCCTCACTGCGCTCAGGATGACAAGCGAAGAGATCGGTTACAACCCAAAAGATCGGTGACCACCCAAGAGATCAGGAAACAAGCGAAGAGACGCGTCGCCCTCCTGACAAGAACGGGCCTCGGATGCAGGTCCAGAGTAGGTAGCTATCGTCCTTCTGCATCCCGCGCCAGGGCCTTCAAGATCATGTTGACCAGCGAGAGCACGATGGCGCCGACGAAGGCGGGCAGGAAGCCGGTCACTTCGAACGACGGCCGCAGCAGTACGGAAGCGAACATCAGCATGAGCGCGTTGATGACCCACCAGAAGATGCCGAGCGTCAGCACCGTGAGCGGGAAGGTGATGATCTTGAGGAAGAGGCCGAGGGTGGCATTGACCAGGCCGATGACGAGTGCGGCGATGAGCGCGGCGGTGAAGCCGCGCACATGAAATCCCGGCATCACGTACGAGACCAGCATCAGGCCGATCGCGCTTAACAACCAGTTCAGCAGCAGGCGCATATTCCTTCCTTGGTTCCACCTAATTCATTCCTAACGCCTAGACGAGGGTCAGGACTTGGACGTCGCCATGGCGCGCTCAAGCGTTTCACGGATAAGACGGGTGTAGGGAATGCCGCGGGCCTTTGCCCTGGCTTTAAGCGCGGCCAGCAAGCCTCGGGGCACACGCATATTGATCTGTTCGTCTTTCTTCTCAAACTCGAAGCGCACCGGTTTGAATTGTGAGAAATCCAGACTGGAAAGATCCTGTGCCAAGTACGATTCGGCCTGTTTATCGCTCTTCAGCCTGGGCAATTTCTTTTTCATAGGCAATCATCATTAGCATGACACTATACATATGTATATACAGATGGAGACCTCAGATGCTCTCCAGCACCGCCTTCAGGTATTTCCAGAAGCCTTCGACCGAAGAAATTTCCACCCGCTCGTTGGGGCTGTGGGGGCCGACGATGGTTGGGCCGAAGGAGACCATCTGCATGCCGGGATACTTTTCGCCGATGACACCGCATTCCAGGCCGGCATGCATGGCGATCAGATTGGCCGAATGGCCGAAGACCTTCTCGTGCACCGATTGCAGCTTGCGCACGATGTCGCTGGTGGGCTCAGGCTTCCAACCGGGATAGCTACCGGTGTGTTCGATCTCGAAGCCGGCCAGCTTGCACGCCGTCGCCACCATGCGCGCGGCGCCCAGCTTGCTGCTCTCGATGGCGCTACGCTGGCTGGTGACGATCTCGATGACGTCGCCCTTAGTGCTGACGATGGCGAGATTCGTCGAGTTCTGCACCAGGCCGGGGACGTCGGGGCTCATGGCCAGAATGCCGTGATGCAGCGTGGCCAGCAAATGCACAGCCTGTTTGGCGTCGTTGGTGTCGATCACCTTCGCCGGACGATCGACCTTCTCAACGGATACCTGCAGGTCGGAGTCGAAGCCGCCGAGATCGGCCTTGTGCTCGGCATGCAGCTTGGTGATCAGCGACCTTAGATCCTGCTCGCGTGCAGCATCGAGGACCACGACCGCCGAGGCCTCGCGTGGGATCGCATTCTGCGCGCTGCCGCCGGTGAGGCTGGCGATCTCGACGGGCAAGGTTTCGATCGCGCTCTGCAGAATGCCGCCGAGGATGCGCACCGCGTTGCCGCGTCCCTGATGGATGTCCACGCCGGAGTGGCCGCCCTGCAAGCCAGACACTTTGATGCGCCACGCGGTGTCGCCCTTGGCGTCGCGCAGCGTAACCTTGCGGCGCGCCGTGGTCTTGATGCCGCCGGCACAACCGATGCAGATCGTGTCCTTCTCCTCGTTGTCGAGGTTGAGGAAGTATTTCGACTTCAACATTCCCGGCGGGAACTCCGCAGCGCCGGTCAGGCCCGTCTCCTCGTCGATGGTGAAGACGAACTCCAGCGGGCCATGGGCGATGTCGGTGCTTTCCATGACGGCCAGCGCAGCGGCAACGCCAACGCCGTTGTCGGCACCCAGTGTGGTGCCTTCGGCGGTCAGCCAGTCGCCCTCGCGGCGAACTTTGATGGGATCGGTGTCGAAGTTGTGCGCGGTGCCTTCGTTCTTCTCGCAGACCATATCGAGGTGGCCCTGCAGCAAAGCCATCGGCGCGGACTCGCGGCCGGGATGGGCGGGCTTGCGAACGACGGTATTGCCGACCTGGTCGTGCTCGACGGCCAACTTGTGTTTGGCGGCGATCGAGAGCACGTAATTGCGGGCAGCGGCTTCTTTGGTGGAGGCGCGCGGGATGGCGGCCAGGGCGTCAAAGTGCTTCCAAAGTTCTTTGGGTTCGAGATCAGCGAGTGCAGGTGTCATTCGGAGGCTCCAATTCGTGCATTTCAATCCTACAGCGGAGCGGTGAAGCTGACGAGGGCGGGATTCCCGTTCCGAAACTCCGCTGCGATTCTGGTACGAAGGTCACAGTCTTCCCGGGAGCGGTTGCTGTAAGGTCAACTGTCGTGTCAGCCCAGGTAGGCGCCAGGCGTCGGACGATGCGTGGTGATGCGACGATCCTCTCTGCTTCGGCTGTCGGACAGATTCGACAGCAAATCCAAGACCCTCCGAATTGATCGTGGCGAACCATTGTTCCTATGGACAGATCACATGCAAGAGCGTTACGCCAGCGCATGCTGATCTGCATTCTGATGTTGGGCGGTTCCCTTCCCGCCGCGGCGCAGACGCTCATCACCACGATTAGCACCGGAGGCTATCCCATCGCGGTCGGGGTCAACGGGACGACCAACAAGATCTACGTCGCCAACCAGAACAGCAGCAACCTGACGGTCATCGACGGAGCGACCTACAGCACAACCACGGTGATGACGGGCACCTATCCGGCGGGGGTCGCCGTGAACTCCGCCACCAACAAAATCTACGTCGCCAATGGCAATGGCAGCGTTACGGTTGTCGACGGCGCGACGAACCATACCACAACGATCTCGGTGGGCAACGATCCGATCGCCATTGCCGTGAACTCGATCACCAATAAGATCTACGTCGCCAATTACTACGGCAACAATGTCACGGTGATCGATGGGGCGACGAACCATACGACAACGGTCGCCGCGGGACGCCGTCCTTACGCTCTGGCGGTGAATTCGGCGACCAACAAGATCTACGTCAGCGACTCCGGCAGCGAGCAGGTGACGGTCATCGACGGCGCGACGAATACGGCTTCGACGGTCGCGGTGGAGTCGACGCCGCAAGCCCTGGCTGTCGACCCGTTCACCAACCTGATCTACGTCGCGAATTACGCTTCCGGCGACGTTTCCGTCATCGACGGAGCGACCAACTCGGTCGTCAACGTTACGGTGGGCGCCTCGCCGGCGGCGGTCGCCATCAACAGCCTGACCGGCCACGCCTACGTGGCTAACTATGGCGGCGGCAACGTCACCGTGATCGACGAGGCGACGCTGGCGACCACCACGATTGCCGCAGGCGCTTATCCCACGGGCATTGATGTCGATCCTGTTCGCAACAAGATCT
>Ga0265325_10003525_pt1 | contig 10178 bp, 12 predicted proteins | sample 41420metaG_FD_202090 | JGI IMG/M metagenome (GOLD analysis project Ga0265325, IMG submission 202090) | Rhizosphere microbial communities from Carex aquatilis grown in University of Washington, Seatle, WA, United States - 4-14-20 metaG | ecosystem: Host-associated > Plants > Roots > Rhizosphere...
GGCAGCGGGCGCGCTGATCGGATTGCAGTTCGTTGTCCTTACGCTGATTGCCGTGAGGCCGGCGACCGCTTCGGCGGAGGCGGGTGCCGCGTTTGGGAGCCCGACGGTGGTTCATTTCTGCGCTGCCTTATTCGTGGCGGCGCTTCTACTCGCTCCGTGGCAAACGATCACGGCCCCTGAAATTCTTTGGGGAATTTTGGGATTCGTAGGGACCACGTACACGGTGATCGTAGCCTGGCGCATGCGAAAGCAGGATGCGTATAAACCAGTCTTCGAGGACTGGCTCTTTCATGCCGCGTTGCCTGGGATCGCGTACGCAGCAATCGCGGTGTCGTCATTCACGGCTCTGTTGCACACACGCGAGAGCCTGTTTGGCGTTGGAGGCGTGGCACTACTGTTGCTCTTCATCGGCATTCACAATGCATGGGACGGCATCTCCTACCATGTCCTCGTGAAGATCGCGGAGGCGCACCGTCAGAATCCGGACGAAAGCAATTTACAAGGCGTAAAGGAAGGAGAACAGCATGAGTAAAGAACCCTCAGCAGCCAAGAAGATGATCGGCGATTTCGCGCCCAAACTCGTCGATCTGACGGATAACGTTCTTTTCGGCGACGTGTGGGAGCGTTCAGAGCTTTCCAAGCGCGATCGCAGCCTCGCAACTGTAGCGGCGCTGGTTGCGATGAACCGTCCCGACCAACTGCGGTTTCACCTGAACTATGCCGTGCAGAACGGAATGAAGAAGGAAGAACTGATTGAGGTCATCACACACCTGGCATTCTACGCAGGTTGGCCCAGTGCGATGAGCGCCGTCATGGTCGCAAAAGAGGTTTTCTCGAAGAGCTGAACGCCGATAGCATCAAGCCAAGCATTAAGCGTAAAGAGGAGCGCACATGGCAAAGCAGAACGATTCGCTGAGAGACCGCCTTTCCCGATCCAGCGAAATTACGATCAGCGTAACCGGCAGAAAGTCTGGCCGCACGATTTCAAACCCAGTCTGGTTCGCGTCGGAAGAAGACCTGCTTTACCTTCTGCCGGTGAAGGGGTCGGATACACAGTGGTACAAGAATGTGCTCAACAACCCGAAGCTACGGATTGAAGCAAGCGGGGCGGAGGCTGAAGTGAAGGCCACGCCGATCACGGATGCCAAGCGGGTAGAGCCGGTAGTCGAGAAATTCCGCGACAAGTACGGGGCCGGCGACGTGAAAAAGTACTATTCAAAGTTCGACGTCGCCGTCGTCGCCCAGATGCCGTGATGGCGCGTTCGCAACACGTATCGGATTTGCAGAGCTGGCGGGCAGGCGAGTTATGATGTCGGCTGCTAGCCAATACGAATTCCTGCCTTTGCGGACTGGGGCCCGCGGGCAGTGAGTGTTCAACAGAGTTATCCGAACTCGGAAAGAACAGGGGTTCTCCATGATTACGCTGAATGTGAACGGCGTCCGGCGCGAGGTCCAGGCGCCCGACGACACTCCGCTACTCTACGTTTTGCGCAATGATCTCCAACTGATCGGTCCGCAGTTCGGCTGCGGCCTCGCACAGTGCGGAGCCTGCTCCGTTCTGGTCGACGGCAAGGAAGTCCGTTCCTGCGTTACGCCGGCCGCGAGCGTCGCCAACCAGGAAATCACCACGCTCGAAGGTCTACCCGCGAGATGGGCCAAGCAAAAAAATCTCCCGGCGGACGAAGCGAAAAACACGCTTCACCCCGTCCAGCAAGCCTGGATCGAGGAACAGACTCCGCAGTGCGGCTTCTGCCAGAACGGGATGATGATCAAGGCCACCGAACTGCTCGAAAGCAATCCCAATCCGTCCGTGGCGCAAATCAAAGCGGCCTTCACCACATCCGGGGTGTCGCCGAATCTTTGCCGCTGCGGAACCTACGTCGCCATCATGCAAGCCGTACAACATGCCGCCACGATCATGGCGAAAGGGAGGTAAGCGATGGCAACCTTGAGCGAGAATCCAAGCAATGTCTTCGCACCAAAACTATCGCGACGCCAATTCGTGAAAACGGGTGGCGCCCTCGTCGTGGGATTCAGCTTGATTGGCCCAGAGTTGCTGACGGCCGATGCCGCGAAGTCCGCGACATTCAAGAACTCGCTCGATCCGACACTTCCCAACTCCTGGATTGAGATTCACCCGGACAACACACTCCTGATTCGCACCGGAAAGAGCGACTTCGGCCAGGGCTCGACGTTCACCGCCTACCGGCAAATTGTGGCCGAAGAGTTGAGCGCACCTTTCGAAGCGATCACCACCGTCGTATCGGGACACACCGATCTCACGCCTGACGGCGGCGGCGCTTTCGATTTCCTCGGCCACGGAACGCCCAACATCCGCAAGGCGGCCGCCTATACCTACCAGGCTCTGCTTGACCTCGCGTCCGAAAAACTCGGCGTACCGAAAGACAAGCTTTCCGTCAAAGAAGGCATCGTCTCGGGTGGCGGCAAGAGCATTTCCTATGGCGACCTCGTTAAGAACCAGCAGTTGAAGCTCACGATTCCCGTCAAAGGTGAGCTCACCAGCATTTTTGGATTGACCATCGAGGGCGATCCGCCGATGAAGCCGGTCAGCGAGTACACGGTGATCGGCAAGTCGTTCAAGAATTCCGTCATCAGCTCGAAAGTCGCAGCGAAGGAAACCTGGGCCACCGATGTGCGCCTGCCGGGCATGTTGCACGCGCGCGTGGTGCATCCGAAGACGCTCGGCTCGACTCTGATCTCCGCGGGTTCAGTGGATAAAGCCAAGTTTCCGAATTCGCAAGTCATCGTGAAACGCAATCTCGTCGGAGTCGTCGCGCCTACCGAATGGGAAGCGATCCAGGCAGCCGACGAGTTAGCCAGCAGCACGAAGTGGACAGAGTGGAAGGGCCTGCCCGGCAACTCAAAACTCTACCGGCACCTTCGCGAAGAGGCTGACTGGACCTCCGCGCCGGTCGAGAAGAGCAAGGACTCCAAAGGAGATGTAGGCCCCGCCCTCGCCTCGGCTCACAAGAAGCTGTCCGCTACATACCAGTTGTCTTACATGAAGCACGCACCGATTGGGCCAACCATGGCTCTGGCCGACGTCAAGCCCGACGGCACGGTACACATCTATACGCATAACCAGAATCCGCAGGCACTGCGCGGCGAAATTGCGACCATGCTGCGCACCACGCCCGACCATGTTGTCGTGCATTCGTATCCCGGACCCGGTCACTACGGGCGATCGAACGGCGGAAACGCAGGCGCGGAAGACGAGGCGGTGCTCTTGTCGCAAGCCGTCGGCAAACCGGTACGCGTGCAGTGGATGCGCGCAGACGATATGCAGTGGTCCACGCAATCGGCTGCTGCGTTCTCTGACGTTCAGCTGGCCATCGATGACAAAGGCAAGATGGCCGCCTATCAAATCGACCATTACATGCCCGCCATGCAGGATGATCGGCCGATCGGCGCCGTCATCGCCGGTCTGCCCACCATGACCGCCCCTCAGGTTCATTCGGACGGCGTAACTTCCACGGTCAACGGCATCGAAGATCCATGGGTCTACGGTCCTGTGCCCAACGTGATCGAGCGCGGCCACGGCACATTCCAGGTAGGGCAGAAAGCTTCACCTCTCGCAGTTGGTCTTCGTGACCACAGCATGCGTACGCCGGGGCAGTTCCAGCAAAACTATCCGCGCGAACTCGCGATGAGCGAGGCTGCCGCGCTCGCGGGTGCAGATGCCATCCAGTTCCGCATCGATCACGCGACCGACGAGCGAGCCATCGGAGTGTTGAAAAGCGTTCGTGATGCTTCCGGCTGGGACACGCGCCCCTCGCCGCGTCCTGATGCGGTGTCCACCGGATCCAGCCCCCTGCGGGGCCGCGGAGTTTCCCTGATGCTGCGCAGCGGAACCTACTGGGCCTGTGTTTGCCAGATCGCCGTCACGCCCAGCACAGGCGCGATTGTGGTGGAAAAGTACACGATCGCGGTCGATCCCGGCATTGTCGTGAATCCGACGCAATTGAAGCGGAATGTCGAAGGCGGCGCGGTCATGGGAATTGCCCATGCGCTCTTCGAAGAGGTCATGTTTGATGAGAGCGGCATCACCACGGATGACTGGATTTCCTATCCCATTCCAACGATGGCCGACATACCGGAGATCAAAGTCGTGCTGTTCCACAATCCGAAAGTCGGCGCTTACGGCGGAGGCTCGGAAGCGGCGAATGCTCTTGCTGCTCCCGCGATCGCGGCGGCCCTTCACGACGCAACTGGAAAGATCATGCGCCGGCTTCCGATGAAACCGGCCTACGTGCAGGCGGCGTTGAAGACTTAGTGCTGAATGAGGGGGAGGATCGCGCAATGCGGCGGAGGCCCGTACTGAAGAGATGGAAGTTATGGACAACGGTAGTATTGTGTAGCTACGCCTTCTTCCTTGCGGTCTTCTGCCTCGAGAAAATATCCTCGGGACCTGGCGGGCGCTGGAATATTTCTTGGGCGGCTGTCGTGTGGGTGGCGACAGCCGCAGCTTTCGTGGTGTCAGTCGGGACTCTCCTCGCTTCTGGAAGGGAACGATAATCCGAAAAAACCACGATAAGGGAAACGCCCGCCTCCTAGTCCTTCGCCCCGCTTACACCGCCATGTAACTCGGGGTGCGGCCCTTGTTCGAGTTGATCGAGCTTTTGCTTTTGGTCGTCGTTGAGGATAGTGCGGATCTTTTTATCCGCGGCGTAGCGGAGTTCCCTGACTTTGATCAGGCTCTCCTCGCGCGACAGGCTTTCATCTTGCACGATCTTGACGGTAGCGGAGTGCAACTCCCGCAGGATCGCTTTGATTTTCTCCTGCTGGTCGCCGGTGAGATCGAGTCCCGTCGCGAGAAATTTCAGCTGTCCTTCGATGGTTGGCACGCTGGCCGATCCGCCGCCCGGCGCGTTTTTTGCCGGACTGTCGGTGCTGGTCGCGGTTTGTTGCGCTACGACCGTGAGAGCGAACATGAGGATCGTGCCGATTGCAAATATGCGAACGCGATTCATTTGGGTTTCTCCTTTACCTTACGGTTGGGCAACTGTAGCGGCAGAATTACCGCGCAGTCGAGCACGGTTTTGAGTTGCTGAACAAAGAGGTGGTTGATGTCCAGGAACGGCAGCTCCGGGTTGCAGAAACACGCCCCGCAATGGAAACATCGTGTAATGAAGCGCCGCAATCCTGATCAGCGCGTTCGACGTACACATGAGAAGCTCGGCAGTGCGCTGGTTGAATTGATCCTGGAGAAATCCATCGATCAAGTGACGGTCCAGGAATTGCTCGATCGCGCCTCGGTTGGCCGTTCCACGTTTTATGTTCACTTTCGCGGCACGGACGACCTTCTCCTCTGCCAGTTGGAGACCTTTCTGGAAATGATGAGCACCGCGCTCAGTACTCGCAAAGAAAAGTCGCTTCGTGTGGTTCCGGTTGCCGAGATGTTCGGTCACATTGGGAGTCAGAACAAGCTGTATCGCGCATTGGGCGACTGCGGCCGCCTCAACGACTTCTTCGAACTGGCGCAAGGTTATTTCGCCCGCGGGATCGAGCAGCGGCTTGTGGAGTCAGGCCGCCTCACGAAACTTCCGCAGCGTGAATTGGCAGCGCGCGCGTCGGCCTTGGCCGGCAGCCTGCTGTCGTTGCTGCGGTGGTGGATCGATCGTGGCGGCAAGGAATCACCCCGCGCTATGGACGAACTGTTTCACGCGATGGTGTGGCGCGGCCTCCAGTGATCTCAGGAGTTTGTGATCTGAAGAGCCAGTGATCGCAAGAGAAATGACCGCAAAAAGAGGTATTCTCGGATCCGTGAAAACCAATCTCAAAACCATGTCTCTGCTGGGCGCAGATGGCGTCGCGCGCCCGAACGATGCTGATACGGCTAGGTTAGCCCGGTTGCTCGCCGCCTATGCGCCACACGACGGCAGTTTTGAGTTACGCATCCCTGGTTTGCACGCCAGCCGCTTTTCCCACGTAAACAAGGAGTGCGTGCATGCGCTCCGGGTGCCGTCGCTGTGCATCGTCGCGCAGGGAGCGAAGACCGTCATCGTCGGAGAGGAAGTCTACGAGTACGACGCGTCGCGCATGATTGTGTTTTCCGTCGCTTTGCCGGTTGCTGCCCAGATCACGCGGGCAAGCCTTGCCGAGCCCTACCTCGCTCTCAAGCTCGACCTTGACCCGCACAAGATTGCCGGGCTGGTTTTGAAGGTGTACCCGCACGGGCTGCCTCCATCGCAGGAGAGAAGCGCGGTTTACATCACTCCCGCCGATCAGAACGTTGTCAGCGCCTCGACCCGGCTCATGGAATGTCTGGCGCAGCCCGGGGATGCGGAACTCGTCGCTCCGCTTGTGATCGATGAGATTCTGATTCGCCTTCTGCGCAGCCCGATTGGGGTTCGCGTCGCTCAAATGGGATTTGCAGAATCCAGCGTGCACCGCGTCGCCCGGGCCATTTCCTGGCTGCGCGGCAATTTCTCTCAACCCATGAAGGTCGACGAACTGGCAGAGTTGGTGCACATGAGCGTTTCCTCGTTCCACGAGCACTTTAAGTCCGTCACCTCGATGAGCCCGCTGCACTATCAAAAGGTGCTGCGACTGCAGGAGGCGCGGCGTCTCATGTTGTCGACCATGATGGACGCTGGCACGGCGAGCCAACGCGTCGGCTACTTAAGCGCTTCCCAGTTCAGCCGGGAGTACAGCCGCTTCTTCGGCTGCGCCCCCACCCGGGACATCGCCCGATTGCGGCAAGAGACTCAACTGAGAGCCTGACGTCGCCCGATCCGTGAGCCACCACAACTGGAGATGCGCCGATCACTCCTTAGAGCGGACACTCCCTTCGGCTTCGCTCAGGGCAAGCTCTGTTCGCTACTTTTGACCTCATGTTCAACGCGGCGCGGGCGCCCGGGAGAAACAACCTTTGTTCAACCAAGCCAGAGGAGAATCGACTTGACTCCGACGGCCTTTTCGTGGAAGCCATTTCGCTCATTGATGGGTTTTGAGCGTAAACGAGACGCGCAGGTGTTGAAATCAGGCGATTGCACGCAGAATCCCTGCTTCGGGCGTTTTGAGCGTAACGGGGACGTTTTACCAATCTGCCCCGAGAGCCGCTGCGCTACACTGTCATCCCCTTTGGAAAAACCGTGAAAAGAAGACGAGAAGAAACGGTTATCCACGCAGAGTGTGGGATTTCTGCGCTCGTTCACGGAACGATTGGCGCGACTGCCTCTCGTTTTGCAGGCAGAAGCGCCAACAGGACAACTCCAATCACGAGGAATATGATCACATCAGTAAAGTTCCTGTGGACGCCGTGATTCCAAGCTTCCACGGTTTGAATAGCCATCACCATGCCATGGGAGATATGCCACCAAGCTGCTAGAGCAATCATCGAACGGTGCTCAGATGGTCTCCTTGCGGCCATGACTAGAAAGACCCCGACCGGAATAAAGAAACTCAGAAACATCGGCTCGACCTCGTTCTTCCGATCCAAAAGCCAGCTGGAATGCCGCAGGTCTGTATACAGAAAATAGATTATCGACAGATTCAACAGCCCCACGATCACCAGAACGATCTGTGTTAGGCGTTGTCTTTTCATATTGATCTCATTTCCGCCAATTTTGCTGCGAGCACAGCAGCGGCTCACCGGAGGATTCACAAACTAGCACAGAGGGAAGCAAAAACGAAATCTTGCAATGACGCCGCCTGATCATCGGAGTGGAGGTACTCAAACCGCAGTCAACTGTCGTGAAGGCAATTACGCTCATCGATCCCGCCGTTCGCGGTCGGCGCGATGAACTCCAAAGACACGGATCGCTCGAGTACATTTTTGAGCAGTCCCGTGGTTAAGAAGAAGAGATCCCAGCTTCCGGTTGGCGGACGATCCGCTCCGGACTAACTGCGGCTTCAACCCCTGACCAAGTCCACGCTTTCCAGACGATGACGGAGGTGCATACAGTTTCGATCGTCGCGAAGAACAGGTACTCAGGAAGAGCCGGCGTCCGGGCGCCGACAATAGGCGGAACGAAGGTCAGGAAACCGTTTATAAGGGTCAAAAGGGCACCCGCGATGAGATTCGCCAACCGGTTCGCTCGAAACGGAAGTAGTCGACACGCCACAATCATGGCGATGGGTATTTCCATCAAGACCGCTGAACCCAGCAGAGCCCATGGTGGGAGATGTGGGGCGTCGGCTAGATTTGGCGAGTCAACGATAGCAAACAGGGCAATAACGTCCGCATACAGGTAGTTCAATAACGCGAAGATCCACAATAGAGACAACCGCTCCTTGGTGTCACGCATGTCAACCTCCTATGGAAGAGCAATGCAGCATCTGAGTTGCGATCCTGCGCTTTGTACTGTGCATTTGAGCACTTTGGGAATACGGCCGAGAACATCAAAAGGTTGCAAGGTACGAGGGGGTTTCCAACAACACCACTCTGGCAACTGCATCGCTTGCGTCTTTTTTGGGCACTCATCCGTATTACGAGTATGGTGGGTGCGACCGCACTATCGCTGGAGGGGCTTGTGGCAGTGGATGCGGATGTGGTCCGGCTTCGCCGAGGCGACCTGAGCGCTCTCTCGGAACTGATCACCCGGTACCAGAATCGGCTGTATCGGTACCTGCTGCGCATCGTGCGGCAGCCCGCCGAGGCGGAAGACCTGTTCCAGCAAACATGGTTGAAAGTGGTCGAGAAGATTCGTTCCTTTGATGCAAGCCGCAATTTTGACGCCTGGCTGTTCACGCTGGCGCGCAACCTGGCGATCGATCACTTGCGCCGGATTCGTCCGGAGAGCCTCGACGAGCCGCTCGCCAACAGCGGGCATAGCGAAAATGTGGCGGACCGGATTTCAAGTAAAGACCACACGCCGCTCGATCACGCGCTCGCGGCCGAGCGCCGAACCGAGATCAGCGAAGCGATGGCGGGGCTGCCGATGATCTATCGCGAAGTCCTCACACTGCGGTTTGAGGATGAGATGAAGATTGAGGAAATCGCGCAGGTTACAGCGGTTCCAGTATCAACGGCGAAGTCGCGGCTGCGACGTTCGCTGGAACAATTGCGTGACGCGCTCGAAGCAAGGTATCCCGGAGGTACATGGCAATGAACGAGCACGACAAGATTCGAGAACTGTTGGCTCTGGCCGCCGCCGGCGCGTTGACGAGCGCGGAAGAAAAGCAGGTTGCGGAGCATGTGCGGTCTTGCCTCGCCTGCTCGAACGAATTGGAGGCCTGGCGGCCGATTGCGAACGAACTCCGCCGATTGCCGACGCCGCAGCCTTCTTCGTGGCTGGTGCAGGCGACGCTGGCGCGTGCCGAGGCGAAGTTCACGGAACAGGCCGAGCACGATTGGAACCAGCGCCTAATGATTATTGTCGTGGCTTTTGCGTGGCTGCTGACGATTGCGAGCTGGGCGGTTTTCCACGTTGTGAGCGGACGTTTCGGTAGCTTGCTCGGGCCGCTGTTCAGCCAAACGTTGTTCAGCCAAAAATGGATCAGTTTTGCTGCGTTCACCGCCCTAGAGTGGCTCGCGGGAGGGGTGGCCGCAGTAATGCTGGCAATCCGGCAGCGCGGCGAAAGGAGGCTGGTATGAGCCGCTTCACAAAGGAATTGCGCGTGATTCCAGAAGCAGCGTGGATCTTTGCATGGTTCGCCTATTCGTGCCTCACCGTGTGGTTGTTCTTCTTCGTTGCACCAAGGGATCCGGAGATGGCCAAATTGCCGCGCTGGGGACAAGCGCTGCTGGTTTACGGATTTTTCCTGCTCATGGTGGCTTGGGTTGCGCTGATCGGATACATCTACGGGGATGCGAAGCGGCGGCAGATGCGGTACGTAATGTGGACGCTACTGGCGATCTTCGTTCCCCATGCGATTGGGATGATCTTGTACTTCATTCTCCGCGACCCTCTGCCGAAGCGGTGCCCCGGCTGCGGGCATGTCGAAAAGGCAAAATTCCCATTCTGTCCGCGCTGCGGCACTTTGCTGCAGCCAACGTGCCCGAAATGTGATAAGCCCGTTGAGCCCACTTGGGCGAATTGCGCGTATTGCGGACAGCAACTGCCCGAGCCGGCGACGCGAACTACACAAAATCCCTCTGTGGCGACGTGACGCCGCGGGTGGCCCATTCCTGCCGCAGATGCCATAGCTTACACTCAAACCACATGCTCAACCGGGGCCATGCCTATACCACAATCATCAGCAGCAAATATCAT
>Ga0265325_10003529_pt1 | contig 10170 bp, 11 predicted proteins | sample 41420metaG_FD_202090 | JGI IMG/M metagenome (GOLD analysis project Ga0265325, IMG submission 202090) | Rhizosphere microbial communities from Carex aquatilis grown in University of Washington, Seatle, WA, United States - 4-14-20 metaG | ecosystem: Host-associated > Plants > Roots > Rhizosphere...
GGGCATCGGGCTGGGCTTCTGGTCCACCATCCCGGGGATCGAGAAACAGGGCCGCATGTTCACCGCCCTCACCGCCATCGTCGTCGCCGGCGGGCTGGCGCGGGCCTGGATGGCGCTCAGGCTGGGTGCGGCCTCGCCGCTCATCGCCGGGCCGCTGCTGATGGAACTGGGAGTCACCCCGCTGCTGTGGCTGTGGCAGCGCAAGGTCGCGCGCGGCTTCGGCGGCTGAAAAGCAAAAGCCCCCGCGGTTTCCCGCGGGGGCCTTGAAGCGACACCCGGCCTATTTGCCGAGATAGACCTTCAACTCGCCGCCGATCACCCGCGGATCGTTGACGAAGCCGGTATTGTCGTCGAAGTCGATGCCGCCCTGCAGGTTGCGCGCATCGGTGATGTTGCGGGCATAGAGCGCGACTTCGTGGCTCTTGTCGGGGAACAGATAGGAAATGCGCAGGCCGCCCTCGTAATTGCCGTTGCTGTGGAATTCCGCCGACTTGTAGAGGAAGAAGTTGGTGTAGCCCTGCACCCACCAGTCGGTGGTGGCGGTGATGAGACCGCCATTCTCCAGCGGCCAGTCATATTTGGCCCCGAAGTCCAGCATGAAATCCGGCGCCTGCGGGAATGGATTGCCGTTGACATAGGCGCCGCCGGTACTGGTGTCGATCGGGCTGGTGACGGTGCACTGGGCGCAGACCCCCGTCTCCAGCGAATTGTCGTGGATCTCGGTATGCGTCCAGCTGGCGCCGAGGTTGAACAGCAAATGCTCGCTCGCCGCCCATTCGATGTCCGATTCCATGCCATAGGCGAGGCCGCCGCGGGCATTGATCAGGACGATGGAGTTGCCGGCCGCCACGCCGCCGACCGCGGAGAATTGCGGATGGCGCAGGTAATAGGTGTAGCCGTCGGCATTGAAACGTAGCGTGTTGTCGAACAGGTCGGTCTTGATGCCCGCCTCATAGGAGGTGACGGTCTCGGACCTGGCGGTGGAATAGTTGCAGGGCAGGGCCGTGTCGCAGGGCGAATTGAAGGCGATGTTGCGGCCCTGGATCGAAGGCGCGCGGAAGCCGGTGGCGATACGGGCATAGAGATTGACCTCGTCGCTCAGCTTGTAGTCGCCGCTGAGGTCCCAGCTCACATTGCTGGCGCCCACCTTGACCGGCGTGACGATGGGCATCGGCAGCAGCGGCCCGTTGGCGGTCATGCCCTTGACGTCGGTGGTCCAGCGGATGCCGCCCGTGACCGTGAAGTCGGGCGTAAATTTGTAGCTGGCCTGGCCGAACAGGGCCCAGGAGGTGTTGGACTGGCGCACCGAGGTCGGCGGTTCATAGAAGGGATTGGTGGTGTCCTGGTATTTGGTGTCGAAGTAGAAGGCGCCGACCTGCCATGTCAGGGGGCTGTCCTTGTAGTCGCTCGCCAGGTGCAGTTCCTGGGTGAACTGGTGCAGATAGTCGAGTCCGTCCTGGGTATCGGAATCGAAGAAGATCGTACCGGGACCTGTGCCGCCTTCGCCGCCGTCGATGACATAGCCGCCATCGATGTCGCCGCGGCTGTAGCCATGAGTTTCCTCATAGCCGGTGACCGAGGTCAGCACCATGTCCTCGAAATGGTAGTGCATCGTCAGGCCGGTGCCCCAGCCGTCATATTTTTGCGGATTCTCGTTGGTCGGATCGTAGAAGCCGCCATCGAAGAACACCTTGTCGGGGATATAGTTGGCATTGAGGTGATCGTTGCCGGGCCCGATGATGTTGGCGCGGAAGACCGCCGCCGTGCCCGCGAGCGAACGGCCATGGACATTGAGCAGGGCGTCGAAATCGGCGTTGGGCTGCCAGAGGAACTGCACCCGGCCTGCCCGCTCATTGTAACCGCCCAGCGCGCCCTGCACGCCGAGGAAAGCATTGTCGATATAGTCGTCGCGATGCTGGTAGAGCACCGAGGCGCGCACCGACAGCGTGTCGGTGAGGGCGCCGCCGATGGCGCCTTCCATGTTGGCGGTGCCGAGTTCGCCATAGGAGACGGTGCCATAGCCCTCGAAGTCCTGGGTGGGCTTCTTGGTGGTGAATTTGATGATGCCGGCGGTGGTGTTGCGGCCGAACAGGGTGCCCTGCGGCCCGCGATCGACTTCGACATTGTCCATGTCATAGACCGGCGAGCTTTTGAGGATGGTGTTCTCCATCACCACATCGTCCATGATGATCGAGACCGGCTGGGAGGCGGCAAGGTCGAAATCGGAATTGCCCAGGCCCCGGATATAGAAGCGCGGCGCAACGCGGCCATTGGAGGATTCGGCGTAAAGGCCGGGCACCTGGTTGGCGATCGCCTTGATGTCCTCGCCCGATTCATAGATGGCGTCGAATTGCTGGGTGTTGAGGGTGTCGGTCGAGATCGGCACGTCCTGCTGGTTCTCGGGCCGGCGGTCGGCAGTGACCGTCACGGTTTCGACCTGCTGGGCCAGCGCCGGCACGATGGCGGTCAGGGCAAAGCCGGATGTCCCGGCCAGAAAGACCGTCAGCTTCGTCTTCAAATTTCTGGATAACATTTCGCTCGACCTCTCAATGGCACACATGACCGACGGCAAAATTGCCGGCGGCGACCTTTGCCCTTCCGAGTTTCCCGGCCCTGGCACGTGAACCGCGCCCATTTGCCCTAATGGTCTGACGGCCCGTGATTTTCTGTCAATTGGGAAATGTTGCAAAGCAGCAGAGACATGGCGCTTTCCTGTGCATGTGTGTCGTTTGTGCTGCCCCGCTGTCACAAATCCCGGGCCCATGCCGGAAAGCCCTGATAATTTGGGGAAATCCAGTCTTTTCTTTCCTCCCCCGAATGCCCATCTTGTCCCGAGAATCATCAGGATAATCGCGGCATGGCCTTGATCGGACCCGGCGGGCGGCCCCTCGCCTCCCGCCCCACGGAAACGGACGGCGGCGCAGCCAGCCCGCATATAAAGGACTCGGGCCTGGCCACCTTCGCCGCCGACGTGCTGGAGGCCAGCCGCGAGGTGCCGGTGATCGTGGATTTCTGGGCGCCCTGGTGCGGCCCCTGCAAGACCCTGGGACCGGCGCTGGAAAAGGCCGTCAACGAGGCCGGCGGCGCCGTCCGCATGGTCAAGATCAACATCGACGAGAACCCCGAAATCGCCCAGCAGCTGCGCATCCAGTCCATCCCCACCGTCTATGCTTTCCGCAACGGCCAGCCGGTGGACGGCTTCATGGGCGCCATCCCGGAAAGCCAGATCAAGGCGTTCGTCGCCCAGCTTGCCGGGGGCGACGGCGAGGGTCACGGCCACGGCCATGGCGGCCCCGAACACACCGCCGAAGTGCTCGCCATCGCCGCCCAGGCGCTGGCGGACGGCGATGTCGCCACCGCCGCCCAGGCCTATGGCCATGTGCTGCAGGACGAGCCGGGCCATCCCGGCGCGGTGGCGGGCCTGGCCGCCAGCTACCTGAAAAGCGGCGATGTCGAGCGCGCCAAATCGACTCTGCAACTGGTGCGGCCGGACGGGGCCCACGACGAAGCCATCCGCGCCGTCGAGGCCGAACTGAAGCTGCGCGAAAAAGCGCCCGAGCCCAGCGCGGCGGCGCCGCTGAAAGCGCGGCTGGCGGCGGATGCCAACGATCACCAGGCGCGCTTCGACCTGGCCCTGGCGCTGGATGCGGCGGGCGATCGCGATACGGCGCTGGCCGAATTGCTGGAACTGGTCCGGCGCGACCGCAAATGGAACGAGGACGCCGCCCGCAAGCAGCTTGTCACCCTGTTCGAGGCGATGGGCCCCGCCGATCCGCGCACTGTCGAGGCGCGTAGAAAATTGTCCTCGCTGCTGTTTTCCTAAAGGAGACAGATGATGAAGGCTTTCCTCGCCGCCCTCATTCTCGCCGGTCTTGCCGCCCCCGCCTTCGCCGGACCCGCCGAAGACCTGATGGCGGTGGACCGCGCCTTTGCCAAAGTGTCGCGGGAGAAAGGCTATAACGAATCCTATCTCGCCTATCTGGCCGAGGACGGCCAGACCTTCACCGGCGATCATCCCATCCATGGCAAGGCGGATGCGGTGCGCTATTCCGCCGATCCCAAGAATGCCAGCCCCGATCCCAAGACCAATATCCGCACCTGGGAGCCGGACGCCGGCGGGGTGTCCGCCGACGGGACCCTGGGCTGGACCGAAGGCCATTGGCTGCACAAGGGGCCGGCGGGCAATGGCACCGGCCATTACATGACCGTGTGGGTGAAGGAGCACGGCGCCTGGAAGGTGCGCGCCGATCTGGGCTCGGACCGCAACTAGGAGAGGCCATGGCGCTGCCGCACTATCACAGCTTCACCGACCTTCCCCGCAGCCTGCCGCTGTTTCCCCTGACCGGGGTGGTGCTGCTGCCACGCGGCGCCCTGCCGCTCAACATCTACGAGCCGCGCTATCTGGAGATGGTGGACAGCGCCCTGGCCGGCGACCGGCTGATCGGCATCATCCAGCCGACCGAAAGCGAAGAGACTGTGTTGAAGCCCAAACTGTCCCAGGTGGGCTGCGCCGGCCGCATCGTCGCCTATCGCGAGACCGACGATAACCGCTATCTGCTCACCCTGTCCGGCGTTTGCCGCTTCCGGCTGGATGGCGAGGTCGATGCCGTCACCCCGTTCCGCAAGGGGCTGGCCGATTTCGCGCCCTTTGCCAGCGACCTGGCGGGGGCGGAGGACAATGATTTTCCCCGCGAGCGCCTGGTCACGGCGCTGAAGACCTATCTTTCCAGCCGCGACCTCAAGGCCGACTGGAAGAGCGTGATGTCGGCGCCCAGCGAGGCGCTGGTCAACGCCCTGTCGATGATGTGTCCCTTCGATCCCGCCGAGAAGCAGGCGCTGCTGGAGGCGCCCACCCTGGAAGACCGGGTCTCGACCCTGGTGGCGCTGCTGGAAATGTCTGGCGGCAACGGCGGTCCCGTGACATTGAACTAGGGCGTTTTATTTGGTCGCGGTTCCGGACGGAAAACCGCGGCACACTTTTCCTGGAACCGCTCATGGACACCGACCCGAAATTGCTGGAAATCCTGGTCTGTCCGCTGACCCGCACCACCCTGGTCTATAACCGCGAGACGCAGGAACTGATCAGCCGCGCCGCCGGCCTGGCCTTTCCCATCCGCGGCGGGGTGCCGATCATGCTGCCCGGGGAAGCCCGCGAATTGAGCGAGACGGAGCGGCTGCGCTGATGGCCGATGCGGCGCCCTGGCCGTCCGAGTTGCGGCTCAATCCGGCGCGCGACCGGCTGACGGTGGGGTTCGACACCGGCGAAAGCTTCGCCCTGCCGGCCGAATATCTGAGGGTGGAATCGCCCAGCGCCGAAGTGCGCGGCCACGGCCCCGGGCAAAAAAAGGTCGTCACCGGCAGGGAAGACGTCAAGATCGCCGAGCTGGAGCCGATCGGCAATTACGCCGTGCGCATCATCTTCGATGACGGCCACGATACCGGCCTCTATAGCTGGGACTATCTCCTCAAGCTGGGGCGCGAGCAGAAGACCATCTGGGCCGCCTATCTCAAGGCGCGCGCCGCCCTCCCATGAGCGAGCCGCCGCGTCCCGTCAGCCTGGTGCGCGGGCCGCGTCACAAGCGCATCGCCCTGGTCAAGGGCCAGGATTACGGACGCTTCACCGATTTCTATCACGGCGTTCTCACCGCCTCCTGGCCGATGTTCTTCGTGCAACTCGGCGGCCTGTTCGTCGTCGTCAATCTGGGCTTCGCGCTGCTTTATGTGCTCGACCGCGGCGGCATCGCGGGCGCCCGGCCCGGCAGTTTCGCAGACGCCTTTTTCTTCAGCGTGCAGACCCTGGGCACCCTGGGCTATGGCGTGATGGCGCCGCGCTCGCTTTACGCCAACCTGCTGGTGACGGTGGAGAGCTTCACCGGCATCCTCACCATCGCCCTGTTCACCGGCATCCTCTTCGCGCGCTTCTCCCGGCCCTTCGCGCGGGTGATGTTTTCCAGGATCGCGGTGGTGACGCCGTTTGACGGAGTGCCGACCCTGATGTTCCGCGCCGCCAACCAGCGCGGCAATTCGGTGCTGGGCGCCGAAATCAGCGTCTCGCTGGCCAGCCAGTACACCACCCGCGAAGGCGTCCATATGCGCCGCTTCCGCGAGCTGAAATTGCTGCGGCCGAACAATCCCCTGTTCGCCTTGTCCTGGACGGTGATGCATCCCATCGACGAGGCCAGTCCGCTTCACGGACTGGGGCTTGCCGACATGATCGAGCATGACATGGAGATCATCGTCATCCTCAATGGCATGGACGAAACCATCCATGACCGCATCTATGCGCGCCATTCCTATCTTCCGGAGGAAATCCTCTGGCACCGCCGCTTCGTCGATGTCGTGTCGGTGGCGCCGACCGGCCATCGCATGCTCGACCTCACCCGCTTCCACGACACCAGGGAGCTTTAGCCCGCCGGCGAGTCCGCCACCTTCTGCGGCAAGGCCCGCACGCCGCCCAGGAACAGCGCCGTGGCAAAGGCGGCGGCGGCGCCCGCGTCATTCTCCTCCCGCAGCAGCATGCGTTCGGAAATCTCGAAGGCGACACCGACTATCGCCGCCATCAGGAAATCGGCATCGACTTCGGGAAACAGGCCCTGGGCGATGGCGGCCTCAAGATCCTCGCGCAGCTCGTCGAAGCCGGCGATCACTTCCGGGGTGTCGATGCGGAAGCGGCTGACATCGGCGGCGTGGCGAAGATGGCGGAAATCCTCGCGGTTGCGCATGACGAATTCGAAGAAGGTGCGGAAGGTGCCGGAGATGAAGCTTTCCACCGTGTCGGCCTTGATGCGCTCCTCGCGCAGCTGGGGCCGGATGGCCAGCGCCACCTCGTCGCGGATCGCCTGATACACTTCCTCCTTGGACTTGAAATAGTTGTAGAAGGTGCCCGAGGCGAGCGGGGTGGCGCGGATGATGTCGCGCACCGTGGCGGCGCCGAAGCCGATCTCGGCGAACACCTTGCGGGCGGCGGCCAGGATGGTCTGGCGATTCTGCACCTTGGTTTGCTCGCGGCGGCCGCGTGCGGCCTCGCGTTTGACGACAGCTTCCATCGGCGCTCCAGCCTGTTCAGCGGCCTATCTGCGCGTGACACTACGTCAATTTTTAGGCGCAAGCAGCCTGGGGGTTCCGCGCGACAGCCGGTCACCCGGCGGGGGAGACCGCCGCCAGGCGGTGGCGGCGCGCACGGGTTTGGGCCCCGGCGCCGGCTTTTTCCGGTTGCGGTTCTTGCGCGGTCGGCTTTTGGAAACCGGCTCGGCGGGGACTTCGCCGGCGGGTGCCGGCAATTCCACCGGCACCTCCAGCGGACCGGGCACCGCAGGAGGCAGGGCCGCCACCGGCATGGGCGCGGGCTTGACGGCCGGAGCGGGCGGCGGCGGCGATTTCTTTTTGCGCCCGGGCATCTTCTCCAGATAGCGCTGGAACACGCAGCCCGGAAACAGATTGAGCAGCAGACCTTCCAGCGCCATCACCAGGACCAGCGCCAGCCCCAGCCACACGCCCAGCACCGCGATGACCGGCTGCTGCGCCACGGTCGCAGTAAAATGATGCCAGAGTGCCGCCCAGCTGTTCATCGCCATCCCCGAAAGCCGCCGTCATCTTGCCTCAAGGACGGCGCGCGCCAAAGACCTTCTATGGTCGCAGAGCCTGATTTTTCAGGTTTTCAGTTAGCGTCGGCGCCGACCGCATCGGCCACTCCGGCAAAGCCGTCGCGCGCCAGCAGGACGGCAAGGTCATGGTTAATCCGCGCCACCAGGCCCGGCCCTTGATAGACCAGGGCGGTGTAAAGCTGCACCAGCGAGGCGCCCGCCCGGATCTTTTCGTAGGCATCGGCGCCGCTGGCGATGCCGCCGACGCCTACCAAAGCTATGCGCCTTCCCAGCCGCGCATACATCGCCTTGAGGATGGCGATAGACGGCGCAAACAGCGGCGCGCCCGACAGGCCGCCGGTTTCGGCGGCGTGGGCGCTTCGGAGCGCGGGCCGCGCGATAGTGGTGTTGGTGGCAATGACGCCGTCGATGCCCGCCGCCAGCACCACGGCGGCGATGTCGTCCAGCGCCTGTTCGTCCAGGTCTGGCGCGATTTTAAGCAGCAGGGGAATCGTGACCGGCTTTTTCCCGCGTGCTTCTGTCAGGGTGCCCAGCAGCCGCGCCAACTCGTCCTTGTTCTGAAGGCCGCGCAGCCCCGGCGTGTTGGGCGAGGAGACATTGACCGTCACATAGTCGGCCAGCGGCGCCAGCATCTCGAAGCAGGCGGTGTAATCGGCGATGCGGTCTTGGCTGTCCTTGTTGGCGCCGATATTGATGCCGACAATGCCTTCGCCCCTGCGCCGCGCCAGATTGCGTGCCGCCGCCGCCATCCCATCGTTATTGAATCCCATGCGGTTGATGACGGCGCGGTCTTCGGCAAGCCGGAACAGCCGGGGCCTGGGATTGCCGGCCTGGGGGCGCGGCGTGACGGTGCCGCACTCGACAAAGCCGAAGCCGAACTTCGCCATCGCATCGGGGACTTGCGCATTCTTGTCGAAGCCTGCGGCCAGGCCGACGGGATTTGGGAAATGCAGCCCGAACAGGTCGATGCCCAGCCGCGCATCGGCGGGCGCCGCGCCGGGCAGCAGCGGTGCGGCGGCCCTGGCCAGCGCCAGGGTGGCGCGATGCGCGGTTTCGGCGGGGAGGCTGCGCAACAGCCGGGCCGCCAGGGGGAACAGCAATTTCATGCCTTTCTGCAACCTGTCCTTGTGGGCCCGGTACCCTCTGGACGGGAAAGTGACTTTCTTCTATATAGGAATAATTACCGTAAAAACCGGATTGATTCCTAAATCTTAACCCATGCTGACCCATCCCCAAATCTGGCGCGCCATCGACGCCCTCGCCGCCCGGCATGGCATGTCGCCTTCGGGGCTCGCCAAGCTGGCGGGTCTTGATCCCACCACCTTTAACAAAAGCAAGCGCGGCGCCGCCAATGGAAAGCTGCGCTGGCCCTCGACCGAGAGCCTGGCCAAGGTGCTGACCGCCACCGGCGCCAGCCTGGAGGATTTCGTGCTGCTGGTGGCGGGCGATGCGCGGATGGCCCGGGCCCGCATGGTGCCGCTGATCGGCATGGCCCAGGCGGGCGGCAAGGGCTTTTTCGACGATGCCGGATTTCCCGCCGGCTCGGGCTGGGAGGAGATCGCCTTCCCCGACCTCAGCGGCGAGCATTGCTATGCGCTGGAGATCACCGGCGATTCCATGCTGCCGGTCTATCGCGATGGCGACCGCATCGTGGTCTCGCCCACCGGCAGCCTGCGGCGCGGCGACCGGGTGGTGGTCAAGACCCATGCCGGGGAAGTGATGGCCAAGCAGCTGGGGCGGCTGACCGCCCAGCGCATCGAACTGCGCTCCTTCAATCCCGCCTTCGAGGACATGAATTTTCCCCTGGGCGAGATTGCCTTCGTCCACCGCATCATCTGGGCGAGCCAGTAGGCGGTCAGAAGGCAATGACTCAATCCCATAACCGCCATGGCGCGGACATCGTGCCGCTTGGCCTGGCGCTGACGGCGATGGTCTCCGTCCAGATCGGCGCCGCGCTGGCCAAGGAAATGTTCGCTTCGGTGGGCGCGCTGGGCGCCGTGGCGTTGCGGGTGATCCTTGCCACCCTCATCCTGGTGGCGGTCCAGCGGCCCTGGCGCATGGCCTTGTCGCGGCGCGAATTGCGGCTGGTGTTGCCCTATGGCGTGGCGCTGGGAGTGATGAACATCTGCTTCTACATCGCGCTCAGCACCATTCCGCTGGGCGTGGCGGTGGCGCTGGAATTCATCGGACCGCTGACGGTCGCGGTGGCGGCGTCGCGCCGGCCGCTCGACCTTGCCTGGGTCGCGCTGGCGCTGCTGGGGATCGTGCTGATCCACCTGCCCGCCGCCAGCACCAGGCTCGACCCCCGCGGCGTACTGTTCGCGCTCGCTGCCGGCGCCTGCTGGGGCCTTTATATCGTGTTCGGCAAGCGCGCCAGCGCGCTCGGCACGGGGCGGGCCGCAACCCTTGGCATGATCGTGGCGGCGCTGGTGGTGCTTCCCGCCGGTGTCGCCGCCGCCAGCCCCGCCATGCTGGATGTGCCCTTGCTGCTGCGGGCGTTGCTGGTGGCGCTGCTGTCCAGCGCCCTGCCCTACACGCTGGAGATGTTCGTGCTGAAGCGCCTGCC
>Ga0265325_10003532_pt1 | contig 10162 bp, 5 predicted proteins | sample 41420metaG_FD_202090 | JGI IMG/M metagenome (GOLD analysis project Ga0265325, IMG submission 202090) | Rhizosphere microbial communities from Carex aquatilis grown in University of Washington, Seatle, WA, United States - 4-14-20 metaG | ecosystem: Host-associated > Plants > Roots > Rhizosphere >...
CCTGCCGCCCACGCCGGTCTATCATACCGACGAAGGCCAGCCGATCGACGTGCGCGCGCCCGAGAAGAGGGGCGACATGCCGCTCTATCCGCAGCAGACCCGCGCGCCCTATCACAAGACCGCGCCCTTTACCGTCACCACCCTGGCCGACAGCCTGCACGCGCCCTGGGGGATGGGCTTCCTGCCGGACGGCAACATCATCGTCACAGAGCGTTTGCCCGGCGCGTTCCGCATCGTGAGCAAGGATGGCAAGCTTTCCGCACCGCTGGCGGGGCTGACGGGCCTCACCGACACGCCGGAGACCGGGCTGCTGGATGTCGCCGTCGATCCGAAATTCACTTCGAACCACCGCATCTTCTTCACCTTCTTTTCCTATGACGACAAGACGGTGGGCAATACCTCCATCGCCAGCGCGCGGCTGGACGGCACTTCGCTCGGCGACGTGAAAGTGATCCTGCGCACCTCGCCCTTCCTGCCGAACGATCAGACATTGTCGGCGGGCACCAAGTCGGGCGGGCGCATTGCCATCGGGCGCGACGGCTATCTTTATGTCACCATCGGCGACCGCGACAATGCGGGCACGAAGCCCTGGGGCGTGGCGCAGATTCTCGACACCCATCTCGGCAAGGTCATCCGCATCACGATGGACGGCAAGCCGGCGCCGGGAAATCCTTTCATCGGCAAGCCCGGCGCGCTGCCGGAAATCTGGGCCATTGGCCTGCGCAGTCCCGAAGGGCTGGCCTTCCTGCCGGGCACCGACAAACTCTACGAAGTCGAACATGGCCCACGCGGTGGCGACGAGTTCAACAACATCGAAAAGGGCAAGAATTATGGCTGGCCGATCATCAGTCACGGCATCGACTATGGCGGGGCGGTGATCGGCGACGGATCGTCGGCGAAACCGGGCATGGAGCAGCCGGTCTATTACTGGTCGCCCTCCACGGCGCCATCGGGGCTGGCCTTCTACCAGGGCAGCCTGTTTCCCGACTGGAAGAACAGCGTCTTTGTCGGCATGCTGAATGGCAGGCTGCTGGACCGCTTCACTTTCGTGAACGGCAAGGCGGTGAATGAGGAGCCTCTGCTCACCGATATGAAGGCGCGCTTCCGCGATGTGCGGGTCGGGCCCGACGGTGCGGTCTATGTCCTGACCGACAGCGGCGGCACCGCGATCAGCGATGACACCCCGCCATCCAGCAAACTGCTCAAGCTAACGCCCAGATAGCTTGACGATGTCACAGGCGATTGCGAGACCGGCATGGCGAAGCGCGGCATGCGCCGTGCTCGCCGCCATGGCCTGGGCCGGGCAGGCGATGGGCCAGACCGACACGGCACCGCCTGCTACGATCCAGGCGGCGCCGGTCACTGCCGATGTCACGGTGAGCGACCAACAACTACGCAACGCCGACAGCGACGCCGACAACTGGCTGCTGCATGGCCGGACCTATGACAATCAGCGTTTCTCGCCCCTGACCCAGATCAACCCCGGCAATGTTGGGCGCCTGCGGCCGGTGGCGATCATCCAGACCGGCATCGCCAACTCTTTCGAGGCGACGCCGATCGTGGTGAACGGGATCATGGTTGTCTCCACCCCTGGCGATCATGTGATGGCCTATGACGCCGCGACGGGCGCGGTGCTGTGGACCTATGCTCCGGCGCTTGCCTACAGCAATCTGTGCTGCGGACCGCAATCGCGCGGCGTCGCCGTCGCCTATGGCAAGGTGTTCGTCGCCCAGCTCGACGCCACGCTGGTGGCGCTGGACGCGCGCACTGGCCGGAAGCTGTGGCAGTCCGATCCGGCCTCGACCCTGCCGACCGATCCGACTTTCTATTCCTTCACCCTGGCGCCGCAGGTCTATGACGGCATGGTGGTGGTCGGAAGCTCCGGGGCGGAATATCCGACGCGGGGCTTCGTGCAGGCTTATGACGCGGTGACCGGCAAGCTGATCTGGCGCTTCCGTACCACCGCCGCGCCCGACCAGCCGGGCGGCAAGACCTGGAAAGGCGACAGCTGGAAGTTCGGCGGCGGTTCGGTGTGGAACACCCCGGCCTTCGATCCGGCCAACGATCTCATCGCCTTCGCGGTGGGCAATCCCAATCCCGATGTCTGGGGCAAGGACCGCGAGGGCGACAACGCCTATACCAACTCCATTGTCGCGGTGAACGCCCACACCGGCAAATTGGCCTGGTGGCAGCAGGAAGTGGCGCATGACGTGTGGGACTATGATTGCGCCGCGCCAGTGATCTTTCTGGAAGCGGCGGACGAGCATGGCCGCATGGTGCCGGCCGCCGCCGAGGCGGGCAAGGTCGGCAATGTCTTCATCGTCAACCGGCTGACGGGAAAGCTGCTGCGCAAGTCGGCGCCCTTTGTGCAGGAAAGCGCGACCAAATTTACTCAGCCTTCGGAAAAGCCGGTGACCATCTATCCGGCGATGAATGGCGGCAGCCAATGGTCGCCTGCAGCCTTCTCGCCGCGCACCCATGATTTCTATGTGATGGGCGTGAACGAAGCGGCGACTTTCACCACTGTGCCGGTGAAGCCCTATGTGCCGGGCACGCCGGTAGTGGGGCAGGTCATCGGCGGCCAGATGTCTTTCGCCCTGGACGGCCCGTCACGGAACACGATCTCGCCGTCCGGCACCTTGTCGGCGGTCAATGTGAATACGGGCCGGATCGACTGGCAGTACCAGGCCGGGCTTCCCATGGTCGGCGGCGTGCTGGCGACGGCGAGCGATCTGGTCTTTGCCGGCGAGATGGATGGCAATCTGGACGCCTTCGACGCGCGCGACGGCCGCAGGCTTTGGCACTTCAATCTGGGCGCCGGAGTCGATGCGCCGCCGATCACTTATCGGGTCGCGGGTGTGCAGTATGTCGCTGTCGCGGCGGGCGGACTTTCGGCCAATGCCTGGCCGCGGCTGATGGCGAAACAGGGCCGGCCGGCCTTCGGCGATGTGATCGCGATTTTCGCGCTTCCCGGCGCTGGACCGTCATCGGCCAACTGATCCGGCGGCCCTCCCGGGGTGGATGAGCGTGTGTGCGGAAGCGCTCAGGCAAGATTGCCGCAAAATTACGCGCAATTTGAAATGCCTCATGTGACGGCAAAGTGAGCAAAAATTGTGGGATATGTGTCCGAAAAGAAAGGAAATTTCAGAAACTGACATATTGTCACCTAAATGACACTGAAACCAACGGAATCTTGCATGCCAGTGTTTCCATTTTGACATGCTGCGCAGCAGCATGATTGCATCCCCTTAACGCTTGCCGGCAGTGGCAAGCACGCCGTTACGCCAATTTGACCAACGAAAAAGGGGGTCCAACTTGTTTCATTCCATCCGCAGCAATAGCGTAAAGAACACGCTTCTCCTGTGTGCCGCCGCATCGGGCATCGCCTTCATGGCGGGGGCCGCGAACGCGCAGCAATCCGGCGAGGCGGTCGTCGTCACCGGCACCCGCATTCCGACCACCAATGCCACCGCCGCCAGTCCGGTTTCGATCGCGACGTCGGCCGATATCCAGGAAACCAGCGCATTCCAGCTTGAAGACGTTCTCACCAAGATGGTCGGGCCGGACAACACCGGCGGCTCCTCCAAAACCACCAACAACGGTGGTGAAGGCCAGTCGAGCTTCGGCCTGCGCAACCTCGGCCCCGCGCGCACCCTGGTGCTGGTGGATGGCCAGCGCCTGATCCCCACCACCTTCTCGGGCTCCACATCGACGCTCCCCGACCTCAACTCGATCCCGCTGACCATGGTGGATCGCATCGAGGTGCTGCGTGACGGCGCCTCGTCGGTCTATGGTGCGGACGCGATCGGCGGCGTCATCAACATCATCACCAAGAAGGATTTCGAAGGCCTGCGCATGGATGCCTATGCCGGCACCAGCGAGCATGGCGGCGACGACACCTACAGCCTGTCCGCCACGATGGGCGTGAATTTCGACAAGGGCAATCTCACCCTCTCGCTGCTGAACGAGCATGAGACCCCGGTGGAGGCCAAAGACCGCGCCTGGGCCCAGAACGCGTATCTCAATGACGGCGCGCTGGAAGGCGGCACGACCTATCGCTCCCAGCTTCCCATCCTGCAGGACGCGACCAACAGCATCGCGGTCTGGAACAATGGCGTGGAAACGACCCGCGCCGACCAGAGCCTGGCTACGCCCACATCGTGCATGACCTTCCTGCCCGGTCTCAACCGCGTCAAGCTGAATGCCAACTGCCCCGCCATCGAACCCGGCGCGACGGTGCAGGGCGCCCTGGGCCGCACCCAGGCAACGCTTTCAGGCCATTATGACATCACCGACGACATCACCTTCGTGACCTCGGCCTTTTTCACCCGCCGGTCGTCCGAGCAGCGCATCCGTCCGGAGCCGCTGATCGGCCCCAGCATCGCCTCGACCTATCTGCCGAACGGCCTGCCGGTTTATTCCGGCTTCCAGGTTCCTATCTATGCGGATTTCGGCTTTTCCGATCCCTTGGGCCTGATTAACGCCGCCCACAGCAACGTGGTGCCCTGCGGCGGCGACAGCCTGGCGGGCGGCACGGCCCAGTGCTTCAACGCCAACCTCACCCCCAACATGTTCGGACCCCGCGACTACAAGCAGGTTTCCGATACCTATCGCATCCGGATCGGGCTGGAAGGTCACGTCTTCTCCGACTACAACTGGGAAGCGGGCTATGTCGGGCAGCGCAACGAGTTCCAGAACCACACCTACAATTCCGGCAATTTCTACCATGCCGCCCAGGCGACCGCGAACGTGCCCTGCATCGATGTACCCGGCGGCTGCACAGCGACGCCGGATCCGCGCTTCGGCTATGTCATCCCGCTGCATCCGATCAATTTCTACAATCTGAGCAGCATCACGCCCGACCAGAAGGCCTATCTGGAGACGACGCTTGAGGACAGCGCCTATTCCTCTGAAAACTTCATCTATGCCGACGTCAACGGCCCGATCTTCGAGCTGCCCTATGGCATGATCCAGGGCTCGATCGGTTTTGAGCGCCGCTTCGAAAATGCCGCCACCTTCCCCGACAGCCTGGCGCAGGAAGGCTATTCCGCCAGCCAGTCTTCGCCCACGGCCGGCGGCTATGGCGTCACCTCGGTCTATGGCGAATTGCGCGTACCCTTGCTGAAGGACCTGCCGTTCGTGCAATCGCTGGTGTTCAGCCCCAGCGCCCGCTACGACCATTATTCCACCTTCGGCGATGCAACCACCTACAAGCTTGCCGCCGACTGGCAGATCTGGAACGATTTGCGCATTCGGGGCGGCTACAACACGGGCTTCCGTGCCCCCAACATCAACGAGCTCTATGGCGGCCGCGGCGTGTCCTATATCGGCATCTCGGGCGATCCTTGCGACAGCCGCGCGGTCGGCTTCAACGGCAACGCCAATGCCGGCCTGGGTTCCCTGGCGGCGGGATCGGCCTGCTATCAGTCGCTGACCGCCATCGGGCTGACCCCGGCGCAAATCGCTGTCTACCAGTCGCCGGAAAACAACCTCAAGAACGACCAGCGCGGCTTCATCGTCGGCGGCAACCCGTCATTGTCCCCTGAGAAGTCGCATTCCTGGACGGTGGGCGCCGTGCTCACGCCAGATGTCGTGCCCGGCTTCACGCTGAATGTCGACTATTACGAGATCACCATCACCAACTCCATCCTGGACCAGGGCATCCCGCTCAACCTGCCCAGCACGGACCAGTTCATCAACGACTGTTTTGTCGGCCAGGTGGCGAGCGATTGCGCTGCAATCACCCGCAACGCGGGCGGCATCTTCCAGATCCTGAGCCTGAACACCAATACCGGTTCGGCAACGGGTTCGGGCGTGGACATGCAGGCCACCTACAACACCGAAGCCGCCGGGGTCTCGCTGCCGTTCGATATTCCCGGTTCGATTTCGGTCGATGCCCAGGCCGAGCATCAGATCACCAACAACCAGGAGACGCTGGGTTCAGAAAGCCAGTTCGCCGGGACCTATCTGGGGACCAGCGGCTATATCCAGCCCAAATGGAAGGCGACCCTGTTCACCGACTATCACCTGGATGCCTGGACCTTCCACTACGATCTGCAATATATCGGCGGGACGAATGATGCGGGTGGCGGTACCGGCTTCGGCTTCACGCTGCCGGATATGGTCTATCACAACATCAGCCTGAGCTACGTCATCCCAAGCTTTGGTCCCACGGCGGGTACGTTGCTCTCCGTCGGCATCAACAACCTGTTTGACAAGGACCCGCCGTTCACCGTCGAAGACGGCGTCGGCAAGAACAACACGATCAGCGGCCCGTATGACGAGGTCGGGCGGTTCTTCTACACCCGCCTGTCCGTGAAGTTCTGATCGGCTGATCCTGTCAGGATCGCATGGGCCCCGCCGGCTGACTGCCGGCGGGGCTTTTGCATTTCAACTGTTCGCTGGAACCGCCCCATACGGCAGGATTGCGGCGTCCCGGCTGGGGGTATCTATTGGGCCCAAAGGGACGCCTGCTCGATGCGATTTCTGTCTTCCGCAGCCATGGCGCTGGCGCTGCTCCTGTCCGCCTATCCCGCTTGGGCGATAGCGGTGGCCGGCCAACCCTACCGCATCGGTCCAGGTGCGCGGGTCGCCGCTGACGTGTCCGTCAATGGCAGGGGGCCTTTCACCTTCCTGCTGGATACCGCCGCCAGCCGCAGCATGATGTTTGAGCATGTGCGCGCCCAGCTCGGCCTTCAGCCGGTCGGCGACAGGCTGCTCACCGTCTATGGCATGCAGAATGCCGGCACCGCCGTGCCGGTCGGGGTGGACGAGTTGCGGCTGTCGGGCGAAGCGATCCGTGGCCTTACAATGGGGGTACTTCCGGACGAACCGGATTCGTCCGACGGGCTGCTCGGCATAGATGTGTTATCCAGCTACCTGGTGGTGCTCGACCGCGCCGGCTGGCGGCTGAAATTGCTGGCTCCGGATGGCGGCGACCGTTCCGGCTTTGCCGGCTGGCCGTCGCTGTCCCTGACCCCCAGGCCGATCCGGGACACCACCGTGAGTTTCTGGTCGTTGCGCGCCCAGGTCGGTGGCGTTGAGGTGACCGCCCTGTTTGACATGGGATCGGGCATGACCATCGTGAACTGGAGCGCCGCGGAACGACTGGGGCTCAAGCGGACCAGCTTTCCCAGGGACGGCGTGCCGCAACGGCTGCGCGATGCGCTGGGCACCGTGGAACCAGTCGGGCTGGTTAAGGACGCCACGATCTGGCTGGGAGGACGGGTATTCCGCAACCAGATCGTTCTGGTCGCCAATGTGAAGGTATTCAAATATCTGAACATGGACGACAAGCCGGCTGCGATCATCGGTTCGGGATTGTTGAAGGATAATTCCCTGGCCATCGATTTCGCCGGTCAGCGGCTCTATCTCGGGCCGGCGGTGAAGGACTGATCCGGCGGCGATATCGCATCCGGCAAAGGACCGGCAACCTAGTCCGGATGCAGCATGCCAAGGAGGACCGGCTCCAGGGCCCAGACCGCGATGGCGGCGATGGCCGCGATCACCAGCAGCGCGAGCCAGGGAAAGCCCTTGCCCTTGTTGGGGTCCTCGACGTTCAAATTGAAATTCATTTTGGACATCGGGACTCACACAACGCAACGATTGAATTCTATTGGGTCCGGCGCGGCGGCGGCATGAAAAAGCCGACACTGTTCTTTCAGCTTGCTGCGCGCATGCGCCGGTTCGGCGGCGGATTTCAGGCGGAATGATGGTATCGCCGGCGCGACGATGGAAGCGCGGCTACGGTGCGGTTCTGCACCGAGCTGCCGCCGTTGGGGGGAATGACGCGGCGGGGCCCGGAATGAGCCCGATCACACGCCTGCGCTAAGGCTTTGACTCTACTGCATGATCCCATAAGCCGGGTTTTGCCGTCTCACTTAAATATGGTCGGGAACGCCTTGGCCTTCGTCGCAAACCGTTTCGCCTTGTCCTAGATTTGCGGAGTCGCCAGCTGATGGCGTTGAAATAGCGCGCATCCGACGCGCGGGGGGTATTGCAATGGATGATTTTCCGCTGTTGCGGCGCGAGCTTCTGATCGGCGCGGGCCTGGCGCCCGTGGCGCTGGCGGCCGCCGCCGCGCCCGCCGCGGCGCAGCGCGATCCGGCCGACGGCGCGCCCAGCCCCGACCAGCTGCGCCGCATGCAATGGTGGCACGAAGCCAAGTTCGGCATGTTCATCCATTTCGGCCTCTATGCCGCCCATCAGCGTCACGAATGGGCCATGGAGTATGAAGCGATCCCGGTTTCCGAATACCAGAAACTCACCGCGCTCTATAACCCGGCGCCCGGCAGCCCGCGTGCCTGGGCCCGGCTCGCCAAGGCGGCGGGCATGAAATACATGGTGCTGACCAGCAAGCATCATGAAGGCTTCTGCAACTGGGACACCAGGCTCACCAACTATAACGCCATGCAGTTCGGCCCCAAGCGCGACGTGATCGCCGAATATGTCGCGGCTGCCCGCGCCGAAGGGTTGCGCGTAGGTTTCTATTATTCGCTGATGGACTGGCACCATCCCGACGGCGCGCGCTGCGCCACGGATGAAGCGGCGCGGCGCCGCTTTGTCGATTACACCCACGGCCTCATCCGCGAGCTGATGACCAATTACGGCAAGATCGACATCCTGTGGTACGATGTGTCCTTGCCGCTGGACGCGGCGGGCTGGGAATCGGAAAAGATGAACCAGATGGTGTTCGCGCTGCAGCCCGACATCATCGTCAACAACCGCAACCGGCTGGCGGGCGATTTTTCCACCCCGGAGCAGCGTATTGTTGCCCAGACCGGGGGCCGGGCCTGGGAAAGCTGCATGACCCTGAACGATTCCTGGGGCTATCAGCGCGCCGACGACAACTGGAAGGGCGCGCGCACCGTCATCCGCAATCTCATCACCTGTGCCCGCGACGGCGGCAATTATCTGCTCAATATCGGCCCGATGCCTGATGGCGGCATCCCGCCCGAAAGCGCGCGCATCCTGACCGAGGTTGGCGCCTGGATGAAGACGGGCGGCGACACCATCTACGGCGCCGACCCCTGTTCGGTGATCCGCAGCGCCTATTCCAACTTCACCTGCAAAGGCAACACACTCTTCATGCATGTGCATTTCTGGCCGGGCAGCGATGTGTCGATCTCCGGCCTGCAGGTGAAGGTGCTGTCGGCGAAGCTGCATAAGAGCGGCGCGCCGGTGACGGTGACGCAGGATGCTTTCCGCACCCACCTGACCGGCCTGCCGGAAACCGCGCCGGATTCACCGGTCACCACCATCGCCCTGGAATGCGACGGCGTGCCCCGGCAGGACACGGATTTCGTGCGCATCAACAAGCCCCGCGCCGGGGTAGGCATCTGATCTCTACCGGATGCCCCCCTTGACGCGGTCGTCGAGGAATTCCTGCACCTGGGCGCGGGCAATCGGCAGCTTGTCGATATTGTCCTTCAGCCACCCGGTGAAGTCGGCCTCGATCTCTGGTGTCCAGTCGCGGTCGATCTGGCCGGCGGTGTATTTCTTCTCATTGAGCCGCTGATGCCCGAACATGTCGTGCAGATGGGTGCGCTCGGATTCCTGCACCACCTGGAGCGCCAGCTGGGGCGGAATGAAGATCACCCCGCCGTCGCGGCCCAGCACCACATCGCCCGGCATCACCGCCGCGTCGCCGATGCGGGTGGGGCTGTTGATCGCGACCATGGTGGAATTGAGCGGCCGGCCCTCGTCGCCGATGCGGCCATAATGATGCGACGGGTCGTAGGCGCGAACAAAGGCGATGAAATCGGGCAGCTCGCGCAGGCCATTAATGTCGCGCACCGCCCCGTCATAGACGATGCCGTTATGGGAGCGGGCATAGATCGCGTTGCCGACATTGTCGCCGATGGAAGGCCCGTCCTTCTTCAACCCGAAATGATCGCTGACATAGACATCGCGCGGCTGCAGCATGTCCACCGGCCAGGCATTGGGCCCGCCCTTGCGGCCATCGACCTTGCCGTCCGCCTCGATCACCTTCTGCAAATCCAGCCGGCCGGGAATCCAGGTCGAGGTGAGGGCGCGGCCGACGAGGATCTTGCCGGGAAACAGATCGGCCCAGCCGTCTTCATACTGGTGCTCGAAGCCCGCGTTGCGCAACGTAGCCCACGCCTCTTCCAGGGTGACACGCTTCATGCGGTCCAGGATGGCG
>Ga0265325_10003538_pt1 | contig 10155 bp, 9 predicted proteins | sample 41420metaG_FD_202090 | JGI IMG/M metagenome (GOLD analysis project Ga0265325, IMG submission 202090) | Rhizosphere microbial communities from Carex aquatilis grown in University of Washington, Seatle, WA, United States - 4-14-20 metaG | ecosystem: Host-associated > Plants > Roots > Rhizosphere >...
CCTTCACCAAGGTCAAGAACGTCTCGTGGAACCCGGACGATCTGCACATCAAGTGGTTCGAGGACGGTACGCTGAACGTCAGCGTCAACTGCGTCGACCGCCACCTGCCCCACCGCGCCAAGCAGACCGCGATCATCTGGGAAGGCGACGATCCGAAGGACAGCCGCCATATCAGCTATGAGGAGCTGCACCGCGAGGTCTGCCGCTTCGCCAACGTCCTGAAGGCGCACGGCGTCAGGAAGGGCGACCGCGTCACGATCTATCTGCCGATGATCCCGGAGACCGCCTACGCCATGCTCGCCTGCGCCCGCATCGGCGCGGTGCATTCGGTGGTCTTTGCCGGCTTCTCGCCGGAGAGCCTGGCCGGGCGCATCCTCGATTGCCAGTCGACGGTCGTCATCACGGCCGACGAGGGCCTGCGCGGCGCAAAGCCCATTCCGCTCAAGATGAACACCGATCTGGCGCTGACCCGCTGCCCGGACGTGAAGACCGTGCTGGTCGTCAGGCGCACCGGGCATCCGGAACTCGAACACAAGGGCCGCGATTTCTACTACCACACCGAAGCGGCGAAGGTCTCCGCCGACTGTCCGCCGGAAGAGATGGGCGCCGAGGATCCGCTCTTCATCCTCTATACCTCGGGCTCGACCGGAAAGCCCAAGGGCGTGCTGCACACCACCGGCGGCTACTGCATGTACACCGCGTTCACGCACCAATACGTGTTCGACTATCACGACGGCGACATCTACTGGTGCACCGCCGATGTCGGCTGGGTGACCGGCCACAGTTACATCGTCTACGGCCCGCTCGCCAACGGCGCGACCACGCTGATGTTCGAAGGCGTGCCGAACTATCCCTCCAATTCGCGCTTCTGGGAGGTGATCGACAAGCACAAGGTCAACATCTTCTACACCGCACCGACCGCGCTGCGCGCCCTGATGCGCGAAGGCGACGAACCGGTGAAGAAGACCAGCCGCGCGAGCCTGCGCCTGCTCGGCTCGGTCGGCGAGCCGATCAATCCGGAGGCGTGGCTGTGGTATCACCGTGTGGTCGGCGACGGGCGCTGCCCGATCGTCGATACCTGGTGGCAGACCGAGACCGGCGGCATCCTCATCTCGCCGCTCCCCGGCGCGACGGATCTGAAGCCCGGTTCGGCGACCAAGCCTTTGTTCGGCATCCGGCCCGAGCTGGTCGACGCCGACGGCAAGGTGCTGGAGGGCGCCACCAGCGGCAATCTCTGCCTGCTCGATAGCTGGCCGGGCCAGATGCGCACGGTCTATGGCGACCACCAGCGCTTCATCGACACGTACTTCAAGACCTATCGCGGCAAGTATTTCACCGGCGACGGCTGCCGCCGCGACGAAGACGGCTACTACTGGATCACCGGCCGCGTCGACGACGTGATCAACGTCTCCGGCCACCGCCTGGGCACCGCGGAGGTCGAGAGCGCGCTCGTCGCCCATCACGACGTGGCGGAGGCCGCCGTCGTCGGCTTTCCGCACGACATCAAGGGCCAGGGCATCTATGCCTTCGTGACGCTGAAGGTCGGCGCCGAGCCTTCCGACAAGCTGAACACCGAGCTCAAGCAATGGGTGGGGCGGGAGATCGGCGCGATCGCGAAGCCCGATGTGATCCAGTTCGCGCCCGGCCTACCCAAAACGCGCTCGGGCAAGATCATGCGGCGCATCCTGCGCAAGATCGGCGAAGGCGACACGTCGAACCTCGGCGACACCTCCACGCTGGCCGATCCCGGCGTGGTCGCCGATCTGGTGAAGAACGCCAGGCGTTGACGCGCGCGACGAAGACGACGGATGCGCGCGGTCGGTCGCCGCCGCGTGCGTGAAATTCTCTATTGCGTTATGGTGCGAATGCGCGCATAAGCCGCGCCCCTCGTTTGAGGCCCCTCGCTTTGAGAAGGAACTGATGCCATGTCGTCCATCGTTGGTCCTTTGGTCAAACCGAACCGGCTTGAAACCCGCTTCGACCGCACCGCTTTCTACACCCGCGCCTTCCGTCATCCGATCTTGAACAGCGTCGTGCTGCTGATCGTGGCGGCGGCGGTCGCCGCGGTGGCCACGCACATCGTGCGGCTTCCGATTTAACAAACGATCGCGCGGTGCTTTCATCGGCGCCGCGCGACGCCTCTCAAGATTCAAGCGCCTTGAGGGGCAGCCTGGTGCGGTGATCCGCCTTCTACCGCTTCGAGGCTTAAGACGCGGCGTAGGCGTCCATCGCGCGCGCCATATCGATGTCCTTCTGCGTCACCCCGCCGGCGTCATGCGTGGCGAGCGTCACATCGACCTTGTTGTAGACGTTGAACCACTCGGGATGGTGATCCATCTTTTCCGCCAGCAGCGCCGCGCGGGTCATGAAGGCGAAAGCCCGGTTGAAATCCTGGAACGCGAAGCTCTTGGCGATGGCATCGCGCCCGGCGACCGTCTTCCAACCCGTCAGGGATTTGAGCGCGGCAGTCCGCGCGGCGTCGGTCAGCTTGGCCATAGGTTTCCTCCTCGGTTCGCTTTATCGTATCGCGCCATGGATTGGAACGACATCGAGGCGCCCTCGCTCGAGGATATCGAGGCTTTGGCGCGGCAGGCCTTCGACGCTCTCCCGGCGGAATTTCGCGCCCTCACCGGCAACATCGTCTTTCGCGTCGAGGACTTTCCGAGCGACGACGTCGTGCGCGACATGCGCCTCCAAAGCGCGTTCGATATCCTGGGCCTGTTCCACGGTCCACGCCTCGCCGACGAGATCGCCGGCCATGTCCACGGCCATCAGACCATGATCTTCCTCTACCGCCGCCCGATACTCGACTACTGGGCCGAGCATGACGACACGCTGGGCGACATCGTGCGCCATGTGCTGATCCACGAGGTCGGCCACCACTTCGGCCTCTCCGACGCCGACATGCATGCGATCGAGGACGCCGCCGACTAACGCAGCCGATAGGCATGCTCGGCGCGGTAGATGCTGCCGTCGCTGGTGAGCAGGCTGGAATAGAGAATGAACCCGTTCACTGCGAACGGCGCGGAGTCGTAGAGCGCGTGGTCGGTCAGATAATCCATCACGCGGCCGAGCGGCGCGCCTCTCAGCCGCGCCAGCGTCACATGCGGCGTGTATTTCTGGCGGTCCGGCGCCAGCCCCGCGCGCTGCACCGCCGTCTCGATCTTGCGTTGCAGATGCAGCAGCGCCTCGTTCGGCCGCACCCCCACCCACAGCGCATGCGGATGCTTGGCCCCGAACGCGCCGGTGCCGTGCAGCGCCAGTTCGAAGGCGGGCGCCTCGATGCCTTGAAAGGCATCGTGGATCGCGGCGGCACCGCGCCCGTCCACCTCGCCGATGAAACGCAGCGTCAGATGCAGCTGCTCGCGCGTCTGCCAGCGCGCGCCGGGCACGCCCGCCTGAATCCGCGCGAGCGACGGCGCGATGTCGTCGGGAATGGCGAGAGCGGCGAACAGGCGCGGCATTCAGGCTGTCCGGCGCGCCAGGCGCCCCAGCGGCAGGGTGCGGCGGAACAGCAGCGTGACGACGCCATAGGCCAGCCCGCCCAGCAGGATCGCCGCCGCCAGTACCGCTTCGTTGTGGAAACGGTGCAGATGTCCATACCGCTCCACCAGCCAGACGCCGGCCAACGCCGCGGCGCCCGTCGCGACGGCGGCCAGCACGATCGCCGGCAAAGCGCGCGTGAAATGGGACTCGACCGTCAACAGGTCCCGGCGCAGCGCGAGAAACAGAAGCAGTCCCACATTGGCATAGGAGCCGAGCGTGGTGCCGAGCGCCACGCCCACCGCGCCCAGATGGAATCCCCACACCAGGAGGAATTTCATGCCGATATTGACGACCACCGCCAGAACCGTGGCGCGCACCGGCGTCGCCGTGTCGCCGCGCGCATAGAAGGTGGCGGCGACGACGCGCACCAGCACGAAGGCCGGCAACCCCACGCCATAGGCGGCCAGCGCGCTGGCCGAGATATCGGCGGCTGCGACCGAGAACGCGCCGTGCACGAACAGCCCGCGCATGATGGTCTGCGGCACAGCCAAGAACGCGGCGGCGAAGGGCAGCGTCAGGAACAATCCCAGTGCCGCGGCATCGTTCTGTGCCGCATCGGCGCCGGCGCGGTCGCCCAGCGCGACGCGCCGCGACATCTCCGGCAGGAGCACCGTGGCCAGCGCGATGGCGATGGTGCCGAGCGGAAGCTGGTTGATGCGGTCGGCATAGTTGATCGCGGTCAGCACGCCGGAGGGCAGGAAGCTGGCGATGATGGTGTCGATGAAAAGGCCGATCTGCACGCTGGCCGAACCCAGCGTGGCGGCGCCCAGCGCCCACAAGAATTCCTTCATCTGCGCCGACCAACGCGGCCAGGCGAGGCGCAGCGTGATCTGCGCCCGCGCCGCCGCCCAGACGATGAAGAACAGCTGCGCCACGCCGGCAAGCAGCACGCCCCAGGACGCGGCATAGCCCGCATTGGCGAACCAGCGCGACAGCAGAAGCGTGCCGATGATGGCGAGGTTGAGGAAGATCGACCACGCCGCGGCGGCGGCGAATTTCTCATGCGCGTTCAGCATCGCCGAAAGCTGCACCGCCACCACCGTCAGGATCAGGTAGGGAAAGGTGATGCGCGAGAAGTCGATGGCGAGCGCGATCTGTCCCGGATGCGCCGCGAATCCGGGCGCCAGCGCCGCAACGATCTGCGGCATGAACACCAGCGCCGCGACCAGAAGCGCGATCTGCGCCGCCATCTGCCAGGAGAAGACCCGGTCGGCGAACAGCGTCGCCGCGCCGTCGCCCTCGCGCGTGCGCAAGGCGGCATAACGCGGGATGAAGGCCACGTTGAACGCGCCCTCCGCGAAAATCCCGCGAAAGCTGTTGGGCAGGCGCAGCGCGACGAAATAGGCGTCGGACAGCGGTCCGTCGCCCAGGATCGCCGCCATGACGATGTTCTGCACAAAGCCCGCGATGCGCGACAGCAGCGTGAACCCGCCGACCGAGAGGAGGCGCTTGAACATCTAATGTTTCACTTGCGCGACGAGCTGTTTCACGATCGGCAACATCCGCGCGACGACGATCTTCACGCCGGCCGGATTGGGATGGATGCCGTCGGCCTGGTTGAGCTTGGGATTCATCGCAACGCCGTCGAGGATGAAGGGATAGAGCAGCACGTCGAATCGCTTGGCGAGCTTGGGATAGATCGGATCGAACTGCGCGGCGTATTCGGGACCCAGATTGCGCGGCGCCTTCATGCCCACGAGCAGGACGGGAATATGCGCCGCCTTCAGCTTGGTCAGCACGGCGGCGATGTTGCTCTCGGTCTGCTGCGGCGACTGGCCGCGCAAGGCGTCGTTCGAGCCCAACTCGACGATCGCCGCATCGGGATGATCGGCGAGCGACCAGTCGAGCCGCGCCAGCCCGCCGGCCGAGGTATCGCCCGACACGCCGGCATTGATCAGCTTGACGTCGCTTCCCCCCGCCTTCAGCCGCGCTTCGAGCACGGCGGTGAAGTCCTGCCCCGGCGGCACGCCATAGCCTTCGGTCAGGCTAGTCCCCAGCGCGAGGATCTTGAGGGGCGCCGCGGTGGCGGGAAGCGCGACAAGCAACAGACCGATGACAAATGCAAGGAACAACCTCCCCCTCTGTGGGGAGGTCGAAAAATCGCGAAGCGGAGCGCAGCGGTTTTTCGGGTGGGGGGCGGTGCCGGGCGGATGGAGCGGTCCCCCACCCGAAAAACACCTCGCGCGCGCGCTGTCGCTTCGCGCCGCTCGATGTTTTTCGACCTCCCCACAAGGGGGAGGTGACAATGCGCTATTGCAACGGGCGGCACCCATCCCATATCGCCTGTAAGGTCTCGCCCGAGTCATCGATGCACAATCCCCCAGACGCCATCGTTTTGGAAGATGTGAGGCTGACGCTGTCCAGCGTCGCCGGGCCGGTGAACATCCTGAACGGCGTGACGCTCGCCGTGCCGGCGGGTCAGGCGCTGGCCCTGCTCGGCCCCTCGGGTTCGGGCAAGTCGTCGCTGCTGATGGTCGCGGCCGGCCTGGAGACGGCGACGTCGGGCCGCGTCACCATCACGGGCACGGACATCACGCGCATGGGCGAGGACGGACTGGCGCGCTTTCGCCGCGGCCGCATCGGCATCGTGTTCCAATCCTTCCATCTCATTCCCACGATGACGGCGCTCGAGAACGTCGCCGTGCCGCTTGAGCTGGCCGGCGTCCAAGACGCGTTCGATCGCGCGCGCGACGAACTTGGCGCCGTCGGCCTTGGCGGCCGGCACGATCACTATCCGGGCCAGCTTTCCGGCGGCGAGCAGCAGCGCGTGGCGCTGGCGCGCGCCACCGCGCCGCAGCCGCAGGTTCTGTTCGCCGACGAGCCGACCGGCAATCTCGACGGTGCGACGGGCAAGGAGATCGCCGATCTGCTCTTCGCGCTCCAGGCGCGGGCGCGGACGACGCTGTTTCTGGTCACCCACGAGGAGTCGCTGGCCCGGCGTTGCCAGCGCATCGTGCGCCTCGCCGATGGCCGGATCGTGGCCGACGATGCCTCGACAGGCTCGGCATGAGGAGATTGGAAAATGTCCTCACCCCGAACTCGGCGAAGGGTGAGGCCGCATGAGCCGGATCGCGCTCGCCTTGCGCATCGCGCGGCGCGAGATGCGCCAGCGCTTGGCCGGCTTTCGCATCTTCGTCGCCTGCCTGGTGCTCGGCGTCGCCGCGATCGCCGGCGTGGAGTCGCTCTCCGCCGCGTTCCTGACGGGGCTTGCCGAGCAAGGCCGCACGCTCTTGGGCGGCGACGTCGTCGTGCATCTCGTGCACCGCGAGGCAACCGCCGACGAGCTGGCCTGGCTCGCCGAACGCGGCCGCGTCTCGCAGACGGTGTCGCTGCGCGCGATGGCCTATGCGCTGAAGAACGGCCGCGTGGACGAGCGCCAGCTCGTGGAGCTCAAGGCGGTGGACGGCGCCTATCCCTTCTTCGGCGCGGTGGCGCTGTCGCCGGCTATCGATCTGCGCAAGGCGCTCGCCTGCGACGCATCCGCGTGCGGGGCTGTGGCGGAACAGACCCTGCTCGACCGGCTGAACCTGAAGCCCGGCGGCCTCATCCGCATCGGCACGCAGCGCTTTCGCGTGACCGCCGTTCTCGCCGGCGAGCCCGACCGCATTTCGGGCGGCTTCAGCCTCGGTCCGCACATTCTCGTTTCCACCGCCGCGCTGCCGCGCACCGGCCTCGTCACGCTGGGCAGCCTGATCGACTACAATTATCACGTCGTGATGCCGCCGAGCGCCGACATCAAGGCCTTCAAGCACGACGCCATAGCGGCGTTTCCCGACGGCGGCTGGGACATCCGCGACCGCTCCGACGCCGCGCCCGGCCTGCGCCGCTTCGTCGAACAGGTGACGATGTTCCTGACGCTGGTGGGACTGACGGCGCTCGCCGTCGGCGGCGTCGGCGCGGGCCAGGCGGTAAGCGCGTTCCTTGATCGCAAGCGCGACGAGATCGCGATCTTCAAATCGCTCGGCGCCGACGGCGGCCTGATCTTCGCGATCTTTTTCGCGCAAGTGATGGCCGTGGCGGTCTTCGCCGTGGCGATCGGCTTGATCCTGGGCGCGACCCTGCCCTTCGGTGTCGGCGCCGCGTACGGCAAGGACTTGCCGGTGCCGGCGCATATCGCGCTGTACGGACGGCCGCTGCTGTTCGCCGCGGCGTTCGGCCTGCTCTCCGCGATCGCCTGCGCCGTGCCGCCGCTCGCCCGCGCGCGGCGGATCGCGCCGGCGAGTCTGTTCCGCGATCTGGTGGCGCCGGCCGATGCACGCGGCGCGCTGCCCTATCTGCTCGGCGCGGGCGTTGCCGGAGCGCTCGTGGTGGCGCTCGCGCTTGCCCTGGCACCCGCGCCGGAGTTTGCCGCCGAATTCCTGGCGGGCGTGGCGGGCGGACTGATCCTGTTGCGCGTCATCGCGGGCGCGTTCCGCTGGCTGCTGCGCCGCCTGCCCCGGCCGCGTTCGCCGACGCTGCGTCTCGCGCTCGCCAATCTGACGCGGCCCGGCGCCGCGACGACCGGCGTGGTGACGGCGCTTGGGCTGGGCCTGACACTGCTCGCGACCGTCAGCCTGCTCGACCGCACCATTGCCGCCCAGGTGGAGGACCGGCTGCCGGGCACCGCGCCCAGTTTCTTCTTCGTCGACATCCAGCCGGACGAGGCGGCGCGCTTCGACGCCGCGATACATCGCTTCAAATCCGAGCGCGACTACAAGCGCACCCCGATGATCCGCGGGCGGATCGTCTCGCTGAAGGGCGTCGCGTCGAAAGACGCCAAGGTGGCGCCCGACGCCAAATGGGCGCTCGCCGGCGACCGCGGCATCACCTATGCCGCCACGCCGCCGCAGGGCAGCGTGATCACCGAAGGGGCCTGGTGGCCGGCCGATTATGCCGGTCCGCCGCTGGTCTCCTTCGACGCCGAACTGGCCCAGGGCATGGGGCTCAAGCTCGGCGACACGCTGACGCTGAACGTGCTCGGCCGCGAGATCGCGGCGCGCATCGCCAATCTGCGCAAAGTCGATTTCACCACCGGCGGGCAGAACTTCATCATCGTGATGTCGCCCGAGCCCATCGCGCACGCGCCACATTCCTTCCTCGCCACCGTGCGAGTCGACGACCGCGACGAGGAGCCGCTCTATCGCGCCGTGACCGACGCCTTCCCCAACATCTCCGCCATCCGCGTCAAGGACGCCATCGCGCAGGTCGACGGGCTGCTCCAGGAACTCAGCGACGGCGTGCGCGCTGCGAGCCTTCTGACCATCCTGTCGGGCCTGCTGGTTCTGGCGGGCGCCGTCGCGGCGGGAAGCCGCGGCCGCCTCTACGACGCCACCGTGCTCAAAGTGCTGGGCGCGACGCGCGCCAGGATCGCGATGGTCTATGTCGTGGAATATGGCGCCACCGGCATTCTGACCGGCGTGCTCGCGCTTGGCGCCGGCACGCTGGCGGCAAGCCTGATCTGCGAGACGGTCTTGCAGGTCCCCCTGGCTTTCGACGCGGGCGCCGCCCTGCTCACCGTGCTCGGCGGCGGCGCGGCGACCCTGCTGCTAGGCCTGGCCGGTGCGTGGGGCGCACTGGCGGCCAAGCCGGCCGAGCGCTTGCGTGCGCCGTAAACCGTCATGATTCGGCAGCAAACCCAGGCTGTTGCACCCTTGTAACAGGTGGGGCGAAACACGATATACTGCGTGCGCCGGCCAAGCTGCCGGCAGAAAAGGATTTGAGAACCATGGCTGACTTCGACAACCGCGTGTTGCGTAGCCAGACGAGCACCGCCGGCCTGGTGGACGCGGGCCTGCGCAGCTACATGCTGCGCGTCTACAATTATATGCTTCTGGGCCTTGGGCTCACCGGCATCACCGCATTTGCCGGGTATGCCGCTGCCGTCACGACCGATCCGGCAGCCGCGGCCGCGCGCCTGCCAAATGGCGTCCTGCTGACGGGCTTCGGCGTTGCGCTGTTTAACGGACCGCTGATGTGGGTGCTGATCGCGGCATCGCTCGGGCTGGTACTGTTCCTCAGCTTCCGCATCCAGCGCATGAGCGTGATGACGGCACAGGTCAGTTTCCTTGCCTATGCCGCCGTGGTCGGGCTGACCTTCGCTTCGCTCTTCGTGGTCTACACCCAGGCCAGCATCGCGGAAGTGTTCTTCATCACCGCGGCGACGTTCGGCGCGATGAGCCTTTGGGGCTACACGACGCGGAGCGATCTGACCGGCTTCGGCTCGTTTCTCTTCATGGGCCTGATCGGAATCGTCATCGCCTCCCTCGTGAATATGTTCGTGCAGTCGTCGATGTTGATGTGGATCGTTTCGGTGATCGGCGTGCTGGTGTTCACCGGCCTCACCGCCTACGACACGCAATGGATCAAGAACGCCTATGCCGAGAGCGACGACAGCGCGACGGCGGGCAAGAAGGCGATCTTCGGCGCGCTCAAGCTTTACCTCGACTTCATCAACCTGTTCCTGATGATCCTGAGGCTGATGGGCAACCGCCGCTGAGGCCCGCCCGTTCGAACAAAAAGCCCCGGTGGAAACACCGGGGCTTTTTTGTTTTCAGAGACTGTCATCCCGGACGCGGAGCGCAGCGGAGCGATCCGGGACCCATAAAGCAGATGTCCCGATGGGTCCCGGCT
>Ga0265325_10003539_pt1 | contig 10152 bp, 9 predicted proteins | sample 41420metaG_FD_202090 | JGI IMG/M metagenome (GOLD analysis project Ga0265325, IMG submission 202090) | Rhizosphere microbial communities from Carex aquatilis grown in University of Washington, Seatle, WA, United States - 4-14-20 metaG | ecosystem: Host-associated > Plants > Roots > Rhizosphere >...
GCCAGACCGAACAGGAACAGGTGCACGGGTATGAAAATGGCCGCGACCACACCGCCGGCGCTGAACAGCATCCAAAAGAAAGCCTCGTTCGATTCGTGTTTAGCCATTGGTTGTCCTCATCTTCGCCTACCGCAGAACCAGCCAGCCTATGAACACCGATATCACCAGCCACGCTACGTAGCTGGGCGCGGCAACCAGAACATCGGGCAGCCGTCTTCCGCCGAGGCGAACGGGCATTGCGCTAGGCGCCAGGTTGAACCAGGTAATCGTGTGAAACACGATAAAGAAAAAGCTGACCAGGTTGAGCACAACCACCAGCGGATTGCGCATACTTTGCTGAAAATGAGCGTAAGCCTCGGGGCCACCGCGTAGCGCGCTGATCAGCATGAGCGTCTCGACCACGAAGACCGCGACAAAGACGCTGCTCAACTCGCGCAGGATGAACTTCAGGTAGTGCCACTCGCCCATCCACCAGTAGACCGACACCCGCGGCCGGTACCATCGGGGATGGAATTCCGTATACTGCGGCGCTGATTTCATGGTTGGCTGTTTGACCGCGGGCATGTTAGGTAGTTTGACCTTTCGGCATGACGAAGGATTTCAGCCAGTCGATTACGGAGGCAATCTTGTACTGCTGGATAGCGCCCGCCGGATCTACGTGTTTGGGGCAGACGCGCGTGCATTCCCCGACGAACGTACAACCCCAGACTCCGTCCGGATGGGCCAGCACTGCGGTGCGTTCCGCAGATCCCTGGTCGCGCGAGTCCATGTTGTAGCGCTGGGCCAGCGCCAGCGCCGCGGGGCCGACAAAGATTGGGTCCAGGCCGACCACCGGACAAGCGGCATAGCACAGCGTGCAGTTGATGCACATGCTGAACTGCTTGTAGCGGTCCAACTGCTCGGGTGTCTGCAGGAATTCGCCTTGGCTCAGTGGCGGTTCATCCTTGCGGATCAGCCATGGCTTGGCTTTCTTCAGCTTGACCAGGAAGTCGCTAAGTTCGGTTACCAGGTCGCGGACCACGGGAAAATAGCGCAGCGGCTCAACCCGAATCTTTTTTCCATTGTCGGCATAGCTGGAGAGGAAAGTGGCGCAAGTCAGCTTGGGCTCGCCGTTTACCATCATCCCGCAGCTTCCGCAGATTCCCATACGGCAGGACCAGCGATAGGTGAGCGAGCCATCCACGGTGTCCTTAATATGGTTGAGCGCGTCGAGGACGACCCATTCCTTGTAGACCGGGACTTCGTAGCTCTCGAAGTGCGGCTCGTTGTCCTGCTCGGGAGAGTAACGCGCTATTTCGAGAACGATCTTGTCAGCCATTCACCCCACCTGCTCCGTGGTCTTGGACTGCGATTGCTGCTGCGTCTGCTGGCCGTAAACCCGCTCTCCTGGCGGCCAGCGCGTGATCTTTACCGGAGAGTATTCCACCCGCGACGACCCGTCGGGGTTGCGATAGGCCAACGAATGGGCAAGAAAGCTGCTGTCGTCGCGAGCCGGGAAGTCCGTGCGCTGGTGCGCTCCTCGCGACTCGGTGCGGTGCAGGGCGGACTTAATGATCGACTCGGCCACGTCAAGCATGTATCCCAGCTCCAGCGCCGACTCCAGTTCGGTGTTGAAGGTGTGGCTGCGGTCATCGAGATTGATGTCCCGATAGCGCTGCTGAAGCTGCTGCAATTTGCCAACTCCCTCGACCAGGGAGGCTTCGTCGCGGTAGATGCCAGCGCTGGTCTCGACGATCGCCTGCATCTCGGTGCGAATCGTCGCGATGCGCTCCCGCCCGCCCGTCTTGTTGAGAAATTCTGAATTCAAGCGCCGTTGTTCATCGTCGGCCTGGGCCAGAACCGCTGTGCTGGCGGGTTTCGGCTGCGATGCGTATTCGGCTGCGGCCCTGCCGGCGCGGGCGCCGAACACCAGGCACTCAGGAAGGGAATTGGAGCCGAGGCGGTTAGCGCCATTGATGCTGACGCAGGCCACTTCTCCCGCAGCGAATAGCCCCCGCAGCGGAGTCGCGCCGTCGAGGTCCGTGCTGACGCCGCCCATCATGTAATGCACGACCGGACGGACGGGGATCAGCTCCCGCACAGGATCGATGTTCTGGTATTTCTGGCAGAGTTCGCGCACGAACGGCAACCTGGTGTTGATGAGTTTTTCACCCAGATGCCGAAGATCGAGGTGTACGACCGGGCCGTGGGGAGTCGGGGTGGTGCGCCCCTTCCGGTGTTCGTGCACAAAAGCCTGCGACAGGCGATCACGCGGTCCCAGCTCCATGCTACGCAGTACCGGTTTCGACTCGGGCGTCCCCAGGTTGTAATCCTGAAGATAGCGGTAGCCGTCCTTGTTCAGCATGTAGCCGCCTTCAGCGCGCGCGGCTTCCGTGATCAGAATGCCGGTGAAAGGGAGGCCGGTGGGATGATACTGCAAAAATTCCATGTCCTTCAGCGGAGCCCCGGCGCGATAAGCAAGCGCCATGCCATCCCCGCTCTTGATGTTGGCGTTGGTAGTGAACGGAAAGACCCGTCCGCAGCCACCGGTGCACAGGATGACGGACTTCGCCAGGACGGCCTGGATCCTCCCCGACATCAGCTCGATGGCAACTACGCCCTGCACTCGTCCGTCATCGACCAACAGCTTGGTGACGAACCATTCGTCATAGCGGGTAATGGGGTCATATTTCAGCGTGGTCTGGAAGAGCGTGTGCAGCATGTGGAAGCCGGTTTTGTCGGCGGCAAACCAGGTGCGCTTCTTCTTCATGCCGCCGAAGGCGCGGACCGCGATGTGTCCGTCAGGCTCGCGGTTCCAGGGGCAGCCCCAGCGCTCCAATTGCAACAACTCCTGTGGCGCTTCGCGAACGAATGCCTCAACCGCGTCCTGATCGCTGAGCCAGTCTCCACCTGAGATGGTGTCGTAGGCGTGCTCGTCGAGACTGTCGTCGGGCTTGGCCACTCCGGCGGCACCTCCCTCGGCAGACACCGTGTGGCTGCGCATCGGATAGACCTTGGATACAACAGCGATACTGAGTTTGGGGTTGATCTCCGCGGCGGCAATCGCCGCGCGCAATCCCGCTCCACCACCACCAACCAAAAGAACATCGTGCGAAGAAGCTTCCACCGTTCCCCACCCCACGGCTGTACGAGGTATGTAGTGCTGCGACTTGATCTGAGCCCGCACATTTTCCAACGGCAGAGAATGAAAAGCAAATGGAAAATGCGTCGAGTTCCTTATTCTGTGCTGGGTTTCAGCAAAGGAGGCGGATCGCGGGACGATCAACTTCCTGACCCGTCCTGATTGGAGAGGTGACGGGCATCAACGTGGCCCTCAAGACGGCGCACTGAGGGAGTCAAGATCTGATGGGATGGGCGCGGGGAGACCTACGGTCGGCTTTCCTGCGCCCGCGGCCAAGCTCTCCTTGAGAAGCTTGCGTACGAGCAAGCTTTGCGGAACAACCAGCACTAGCAGATAGGAAAGCACTGTGCCGCCGATCACGCCCAGCGAGCCGATGTGTCGCACCAAGGCGATCGACAGGGCAATATTCAAGCCGGCGGCGATAATCGAAAGTACGGCCTGCTCGCGCGTCCGGTTTAGCGCCGCTAGCAGACAGGACTCGACACTCATGAATCCGTTGATCACCGCCCACAGACCCATCGCGAGCAACAGCGATTCGGCAGGGACCGCCGTTGGACCAGCCCACACACGGATCAGCGAGCGGCCAAAAATCGCCAGGACGCCAACGCAAACGAGATTAAGCGCGACGGTGCCTCTCATGGTGAGGGCGAACGTACGGCGTATCCAGGTGTAGTCGCGCTTGACGTAGGCCTCGGTATACGCCGGCCACAGCGCCGGGAACATCAGCGATTGCAGTACCGCAGCCAGCCCCACTAGTTTCCAGGTAACGCTGTAGGGCGTGACCTCAGCGGCGCCGAGATAGTGGCTGACGATCAGGTTGTCGGAACTGAAGACGACCACGGCCGCCACTTGAATCAGGAAAAACGCCGAGCCGGACCTCAGCAGTTCCTTGATAGCGCAGCGGCCGATGAGCGCGGGGCGGGGAAGCAGCCAGGGTTTGTGCCATACCACCACCACCAGGGTCGCGAGATTGGCGAACGTAAGGCAGCCAGCCGACATCACAAAGAGCACTGGCATGGAGACGTGCAGCACAATGCCCAGTGCCAATCCCACAACGCTGGCCGCCGCGCCTGCGCACACCGCGAAGTTGTTGCGATGGAGTTCCTGGTATCCGGCTAGGACCTTGCTGCCGAGGTTCGCCGGCAAGCCCAACAGCATCAGTGCGGCGCCGGCCACGATCGTCAATCTCAGCTCGGAGGTTGTGACCTTTGGGCCTGCATTGAATAGAGCAGCCCAGTTGAGGCGCGGGAAAATCGCCGCGAAGATCGCCCCTACAGCTGCAGATACGCCGGCGGTCAGCAGCAGAGCATTTGTCAGATAGCGTGCCGCGGCGGTCTTGTCGTCCAGCGCATAGGCGCGCGAGACATGGTTGGTCAAAGTGTTGGCGATTCCGAGATCCAGCAGGTTAATCCAAATCACGGTGGTCGTGATGGTCGCCCAGACGCCGTATCGTTCCGCGCCCAGGTAGCGCACAGCCAGGGGCAGGGAAATCAGCGTGACCGCCGAGGCGAGCAGTCTGGCGGCAGCACCCGACCAGACGGCCTTGAAGATGCGTCCGTAGCGAGGTGTCAGGGGTAGGGAGCGGAGCATGGGCGATCCAAGCGTCAGGGTGTTGGGGTGACCTCCGGGCGATCCTCGTTGGATTTGCCCCGCGACACGCGTCCAGGCCAGGCCGGCGGTCGATGCTTTGCGACCGGAACCACCTTGAGACTGGCAGGGCTTGGGGGATGTTCGCCGCGATCGGCTACGCCGGTGACGCCAAGCATTTCCTGCGCCGCGGCGACTACGTCCTGCACCGAAACGGCGGTGATGCAATGCGGCTCACGTGAGCTGCAACCGTCGGTGCAGGTGTCCAATCCAGAGGCTGGCTGCAGGACGCGGCGCTCCCGGCAATACGGGGCAAAGCGGAGCGGGCTGTTGGGGTGGTTGGGATCGCCGTTTTCCGGATGCCGCGAAATCACGACGGTCTTGCAGTCCATCGCCGCGGCCAGATGGGCGCTGCCACTGTCGTTCCCGAGGAAGAGATGACAACTCTCCAGTACCGCGCAGACTCCGCGTAGCGGGGCGCCACAAAGGATGATGGATTCGCTGTCGAGCAACTGCGCCAGCCTCGTCGCCTGCTGGTGTTCGGCTGGCGAGCAAATGAGGACGGGATACAGCGGGTGCTGCCCAGCCAAGGCTGAGATTGTCTCCGCGTAGCGCTCCAGCGGCCACTGGCGGCTGGCGCTTTTGGCGCCGATCCCCAGGGCGATCATCCTGGCGGACGCCGGTACGTTGGCCAGCAGCTTCGCCGCAAACTCGCGATCGCGTTCGGTGAGCCGGACCTCGAGCCTGGTGTCCTCCACCTTCCCGCCCAGCACTTCCACGATGGCCAGGTTGCGCAGCACCTCGTGCTGCACCGGCCCGGCGGACAAGCAAAGGCTGAAAGCGGCATCGAACCCTTGATTCAGCCGCTGCTTGATGGGAGAGACTCTCTCGCTGTACCCGACCCGCTCACTGGCAGAGGAGAGCACACAGAGCATCGTCGCCAGATGCTCGTCAACCTCCCAGCGGGGAGAGATAGCCACATCATAGTGCTCGCGCCGCAGCGAACGCCAGCACAGCAACAGCGCGGCCAACAGCGTGCGCGCGCCCTTAGGGAGCCAACTGGGTTTGACTTCGGGCGGCGTGACGATCTGGTCGATGTACGGATTCGTGACCAGTAGCGGGCGAAGGGCACGGTGCACCACTGCCGTGCAGTGCGAATCCGGATAGGCCCGCTTCAGCTCGCGGAAGAGCGGCGTCGTCATCACCACATCGCCCAGTCCATCGAGCCGAAAAATGATGAACGAGATCCGATCGCGACGGATCGGACCGTATATCGCCCTTGGGCTCAGATGACTGCGCCACACCCGGGCCAGCAAGGTGGGCAGACGCACCGAAAGAAGCAATGGCGGCAGCGGGCTGACTTTCAATTCCGTGCTCCCGGCATCCTCAATCCGCCGCACCGCTGGCAACTGCGTGATTGACGCAGGTGGCGAGTTCCACCCATTCACACAAGATGTGGCCGCAAAGGATGTGCCCTTCCTGAATGCGGGCCGCGTCCTGGGACGGGACCCGTAGCGATACGTCGGCGAGATTGGCCATCCGGCCGCCGTGCTTGCCTGTCATAGCTATGGCGAAGGCGCCACGTTCCCGGGCCCTTTCCAGAGCGGCACAAACATTCGGGCTTTTTCCCGAGGTCGAGATGCCGACCACGACGTCTCCGGCGACGCACAGCGCTTCAATTTGGCGGGCGAACACGTATTCATAGCCGGCGTCGTTGGCCACCGCGGTCAGGACCGAACTGTCGGTGGTGAGAGCGATGGAGGGGAAGGCGCGACGGTCGCGGCGAAACCGTCCGACCAACTCGGCGGCCAGATGTTGCGCCTGGGCGGCGCTGCCCCCGTTGCCGCACCAGAGGACTTTATTGCCTCGCAACAGGCACGCCGTCAGGTGCATAGCGGCGCGCTCGAAGCAATCCTGCTGCTCGTGCAACTGCTGAATGGTGAACAGATGGTCGGCGATGGCGTCCATAAAGACGCCAGACAGGTTCAAAGAAGAGGTCATGCGTCCCTCACAAGTCCAAGTCAATAATGCGTGAGGGTCTTCCGAAAACCTTTTTTGGGATTGGCTGTTGGTATGAAATTATAAGCTGTATGAGCGTTGCCCGAGCCAATAACTTTTCGGAAATCGACTATGTTTTCCTAGATCGGGACGGAGTGATCAACCGAAGCTTTACCCATGGGCACTACCTTCGGCGCTGGGAGGAGGTCGAATTGCTCCCTGGGGTCGAGGATGCCATCGCCCAGCTCAACCGTTCCGGTCGCAAGGTGATTGTGGCCACCAATCAGCGTGGCGTCGCGCTCGGACTGTGTACGGAGGCCGAGTTGCAAGAGCTGCATGCGCGATTACAGCAGCACCTGGCAGCCCACGGCGCACATCTCGATGCCATTTACTACTGTCCGCATGACAACGGGCAGTGTAATTGCCGCAAGCCTCTGCCCGGCATGTTCGAGCAGGCATTCCGCGATTTTTCTGGAGCCAGCGCCGCCACCAGCGTGATGATCGGCGATTCCTTGTCCGATGTAGAAACGGGCCGGCAGGTGGGTATGCGAACTGTTTTTATTGCTGCTCCGGGACAATCTCCCAAACCCGGAGCCGAGCAGGCGTCTGCGATGGCGACGGCCTGCGCCGAATCTCTGCTGGATTTTGTAGAACAATACCTCGTCTGCGACCGCCCGGCATAGCCCGGCAACTCACTCGAGGATACTAGTGCACCAGCCGCTCGAGTGCCTGGTGAACCAGGGACAGGCTGTCCGGCCACACCAACACGAGAGTGATCGCGCCCGCCGCGAGCGTACCCGCACCGGTCAGAAATGGCACCAGCACCTCAGCGGGTTTGCCGGGACGGGGCTGTGGACGCAGCAAACGGTCCACCCGCTCGGACAATTCCTCATCGTCCGAGACCAGCGAGCTGAAGAGGAAGGAAAGCTGAGGCTTGGAGCCCAACCGGGCGACCCGCACCAGCGCCGAAGCCAGCGATAGTGCACGGTGCGAATCGCCGGCCGTGGCCTGATCGTCTGCCGCCCACTCGGTGAACTTTGCCCAACTGTGTTCCAGTGAGGCGAAGGTCCGCAGGAAGGGCAAAATATCCGGCGACAGCAGGATGAGGAAGCGCTTGATGTTGTCACGGGAAGTGCGGTGGGCCTGCTCGTGGCGTAGAGCGGCCTCTGTCTGGTCCGCCGTCAGCCCGTTCAACACACTCTTCGAGATCAGCAGTTGGGGATGCACCACGCCCGCCACTGCCAGCACAGGCGCTTTCTCTTCCAGCAGCAGCGCCGGAAAAGATTCGCCCGCCATGTTGATCTTCCGCCCGTGGCGCTCACAGCGGTGCAGGTAGCGGACGGTGCCGTTCACGGCAACAACCACTCTTGAGATGGACAGTGCCCATATCCCTGCTCCTAGGGTCGCCATCAGGAAGCAGATAAAACCAACTTTTTCTCCGGCTGCTTCCGGCTCAAGCCACAGATAGCTGGGGACGCAGAACGCCAGTACTGCGAAGACGGTCAGCGCCATGGGAAGGATACGGAGGACGAACAGGAAGCGCGCTGCAGAGCTGGGCTTCATGCGCTCGGCCATGCGCACTGCAGTGCCTGCACTTAGACGTGCTGCCACTGCCAATGCCACGTGGATTACAAAGAATGACGCGCAGCACAGGCACAGCAAACGCCAGGTGTAGGGAAGGCTCAAGCCGGGTTCCTTTTGGAAAGCTCTTTACGTTTTCTGCGAATCTTCTCTTCCAGCGCGTCCAGCAGCAGAGCATCATGCTGGCCGACCGCGTCCACGAAGGAAGAGAGCAACAATTCGCGTGCGGGTTGTGAGCCGGCCAGCAAACCGGCGACTAAATCGCCAGCCCGCTGGCGTTCCCATTCCTGGCTGGACAAGCGGGGCGAGTAGAGAAAAGCACGCTCGGACTTATGGCGGTCCAGCATTCCCTTTTTGAACAGCCGGTCCAGCGTGGTCATTATGGTGGTGTAGGCAAGATTGCGGTCCAGCTTCTCGACGACGTCGCGCACACTACTCTCGCCCGTCGTCCACAGGACCTCCATCACGTCAATTTCAAGCGGGCCCAGTACAGGGCCGGTTCGGCTAATAGTGCTAGGAATCAGAACAGGCCTTCCTTTCTGGCAACAGTATCGCTCACCAGTATCGATGTCAGAATGCCGATTGTCAACGAACAAAATAGCGTCATTGGCCGGGATTTCCCGTTTTGACTGCGAACTCCTGACCAGCGACCGGCGCCAGGAAGGGAATCACGTAGCCCTTTACGGCAAAGCTTCCCGACAGCACCGGTTCGACCACGAAATCGTAGCTGAACCCTCCGCGCTTGAACGATTTGGCTCGCAAAGGAAAGACATAACCCTGGTTCTGGGAATTCCGCATAGTGGCCTGTTGCGGCGTCTCATTCTTGACAATCAGCAGAATCTCTCCATTTCGGCCTTCTTGTTCTTTTTCTTCGCGCTGCGCTTCTACTTGTCCCTTGTCCTTGGCTTCCGGATGCTCTCTGGCTTCCTTGGTCCCTCGCTCCTGCCTGGGCGCCTGGTATCCGGGAACCAGCTTGCGCGCCTGGGCAAGGTTCGAAGCAGGGAAGTTTCCCGCCCGCCACTCCTGCTCTGGCAACTCCTCCGGGCCGTCCACCCTCACATTCATCGCGAATGTCTGCCCTTTGGTGATGTCCCGGCGCTCGGGATCCAACGTGAGTTCCGCGACCACGACCGGCAGCGCGATCAGCTTCGCCCCTTCCGCGATATACAACGATGGAGCTCCGGCTCCGGCGCGTGGTGGAATGCCGATATACGCCATCTCGGGAGTTTCAGTAACGATGCTGGCTGGGCGGTCCTCAAAGGCCGCGAAGGTCTCGCGGCTGTCCCCGCTGAAAGGCCCGCTCACGGGACAGAGTTGTCTCATCACGCAGACCGCCGGAGCCTTGAACGAAGTGGGCGCATTGGGCTTGGACTTGGCTTGGGCCAGGCTGATGATCTTGGAAACCGAGGAAGCGGGCGAGCCCGATTGCCGGAAGGTCACGGTGATGTCAGATGACCTGGGGGCGAGCGCAAACGTCACCGGTTCGTCCGCGCGCTGCGGCGGTTCCTTGCCCGACACGACCTCCCAGTCCATCAGACTCGAGCCGGTACCGGTGGAACTGAATGGCAGCGTAAATCGGAAGACCATGACTCCGGGCATGCCATCGTAATGCTGCGGGTCCTCGACCACCGTTCCGGAGAACTTCGCTCCGGAACCAATCTGGGCGGGCAAAACCAGGCCAATTTCCTTGTTCACCGTAGTGCTGGGGTATCGCTCCGGCGCCATGGGACGCCTTCGCTGCGCCTTCTGTTCCTGGAGGGCCGTATTCCTCGCCGTCTCGAGGTGCTGCGCCACTTCTTCATAGGAGTATTTCTTGACCTCTTCCGGACCTTCTTCTCCCCCTCCGCCTTCCCCTGCTGGGCACC
>Ga0265325_10003540_pt1 | contig 10151 bp, 10 predicted proteins | sample 41420metaG_FD_202090 | JGI IMG/M metagenome (GOLD analysis project Ga0265325, IMG submission 202090) | Rhizosphere microbial communities from Carex aquatilis grown in University of Washington, Seatle, WA, United States - 4-14-20 metaG | ecosystem: Host-associated > Plants > Roots > Rhizosphere...
ACGGGCATCACCCGCCGGCTGCTGACTCTGCAGGCCGAGTGGGAGAGGCGCAACGTGCACAATGCGAAGCTTGTGTTGACCACCAGCGTTTACGCGGCGCGGCGCATCCAGCAGCTATACCATTTGGCAAACATGCCGCGCGTCGTGCCGGAGCTGATCGACCTTGCGGCCTGGCGAAAACTCTTCGACTCCGTGGAAGCGGCGCCCGATCCGGCAGGATTCGTCGTGCTGGCTGTAGCGCGTTTCTATCGGCGGAAGCGAATCGATGTTCTCCTCGATGCGGCGCGATCTTTGCAGGATCGCATTCCTGGACTTGACCTGCGCATAGTCGGCGATGGGCCCGAGAGCCAGCGTTTGCGAGCGCTTGCTCCGCGTTCAGCCACGTTTCTCGGCACCATCTCCAAACGCCGTCTCGCCCTCGAATACAAGCAGTGCGATGTGTTCTGTCTGCCATCCGTCCAGGAGGGCTTCGGGATTGTATTGCTGGAAGCCATGGCGGCGGGCCGCGCCGTCGTCGCTGTTTCCGCGTCGGCGGTGCCCGAAGTGGTTCCTCACGCGCTGCTCGCCCTCCCTGACGATGCCGGCTCGCTGGCACAGGCTCTGTATCTTGCCTGGAGCGATCCAGCTTTGCGCAGCTCCGTCGCTCAGGCAGGCGTCGAATCTGTGCAGCGGTATGACGCGCCCGTTGTCGCCAGGCAGTTTCTCGAGGCGCTGACTACGCCTTGACGAAACGTTTACATCCCGCGAACCTTTGACGTTCAGAGGCCAATCACACTGAAGGCTTGAAGAAGCTCTTCGAATCGCGGTACGCCGTTTACGTTCTCGTTGGTTTCGGCCTGTTGATTCGAATCATCGCGCTCGCCAGAGTGGGCGGCCAGTCTCTTTATTACGAAAACACTGCGTACGATCGCATGGCGCTGCAGTTACTCGCGGGAGCGAAGTTCGCACCGTACTGGCCGCCCGGCGTGCCGTATTATCTGATGCTGTTCCATCGCGTTTTCGGCGGCGGATTGCTTGTAGCGCGGGCATCCATCCTACTGGTATACGTACTGTTTTCATTTGCTCTCTACGCACTCGTTCGAGAACTATGGTCTACTCGCGCCGCGATTCTGGCGGTGCTTGCGTTTGTTCTCTATCCTTCGTACATTCGCTGGGCCTTCAATCCATCGACGGAATTCCCAGCGGCGGCCTGCCTGGTTTCAATCGTGTGGTTGACCGTCGTCACCATCCGGAGACGCTCAATCGGATTCGCAATCGCGATTGGTTTGTTATTGGGGGCGATGGCGTTAGTGCGGGGCAGCAGCCTGGGGCTTGTCCTTCTCGTCCCCCTGTTTGTATTCTTCCGAACACGAAAGCTGTCCCTGGCATTCGTGCCGCTGCTGGTCGCTACGTTCCCCATTTCTGCATGGCTCTGGAAAGCGCACGACATGACTGGACGATTCGTCATGATTAACGATTCGAATGCCGAGAACTTCTTCCAATCGAACAACCAGTACACGCCGCTGTACAACACCTGCATCGGAGGGCCGGTAACATGGAACCCACCGCCGCAATTCAAGAAGCTGGAACAGGAAATCGAGTGTCAGCCCCAGCCGCAGCAACAGAAGACGTATCGAAAGCTTGCGCTCACGCACATCCTCGCGCGCCCCGACCTGTTTATGCTCCGCACATTCAACCGATTTCGTGCCTTCTTCTGCTTCCCGATTCACAAGGGCGAACCGCTGGCGCACTCGGGCCCAGCGTGGCTCGGAATCGGTATCACCGCGGTGGAACTCTGCTTTTACTGGCCCATCATGGCGCTGGCGATCGTTGTTTGCTGCAGTCGCGGGCGCCTGAGTTGGGAGATTGTCCTCATCCTCTCGACTGCACTCGTCTACGCCATACCGTGCTTCCTGACATGCTCGCAACCGCGCTATAACTTCCCTGTCGTGCCGCTATTCGCAGCGATCGCGTTCGGCTTCAACAGACGAATAGTTCCGCGGCGCAAACAGCTCATGTGCGCTCTGCTCGCGTCGTTCTTCTATATTCAAACCGAGTGGATCGTGATCGTCGCAAGGTCGTAGCATTTAGTACCCGCTCCGTTACCGTCGCGGTTCGGTTCAGACATCGTGAGCGGATCTGGCGCTGAATGTCGTAACCGAACCGCGACGGTAACGGAGCGGGTACTAACTAACTAAATGCCTTCGCCGCCGGTGAAGCGCTCGGCGCGATGCAGAATTCCCGAATCTTCCAGCGCCTTCATAAGCTGCTCAACCGCGGCCTCATCCTCGGTAGCCAGCTCAGGCAACGAAAGCGCCTGTTCTGGCGCCTCCGGCGACACCACAATAGCAATCAACCCGGCCGCCTGCAACGCCCGAACACTCGCGCCGCCCTCCGTGATCGACACCGCCGCGCCCTGCCCGAACAAGTCGCGTTCCAGAAGAGTTGCCAACCGCCGACGGCCCGGCAGCCAGATCACAGCCGGTTCGTGACCCAGTCGGTCGGCGCGTTCCCGAGCGCTCACCGGCCCCCGATGCTGATCGTTGACAATCACCCCGCGAATCATTCCCGCCGCCAGAGTGGCGTTGGAGAACGGATCAATCAGGATGAACGCACCGGTGGTCCGGTTCTCCTGATACGAATCGAAAAATATCGGCCGAGGGACATCGATGGTCACCGCGCCGATTTCGTTCAGTTTCAGATCACGCGCTGCTTCGTTTTCCAGCGTGTTCACATCAATGCGGCAGCGAACATTGCGGACCGTCGCACGCACCTGCCGGGTTGTGTGCTTCAGAAGATAAGACCTGCCCGGCTCCAGCGGCGCGTCGTTCATCCACACCAGAGTCGCGTCGAAAGATCGGGCCACCGCGGGGGCGGGCTCTTCCGCGCGCACAATCATGTTGCCCCGGCTGATGTCGATCTCGTGCGTCAGCGTCAACGTGACCGACATCGGCGCGAAGGCTTCTTCAATACTGCCCTCGTAAGTCGCAATCTCTTTCACGCGCGCGCTGCGGCCCGACGGCAAAACCCTCACTTCATCGCCTTGCCGAATACTTCCCGATGCGATCTGTCCTGCGTAACCGCGAAAATCGAGCGACGGCCGAATCACATATTGCACAGGCAGACGGAAAGGCCCATCGCTATCGGCATCCTCCACCGGAACTGTTTCCAGATAATCCAGCAGCGTTCTGCCATGGAACCATGGTGTACGCTCGCTGCGCGTCACCACGTTGTCGCCTTCCAGCGCGCTGATGGGGATAAAGTGCGTCTCGCGGAACCCCAGGTCGCGCGCGAAGGCCTTGAAATCGGCTTCGATGGCTTCAAAGACATCGCGCCGAAACTCCACCAGATCCATCTTGTTCACCGCGACGACAACCCGCGGGATGGCGAGCAGAGAGGCAATGAAGGCGTGGCGGCGGGACTGTGGCAGCACACCTTTGCGCGCGTCGATCAGAATGATGGTGAGCTGTGCCGTCGAGGCGCCCGTGGCCATATTGCGCGTATACTGCTCGTGGCCCGGCGTGTCGGCAATGATGAATTTGCGGCGAGCCGTGGAAAAGTACCGGTACGCAACATCGATGGTGATTCCCTGTTCGCGCTCGGCCCTGAGTCCATCGGTCAGCAAAGAAAAATCCAGAGGACCGGTCGAGCGGTTCAGACTGCCGTTTTCAATCGACGCAAGCTGATCTTCATAAACGCCACGCGATTCGTACAGCAACCGGCCAATCAACGTCGATTTGCCGTCGTCCACGCTTCCCGCGGTGGAAAAACGAAGCAGGCTCTTCTCTGGCGCCGGCGCCATACTCACCGCGACTCCGCCGAGTTCATCCGTCTTCGCCGCCATCAGAAATAGCCCTCGCGCTTCTTCAACTCCATCGAACCGTCCTGATCGTGGTCGATGACTCGGTTCTCGCGCTCGGAGCGCCGCACGTGAATCAGTTCGTCAATGATCTGCGGAACCGTGTTGGCTTCGGATCGAACCGCGCCGGTGCAATAGGTGCAGCCCAGCGAACGCATCCGGCTCATCACCATTTCCGGCTGCTCGCCCGGCCCCAGCGGCGGATTGTGTTCCGGCGGAATCAACGTCCCGTCGCGTACGATCATGGGCCGCTCTTTCGCAAAATAAAGCGGCACCACCGGAATGTTTTCCTGCTCGATGTATTGCCAGATATCCACCTCGGTCCAGTTGGAGAGCGGGAAAACACGAATGGTTTCGCCCTTGTCGATGCGCGCGTTGTACAGGTTCCACAACTCCGGCCGCTGGTTCTTGGGGTCCCACTGGCCGTGGCCATCGCGGAAAGAATAAATGCGTTCCTTGGCCCGCGATTTCTCTTCCTCACGCCTCGCTCCGCCGAAAGCCGCATCGTATCCGCCTTCGCGCAGGGCGTCCAGAAGCGCCTGCGTTTTCAGCAGAGCACAACATTTCTGCGTGCCCAGACGGAACGGGCTCGCGCCTTCCTCAATCGCTTTTGTATTGGTGTGGACGATGAGTTTCGCCCCGATTTCGCGCGCAAAGTTATCACGAAACTCGGTCATTTCGCGGAATTTATACGTCGTGTCGATATGCAGCAACGGGAACGGGATCGGGCCCGGCCAGAAGGCTTTCTGCGCCAGTCGGACCAGCACGGAGGAGTCCTTGCCAATGGAGTACAGCAGAACGGGCCGCTCGAATTCGGCCGCCACCTCGCGGAAGATGTAAATGCTCTCAGCTTCCAGTGCGCGGAGATGGGGTAACGTTCTCATGAAGATAGAGATATTGTACCATCCCGATGGACTTACCCTGATTTCAGAGGGTTTTAGTGCGTGGTGCCCGGGGGTGTCTGATTAATTATAAGACAATTCACGGGGCGGTCCGGATCGGCGGCCATCGCCTCAATCAGACATCGATATTGCTCCAGGATCACGTTCGCCGCGCCCTCGGTGAAATGAGACGGACTGTAATCGCAGCGCAGCGAGAGCCGGCCTTCGTCAATATTGGCGTGGATGTGCAATTGAAACGGCGCCGCCGGAGTCGCCTCGGGTCCGAAAGTGAACTGAAAGCGCAGCACCGCGAAACCGCGCCCCGACATATGCTCCGCCTCATCCAACTCCCGCCGGCATTGCTCCATCAGTTCGTTGGAACTGGGCGCACCCCCCACGGCCATGCGCACGGGAACCATTCGGCCGCCGGTGTGAACGCCGATTAGCAAGCGGTCCTGATCGGAAATGCGCGAGACCAGCACGCTCCAGGCGGTCAGCAGGACCACCATTCGCGAGCGGTCCAGCGTGGGCGCCGGCAGATTCGCGACCGCGGGCTCGGCCGGCAACAACGTGCGCGGCCGAATACTGGTAGAGAAGCGGCGAGAGTACGCGCCGGCGAGGTGGGTGTGTAGTGCGATGAGGCTATCGGCCATGTCGCTTTTCATTGGACGAACTCGAAGCGTCGCACGAGCCGATGCTCCAAACACGATTGTCCGCTTGATATGCCGCGGATACAACGCACAGGAGTACTTGTGGAAAAGGTGACTTAGTACCGGTCCTTACGCCTTCGACCGCGCGCTGCGCTTCCGCTGCCGCATCCACTGCAGCACCCCGGCGCACAGGAACACAGAGGCCAGCAGAACAACTCCTGCCGGCTCCGGCACGGTGGCGCTCTCCGAAATGGTGAAGTCGGCGCTGGTGGCGCTGTCCGGATTAAACCCGGTGCCCTGATTGTCGGAGAGATTGTTGAACTGGCTCAGCGGATTGGTGGTGAATGATACGGTGAAACCCTGCAGCGCGGCATTCGGAGCAACGTTGAACAACACCCGGCCCAGATCCACCGTGTCGCCCGCTCCCACTGCGATATTGGCCGAGTCGTCGGTGAGGTCGTTGGCGGTGAGTGACTGGGATGGCAGCGCAGGCAGATCCACCGGCGTGGCAATGCTGATCACAGGAGTGAACTCTTCAATCTGCACAAAAGAATCGCCCGCGAAAATGTAAGGGCTCACCACGGTATTGACATCGGCTTCGGTGAAAGTAATGTCCGTGTCGGTGGTGGTAACGCCGAAACTGAAGGCCGCGATGTTCACGGAGGATGAGCCGGTGTCGGTGAGGAGCACGTCGAACGCGTCCCCGGTGTCGCCAGGCGACGGCTTGGCAGTGTCGGCTTGAATTGAATAGATGATGTCGGCCAGGGCGGCGGGTGAGCCGATCACGCCTGCCAATAATAACGGAAGCAGCCGTCGTTGCAGTTTTTTCATATCGATCCGCGCCCTTTCATCGGTACAGGATCTACGAAGAATGGCATCTTTCAGGCGCGGTGTAAAGGCTTGGGGTGCGTCAAATGAGCGTGCCGGAGATAAATTTACATTTGTAATCGACTATTACGGCTGCATGCGATCTGCCCACCGTAGGAAACGCCACAAATCATGGCGCAGGCGCCAGGCCAGCGACCAGAATTCGCGAAACGTGATCTCTTCAGCGGGTCGCCCCAAATAGGTTTCCATCCGCCAGCGCAGATACGGACTTTGCCACGGCCGCAGCCGATATCCTCTGGTGGCGCGCCAGATGTTGCCCACCATCAGGGCACTCGCGATTCGGCCGTCTTGGAATCCTTCATGCCCGAGGGAGTGGCATAGTAACCAGTCCGGGTTCGCACCGTGGGCGTGCCCGGTCCTTTCACTGTGACGTGGATCTGCCGGAAAGTGCCATCCAGAGAAGGATTCGAGGGCGTGTAGGCAATGATGTATTGATTGCGGATTTCATGCGCCACGCGCAGTGCGATCTCATCCACTTCGGCCAGCTCTTTCGGATAATAGGCCAACCCGCCGCTGTTGGAGGTGAGCGCCGTCAGCACGCGTTTGGCCTTCTTCGCCTCGTGCGGTTCCTCTTCGCTGAGCAGGCCGACGGCGAAAATCAGCACTTCACTCTTCTGCGCCTTAATTACCAGCTTTTCCAGCGTGTCGCGGTCGTTGCTGGCGGTATCGTTCCCATCGGTAATCACCAGCAGCACCTTCTTGTCTTTCTTGCCCTTCTCTTTCAGATAATCAATGGACATGCTGATGGAATCGCGCAGAGCCGTACCGCCGCGCGAATCGATGCGCGCGATCCCCTGTTCCAGTAAATGCATGTCATTGGTGAACTCGACATCCAGATAAGCCTCGTCGTTGAAGTTCACGATGAACACTTCATCCTCGGGATTGGAGGCTTTCACCAGGTCAAGCGATGCGCGCTCCACTTTCTGCCGTTTGTCGCGCATGCTGCCGCTGTTGTCGATCACCATGCCGATGGAAACGGGCACGTCCTCGCGGCGAAAGGTCTTGATGTTCTGCTCGGCGCCGTTCTCGTAGACTTTGAATGCGCTCTGCGGCAGATCGGTGAGCAGCTTGCCCTTGTGATCGACGACGCTGGCGTGCAGCACCACCAGCCTCGAGTCGCTGGTGAATTTCGGCACATCGTCGCTTTGTGCCAGCAGCGTGGCAGCGACGGCAAAAAGCAGCGACATGCTACTGAGACGGTGCATAATAACCGAGACGATAGAACGCTTTGAGCGGAGGTAAACCGGCAGGCTGCGCCAGTTTTACCTGCACATGCCTGTATTTCCCGTTTCGTTCCTGGTTCTTTGGAGTATATCCCAGCAGATACTGATTTCGAAGTTCAACGCCGATTTTCGCCGCCACGTCCGGCAGTTCGGCCAGGTTCTCAATCTCATAGGCGCGCCCGCCGGTCTGCTCGCTCACCTGCTGCAGAAGTCCCGGGCCAGCCATCTCTTCCGGGGTTCGCGCGCGGCTGGAGACGGGTTCGTAAATCCCGATGGCATAAATCTGCACGTCTGCCTCACGCACGGCGTTGCGAATTTCGGTCTCCGTATACCGGCTGCTGTTGTCGCCGCCGTCGGAGATGATCAGAATGGCTTTGCGCGGATTCTTCGCTTTCTTCATGGTATGCATCGCCAGGTAGATGGCATCCAGAAGCGCGGTGCGTCCCTTCGATTGCGTGAACGTGAGGCTGTTCTGAATATCTTCCGAGCTGGGAGTGAAAGCGACCGCCAGTTCGGGGCTGTCGTTGAACTCCACCAGAAAGAATTCATCCTGCGGGTTTGCGGTTTTGAAGAACTCGGCGGCGGCCTGCCGGGATTTCTGAAGCTTGGGGCCCATGCTGCCGCTGGTATCGAAAACCAAACCTACCGATAGTGGCGCATCCTCGCTGGAAAACTGCGTGATCTGCTGCTCCACCTTGTCTTCAAACAGCTTGAAGTGCTGCTTCTCAAGGCCGGTGACGAAGCGGTTTAAAGGGTCCGTCACGGTCACCGGAATCAAAACCAACTGCGTTTCCACGCGAATGCTGGAACGCGTGACCAGTTGTTTCTGCTCGGGTTTCGTGGATGTTCGCGGGGTGATGTCAACGCGTGCATCCGGAGCTGTGGGAACGGGTGCTGGCTGGTCGTCCGCAGCGTGCAAAGCGTACGTCAAACAACTCAACACAAGGAGTGCGGCTGCCGCAAACCAACCCGATTGACGCGAAAGGCGTGAGAATTGCGCGAGGACTCTGGTCAGCACGTCGTGCGCCTCAGTTCCGACCGGTTTTCAGTATATCACCGGCCGCCGGAATCTCGGCCCCGTGTTCGATCGGCAGGATTACCATAAGCTCTTTATTTGCAATTCATTGACGCGTCAGGAAGGCGCGCGGTTTCAAGTGCGCCGCTAGATCTGCCGCAATATCTCTTCCAGCGCCTCCACGAAGAAATACTCGCCCCACATGACGGACTCGTCCACCCCGAGTTCCTTGTGGATATGATAAACGCCGCCCCGGAGAATACCTTCCCATTTCTTGTCTTTACGGCCCATGTACTTCTCGCAGAGCGTCCTGACGATGAGCGTGGCGCTGGACCAATAAAAATGGGAGCGGATGCGATCCGGCGTAGCGGCCCGCAGGCGAATCAACGCTGCCGCTGCGATTGCCGCCGCCGAAGTATCCAGAAGCTGCCGGTTGTTGGCGGGCGCGTTGAAATCCCACGGTGGAATACCGTCCGCCTGGGTCTGCACGATGTAATAACCGGCGCAGGCCTCGGCAGTCATCAGGAAGCGAGGGTCGCGAGTGTATTCGTAGGCCACCGTGAAACCATACATGGCCCAGGCCAGACCGCGCGACCAGCAGGAATCGGCGCGATAACCTTGTTGCGTGCTCTCACGAAGAAATTCGCCGCTGGAAACGTCGAAGATCCCTTCCTGTGCGGTAGATCCATCGCCCCGCACCAGATAGCGCCGGGTGGTCAGGCAGTGGCGAATCGCGATGTCGCGCAGTTTCCGGTCGCCCGTTTCCCGCGCGGCATAGAACACGATGCCGACGTTCATCATAATGTCGATAAACAGCGAGTCGGCGGAAATAAACGATCGCAGGTACTGACCCTTTTCCTGAAAGCGCCCAGCCATGGTGCGGCCGGCTTCAATCAGCACGTCGTTCAGCGCCGCTTCTTTCGAGAGCTTGAGCCAGCGGTGATACGTGGAAAGGAACAGGAAGCCGAGATCCTGGCAGTCGGTGTCTTTCTTGCGCGCTTCCAGAGGCTTCGTGTAGTGAATCGCCTGCTCGCGCCAAACCGATGGCCCGCCGTTGTCCTGCTGGGCGCGGCGTTCGAAGATCCACATCATCCCAGGCAGAAATCCGTCGCACCAGTTGGTCCACGCGGGGCCTTCGTGTTTCCAGCGCCCGTTCTGCGTGTACATCGGATAGAGATCCGGATACTTGTGAATCAGCTCCCGAACCTGGTGCTGGGCAAACCGGAACGAATCTTCGAACAGGGTCCGGTCGGCGTCGAGAAAGAACTGTAGCAAATCCCCGCTCCTTAGTTATTTCTCAGTGTACGTGAGTTCGAGGAGGGTTGTTGCGCGCACCGGCGCTATCTGCCAGGATCAACTGCATGGCTGCAACCAAAATTACCGTGCGCAACAACGGACCGATTCGAATCGAAGGCGACTTCGAGATCTTCGACGCTGACGGCGGTCAGTATGGCGTGGCTGGTCGCCAGGTTATCAGTTTGTGCCGCTGCGGTCTCTCCGACAATAAACCGTTCTGCGACGGCCACCACGGCGTCCAGGGATTTGAATCCCAATGCCGTGCCTTCGATCTTCCCGAGCCCAAGCCAAAGGTCTGAACGCGTCTTACGAAAAATTCATAGGGCGTGAGAGCGGCGTAAGTAACCCGGTCGCGTAGAA
>Ga0265325_10003541_pt1 | contig 10149 bp, 6 predicted proteins | sample 41420metaG_FD_202090 | JGI IMG/M metagenome (GOLD analysis project Ga0265325, IMG submission 202090) | Rhizosphere microbial communities from Carex aquatilis grown in University of Washington, Seatle, WA, United States - 4-14-20 metaG | ecosystem: Host-associated > Plants > Roots > Rhizosphere >...
TCCAGCCGCAGGTTCAGCAACCCGTAGGCAGAGGTCTGCTGCGCCGGATTATAGGTGCGCAAATCCGCCAGGGTGCGGCTCTGCCAGTAGTAATGCATGGTCCAGACCGCGTCGCCCAGCGGCAGGTCGACGAGATCGGCCTCGCCGAAATTGTAGCTCACGGTCGCGTTGGTCTGCCAGGCCGGCAGCGGGATGGGCGTGCCCGACAGGTTGGTATTGCCGGTCGGCAGCAGGTAGCCGGCCGGCGGCTGGAAGGTGAAATCGGTGTAGTGCGCGTCGAGATAGCTGCCCGACCAGGACAGAGTGAGCTGCGGTACGGGAATCAGCGTGATGTCCCACTCGCCGCCATAGATGCGGGCGCGGTTGGCGTTCAAGGTCACATTGTCGTTGAACTGGCCGGTGCATTGCGCGGCGTTGAACAGGGGCTGGGTGCAGGGCACGCCGCCCGGGCCGGTCGCCGCCGTGACATTGGGCATCGACACCTGCACCTGGGCGTTGTGATAGGCGGTCTGGTAGAGCGCGAAATTGGTGCGCAGCGGCATATCGGCCAGCGACCAGTCCGACTTCACACCCACTTCGTAGTCGAGCACCTCTTCCGGCTGGGCCACCGTCACCAGCGGATTGAGCGCGGTGGTGTTGATCGCGCCGGAGCGGTAACCGGAGCGGGTGGTGAAATAGACCATGGTGCCGTCGAACAGGTCATGATCGATGGCAAGGGTCCAGGTCGGCTTGTGGAAGCTCCGGTCGATATCGGCGGAGCAGGCCGACAGCGGCAGGAACAATCCGTTGGCATCGGTGATGTTGCAGTAGTCGGTCTGGCCGGCATAGCTGATGCCGTTGAAGGTAAAGGGCGTCGTGCTGAAGACGCCGTTATGCACGGTGTTGGTGGTGGCCTGGGTGGCGGGGGTGCGCACCGCCGTGGTGGCGATATGAGCCTGGCGCTCGTCCAATGTGTAGCGCACGCCCGCCGTCACCCTGGTGCCCTCGAACACGGTATAGGTGGCCTGGGCATAGGCGGCGTAGCTGGTGTTCTCCTCGCCATTATGGCTCCAGTCGGTGATGGTGAGCTGCTTGCCGGCGGCGGCGGTGGGCGGCCCGGCCGCGCTGGGCAGGAACAGATACTGCATGCCGCCATCATTGGGGCTGCGCTCGTCGAAGAAGAAAAGACCCGTGGTCCATTTCAGCTTGTCGTCCAGCGCCGCGCCATTGACCGTCAGCTCCGACTGCCAGGATTGATAATCGGGATACTGATAGAGATAGACATTGGCGTCATAGGGCAGGCCGCGGCTGATCGCCTGGCCGGTGTTGTCCCAGGTGCGATAGGCCCCCATCAGCCGCACATCGATGCCGTCGAAAGTCTTGTTCGCGGTCAGCGAATAGGTCTGGTAATGGCCGACATCGGCATTGCTCACCGCCTGCTCGGTGCTCCAGAAGCCGTCGGCCTGCTCGCGCGCCACCGAATTGAGCAGCGCGTTATAGGTCGCGGGCGCGGTGTTGATGGCGCCGACGCTGGTGAGGGTGGCGGAGACATAGTAAGGCGCGATCGGATGGCCCAGCAGGTCGGTGAAGCCGGAGCAGGTGGCCGGGATGTTGCAGATCGAGGTCTTCTGGTTGGGGGCGGTGCCCGACGGCGCGGTGCCCACGAAATAGCCCAGATCGTGATAGGTCGAGCCGGTGTCATGCTCGGCGGCGATGTCGGCGCGGAACAGCAGGCTGAAACTGTCATCGGGCTGCCATTTGACGGAGAAGACGCCGCCCAGCTTGTCCGAGCCGAAGCCGGGCTGGTGGTTGGAATAGCCGCTGGCCGGATCGGTGTAGTAATTCTTGATATAGCCGCGCTGGTCGTCGGCATTGAGAGCGACGCGCACGAACAGGGTATCGGTGATCGGGATATTGATCGCGCCCTGGATGGTGGCGCGGCCGTAATCGCCCAGCGTGCCCTTCACATAGCCGCCGAATTCCGGCTGCGGCTCGCGGGTGGTGTAGAGCAGGGCGCCGCCCGTGGAGTTGCGGCCGACCAGGGTGCCCTGCGGGCCTTTCAGCACCTGGACGCTGTCGATGTCGAACAGGGTGCCGCCCAGGCCGATGGAGCGGGCGTAATAGACCCCGTCCTTGTAGATCGCCGTGGCGGTGTCGAAGCCGAGGCCGGGATTGCCGCCGCCCGACGGCGCGTCGAAATTGCGCTGGCCGCGGATGGTGACGTTGAGGGTGTCCTGGCGGAAGGTGGTGGGGCTGATATAGACCGAGGGGCTCACATAGCGCAGGTCCTCGATGCTGGTGACGTTGAGCTTGTCGAGATCGGCCTGGCTGTAGGCCTCCATCGAGATCGGGACGGTCTGCTCGTCCTCGGTCCGCTTGCGGGCGGTGACATAGATGGTTTCGATGCTGCCGGCCTGGGTGCCGCTGGCGGCCTGTTGCGCGGGGGCGGGAGCCGCCCAGGCCGCGGCGGCGAGAAGCGCCAGTATGAAGCGTTTGCCCATATCCATCCCCGATTGTGGCCCGGCGCCCCCTGAAGCGCCGGACGGTCAAAGCTCTAATGGAAATTCCCGGCCAAATAAAGGTGACGCAGCGCCGCTTGCCGGCGCACGAAAGTGGCGGGAAGATTGCCCGACAGGATATATTTAACCTTGTAAAAAAGGCCATGACGGCCGTGGGGAGATCATGAACAGAATTGCAATGGTGACGGGCGCGGGAAGCGGCATCGGCCGGGCCGTCGCCAGGGCATTGTCGGAGGCTGGCTTCGCTGTGGTGCTGACCGGGCGCAGGCGTCCTGCACTGGAGGAAAGCGCCGCCGCCCTTGCCGGCGAGAGCCTTGTCGTGGCCGCCGATGTCGGCGACCCCGCCGCGGTGAAGGCGCTGTTCGCCGAGACCAAGGCACGGTTCGGCCGGCTGGACCTCTTGTTCAACAATGCCGGGGTCGGCGCACCCGCCATTCCCATCGAGGAGCTTTCCTTCGCGCAATGGCAGGCGGTGGTCGGCGCCAACCTGACCGGCGCCTTTCTCTGCACCCAGGAGGCGGTGCGGCTGATGAAGGCGCAAACGCCGCGCGGCGGGCGCATCATCAACAATGGCTCGATCAGCGCCGACCGCCCGCGGCCTCACTCCGCGCCCTATACCGCGACCAAGCATGCGATCACCGGCCTGACCAAATCGACCATCCTGGACGGGCGGCCGTTCGACATCACCGCCGGGCAGATCGACATCGGCAATGCCGCCACCGAGATGACCGAACGCATGACCCAGGGTGTGCTGCAGCCCGACGGCAAGCTGGCGGTCGAGCCGCGCATGGACGCGAACGATGTGGCGCGGGCGGTGGTCTATATGGCGAGCCTGCCACTCAGCGCCAATGTGCCCTTCATCACCGTGATGGCGACCAAGATGCCGCTGTTCGGCCGGGGATGAAGGCGGGCGAAATTGCCCGGCCGCGCCGGACCGCTGCCGCGATCCTGATCGCGGGATGGGCGGCGATGCTGGCCTGGGGTGCGCCGGGGCAATTGTCCTACGACTCCGTGGTCCAGCTCGCCGACGGTCGCAGCGGCCATTACGACACCTGGCATCCGCCGGTGATGGCGGCGCTGCTCGGCCTGTTCGACCGCATCCTGCCGGGCGCGCTGCTGTTCCTGGTGTTCATGAGCGGCCTGGCGCTGATCGCGCTGCTGTGGCTGTTGTGGCTCAAGCCAAGACCGGGCTGGGGCACCGCTCTTGTCGCGCTGGCGATCATGCTGACGCCGCAATGGCTGCTCTATCAGAGCGACATCTGGAAGGATGTGCTGTTCGCCGACGCCGCGCTGGCGGGATTTGCCGCATTGGCGCGGGCGGCGGATGCCTGGCCCGCCCGATGGCCTTGGCTCGTGGCCTCGGGGCTTCTGCTCTGTCTTGCGGCGATGGCGCGGCAGAATGGCGTGGTGCTGCTGCCGGTCGCGGCAGTGACCCTGGGGCTGATCGCCGCCCGCCATGTGACACGCAGGACGGCGATCGGATATGGCGCGGGATTTCTGCTGGCGACACTGATCGTGTCCTTTGCCGTCGATGCGGCCCTCATCGCGCATGGCGATGGCGGCGCGGGCGCGTCGGGAGAACTGCGTTATGTCCAGACCTATGACCTGGCGGGCGCCGTCAACAGAAACCCAGCGCTTGAACTGAATCGGCTGAAACGCACCGATCCCAAACTGGAAGGACTGCTGCGCAGTCACGGCGCGAGCCTTTATTCGACACGCCAGCTCGATAGTCTGATCGACGACAGCGACATGGGCGACGCGGTCGACGATGCCCCGCAGGGTTCGATCTTCGCCCAGTGGCGCGACCTGGTGCTGCATCACCCCGGACTCTATCTGGCAATGCGCTGGCCCGTGTTCTGGCAGGTGCTGGCGACGCCGGAGGTGACGGCCTGCCATCCCATCTATACCGGCATCGACGGCGCCCCCGAGACGTTACGCAGCCTTGGGCTGAAAGCCAGCCACACGCCCCGCGCCCTGGCGCTGGCGCGGTATGCCGGCGCCTTCATCGGCTCGCCGCTGTTTTCCCATCTGGCGTTTTTCGGCCTGGCGGCGGCGCTGCTGGTCTGGCTGCTGCGGCCGGGCATTGCAGGGCGCAGCGGCGCCGATCTGGCGGTGGCCGGGCTGATGGCGGGCGCCTTCGCCTTCACGTTAACATTCCTTATCGTCTCGGTCGCCTGTGACTACCGCTATCTTTACTTTCTCGACCTGTCGGCGCTGGCGGGCGCGCTTTACGCGGTGGGCGGTTTCACCCGCCCTTAACGCCCATCCCCTAAAATTCTCATCGTCATTGGGAGCCTTTTTCGTATCCGCCGGTTTTCACGGCCAAGGGACGAAAAGCAATGCGCGCTTGCTTTCTGGGACACAATATTTGCGCCTTGGGCTATGGCGTCGCCACGCTGCAGGCGCCGCCTGTCAACGAAGCCGCCGAGAAGAAAGACCCGCCCGGCGAGCGGCCGCCCTACCCCATAGTGATGCCCACCGACGGCCATGAATATGGCCGGCCGCCCTTCTATCCCCTGGCCCAACCCCTCCGCCCCCTGTAACCGGCGTCAGCGCCGCCCGAATGGGCTATGATGGCCGCAAACAGGGCGCCGCATGACCGACCACGCCACAGACCTGCCGTCCCCGCCGGCCTTGCCTGCCAAAGAACTGGCATTGAAGGCCCTGGGCGTGCCGCGGGGGCCGCATTATTTCTTCTACCGCCACAGCGCCTGGGTGCGGGCCGCTCACTGGCTCAACGCCCTGTGCCTGGCGGTGATGCTGATGAGCGGGCTCGCCATCTTCAACGCCCATCCCGCGCTCTATCTCGGCAATGGGTCGGATTTCGAGCACCCGATCCTGTCGCTCACCGCCCAGCAGAACAATGACGGCAGCGTGACGGGCTATACCTGGATCGGTGAGCATTTCTTCAATACCACCGGCATACTGGGCGCGTCCCGGGAGGACGGCCAATGGATGGCGCGGGGCTTTCCCAGCTGGGCCACCTTGCCGGGGCCGCAATGGCTGGCGATGGGACGGCAATGGCATTTCGCCTTCGCCTGGATTCTGGTGCTCAACGGGCTGCTGTTCTTCGCCTATGGCTTGTGGAGCGGCCATTTCCGCCGCGACCTGACGCCGACAAGAAAAGACATCGCCGACCTGCCGCACGAGATCGCCCAACACGCCCGGCTGCATTTTCCCCATGGCGAGGCGGCGCGGCACTACAATGCCCTGCAGAAGCTCGCCTATGCCTCGGTCATTTTCGGGCTCGGGCCGCTGGTGGTGCTGACCGGCCTTACCATGTCGCCGACCATGGATGCGGCGTTTCCCATTCTGCCCTGGATTTTCGGCGGGCGGCAGACCGCGCGCACCATTCATTTTGTCTGTGCCTTTTCGTTCCTGGCGTTTTTCCTGGTCCATATCGCCATGGTGGTGCTGTCGGGGAGCTGGAACAATATCCGCTCGATGATCACCGGCTGGTACGCGATCGGAAAAGAGCCCGGCCATGGCTGAGCAGACCCGGCGCTCCTTCGCCGCCCGCACACTGGCCGCGGCCGGCACCCTGTCGCTGGGCGGCTGCTATGACCTGTCGCAGAAGAAATGGTTCACCGACATCCTGGGCAGCGTGGAAGTCCTGACCCGCCGGGCGCAGCATCTGTTCGCGGGTCCTCACACTTTGGCGCCGGAATATTCCAAGGCCGATATCGCACCGGTCTTCCGCGCCAATGGCACCCTCGATCCGGGCACACCCGATTATGCCGCCCATGTCGCAAATGGTTTCCGTGATTGGCGGGTGACGGTCACCGGCCTGGTAGAAAAGCCGCTGTCGCTGTCAATGGCCGAATTGCGGGCACTGCCGTCGCGCACCCAGATCACCCGCCATGACTGTGTCGAGGGTTGGAGCTGCATCGGCGAATGGAAGGGCACGCCCCTGGCCCTGTTGCTGGCTGCGGCCGTCCCCAAGCCCGCCGCCCGTTACGCGGTATTTTACTGCGCCGACCCGATGACGGCGGAGGGCGATCCCGAGCATTACTATTATGAGAGCCTGCCGCTTTCCGAAGCGGTCCATCCCCAGACCATTCTGGCCTATGAGATGAATGGCCAGACCCTGCCGGTGGCACATGGGGCGCCGGTACGGCTGAGGGCCGAGCGGCAGCTTGGTTATAAACAGCCAAAATACCTGCAGCGCATTGATCTGGTGGAGGATTTTTCCCGTATCGAGGGCGGGAAAGGGGGTTATTGGGAGGATCTTGGCTATACCTGGTATGGCGGCATCTGACGCATCCCGGTCACACATCGCCAGACATTCCGTCGCAGCCGGGCGATCCGGGGTAAACCCTCTTGTCTGGCAGGGCACCAATTCCGATATTGTGGGTTAACTGAGAATCGCCCGTAACGTTTTTTTATTTCAATTCCAATAATTTGGTACGGTCATGACGCTCCGTTCTCTCCTTCCCCTCGCCGCGCTGGCGGCGTCGCTGCTGGTCAGCGGCTGTGCCACCAAGGACCCCCAGTCCCTGGCGCAGAACGATCCCTGGGAAGCAACCAACCGCGACTTCTTTGCTTTCGACATCAAGCTCGATCACGCCGTCCTGCTTCCCACCGCCAAGGGCTATCGCGCCGTCGTGCCCGAACCGGCGCGCGACGGCATCCACAACGTCCTGACCAATCTCAATTCCCCCGTGGTGTTCGCCAATGACGTGCTGCAAGGCGATGCCGGCAGGGCCAGCAGCACCTTCGGCCGCTTCGTGATCAACTCCACCGTCGGCCTGGGCGGATTGATCGACATCGCCGCCAAGGCGGGTCTTCCCGCCCATGACAATGATTTCGGCATCACCCTGGGCAAGGCCGGGGCGGCGGAAGGCTCCTATCTGGTGCTGCCATTCTATGGTCCCAAGCCGCCGCGCGACCTGGTGGGAAGCGGCGTCGATATCGCCTTCGATCCGGTCACCTATCTGGCCTGGGGCGGCGGCAACCTGTACGAGCTGGTGCGCACCGGCCTTGGCGTCATCGACTACCGCACCGCCAATATCGACAAGATCGAGTCGATCGAGCGGTCCTCGATCGACTTCTACGCCACCACCCGCAGCCTTTATCGCCAGTATCGCAACGCCGAGATCAATGGCGATAAGGCGAACGAGGATCTGCCGAACTTCTGATTTTTGGGCGTATCACTCCGCCGGCGCGGGCGGCGCAGAATGGCCCTCGGGCGCGTCGCCCATCATCCCGTGATACCAGCGGTTCCAGAACCCGGCGCACCAGGCGCCGAACCGGTCCATGTAGAGATAGACCACCGGCGTGGTGTAGAGCGTCAGCGCCTGGCTCAGCACCAGCCCGCCGACAATGGAGATGCCCAGCGGCTGGCGCAGTTCCGAGCCCTCCCCCAGGCCGATCGCCAGCGGCAAGGCGCCCAGGATGGCGCCCGCCGTGGTCATCATGATGGGGCGGAAGCGCAGCAGGCAGGCCTGATAGATCGCTTCTCGCGGATGCAAATTCTGCTTGCGCTGCAGATCGATGGCGAAATCGATCATGATGATGGCGTTCTTCTTGACGATGCCGATCAGCAGGATGACCCCGATCACTGCGATGAGATCGAACTCGGTCTTGAACAGCAGCAGCGCCAGCACCGCGCCCACCCCCGCCGAGGGCAGGGTCGAGATGATGGTGATGGGATGGATGAGGCTCTCGTAGAGAATGCCAAGGGTGATGTAGATGGTGATGACCGCAGCCAGCAGCAGCAACGGCTCGTTGGCGAGCGATTTCTGGAACAATTGCGCGGTGCCGGCGAACTCGCCATGGATCGAGATCGGCACATTGATGCGCGCCATGGTGTTCTGGATCGCGGCGGTGGCGACGCTGATCGGCTCGCCCACCGGCAGGTTGAACGAGAAGGTGGTGGCGACGAACGGGCCCTGATGGTTGACGGCCAGAGGCGTGGTGCCCGGCCCGAAGCTGGCGAAGGCCGACAGCGGCACCATCGTCTCCACCCGGGTCGAGACCGAGGCGCCGGTGGAGGCGCCGCCCCGCGCGGTGTTGGTGAGGGCGTTGAGCTGCTGGTTGCGCACCGCGTCTGCGGCGACGGCGGTGGCGTCGGACGTGGCGGAAGTTCCCCCGCCCTGTCCGGATACGGAGCTGGCGCCGCCCCCACCGGAGGAAGTGCTGGCGATCACAGTGGTGCCGCCCGCGGCGGCGCTGGCCTGGGTGCCGCTCACCGTGCCGCCGGAAGTCGAGATGTAGATGTCGTGCAGGGTTTCCGGACTCTGCCAGAAGGCGGGTGCCACCTCCATCACCACATGATACTGGTTCTTGTCCTTGTAGATGGTCGAGACCTGGCGCTGGCCGAACGCGTCATACAGGGTGTTGTCGATCTGGGCGGCATTGAGGCCCAGCCGCGACGCGGTCTGGCGGTCGAGCTTCAGGTCGATCTCGAGCCCCTTGTCCTGCTGGTCGGAATTGACGTCCTCCAGCTGGGGCACGTCCTGCAGCGCGGCGGTGATCTTGGGCACCCATTCATTGAGATCGTCCAGCGTGTCGCCCTGGATGGTGTACTGATAGCTGGCAAAGCCCTGGCGGCCGCCGGCGCGAACCTGCTGGGCGCCCTGCAGGAACAGCCGCGCCCCCGCGACATTGTTCAGGGCGGGCCGCAGCCGGTCCACCACCTGGTCGGTGGTGACATAGCCGCGCTCGCGCGGCGATTTGAGGGTGATGAACACATTGCCGGAATTGGCGGCGCCGCCGCCGGCAAAGCCGCCCACCGACTTCACCGCCGGATCGGCCATGATGATGGCGACGAAGCGGGTGAATTTCTTCTGCATCGACTGGAAGGAGATGCTCTGGTCGGCGCGCAGCCCGCCCTGCATGCGGCCCTCGTCCACCACCGGAAAGAAGCCCTTGGGCACGATCCACAGCAGCAGGATGTTGAGGACGATGGCGATCACCAGCAGGGCGATGATGGTGAGCGGGTTTTCCAGCGACCAGCGCAGGGTGCGGCGGTAGAAATCCTGGGCCCATTCGAAGGCGCGGCGCGAGATGCGCATCACCCGGTTCTCGTCGTCCTCCGGGTTGATCGCCAGATAGGCGCACATCATCGGCGTGACCGTCAGGGAGATCACCAGCGACACCATGATGGCCGAAGTCAGGGTGATGGCGAATTCGTGGAAGATGCGGCCCACCAGGCCGCCCAGCAGCAGGATGGGAAAGAACACCGCCACCAGCGAGATCGACATCGACAGCACGGTGAAGCTCACTTCCCGCGCCCCCGACAGCGCCGCCTGCATCCGGGTCTCGCCATTCTCCAGATGGCGGGTGACGTTCTCCAGCACCACGATGGTGTTGTCGACGACAAAGCCGGTGGAGACGATGAGCGCCATCAGCGAGAAATTGTCCAGGCTGAAGCCCAGCAGATACATGATCCCGAACGTGCCCAGCAGGGCCAGCGGCACGCCCACCGCCGGGACCAGCGTGGCGCGGAAATTGCGCAGGAAGAAGAACACCACCAGGATGACCAGGACGGTGGAAAGGATCAGCGTCCGCTCCACGTCATGCACCGAATTGCGGATCGAGACGGTGGTGTCGTTGATGACGCTGACATCGACGGCCGGCGGCAGCGAGGCCTTCAGTTCCGGCAGAAGCGCATTGATGCGGTCGACCACTTCGATCACATTGGCGCCGG
>Ga0265325_10003542_pt1 | contig 10148 bp, 6 predicted proteins | sample 41420metaG_FD_202090 | JGI IMG/M metagenome (GOLD analysis project Ga0265325, IMG submission 202090) | Rhizosphere microbial communities from Carex aquatilis grown in University of Washington, Seatle, WA, United States - 4-14-20 metaG | ecosystem: Host-associated > Plants > Roots > Rhizosphere >...
GCTCGTTGGACCTTTCCTATCTGGCTCTACGTCTCGGTCACCGGCGTCATCACCTACGCAATGCTGCGCCTCGCGCAGGGACAGTGATCGACATGCCCGTCACCAATCAAATCCCGGATCCGAGGCGAGGCCGGCTAAATCCCCGCGGCGACGGCACGCGCGAACTGATGCGCTGGGGCTCGTCGATTGTCGGCACGGGAATTGTCGCAACCATCCTCCTTGAAACGATGCTCGGCGGATTTTCGCCCACGGGCGCCAGCACCAACACCGGCTGGTTCGCACTGATTGTGGCCCTGATGTGTATTCCTTTCGGCGGTCTGCTGCTTACCCTTGGCGTTGCGAAGTGGCTCCGCAACCGCTCCCGCGCCCGCCACGACTGAGCGCGCGTTCTGATATCCTTTTCCCTTACTGGAGAGCACGAAAATGGCGAAGTCCGTCAACAAGGTTTTTCTTCTTGGCAACGTAGGCAAAGACCCTGAAATCCGCTCCACCGGCGGAGGAACCATGGTGGCCAACTTTACTCTCGCCACTAGCGACCGACAGAAAGATGCGCAGGGCAACTGGCAGGATCGCACCGAATGGCACAACCTCGTCGCCTTCACACGGCTCGCTGAAATCGTGCGCGACTATGTCAAGAAGGGTTCCAAGCTTTTTGTTGAAGGCAAAATTCAGACCCGCAGCTGGGACGACAAGGAAACCGGCGCAAAGCGCTACCGCACTGAAATCATCGTCAATGATCTGTCATTACTCTCGGGCCGCGAAGACGGTGGATCGAGCAGTGGTTACAGCCGTCCCGCGGGGTCATCCAGCTCAACGGCAAGCTTCGACCAGCGCCCGCCCGCCGGTCAGGACGACTACGCGCAATCCGCCGAAATCTCCGACGACGACATTCCCTTCTAAACACGGGGCTCTCACACCATGGTCCGCCTTCATTTGTGAGGATTCGACACCCTTGCCTGCTACTCCGTTTTCGCCAGGATGGCGATAAGGTTCTCTCTGTGCTGGTTGGCCATTCCATCGGCGTTGCGCAAAATACGAATCCAGACGAACACCATCACTCCCGACAGCACGATAAAGACGGGCGCGGCCAGCCACAGCTTTTCGAAGTGATTGCAGAGCAGAAACACTCCTGCACCCACCGCAACAACGCACACTTGAATCAACATACTCAGCAGGGCGCTGGCCTGCGATCCGCGTTGCCTCGACATTCTTCCCAGGTTGACGCGGTAGGGCATGATGAGCGACAGAATGTTGCCTGCAGCAATGTTTGTTGGCAGCGCAAACAGAAGCCATGCCGCCGTCGCCGCGCCGATAGCTCCATCTGGAACGCCCAGCCGCCAAATCGCAAAAACGCCGGCGATTGCCCCAACCACGCAAAACAACAGGGCGTGCAGCAGATTCTTGGCCAGCAAAACAGTGCGGATTGGAGTGGGAGACAGGAAAAGCAATTGAATTCCCGTGCCCTCCGCACCGAGATTGTTGTAGATCATCTGCGTGAAGCCAAGCAGCGAATAGGCAACGCAAAGAGGAAACGCCAAAACGAATTGGTGCCCTGACGGGTTGGTTGCGTTCCGCAGAACGGTTCCAATAATCAGCACCGTCAGCAGTGGACCGCCCATCGCAAAAAGTAGCGGCATCGAGCGCGGAACCGTGCGCAGTTCTTTTTCCATCACCGCAGCAATGGGTCCGGATCCGTCAAGCAGCCATTTGTTTTCGCGCTGCGTGACCTTCTTCCGAGCCGGAGCCTCACCCAGATTTTCGCCTCGATATTCCGCTTTGAGCCGCACCGCCAGCACAGCGCCGGCTGCCAGCACATAGAGCCCCAAAACCCCCAGCGATCGCAGAGCGGCAGGCGTCTTTTCCTCGGCTCTCTCCCCCAACCCCTCCGAGGCCAATCCTGGCGGCAACCAAATCGCCACTGCTCCCGTGGCTCGGGTCCACGGTTGCACTTCGTTGATCACCTTTTGCTGTTCTGCATACTCTGCCGAACTGGAACGCGCATGAACACGGTTGCGGTTTTGGCGCAGCGCCGGATTCAGTAGCTGCAGACTCAACATGAACAGCAGAAAAACGGCGCTGACAATTTCGCGCGTGCGCCTTTGCGCCAGCCACCGGTCGATCCACGAAAGTATAGCTCTCGCAAGCAAAACGTTGAACACGGCGTAGATGATGAGTGCCAGGGCCGCCCATAAAAACAACTCCGGCCTCGCGATCGTGATGCCAAGCCAGATGCCGACGCAGCAAATCCCGCCCAGCAGCGCTGAAACATCCACCATTCCGAAAACAATATGCAACAGGTAAAACGATCCGAAATTTACCGGAAAGCGTAGCAGCCCGCTCAAATCGAATTGTTCCTGAAACGATGCGAGCGCGATCGGAATCACTTGCCAGACAAGAAATACTGCCCAAAACACGATCGGCAGAAACTCCCATCTTCCCCGCGACGCAATTGAGAACGCGCCACCGCCAAGGCCAACCGCCAGGCCCAGGCCCATGGTGCAGTACACCATGAAGGTAATGCCGCGCGCGCCTAATTCAAACGCACCCTGCACAGAACGCATGCGATTCGTAAGCAGCCGCCAGCGCATGATCGCGAGCGCCTTGTACTGTGTCCGTGCCAGGCGGCTGAACACACTCGTTCCCCAGACTTCTTCTTCGAAAGGTGCTACGCGAGCCATGAAAGCTCCTGCGCCTGTTCCTGGGCGCTGGCGCCTACGATTCGAAGAAAAATCTCTTCAAGCGTCAGCCTCTGCTCACGCTCTTCACCCGGCAGGGCGCTGGCCACGCCCGAACGAAGTTCTTCCAGCGATCCGTTTGCCACCAGTCGTCCCTGGTGGATGATGGCCACATGACTGCAGAGCCGTTCAACAATTTCCAGCACGTGCGTGGTTAGAAAGATTGTGACCCCTCGGTTGATCATCCCCAAAAGCATGGTCTTCAACATTCCCGCCGCAATGGCATCCACACCTTCAAAAGGCTCGTCGAGAAACAGAACTCTTGGTCCGTGAATCACCGCTGCAGCCAGCGCCAGCTTCTTTTGCATCCCATGAGAAAAATCCGTAATCAGTTTGCGCCGCTCGTCGGCCAGCTTCATGAATTCCAGCAGCTCTTCAGTGCGCAGATTCGTCGTAACCCGATCCAGCCCGTACATGCGCCCCACAAAGCGCAGATACTCCGGTGCGGTCAGCCTTCCCAGCAGCGCCATGCCCTCAGGAACGACGCCGATCTGGCGCTTGAGATTCAACGCTCCGGCGCCGAAGGGCTTTCCCAGTATCTCCATGGTTCCCGCACTCGGCTCCAGCAATCCCGTAAGCATTTTGATCGTGGTGGATTTGCCCGCGCCATTGGGACCCAGAAAGCCAAAAAACTGGCCTGTCGCCACGCTGAGCGTCACGTCCTCCACGGCCGTCAGTGCCCCAAAGCGTCGCGTGAGCCCGTGGGTTTGAATCGCTGCAATTTCCATGTGCCGCAAGGATAACAAGATGGGCTGGAACAACCCAAATGACCAAAGGAGTGCCGCGCTCTTTCTAAATCAGTTCTGCGCCGAACCGGCTGCAATCTTCCCCTCGCCCAGGGGGTCGTTTTCGCGGTCCGTCACGTCTACAAGCGCGGCCAATCGCGCCGCTAATTGCGGCGACCAGCTTCCCTCCGGCACGCGCCAGCTCCAATTGCCCGATGGCACCGCCGGAGTGTTCATGCGCGCTTCGGATCCGAACTCAAGCAGATCCTGGGCCGGAACAATCGACACTTCCGCAACGCTCGCGGCCGCTGCACGAATCAGAGGCCAGACCGGCCTGTCCCCCACCGGACCGATATACGACTCCACAGCACTGCGCTCCGCTTTTCCTGCGCCATTCCACCATCCCTGCGTTGTGTCGTTGTCGTGCGTGCCCGTGTACGCCACCGTCCCCGCTGTGAACATATGCGGAAGATGCATGTGTGCGCCCTTGTCGCTGAATCCAAACTGCAGCACCTTCATCCCCGGCATCCCCAGCTCCAGTCGCAGCGCATCCACTTCCGCTGTGATCAACCCCAGGTCCTCGGCTACAAGGGGTAGAGGCCCGAGAGCCGCCTCAAGCGCCTTGAACAGCTCCAGTCCCGGCGCCTTCACCCATTCACCGTTCACTGCCGTTTTCTCGTCTGCCGGAATCGACCAGTATGCCTCGAAGCCCCTGAAGTGGTCGAGGCGCACAATGTCATAAAGCTGGTGCGAACGGCGGATCCTGTCGACCCACCAATCGAATTCACGCATCTCTAATACATCCCACCGATACAGAGGATTGCCCCAGCGCTGTCCCGTCGGCGAGAAATAATCTGGCGGCACCCCGGCAATATGGATCGGCTTCAGGTCTTCGTCCAGTTCAAAGATGGTTGGATGCACCCACACATCCGACGAATCCATGTTGACGAAGATCGCCACGTCGCCAAGAATACGGATTTCATTGCGCGCGGCTGCCTCTCTTAATTGATTCCACTGCACTGAGAATGCATATTGCAGCACCTGCTCCTGCGCCAGCTTGCGTCCGTGCTGAGCAGCCATCTGCGCCAGGGCCTTTGCCTCGCGACGGCGAACAGGCGTCGGCCACTCCGTCCACGCGCCCGTCTTGAACTGTCGGCGCAATTCCGCATACAAGGCATAATCGGCAAGCCAGCCCGCTTCCGCAATGCAGAACTCCTCAAATTGCTTCCACTGCTCAGCAAGCTTCGCGTCATGCGGGCCGCGGTCAAGAAAATTCTCAGCCGCCTCGTAAAGCAGCGGAAGCTTTCGTTGTTCCACGTCTTCAAAATTTATGTTGCCGCCGCGCCCTGTTAGCCCTGCAATTCTGCTTCCCTCAATCCAACCCCAGTCCGACAAATACTCAAGGCTGATGAAGTATGGATTTCCCGCAAAGGCAGACGAGCCTGCATAAGGAGAATTGCCATACCCTGTCGGACACTGCGGCAGCACCTGCCACACATGCTGTTTGGCCGCGGCCAGAAAAGCCACAAACTCATGCGCCGCGGGACCAAGGTCGCCAATCCCGCCATAGGAAGGCAGAGAGCTTATATGCAGTAAAACTCCAGAAGAACGCTGAAAATCCATATCTGTATTATCGCCGCAGAACGCCGCACCATAAAACTCGTTCCGCTTCCGCTCCCAAAGCAGAAAAGCCCGCATCCGGTTTCGAGATGCAGGCTTCTCTATCTTCCCTTGAATTGTGCTTGCGTTATTCGCCCGGCAACTGTGTTTGCTTGGCATTCACGCGAACACGATTATGCTTTTTGTAGTCGCTGATGATGTTGCTCGCGAACACTTCAAATGCCTCGCTCCTGCGCTGTTCCAGAATTTGCTCCCGCGTCTGGTCGAGGTTCTTCGCGATGTCGTCCGGACTCGGCTCTTCCTTCAGCAGCAGCTTTGCCACCACGCCGGTTCTGCCGCCGTTGATAGGTCCGCTGATTGCACCGGGGGCCATTTCAAAAAGCTGCGGAGCAATCTGCCCCACCGCGCCCAGGTCAGGCACCTGGCCAGTTTGACCAACCATGTCGCTCGTCTTCACGGTCGCGCCAACTTCTTTCGCAGCCTTGGCGAGATCGTTCATCGTCTTCGCCTTGGCGGCCAGCTCCAGCGTCTTCTCGCCCAGCAACACGGGCAGTTGCTCGTTGCGATAATCATCCGCCACGTGGCTCTTCCAATCGGCAAAGGCAGGAGCGTGCGCCGCTGTAACACCGGTCACCTGAAACACAGCGTAGCCTTCACCCGTTGGTGCTGACTGTGCAGGATCGCCCTGCTTTGACGCGAATGCCCGTGCAATCAACTGCGATCCATCGGGCAAAGCCGTGATCACTCCTTGAGAATTCACGGGCGGCGTGGTCACCAGTTGCAGATGATGCGCTTCCGCTGTCTTCTGCAGGCCGTTCTTGATGGCCTCTGACGTCAGTGCGCGCGCGTAGTTCTCCTGTGCCGCAGCCGACTTCTGGCTCATCAACTTTGCCTGGATCGTCGGCAGCACTTCGTTCAGCTGCTGGGTGTGCGCTGCCTGCCGCTCTTCAACCTGCACAATGTGATAGCCAAACTGCGACTTGATGATCTTCGTGTCGCCGATCTTTTGCATGAAGATCGCGTTATCGAATTCCGGCACCATGTGTCCGCGCTGCGCGAATCCAAGCTCGCCGCCTGAATCCTTGCTGCCCGGGTCATCGGAATTCTTCTTGGCCAGATCCGCAAAGTTCGCTCCACCCTGAATCTGCTTCAGAATCCCCTCAGCCTTCGCTTTTGCGGCTTCGTCCGTCTTGGCGTCCGCGCCCTTCGCCACCTGGATCAGAATATGCCGCGAGCGCGACTGCTCGGGCGTCGAAAACTCCGCCTGGTGTGCGGTGTAGTACTGCTGAATCTCCGGTTGCGTCGGCTGCGCATTGCCGCCCGGCAAATCATTCGGAGTGAACGCGAAATAGGTGATCGCGCGTTGTTCCGGCACTGCGTTCGCATAGCGCGCCGCATTCTTCTTGAAGAACGCTTCCAGTTCGGCATCCGATGGATTGATCTGTTTGCGCAGATCGTCGCTCGCAATCACCGCATAATCAAACTTGATCTTGATGTTGTTCTTGCGATAGAGGTCGGTCACTTCCTTGTCCCCGACCGTTACCCCTGCCGTAATCAGCGATTCGAGCCGCCTTACGGCGATATCGTCTTTTACTTCTTCCTCAAAAGCCGCAACCGACAGATCAAACTGCCGCGAAACAAAATCCGCATACTTGTCTGAACCGATGTATTGCCCATTCGGGAAGAGGAACTGGCCAAACTGACCCTGGTGCAGAAAATTCACCACGTCTGCATTTGTCGCTCGAATCCCCAGCCTTTCAGCTTCGGTCAACAGAATCTGCTGCTGCACCAGCCGCTGCCCCATCTGACCTTCAATCATGTTCACGATCATCGGGTTGCCGGCATACTGCGGATACTGCCTCTGCACCTGTTGCTGTGCTGCCTTTGAAACTTTTTCCTGGCTGATCGCTTCACCGCTTGAGAGGAAGCGGCTGTACCAATGCGGATAAATCACCGCATACGTGTCCGCGGAAACGGCGCCCTGGCCGGTCAGTCCTGGAATCAGGTACACCACCATCGACACGGATGCCGCTGCGATGATGACGACGAAAAGTGCTTTGACTACGCGATTGTCTTTTTGCAGGAAACGAATCATGGGTGGATTTAAGCCTTCAACTCTCTACGCGCGGCCATGAGAAGCCTGCCCGGATGCCCGCACCAAGAGGGCGGTTTTCAAGGCTGGCATCGCCCACGAATGCGCAATTCTCGCTCGATGCGATTCCTTGCCATTATAGACGACTTGAAGAGGTTCACGTTGGCCGCCGATGCCCCGCGCCCGCGACTCCCAACTCGCTCCACAGCCGCAAGGCAAAACGGGCATCCCTGTTTGAGGATGCCCGTCGCCCTTCCCGTAAATGCTTTCGTTCCTTAGCGCCAGTAGTAGAAGCCGCCCGAGTAGTAATACGGCCGGTAGTAGACCGGAGCATAGTAGCCATACGGATACGGCCGATATGGATATGCGCCGCGGCGATAAAGCGACGGTCCGCCCGGATAAAGCCCCTGCGCCAACCGCATCGCTTCCTGCTGGCTTACCGGCTGAACCGTGATCGGTGTCGTCAGGTGAAACGCCACCAACGCTTCTGCCGGAATCCAGACGCCTGGGCCGGACGATGCGGATGAAGCCGCCAGTCCTGCACCACCGCCTGCCGCCGCGCCAATGGCTGCGCCTTCGCCTCGGCCTACCGCTCCGCCAATGATCGCGCCTAGAATGGCTCCGCCCACCACGTTGCCGGCTGTATGTTCGCCCTTGCCCGGCCCCTTCACTCTGAACAAGTCAGACTGCAGTGGGTAGCTCATTCCGCCAAGATCCAGCGATGTCAGTTGCAGTCCAAGTTCGTTGCTTCCGGTGAGTGCACCTTCGTCGGGATGCTTCGCTTCTGCAATAACGCCATGGACAGTTGCGCCACGCGGAATCGCCAGCACGCCACCAAACACCACATCCTGAATGACCGTGAACTGAATCGGCTCGCCACCTCTGGCGCGCTTGCTGTTCACCGGTTCATTGGTCCGCACCTGAATCAAGGTTCCCTGGGGAACAGTCACAGGCCCACGCGGCATTTCATAGCGCGGTGGCGGCGGAGCCTGCTGCTCGCCATAAGGAGGCCGCTCCTGGTACTGCGGTGGATATTGACTCTGATTCTGTCCGTATCCGGGAGGCGGAGCCTGCCCATATCCCGGCGGAGGCGGATTCTGCCCGTAAGCCGGGGGTTGGTTCTGCGGATAGCCTTGCTGCTGGCTTTGCCCGTTCGCTTGAGGCTGGTCCTGCGGATAGCCTTGCTGCTGGTTTTGCCCGTCAGCCAGAGGCTGGTCCTGCGGATAACCCTGCTGCTGATTCTGCGGCGCATTTTGCGCGTAGTCCGGCGGCGCCCCTGCGGTCTGGGGCCGAGCATTCTGCTGCTGGTTGTCAGCCACATCCTGCCCGTTCTGGTCGTTCAATACCGCGCCCTGTGCATTCGGGTCGTCGGCTGGGTTGCCAATCTTCAAATTGTTGTGTACCTGCGTTACGCCCGGCACACCCTTCGCGATCGACTCAGCCAGGCGGCGCGAGGAGTCCGTCGACACTGTTCCCGAAAGCGTCACTTCGCTCTGGATTGTTGCTGCGGTAATGAGATCGTCCTTGAGCGCCTGCGAGCCGTCGAGAGCATGCACCACGTCCATCTCGATTTGCCCATCGCTGCGCGAGCCAGTCGCGGGCGCGTTCTCCTGGGCAAGAAGCATCGCGCTACCCAGTGCCAACACCGCCGCACACGCTGTTCCGCGGGAGAGAACTCTTTTTACCAATGACCGATTCATCCTTGTTTCTCCTGATAAATAGATGCGCTCGTTTCCAATTTAGACGGGAAATTACTTCGCCCGTCACTTATTGCGTCATCTGTACAAACCCTGTCATTAGAAAAAAGTTCCGCGCCTGCCTTATGCAACGCACCAAGGTACCGCGGCCATCGAAACGCCTGATTCCGTGCCGCTTAGGCCTCGAGCCTTGTCTCCTCGGGCACTTGCTCAATGGGTTGCACATTGTCAGGAAAGAACATCATAAAAACCGTGCCGGACTTCCGGCCATTGATTGCCGTGCGGCTCCGCACGCGCACTGTCGCGTGGTGCTTCAAAATGATTTCGTGGCTGACCCACAGGCCAAGGCCTGTCCCGGTCGCTCCCTTTGTCGTGAAAAAGGCCTCGAACAAACGCTCACGCACACCTTCTTCCATACCGATGCCCGTGTCGGCAACAGTAAACCGCACCCCTTCTCGCCTTGGTTCATCCCAGTCCCACGCGCGCCGCGCTGAAACGATCAATCGGCCGCCTCGTTTGGTTGCGTCAATGGCATTGCCCACAAGATTCGCAAGAACCTGCCGCACTTCACCGGCAAAGCAAAATAGATTGATCTCCGGGTCGTACTTACGCTCCAATTGGATTCCAAGACTGTGCATGCGCCCGCCATAGAGAGTCAGTATTGAATCCAGAAGTTCACCCAGGGTGGTGCGCGCAGGCAGCGTCGCTTGACGGTAGTAGCGCAGCGTCTGCTGCGTGATCTCTGACATGCGCCGAACTTCACGATCCGCCAGGTTCACATAATTCAGTGCTTCGCTATCCAGCGTGCAATAGTTGCGCAGCAGAAAAAGCAGGTTGATGATGGCTTCCAATGGATTGTTGATCTCGTGCGCAATTGACGCGGCCAGTCGACCCGTTGCCGCAAGCTTCTCTGTCTTGCGCAGCGCTTCTTCACTGCGTTTGCGCTCGCTTGTATCAATCACAATCACGCCAATCCAGCGCACCTGGTTCGGCTTTGTCCGCACCGGATAGGCATTCACCAGCCATGTGCTCGGCCACTTGTCTTTCTCGTATGGTCCACCCAACTCCACATCGTGTACCGGATTCTCCGTGGCGATCACGCGCTTCACGATCTCATCCATCTTTTGCGCAAGCGGCTGGGGCAAAAGCTCTCCCAAAGTACGCCCCAGGTGACGGCTAAGCGGCCTCTCGGTCATGCGCGCGAATACATCGTTGACCCGCACGATGCGACAGCGTCTGTCAAAGAAGACCAACCCGATCGGCGCGTTCGCCAGCATCG
>Ga0265325_10003543_pt1 | contig 10147 bp, 9 predicted proteins | sample 41420metaG_FD_202090 | JGI IMG/M metagenome (GOLD analysis project Ga0265325, IMG submission 202090) | Rhizosphere microbial communities from Carex aquatilis grown in University of Washington, Seatle, WA, United States - 4-14-20 metaG | ecosystem: Host-associated > Plants > Roots > Rhizosphere >...
CTGTCCTTCCTCAAGACGTTCTGATTGCCACCGCACGGAAGGAACCAACATGAAACTCGTCACCGCCATCATCAAGCCGTTCAAGCTTGACGAAGTGCGTGAGGCCCTCGCCACCGTCGGCGTGCAGGGCATCACGGTTTCTGAAGTCAAGGGATTCGGTCGGCAAAAGGGTCACACGGAGCTCTACCGTGGCGCCGAATATGTCGTCGACTTCCTGCCCAAGGTCAAGGTCGAAGCCGCCATCAAGTCGGAAATGCTCGATCAGGTCATCGAGGCGATCGAGAAGGCTGCCAGCACCGGCAAAATCGGTGACGGCAAGATCTTCGTCTTCGACCTTGAACAAGTTGTTCGTATCCGTACCGGCGAAACCGGTACGGACGCTCTCTAAGGGGAAGCCAAATGAAAAAGATGCTCGCAATTCTGCTCGCTGCGGTAACGGTGAGCTTCGCCGGCAGTGTGCTGGCGGACGACAAGCCGGCCGAAGCGGCACCAGCGGCCACGGCAGCCGCACCGGCTGCTGCAACCCCGGCAGCTGCTCCGGCCGCCGATGCGGCAGCGCCTGCTGCTGCGCCGGTACCACAGCCGAACAAGGGCGACACGGCCTGGATGCTGACGTCGACGGCACTGGTTCTGCTGATGTCGGTGCCGGCCCTGGCGCTGTTCTACGGCGGCCTGGTGCGCACCAAGAACATGCTCTCGGTGCTGATGCAGGTGTTCGTGGTCTTCTCGCTGATCACAGTCCTGTGGTGTATCTACGGCTATAGCCTGGCATTCACCGAAGGCAGCGGCGCGACGGCTCCATTCATCGGCGGCCTCAGCCGGCTGTTCCTGAACGGCACCTTCAACTCTGCCGATGGCAGCTTCGCCTTGGGTGGTACGTTCAGCAAGGCGACGCCGATGTATGAGATGGTGTTCGTCGCCTTCCAGGCCACGTTCGCCGCCATCACGGTCTGCCTGATCCTCGGCTCCATCGTTGAACGCGTCAAGTTCTCCGCCGTGCTGATCTTCTCGGTGCTCTGGTTCACCTTGAGCTACCTGCCGGTCGCTCACATGGTCTGGTTCTGGATGGGTCCGGATGCTTACACCGGTCCCGATGTCGTCGATGCCATGAACGCCAAGGCGGGCCTGCTCTGGCAGTGGGGTGCCCTCGACTTTGCCGGCGGCACCGTGGTGCATATCAATGCCGGCGTCGCTGGCCTGGTAGGCGCCATAATGCTGGGCAAGCGCATCGGCTACGGCAAGGAATCGCTCTCGCCCCATAGCCTGACCATGACCATGATCGGCGCCTCGCTGCTGTGGTTCGGCTGGTTCGGCTTCAACGCCGGTTCCGCCCTCGAAGCCAACGGTTCCGCCGCACTGGCCTTCATGAACACCTTCCTGGCCACGGCCTGCGCGGTACTTTCCTGGACCTTCGGCGAGTGGATCTTCAAAGGCAAGCCTTCGATGCTGGGTGCTGCTTCCGGTTGCGTTGCCGGTCTGGTGGCGATCACCCCGGCTGCCGGCAACGTTGGCATTCCGGGCGCCTTCGCCATCGGCACCGCTGCTGGCCTGGTCTGCCTGTGGGGCGTCAATGGCCTTAAGAAGATGATCGGTACCGACGATGCCCTCGACGTGTTCGGCGTTCATGCCCTCGGCGGCGTCATGGGTGCTTTGCTGACGGGCGTCTTCAACTCGCCTGCACTGGGCGGCCCTGGCTTCGTCACCGATTGGGTTACGGCGGCCACCGGCTTCTCCAGCATCGCCGAGCAGTTCATCGTTCAGGCCAAGGGTGTCGGCGTAACGGTGCTCTGGACCGCGATTTCGGCCTTCATCTCCTTCAAGATCGCCGATCTGCTGGTTGGCCTGCGGGTCAGCGAAGACGAAGAACGGGAAGGTCTCGATATCGCCTCCCACGGTGAGTCGGCCTACCACTACTGATTCTGCCGGTAACCGAATCTCCTCTGCTTGGGCGCCCTTCGGGGCGCCCATTTTTTTGCGTCCACTTTTGCCGTCTTTTGCCGTATGTGTCGACAGAGGGCGGGGACGGGGGATCGGATGGGGGCGCAGGTAGCGCTTGGCGACTTACTCGTCGCGAAGTGTCATAAGGAGAAAGCTGCGGGCTTTGTCCCAGCGTCGGCGGATGCTGCGCTCGGTGACACCCTGCAAGTCGGCAATCTCTTGCTCGCTGTAGCCGCCGAAGTAGCGCATTTCGACAACCTCGGCCAAGTCACGGTCGAGGGCCTCGAGTGCCAGGAGGGCATCGTGGGTGCGCAATATGGCCTGCCCGGTGGTCACGTCGTCGGCTGGCAACGCCTGATCATCGAGCTCGACATGGGTTGCACCACCGCCGCGATGGCCGGCGCACGCCATCCGCGCCTCATCGACGATGATATTGCGCATGGTCTTGGCGGCATAGGTGAAAAAATGCTGACGATCGGCGAGACTGATCTGGCCGGCCCGTATCATGTGGAGAAAGTTCTCGTGCACCAGCTGGGTGGTGCTCATGTCGTTCGGTCGCCCCTGGGCGTATAGTCTGCCGTGGGCTATCCGGCGCAGTTCCGGATATAGGGCGCTATACACCTGGTCCAGTGCAAGACGATCTCCGGCCGCAATGCGCTGGAGCAGGATGGTGACTGGCAGAGTCATTTCGACGGGGCAGAGTGCGGCGGTCTGCCCAAGCCTAATGCAGATCGGCGGCGACGTCCAGAGTGGCGACGCAATCGGAGTGCAGATATGAAGAAGTGGCGGCAGGACGAATGGCGGCAGGTCTCGACCTGGTTCGACGAAGTCATGACCCTGGAACCGGATCAGCGCCAGGCGTGGCTCGTTCGCCTGCAGACGGAAGATGAAAGCCGCCAGCCGCTGATCGAGGAACTGATGCGGCTGTTGCTTGCCGCCGGCGAAGTGGAGACCAGCCACTTTCTTGCCGGTCCGCCACGACTTGAAGCGCCCATCGCGACCGACTTCTTCGCTGGTCAAATCATCGGCCCCTATCGCCTGGAAAGCCAACTCGGCTGTGGCGGCATGGCAGAAGTGTGGCGCGCATCGCGGGCTGACGGGCAGTGGCAGCGCGAGGTGGCGCTCAAACTGCCGTTCCTGGCGCAACAGCCCGCTGGCCAACGATCGGCCTGGACCAGGCGGTTCCAGCGCGAGCGGGACATCCTGGCGGCATTGAGGCACCCGAACATTGCCACTCTGCTTGACGCCGACATCAACGACGAGGGCGTTGCCTGGCTGGCGCTCGAGTACGTTCGTGGCGAGCCCATTACCAGCCACTGCGATTGGCAAGCGCTTGCCTTGCATGAACGCCTGCAGTTGTTCCGCCAGGTACTGCTGGCGGTCCAGCACGCCCATGCGCATCTGGTCATCCATCGGGATCTCAAGCCCGCCAATATCCTGGTGACCGAGAACGGCGAAGTTCGTCTGCTCGATTTCGGCATTGCCAAGTTGTTGGTTGGCGATCAAGAGTCGACGCAGGCGACGGAGTTGACACTGTTGGCTGGGCGGCCTCTGACGCCAGCGTACGCCAGTCCGGAGCAGGTACTTGGACGACCACTGACGACCGCCAGCGACATCTACTCGCTGGGCGTGCTGTTCTATGAACTTGTCTGCGGCCTGATCCCTTATGAATTGCATCACACGTCGACCGTAGAGCTGGAGCGGGCGATCATCGAGGCCGATCCACGCCTGCCGAGCCGGCGCGAGATGGACTCGGAGCATGCCAGCCGGCGGCAAACGACGCTTCGCGCCCTGCGCGCGCAATTGGCTCCGGAACTCGACGCCATCGCCCTGCGGGCACTGGAGAAGTCACCCGAAGCGCGCTATCCGTCGGCCGACGCCATGCGCGCCGACATCGACCGCTGGCTCAACGGCGAACCGGTACTGGCTCGGCCGCCGACCAAGTGGTTGTTGCTGCGCAAGTTTGTCTCGCGGCACCGGGTTGGCGTCGTGGCCGGTAGCACTGCAGTCCTGGCGCTCGTGGCGCTCACTGCCGTGGCGGTCGTTCAGCGCGGCCAGGCACAACATGAGGCTGCGCGCGCAGTTGCCTCGCGCGATTTTCTGCTCGAAATGTTCCGCTTGGCCGATCCCGACCAGACGCGGGGCGCCAATCTGACGGCCAGGGAGCTACTCGAGGCGGGGCGCAAGAGGGCGATCGACAGCCTCGAAGAGCAGCCGCAACTTCAGGCGGAATTGCTTGCCGCCATCGGCAACGTGCAAAAGGAAACGGGCCAGATGGATCGGGCAGACGCCACCTTGGCGCAAGCGGTGGACATCCTGCGCCGGCAGGGCAATGCGCGGCAACTCGTCCTCACCGAAATCTCGACCGCGGAGAATGCCAGGGCGATGCTCGACGCCAGGCGCGCGGAACAGCTCTTGCGTCGTGCCGAGAGTGACGCCGCAGCATTCTCCGATGATCATGAGATTCAAGCCAAATTGCTCGCTGTGCGGGGCTGGCTGCTTGTCGAGTCGGGCGATCTTGAGGGCGCCGCGCGCGTCCTCGAGAAGTCGCTCAACGAAGCGACGGCGCGCTGGGGTGTCGATGATGAACAGACCATCGCCGCCCTAGCCAGACTCGCTGATGTCCAGGGGCGCCGGCGCCAGTACGAAGTGGCGCTGGCGACCCTTGAAGAGGCTTTTCGCCGAGCCGACAACAACCCCAAGATTAGCGCCTGGCGGCGGGCCGACCTCGAGGGCTATCGTGTCTACGCGGCACTTGATGCTGGCAAGTATGCGGTGGCCAGGGATCAGGTCGCTAGGGCTGTGACTCGTTGTCATGCCGACTTGGGCGTCACCGGCCCACTCTGCCGCACTCTGCAGCGCCTGCAATTGGTTGCAGCCTTGCGCCTCGGCTATGTTGACGAGGCAGCGGCAATTGCCGCCGATCTGCTGCCGGAATTGGCCAGCAACTCCGCGCCGGCGCGGCAGCTAAGGCTGCTGGTTGTCGTTGGTCGAGCTTTCGCCGCTGCAGGCCAACTGTCGCGTTTCCCACTGGTCAGGCAACGCCTGCAAGCAGGCACCAGCCCAGACGATGCCAACTTGCCGCCATCGCTGCGCCTGCAGGCTCGCCAGGCATTGGCGGAAATAGCCCTTCGCGAGGGCCGGCCGCAGGCGGCGCTGCAGATCGCCAGCGAGGCGCTTGCTGGCGAAGATTCTCGATCGACGCGCGTCGACCTTCAAGCTCGGGGGCGCATGTTGGCAGGCTTGGCCTTGCAGGCCCGAGGACGCCATGCGGAGGCGTTGGAACTGTTCGCGACAGCGAGCCAGTTGTACGCACAGGCACTGGACAGCCACCATCCGGATACACTGCTTTGCGGTCTGAACCGAATCGAATCGCTAAGCGCGCTCGGCCGTGTCGAAGAGGCGACAGCGCTGATTGACGCCAGTCTCCCGCAACTGCGCCAGGCGATCGGTAGCGCTGCGCCGATCATCAAGCGCATCGAGCGATGGCGTGCCGATCTGGCGGCGGCGCGGCCAATAGACTTCCACTCCGCCAGCGGCCGGGATTTCTTCAGTTGAATGCGGAGGCAATATGGCAACCAAGACCACGACAGCAAGGACCAAGAAGGTTGGCAGCACGAGGGGTGGCAGCACGACGACCAAGGCGGATGCTCCGACAACGATCACCATAACCGTCACGATTACCATTACACCGGGAACTGGCAGTGCGACGACGCTGGGTGTCGGCGGCACGCAAACAACGCGAGCCATGGGCGAGTGCGACAATCGCACCTAGGCGTCTCAGACCTGATGTCGTGACCCGCCGCACCTCAAGCGACGCGGGCTGCGCCCGGGCACTGCAACCTTGGGCGCAGGGTCCGGTTTTGCCGAATTCCAGCGTATACACGAGTGAGGACGATGCGATGGACGCGCCGTCGGTTCAAGTGGTCGCGAAAGAAGATGGGACTCACTCTTGTTCGCCGGTCGCAGGCGCCACTTGCGGCCCCTGCCGATTGCCTTGGTTTGGCGCAGTCGTTGGCCTTGAGCCAACGCTACCGGGAGGCCCTGGCGATGATACAAGGCCAGGCAGAGTGGGGCGATCGAGAAGCGCAACGTGCGCTCGGCGAAATGCTGTTTCATGGCGAGCCGACCGCCGGCATCCCGGAGTGGCGCAACCGGGTGGAGGCCGAACGCTGGTTCCGGCTTGCCGCCACGCAAGGTTGCCCGGTTTCCCGCTACTACCTGGATTGGTATTACGACGACAATCGCTTATCCGCGCGTGTGCCTGCCGGCGAGTGGCCGCGATAACCGTGGTGCCGACCATTCGACGCCATTCGTCGCTGCTTTGCGCAATTTCCAGCGTGCCGCTGGCGATCGGCCTGGCACTGGCGGTTGCCAAAGCAGTAGCGGCACAGACACCCATGGAGCGCTGTACCAGCCTGGTCGCGGCGATGGCTTGGCCGTCGCCCAGCGATGGCCAGCGCCAACGCTACGCCTATCAACGATGTCTGGCCGACCCAGCTGCCTTCACGCGTCGCGGCGACGAGTGACCGCAACGGCTAGGTGATCTCTAGCGAAACACTATGGTCTTGTGACCGTGCACCAGGACACGGTCCTCAAGGTGATAGCGCAGGCCGCGCGCCAGCACGGTCTTCTCGATGTCCTTGCCGTAGCGCACCATGTCCTCGGGGGAGTCGGAGTGATCGATACGGATCACGTCCTGCTCGATGATAGGTCCCTGATCGAGTTCTGCGGTGACATAGTGACAGGTGGCGCCGATCAGCTTGACGCCCCGCTGCCAGGCTTGGTGATAGGGTTTGGCGCCGACGAAGCTGGGCAGGAAACTGTGGTGGATGTTGAGTATGCGACGCGGGTAGGCGTCGCACAGTTCGGCAGACAGGATCTGCATGTAGCGCGCCAAGACGATGCTGTCGGCGCGCACTTCGTCGATCAAGCGACGCACTTCCGCGTAGGCCCTGGGCTTGTTTTCGGGCGTTACCGGCACGTGATGGAAGGGAATGCCATGCCACTCGACGAAGCCTCTGAAGGTATCGTGATTGGCAATGATGCAGGGAATTTCGATGTCGAGTTCCTTCGACTGCCAGCGTGCCAGCAGATCGTAGAGACAGTGCTCCTGCTTCGAGACCAGGACAACGACGCGCTTCTTTACGGCCGAGTCAGTGATCTTCCAGTCCATTTCCAGTTCTTCGGCGACCGGACGGAAGCGCTCGCGCAACTCCGCCAGCATGAAAGGCAGCGAGTCGGCCTTGATCTCGATGCGCATGAAGTAGCGCGCGCTTTCGTCATCGGCATGGAAACTCGACTCGAGAATCCAGCCCCGGTGCTCGGCGAAGAAGCCAGTGACGCGGGCGATGATGCCGGTGCGGTCCGGGCAGGATGCCGTCAGCGTGTAATAACGTCCACGATGCATCAGATCCTCTCCGCGGCGGCGTCGATGGCGGCACGCAGTTCGGCGTAAGTGTTGGTCACGGCGAACTGAGGGAACTCGCGGATCACGTTCTCGGGCGCGTGGAAGAGGATGCCGGCATGGGCCTCAGCGAGCATGGCCGTGTCGTTGTATGAATCGCCGGCGGCGATGACGTCAAAGTTGATTTCCTTGAAGCGTTTGACCGCTTCCCTCTTCTGGTTCGGCATGCGCAGGTGGTAATTGACGAGAAAGCCTTGCGCATTGGCTTCGAGCTTGTGGCAGAACAGCGTTGGCATGCCGAGTTGCTTCATCAGCGGCATGGCGAATTCGTAGAAGGTGTCGGAGAGGATGATGACCTGGTAGTCCTGGCGCAGCGCGTCGAGGAATTCCTTGGCGCCCGGCAGCGGTCCCATGTCGGCGATCACCTTCTGAATGTCGGGCAGGCCCAGCTGGTGCTGCTCGAGGAGCGCCAGGCGGCCCTTCATCAGCTTGTCGTAATCGGGTTCGTCGCGGGTGGTGCGGCGCAGTTCGGCAATGCCGGTGCGTTCGGAAAACTCGATCCAGATCTCCGGAACCAGAACGCCCTCAAGGTCGAGACAGACGAGTTGCACGACGAGACTCCCTCATTGAAAACGACAATTTTACTCGACCCGCAGGCCGGCCGCGGCCGGCGTTGCTATTCGGCCGCGGCGTTCTGCTGGCAAATCGCTGCCGGACGCAAGAGGAATCGGTGCGACCAGCTGGCGGCCAGCAGCGCCGACAAGCCCAAACCGACAATTACCGGCACCAATCCGACGGCGGTCGCCGCCTGGCCGATGATCGCGCTGCCCAGAGGGGCGCCGGACACGGAGAGGAAGCGCATGGTCGTCGTCATGCGACCGAGCATGGCATCCGGCGTCACCTCCTGGCGCATGGCCAGATAATTGACGGTGTAGGCTGTCATGCCGGCTTCGACTAGAAACATGGCGGCCCCGGCCACGAGCACGGCGAGCGTACCAGCCGGAACGATGGCGTAGAGAAGAAAGCCTGCTCCGGTGGTGGCAAAGCCGCAGGCGATCGCTGCCGGTTTGCCGATGCGCCGGTTGATCGCATGGACTGCCACCGCTCCGGCCAGGGCGCCACTGGCGCCCAGCGCATTGACCAGGGCGATCTGACTGGCAGTGAGTCGCAAGTCGTGGGTTGCGTGCAGCACATATAGCGCCATGAAGCCGTCGAAAAGCACGATGCACATCGCTGCCATGGCCGCAAACGCCCGCAGCAGCGGGGTCTGCCAGACAAAGCGCAGGCCGGTGAGCAGGTCGCGCAGGATCGGCCGCCGATCGGCAACCGTCAGTTGCTCGGTGACCCGCACGCCGACGATCAAGAGTGCCGAAGTGATGAATGCCGCGGCGTCGACGGCGATGGCAACGGGCGCCCCGAGTGCCGCGACCAGCACGCCCGCCAGCACCGGCCCGCCCAAGCCGGCGACACTGTTGGCCGATGCTTGCAGGCTGTTCGCTTCCACCAGCCGTTCGCGGCCGACCAGGCCGGTGAGAAAGACCTGGGCGGCCGAGCCGCCGACGCAAAAGCACGTGCCGACAAGGAAATTGGCGGCGCACAGCCAGGTTATCGACAGTACGCCAGCGTAATAGGCCATCGGCACCGAAGCCAAGGCTAGGCCGCCCATCAGATCGAAGCTGACGATGATCGACTGCTTGCGGTGGCGGTCGATCCAGACGCCTGCCGGCAGCGAGAAGAGGGCGAAAGGCAACGTTCCGGCAGCGAATAGCAGTCCCATCTGGGCGGCGTTGGCGTCGAGAACCTGAACCGCGGTCAAGGGCAGCGCCAGATGGGATACGCTCTCACCGAGGACCGCAACGGTGGCGGCCAGCCAGATGCGAAAGAATCCCGGATTGCGCAGCAAACTGCCCGCCGCAAGCCAGCGGTCGAGCCGGAAAACTCCAAGGCGTAGCGACACAATCCACCTCCCGCACCGGCTCTTGGCCGATGCAAACATTGGACCGGGCTTCCGGGTAGGAAGCTGTCCTGGACTGGCGGGATGAGGAAGACCGAAATATGCCGATTGCTTTCTCGCCCCGCCTTCAACGCCGGCGGGAGCGACCCCGTCGACACTAGCAGCGCGAAATCGGATGTACGACGCCGCCTGCTCGCCACGCAGCATTGCGCGGCAGCGAAGTCAGAGACGGGAAGTCGTGGCGATTGCGGTACATGGTTGGCATTATCGCCGGCGCGGCTCGCCAAGGTCAACTCGGGGTCGGCAGCGCCTCCAGGGCCGACTGGACTTCCAGCCAGCGCGTCTCCGCCGGATCGATCAGGGCGGCTAGTTCGGCTTGTCGCTTCAGCAGGCCGGCCAGCTCGGCGCGATTGGCCTCGGCGTACAGCGCCGGGTCGGCCAGGCGCTGGTCAAGCGCCGACTTTTCGCTCTGCCATTGCGAAATCTGTTGCTCCAGCCGGTCGATTTCCTTGGTCAATGTCCGCCGCTCTGCAATCAGGGTCTTGCGTGCCACATCGCTGGCTTGACGTGTTGCCAGGCGCTGCTGCTTTTCCGTCGCCTTGTCTGCTCCGGGGGCGCGGCTGGCGCTGCGCTGTTTGGCGAGCCAGGTGGCGTAGTCGTCGAGGTCGCCGTCGAATGCCGTTGCCGTGCCGCCGGCCACCAGCCATAGTTCGTCGCAGGTCGTGCGCAGGAGGTGGCGGTCGTGCGAGACCACCACAACGGCGGCTTCGATTTCCTGCAGGGCGAGCGTCAGCGCCTCACGCATTTCCAGGTCGAGGTGGTTGGTCGGTTCGTCCAGCAGCAGCAGG
>Ga0265325_10003544_pt1 | contig 10147 bp, 7 predicted proteins | sample 41420metaG_FD_202090 | JGI IMG/M metagenome (GOLD analysis project Ga0265325, IMG submission 202090) | Rhizosphere microbial communities from Carex aquatilis grown in University of Washington, Seatle, WA, United States - 4-14-20 metaG | ecosystem: Host-associated > Plants > Roots > Rhizosphere >...
ACAGTCATTCCCACCAAGATGCTTGAGTTCATGTCCTGCGCCCGTCCCGTGATCCTCGGCGTGGAAGGTCAGGCGCGTCAGATCATAGAAGAAGCAGGCGCAGGGATTGTGATCGAGCCAGAAAATGCCGACGCCTTGGCCAACGCAATCAAACGGCTATCCGCAAACCGCGAACTCGGCACGGAACTGGGGCGAAAGGGCAGGGAATACATTCTTCAGCATTTTTCGCGCGGACGTACCGCGCAGAAATATGTCGGCGTACTTCAACGCTTCCTGGGGAAGCGCCAGGTTCGGTGACGCTTGCTTGAACCGTCCGACTAGGGGTGTACTGCGTAAATCGAGACTGCTGTAGCCATCGACATTGCCGCCTCAAAGGTCCGAGCGGCGGCAATCTTCCCTGCGCTGACGGGAATGAACAAAATATCGTCCGCTTGCAGGGTAACGTCCGGGGTCTTTGCCTCCAGCATCTTCTTGATCTGGAGCTTCGTTTCAATCATCCCCGTCGCCCCTTTGTGGATGATCCGGGCGGCACCCAGCTTCGCGGTGCGGTTCGTGCCGCCGGCCAATGCCAGTGCCTGGAGTACCGTCAGCGATCCATTGTCCACCAGCAAGCCGCTTGGCCGCCCAACATCTCCTACCACGTAAATAATCGGCGCCCTTGGAACCGTGATCGTGTCTCCTGGAAGGATGTCGATATTTCCGCTCAAGTCATCGGCTAAGTTCCGGGGAAGGTCAATGCGAATCGGTTCGGTCTGATTCCTGCGGATGATTGCGATCTTTCGAGAGGCAGATGGACTGAATCCTCCCGCCTCGGAGATGACCTCGTAAAGTTTGTGATCCGATACATCCGGGTAGATGCCCGGTTTCAGGACTTCTCCAATGACCGTCACGCCCTGCGAAGAGGCGTCGTCCACAAAGATCGTGACATGCGGGCTGCGGACAAATCCGCCGTCTGCCAGCCGCTTCTCAATCAATGTCTGCGCTTCCTCCTGGGTCAGTCCGTCCACATGAACGTAGTCAATCAAGGGTAAATAAACGTCCCCAGAATTACTCACTCTCACCTTACTGGCCAATTCCGGAACGTTATAAACGCTCACTTCAATCAGATCTCCTGCACCCAGTTTCACAAGCGCCGACTGGTCAGGAGAATCCTTTGCTATGTCGGGGGCCTTCGTGCCGGGCGTACTGGTCGCCGCCTGCGAAATCGGTTGAGCTGCGGGAACCTCCACCGGTGTGATGCTCTGGCTAGGTTGGGGTGTGGTGGCTGGCTGTTGCGCGTTCGCACCGCCGACGAGTAGGAACGATCCCAGTAAGAGGAAGAAACCCCGACCGCAGCGAGCGAGACCTGTGGTGCCCGACCTCATCAGAGAACCTCTGAAGTATTAAGTGAGAATTTGAACAGCAGTTTAGCACGCCACAGGTGGTTGCGCCCGTGCTATCCGGAATGCTCCATCTTAGTTTTCCACAGGTTTTCCCTGGGTCGAGATTGAAACTCCTACACCAATACTGCTAGAGTTCCAACCACCTACAAAACAACAACAGGAATCCGTTCACTAACTATTAACCGCGGGTTATTGCTGCAATACTTCTCAGAAGAGTGTGGAGCGGGCGTGGGATTTGGCACGTCTGCTTGCCGAAGGTGGCATAGTTGACGGGCATCTTCCTCGGGACGTTTGTACTTGCGTTGCTGTCGGCCTTTATACTGACGCGGTATGTGCGCGACTTCGCCACGTCCCACGGCTGGGTCGCAGTGCCCACCCAGGAACGTCATCTCCACTCCAGCCCGCTGCCTCGTCTCGGCGGAGTCGCCATCTTCCTTTCCTTCTCCTGTTGTATGGGAATGGCTGCCCTATGGGCTCTCTACAGCCCTCGTATGCACGCCGCTTTTTCGCTAAAGACGTTGCTCACGATTCTTGGTCCAGCCTCGCTCGTTTTTCTCTTGGGCGTCTACGACGACATCCACGGCGTTGGCCCCTACTTCAAGTTCTCGGTGCAGGGAATTGCCGCGACCATGCTCTTCATGGGCGGTCTGCGGATCGTCAACATCCCGGTCGTGTTCGGCGACAACAAGCTGCCATGGATCGTGGGATGGGCCTTCACCGTTCTATGGGTCTTGGCCATCACCAACGCGTTCAACTTGATCGATGGCCTCGATGGCTTGGCCGCCGGATCGGCCCTGTTCTCCACTCTCGTCGCGTTTGTCGTCGCCCTCCTCAACGGCCCGTCCCTCGTCACGGTCATGACGATTGCCCTCGCCGGCGCGATTCTTGGTTTCCTCCGCTTTAACTTCAATCCCGCGACGATTTTCCTGGGCGACTCCGGCAGTCTTTTCATCGGCTTTGTCTTGAGCGCTCTTGCTCTCAAGGGAGCTCAAAAGGCACCGACGATTGTGGCCGTCGCCATCCCGGTGGTTTCCTTCGGCCTGCCGATCCTGGAGACTGCGCTCTCCATCGTCCGGCGCCTGATCAGCGGGCGTCCCGTCTTCACCGCAGACCGCGAGCATATTCATCACAAGCTGCTGCAGCATGGCATGTCGCATCGCCAGGTCGTCATTCTTCTTTACGGCGTGTCGGCGGTCTTCGCCATGTTGAGCTTGTTCTTGCTATGGCCGACGGGCAGCTCCTTGGGACTCGTGCTGGCAGTGTTGGGGATCGGGATTTGGATTGGCGTGCAGCATCTCGGCTACCTCGAGTTCGGAGAACTCGCCCGCGTCGCACACCGCACCTTGGACCAGCCGCAGATCTTCGTCAACAATCTTGCGATCCGCCGCGCCATCGAAGAACTCAAGGTCGCGCGCGACTACCAGCAGGTTCACCGGATTCTCGCCGCTGCCTTCGGCAGTAACGACTTTGACAGCTTCGAACTCAAGCTCGAAACGGGCGAATTGCTTCCGTTCGAGCCCCCCGACGCTTCGGCTGCGCGACGTGCCGGAAACTCATTTCGATGGGCGAAACCCGGGATGCCGAAGGTGAATAGCTCGGCGGTCTGGACTCTGGCGTTGAACCTGCTGAGTTCCTCAAACCAACGTCGCGGCACCCTGACCATGCACCGCCTCTACGGGTCGCGAGACTTGCATCTCGATATCAACCTGCTGACTTCGGCCTTTCCCACCGCCCTCGCCGATGCCCTCGACCGCACCCTGTCTCACTCCTCCCAGGTCACTCCTTTGACCGAGGATCAGTCCGCGCTGGTCGCAGCCCAGGCAGGGTAGTCCCGACGCACTCCCGTTCTCTCCTGAGAGCGCAGGACTGTATAGATTCCAAGATATGCGCGCGGGTTACTTCCGGAGGGTGCGGAACTAAAGGCGTGCCGCTCTAGCGTAGAAACACAGCCGTTCGCATCGCACACTTATCGTGCGATGCACCGACCGTCGCAAAAGCAGAAAAGGTTCAGGGGAGAGCGTTTCGGTTCTTACAGCTTCGCGCTAGCGTATGAGTTGATTTCGCAGTTGAGGCAAACTTCTTCAAAAGCAGGTGCTGTCCATTCCATGATATCCCCCAGTTATCGTTCTGCGGGTGGGCCGCGAACGTTTGGTTAGCATAGCCGACACCCGGGATGAAATCAATACTCCCGGAAAAAATAGCGCCGAAACCCGCACTCCTTGCGCGATCTAAGATGAAGGGGACCGATGGAGGGTTGCAAGATTCTGCATACTTGGGTGCGAATCGCCTGTTTTTCGCCGAGTTTTCCACATGGGGAACCACTTCCGCTACTTTCTGCCTCTGCGCGATCTGGATACCTTTCAACTTCATCATTAATCAGTGAGATTTGTGTGACGCGAAATTGCCTACAAGCGAGGATCGGCCATCATGTTTGGCAAGACCGTGTACGGCGACACTTTCAAGGAAGTTAATTTTGTCCCCCTGCACTCCGCCACATTCTGCGTTCAATGTGAACTGATCAGCACCAACAGTAAATCGTACTGTCTGGCGTGCGGCAGCCACGCACTGCTCGGCCTCTCACGCGTGCTTGGCGGGTCGATGCGCAACCAGCAGAACGCCCATCTGATCACCGATATCGAACTCAACAATCTCGTCCGGGATCTGTTGCGTACCGTGCCCGACCCGGACGCTCTAAACTTGGCCGACCATACTCGCATGCCGTCATTGGCCCTCCGCACCCAGCTTCGCGTCGCCAATGCCGCCCATCCGGTATCTGGTTTCCGCGCTGTGTCTTCGACCGAAGAAGTCGAGATCCATCCCGCAGAACTGGATTTGGAGCCGGCCATCAGCGCTATCACCGAACGCGCCCAGCATCTGACCGGGGCGACCGGAGCGGCCATCGCTCTCCGCGCCGGGGACGAAATTGTCTGCCGCGCCCGCGCCGGGCGGACCGCACCCGACCTCGGAGTCCGTCTGCAGACCGATGCAGGTATTTCTGCGGAAGCCGTGCGTTCGGGCGAGATCATGCTATGTCACGATGCTGAACGTAATCCGCGTGTGGACCTGGCCAGCTGCCGACGCCTCGGGGTCCGCTCCATTCTCGTCTCGCCGCTGCGCCACTACCGCCGCACCTTGGGCGTCTTCGAGGTGCTGTCTTCCTCACCCGGAGCCTTCGACCAGAGCGATGTTGCAACCATGCAACTCCTCTCCAGCATGATGGTGGCGGCCATCTCCCGCATCTCCAGCTTGCGCCAGGCTCAAATCCTCCGCCAGGAGAACTGACCCCTCCATCTCCGGCAGCGTCAACTTTGTCGTCCTTCCGATTTTCTTCTTTACTTGCTTTTGTGCCTTCCCGCGCTAATATGGAGCCACCAGAAATCGGGCCCTTTCCCCATGGCTGCCTTGAACTCGGCGTTGCATACGGTTTCACCCAACCGTCGCAGGCGTGTGCGGCATAAGATCCAAACGCCCGCGTATGCCACTTTCACCGCGGAATCCAAAGGCGCGATGCTCGATCTCCACGAGATCGTCGACATCAGCGAAGACGGCGTTGCCATTCAATGCCATTCCCCCCTCGAGGTAGAAAAGCGCGTGGAGCTGTGTCTCGATCTCGCGGATTGCGCCGAGCACATCTACACGACGGGGCAGGTGGTCTGGTCAAACCCCTCGGGACGCGCGGGCCTTCATTTTTCCGAACTATCGCCCGAGTCCTTGTCCCGGTTGCGCGAGTGGCTCTTCGTGAACGTGATGGCCGGCGTGGCCAATGGCGAGGCGGAGATTGCTGCCCTGGCTGATTCGCTCACAGATGCTCCTCCACGCCCCAACTACACCGATACGCTCGCGGCAACCGCAGCCGTCCAAAGGCAGGTGGAAGCGCTCGGCTCCGATCTTGCCGCCGCTTTGAAATTGATTGCTGAGCGCGCGCAGACTCTGGTCCGCGCTTCGGGAGCGGCCATCGCGCTCGCTGAAGCCGAACCGGATTTTATGGGATGTCGCGCCAGTTCTGGACCGGATGCTCCGCCCGTTGGCGCACGGTTGCAGGTCGGGTCCGGCTTTTCTGGCGAGTGCGTGAAAAGCGGCGCATTGCTTCGTTGCGACGATACCGAACTCGATGCCCGCGTCGATCGCGAAAGTTGCCGCGGCTTGGGCATTCGGTCCATTCTGGCGGCGCCCGTGCGTGTAGACGAGAAATCCATCGGTATCGTGGAGGCGTTCTCTCCTCAGCCCGATGCGTTTTCTGAATCTGACGGCGAAGTGATACAGCGCCTCGCGGAAATCGTAGTGGCCGCTGTCCAACGTACGGTCCGCTCGGAGGATCTCCCGCCTCTTGCCACTCCAAAACCTACTGCCCAGTTTCCACCGATGCCCGGCAGTGTGCTTTTCGCTTCCGAGCCCGGTGAACAAAAGAAAGAGGAAGACTCAGAACAAGGCGGCTCTGGCATCTCCCTGCCCGGTTCGCATTTGATTATTTTATTTTGTGCCGCTGCTGCAATCTTCGGAGTTCTCGGTTACACCCTCGCGCCGTTGATCCAGAGCAGATTTCAGGAACGCGGCCACAGCCGGATCCAAACGGTGCTGGCATCTTCAAAGCCGCCGGCATCGGAAGGCACTGCGGCGGCTTCTCTCAGTACGGTCGAGACCGCATCCGCCGCGGAACTCCGCCAGATGGCGGACAAAGGCGATCCCGCGGCCGAGAATGCTGTGGGCCTTCGCTATTTTCAAGGGGATGAAAAAAATGGATTCCCGCGCGACGAGCAAGAAGCCTTCCGCTGGTTCCACAGCGCCGCGGATCACGGCAGCCTAGCCGCCCAGGCCAAGCTGGGAGCCCTCTACTGGGGCGGACGCGGTGTGCCCAAGGACGTGAATCAAGCCTACTTCTGGACGGTGCTGGCCCGCGCCCGCGGGAACAAGGAAAATAAGGATCTCGCTGCAATCCTCGCCTCCGGCATGACCCACAGCCAAGGTGCCGCCATCGAGCAGCAAGCCAACTCCTGGCTCCGGCAGCACATGACGACCTGGAAGCCAGCCGCCGGGCGTTAGACTATCCCCAGAGGTCTTCTGTGCCCACCCTCCGCGAAATTCTGGATCAAAGAGTTCGCGAGGCAGATCCCTCTCTCTACGAACAACTCGAGAACCATCGCGTCCGCTGTTTCTCCTGCGGACACTGCTGCCCGATTCCCGAAGGCCAGCCCGGCGTCTGCAAGGTCCGCTTCAACCGCGGCGGGGCGCTCTACGTCCCCTGGGGATACACCGCTGGAATGCAATGCGATCCCATCGAGAAAAAGCCCTTCTTCCACGCTCACCCCGGAGCCCTCGCCTACAGTTTCGGCATGCTTGGCTGCGATCTCCATTGCGGATACTGTCAGAACTGGGTCACCTCCCAGGCTCTGCGCGATCCGAACGCGGTCTCGCCGCCCCTGAAGGCTTCCCCCGAAGCCTTAGTGCGCGACGCCCTCGATCAAGGCGCGAGAGTTTTGGTCAGCACCTACAACGAGCCGCTGATCACCAGCGAATGGGCCGTGGCGGTTTTCAAGGAAGCAAAAGCCGCCGGCCTGCTCACCGGATTTGTTTCCAACGGCAACGGCACTCCACAGGTACTCGAATTCCTGCGTCCATGGCTCGATCTCTACAAAGTTGACCTCAAGAGCTTCGACGATCGCCACTATCACGAACTCGGCGGCCGCATCGCGCCCATCCTCGACAGCCTTCGCCGCATTTACCAGATGGGACTATGGCTCGAGATCGTCACGCTCCTGATCCCCGGCTTTAACGATTCTCCCGACGAACTGCGCCGCCTCACGGAATTTGTTGCAGGAATTTCCCCCGACATTCCGTGGCACGTGACGGCCTTCCACACCGACTACAAGATGCAGGGAGATGGCCAGCGCGATACGACGCCCGAAGATTTACTGCAGGCCGCTGAAATCGGGCAGGCCGCAGGCCTTCGCTACATCTACGTCGGAAATCTTCCCGGCATGGTTGGGAACTGGGAAGACACCCGCTGCCCGCAGTGCAGTGAAACGCTGATTCGCCGCTACGGATACCACATCGAAGAGTACCGTCTCACCCCCGAGGGCCGCTGTCCGCGCTGCTCCTGCCAAATCCCCGGCCGCTGGGCTGCTCAATTTGACGGCCAGATCACTTCCCGCCCTTTCCTTCCGCATAACCGCTCTCGTTTATTTACAATCACAACTCGTTGAATTGTGAAGTTGTTGATCGTGCCTTTGCTTTTGATTCTTGGTTTTGACGTATGTGGGGACAGCCGCCCTCGCCTGCCCTGAGCGCAGTCGAAGGGGCTGTCCGCCGGGCAGAGCCCGGTTGTGGTTGCGGCAGTATCCTGACCCAGACTGATGCGGAAAATACTGATCCTCGTTCCCGGTCTGTTGCTTGCCCTCGCACTAACCTCATGCTCTCCCCGCGACTTCCTCACGCGCCGTCTGGCCGCCGATCTCATCTCCGCTTCCGACGCATTCAAAACGCCACGCCAGTTTCCCCTGCAGACGGGAGTCATTTCGAACAAAGACTTTGTTTCGCCCGACTACCTTGTGCTTCAACAACACGGCTGGATCTCGGCGAGCACCGCTCGCTGTTCCTCGAGCCTTACGCCCCCACCTTGCTGGGACGTCCTTCTGACCCCCTCAGGCGTCGAAATCATGCGAGCGTTGGTTCCCGCTGAAGAGGCTGACAAGACGCTGTTCTTCCTTCCTGTCGCGAGAAGGGAACTTGTCAGCGTTACCGGAATCAGCAAGCAGGGCAACGTGGCCGACGTCGATTTCACCTGGAGATGGATCCCTCTCAATGAGATTGGATCCGCGCTTTACTCCGGGGATGTGCATTACAACTCGACCGTCGGGTTTCGCGATTACGATGACGGTTGGCGTATCGTCCCTGCCCAGAACGCACCTCGTTCCGGGCAGACCCTAGACGACGGCCTCAAAAATGCCGAGCCTGCCCCGTGATCGACGAACAGAAGATTGACCGGGGAAAAGCAGGCCCGACCCAAGTTGCATCTCTGTGGGTCGAGTCCGCCGCGAACTGGCTGAACCCGCGCCGTCTTCGCGCGCAAGCGATTGTCCTCGCGCTGTGCATGTGGGGAGTCTGTGCCGTCGACTTTGCAACGCCCGGACTGTTTGATCGCGCGGGCAATATCAAATTTCAGGACTTTCTCCCGCTCTATGTCTCCGCCCGATTGATCGTCGAAGGACGCGCCTCTGCTCTCTACGACCAGCACGCTATCGCAGACGCGATGCAAGCCGTCGTGGGTCAGTCGACCAACAATGAGCGGACCCACGTCCTTCTGCCCAACCTGTACGGCCCGCAGGTCGGTCTCTTCTTGGTTCCCCTTGCACGCTTCTCTTTCCCCACGGCGGCACGAATCTGGGTCGGGACCAGCCTTCTTATTTTTGCCGCCTGCGTCTATCTTGTCTGGAAACCTTGTCCAGCCCTGCGCCTCCATCCCGGATTCGTTGCCCTCAGCGCAATTGCTTATCCTCCCCTGTTTCATTTCTTCGTACGCGCGCAAACTTCCGTCCTCGCGCTCGCGTGCTTTACGGCGGCCTATCTGGCCCTCCGCGGAGATCATCGATGGTGGGCAGGCATCGCGCTCGGATTTCTGATTTTCAAACCTCAATTCCTGGTTGCCATCCCGCTGCTTCTGTTGTTATCTCGCGCCTGGACGACCCTTGCAGGCCTGCTGGTCTCAGCGGGGACCCAATTAATATTCGCCAGAATCTACTTCGGCTCCATCGTGATGCACTCTTACTTCGATACGCTCCGTCACATGTCGCGCGTGATCGACGCATCCGAGCTCAGCCTCGCGCCCATCCAGATGCACTCCCTGCGTTCCTTCTTCTCATTGCTCGTCCCGTGGCCTGAACTTGCACTCGCCTTCTACGCTCTGAGTTCCATCGTGATTCTCGCCATCGCCACCTCCGTGTGGAAGTCTTCCGCTCCGCTGGCTCTGCGCTTTTCCGCGCTGACTCTCGCGGCCGTTCTGATCAACCCTCATCTTTTCGTCTACGATCTGCTGGTCCTTGTCCCGGTGTTACTGCTGCTGGCGAACTGGGTTCTGACCAATGCTTCCCACCCGTCGTCTGCCGTTCTTCACGTTCTTACCTACCTCGCGTTTGTGCTGCCGCTCTTCGGCCCGCTGTCGCGATGGACCCACCTTCAGCTCTCCGTCCCCGTGTTCACTGCGCTATTGTGGGTGCTGTGGCGTTGCTCCGTAACCGCGAGTCACAAACTTGCTTCGAATGAATTCGGCGATGTATAACCCTTCTTCCCACCGGGAACCCAAATGCGAATCCAAAAAACTGCCTTCGTTGTCGTGATGCTCCTAGGATGTGCGCTCACCGCCCTCGCTCAAAGCAAGCCCAAGCTCACCCTCGATGAGTTCTTCAACGTGGTCGATTTCAGAGCGCTCGAGCTGTCGCCCGACGGCCAGTCGGTCGTCATCGAGGCCGAGCGCGCTGACTGGGATCAGCAAGTCTTCCGCAGCGATCTCTGGCTCTATCACGACGATGGCAAAGGCACTTCGCTGATTCAGTTAACACAATCCGGCCACGACTCCGATCCGAAGTGGTCGCCCGATGGCCGCTGGATCGCTTTCCTCTCCGAGCGCAAGCCGGCCTCCGGCAAGGGCGGCGACGCCGATGGTGACTCTGATTCGAAAGACGAGTCCGCGAGCCAGATCTACCTGATTTCCCCCCACGGTGGCGAAGCGTTTCCAGTGACGCAGGGCGAGGAAGACGTTCACACGTTTTCCT
>Ga0265325_10003545_pt1 | contig 10146 bp, 7 predicted proteins | sample 41420metaG_FD_202090 | JGI IMG/M metagenome (GOLD analysis project Ga0265325, IMG submission 202090) | Rhizosphere microbial communities from Carex aquatilis grown in University of Washington, Seatle, WA, United States - 4-14-20 metaG | ecosystem: Host-associated > Plants > Roots > Rhizosphere >...
TCGGGCGGCCAGCCGGACCCAAAGCTGCGCGGGAAACAAGTGAACATGAACGATGTCGTACTGTGTTTGCGAGAGATGACGCACAAGGCGTGAAACCTGCTGTGTTGAATAGAGAGAGGAGAGGCCTGAATGAACGATGCGCGTCCCGCTTGTTCGCAACTGATCCTCGATCCAGCCGTTAGTGGTGTTGAGAAGATATACCGATACGTCCAGGTCCGAGCCGCGCCAGGCTGCGCACAGGTCCTTGAGGAGGATCTCGGCGCCGCCGACGTTCAGATTGTCAATCACCTGCAGGATTCTCATCGAGGCACTGCGCGGGGGATTACGATTACATGGTGAAACAGCGGTAGTATCGGAACAATTGCCGAACAAGTGACCCTGGCAGCCAACTTGCCGCCCAGGCCCCGAACAATGCCGGTGTGATTCCGTTCCGCAAGGCGCGTTCGATGTGGCCGCGCGCGGCGCGCCGGTCGCCGGCAATCAGACGATAGGTCGCGGCGCCCACGCATCGCTTCCTGTAATAGGACCTGGACAGCGACATGATGTCTGGCCCAAAGGCCTGTAGACACTTTTCCTGCATGGCCGCATAATCCTCCGGCCGCTCCAGTTGATTTGCAACCGAGCATAAGCGGGTGGGAGCCTCGGTGCCCAGAATCGTTACAACTGTGCTCCAGGTGGGTATGCCAAATCTCTTCGCCACTTCAAACCAGAGCAGGTGCTCGCCGCCGACTATGGAATCCGGATAAGCCAGGTTTTCACTCAGGAAAACATCGCGTTGAACGACTGGGGTAAAATCGCCATGGATTTTTCCGGTGACAAAATCCGCGAGTCCAACGATGCCGAAGTCACGATCCAGCGACCCGTTGGATCGAGCGAATTGAAGACAAGGATACTCCGAAGCGTTCGCCAGAGCAGAGATTTGTCGATCAATAGTGGCCAATGCGTCTGGAACGAGCATGTCGTCATCGTCGAGGACAACTACAAAGCGAGTGTTGGCGCGGGCAATTCCCGCATTGCGGCTAACTCCTGGGCCACTTCTCGTCGAATTGCGGAGGCAGACGATATCAGAATCCAGCTCCCGCATGGCAATCGATACATCCGTCGTGGAGCAGTCGTCGACGACGATGACTGCGGGACGAGGATCGTGCGAAATCCACGTTGATCTCACCGCTCTATCGAGGAGCACGGGTCGATTCCGGGTGGCGATGACAACCGTAAAATCGCTTTGCATGCGGTAGAAGTTTTCCTGAGGGCGACGCGGCCTTTATTGCCAATACAGGATTCTGCGAATGGCCACTTCAATTCCGGGAAGCCGGGTGACGCGTTTTCGCCAGCGGTCCCGCGTTTGCCATGGCAGAAGACCGAGGAGGGGTGCCCACACGCGCTGCCATTTGAGGCGGGCGTAGGTCCACCGGGACATTACTGGACGGCGGGCGAAGTCGCAGCCTATGTTCATTGGCCCAAAGGTTCGCACGGCGTCGCGGTACCACTGTCCTTTTTCCAGGACGTGAGTTTTGTAGGGAAGGAGGGAGCGATAGGAACAGTAAAATCCGTCTTCGTCGGCGGTGCGAGCCGACCCGGCAATCTCAAATTCCCACGGCGTTTCACCCTGCCGAAGAACCTGAATGAGCGCCGCGATCCGCCAGACAGTGGCCTGCAGCGAAACGCGGTAGGGCGCGCCGGGATTGCAATATCCAAATTCGGGCGTATCGGCAATCTTCGCGTCGGGGCGCGGCCGGGGGTGCACGCGTAACGCTCGACCGTTCATCCGTCTCCAGGAGGCGATGGCCGTAAGCAGGGCCCGGGTATCGACGCGATCCCGCAGGAAGAAGTCCTCCAGCATCAGCAGAGCTTCCGGTTCTTCTACCTGTTGCAGACATTGATTCAGTTCGTTACTCCAGTCCGATTCGCCTCCGGAAAGAAGCATTCTTACTTTGGGGTGATCGAAGCGCTTCGTGTTTGCGGTCAGGTAGACCGGGAACGGGCAATCCGCCCAATGCTTCCAGAACAAGGTGAAGAAGGGTTTCCATAGGTCGGAATACAAGTCGCAGGAGACGACTATGAGTGCGCACCGGGAGGGCGTGCGGGGATTGGAAATGATACGTTTATCGTCCTGGAGTTGCATAAATCGTCTTGGATTCTTTCGAGCTGACGCGGCGACGAACCTGAGAGCGACGGGACAAAATGGCCACCGCGGCGTAGGGAAGGAGAGAGTAATACAGGAGAGGACGAAACAGCACCAAACTTTCGTCTCTTGGGAAAAACAACAACGGGATCAGGAACGAGGCAACGGCCGCATACTTCGCTGGATCGTTAGCCAACAATACACGATCACTCAGGCGCACCAACAGAAAACCAGTCATTGCCAGAAGCGCCGGTACACCATACCAGCCAAAGTTGGCGAACGGCTCCGCGATGAAGGAGTATCCCAGGCCGCCGCCGCGAGCGCTCGTAGCCGGAGCAACGGTGTTCGTCAGCCATTCCGAGTAAGCACCGTGGGCAGCCGCGGGATGGACGCTCCAGCCCACGTTAGGAACCACCCTGAAGAGAGCATACGCATAACCGACGCCGTAGTCATAGGGACGATTCGCCGGAACGAGGTCGACGGTATAAGCGACTGTGCCTAATGTCATTCCCATTTCCCTCACTGCAGCAACTATCGGGTTCTCAATCCCGTTACCAGCGGCATCGCCAGTGGCAATCGATCCTAACAACGCTCCCGGATTATCGCGAAGACTGGCGACGACTGCAAATAGCGCCAGGAGGCCTACCCCCGCCGACAAAAGTGCAGCGCGAGAAAACCTGCGGATCCGTACATGATAGAGCCAGGCGAAGGAAATCAGAAATGGCGCGCCGGCGTGTCGCAATCCGGCCAACATCAATAAACCCGCATCCAGTACGACGATTCCTGCCACTAGCGCGAGGGAGATACGGTGTTTTCCGCTACCACCGGCGACGAACATGACGCCAGGAACCAGGGCACCGGCGAGAATGACTACGGAGCTCGGCAGGAGCTCACTGATCGGGCGGCCGTACAGGCCGATGTAGCCCTGGCTCCCTACGATCGCAATCATGTCCCGGATCACCATCATCGATGGAATAGCGGAAATCGCCAGACAAAACCAGCCGACGGTGCGCGTGGCCTTTTCTCTCGCGCTTTCCGACGGGCCGATTCCCGTCGGGATAACAGGCCGAGCCCGGGGAACGGCCAGGAGCGCGCCCAGATGGAAACTGGCGAGGCCAAGGGCTACTGCGTAAAGGGCTTTGACTGTCAATTCCGGTCTAAATTGGTTTCCGAGAATTCCTTTCACGTTGAGCCCCAGGATCTCCAGTATTGCCTGTCCACCGTTGAACATGGAGGCGCTCAAGAGAAAAAGGCCATACGGGCTAAATAGCTCGCGCCCCAACAGATGCCACGAACAAAAACTCCAGGCTGCAACGAAAGCGACCATGAGCGACGCCAGGTAGATGGCATTGTCGAGATCCAGCAGAGAGCTGTATACAATTCCTCCGGAAATCATCGAGCAGAGAATTACCATTTGCACGACGAGCAATGTCCGAAAGTGCCGACTACTTGCAGCTAAGTCTCTTGATGACGTCATGCCAACCTCGATGACCAGCGATCGGCGACGATAATAGCCGGACCGCTGAACAAGACGCCGTAGACGGCGGCTGTCGCCCAGATCACGCCCTCAATGCCGGCGTAACGGGCGGCAACAATCTTGGCGGATACAGCTACGATCGAGGCGACGCCGGCGATCACCATTTGCGCGCGAAGGAGAGGAGCGGTGTTCAGCACGGAGACAGAAGCCTCGCTGAGGTTGGTTACCAGTCTGTAGCAGCAAAAGCCAAGCAATAGAAACAAAGATGGCACCAATCCCGCACCGACCCAGACGCGAATTGCCTGGCGACCAATCAGGACAAGAATCAGGCACATGACTACGGCGGCCACCGCAGACACACCGGTAGCTCGACGAAATGCGGCACGAAGCCAGATGCCCTCTCCCCGGGCATGCGCCTCGGAGAAAGCAGGCCAGAGGGGCGCCGTGAAGTATTGAACGACAAGGGTGAGCATCGACAGTTTATAAACAATGTCGTACCTGGCAACGGCGGCCGATCCACAGAAATGAGCAATGATCAGATTGTCGGTGCTCGTACCAACGAGCGCCGCAACGGTTAATCCACAGAACAGAAAGCCGGTCCTCATCAGTGTGCGGCTGGTGTGCGGATTAATGAGCGCTAAACGTGGCCGCAACCAGGGGCGCACACGATAAAGTTGGTTTACAAAATTGCAGACCACCGACAAAGACTGAGCACCAGTCATACAAAGCACGAGCCAGGGTAAACCACCACTCCCCCGAGTAACGATCAATACGCCAGCTAACCCGACTACGTTTCCACACATCTGCCAAAGGTTGCTTCGGTAGCCTTCCTGGTATCCAAGCTGAACGCGCTGGACTACCCCAAAAGCAAGGTTTACTACGAAACAGCCAACGATGACGGCGAGCGTCGGAAGAAGTTCACGGCGTGCTACAGGCGATGTGACATTGAATACTAAGCTCCACGAAACGAGGTGCGCGGAGACCGCGAAAAGTACCGCAACGACGACAGCGATACCCGAAAGCATGAAGAACGTGGTCGACACCGCTTCAGCAGCCCTCTTCCGATCACCTACCCCATCGGCCTGAGAAATGGCATTCACGACACCATTCCCGAGTCCGAAGTCGGCAAAACCCAGCAGCGCCAGTCCCGAACTGATCGTCATCCACATCCCATAACGCTCAGGCCCGAGATATCGCAGGGTCAGCGGCACCGATATGAGCCCGATCAGGATCGACAGTCCCCTCGCCGAAAAGGCGCTCAGCATGGTCACGAGAGCGCGCCGCCAGCGAGCGTCGCTCAGCGCTACGAGTCCGCCGCTGCCAGTCCCAACCGGCGCAACCATGCGGAAGAAGAATCCCTTTCCGTGCAGCGGCCGTTCAGCGAGGGAATCAATGGCCACAGATCAGCCCCGCGTCCTCGCCCGCAATGTCGATGAGTACTGAAGACTGCTTAGGAGCGCAGCCTCGATACTTTCGATCACCCGCTCGGGAGCGATTGCGGTCAGGCAGCGCTTGTCCCCAACCGGGCAAGCATATTCACAGCGACACCACTGGCAGGACACGGCAGAGCGAAGCGTCACATTCCGCTCAGACCATGGCTCCCAGATCCCCGGCGGGTGGATTCCCGAAAAGAGCGTTACCGTCGGAACGCCGAGCGATGCTCCTAAGTGCGCAAGCCCGGTGTCATTTCCCACGTATAACGAACTCATCCGAACTAGTTCCGCCATTTCAGCCAGTCGGAATTTTCCGCATGCGTTAATAGTGAACGCATTCGTCGACCGCTCCATCTCGGCTGCGATTTCTGCGTCGTCCGCTGTGCCGGCGATCGCCCATGCGACATCGTGCCTGGTGGCTACAGAATTGACGACTTTCCGATAGGATGCCAGCGGCCAGCGCTTGTGCCAATACTTTGCGGAACATCCGAGCACAATGATCGGGCGATCACCGACAAGCGTCATAACAGCAGAAACGGCATCACGCGCCCGCGACAGGACAGGCAACGGCGGCATCGACTTTCGCCTGGCGAGAGACGCTGAGCTATCGACGACTTCAAGCGCCGACACCGCCTGGTGCGCAATCAGTCCAGCATCATACTGCAGGTTCTGAATGGCACCTGCCATAGACTGCATATAGCAACCTTCGGGGCGCACCTTAACGCCAATCAGGCGTAGCCGGACCAGTTGAAAGAGGAGAGAACTAAAGGGGACCGATGTGAAGCGCAGGAACACCGCTCGCTCGGCCTTAAACTCCATCACGTTCTGCCGCGCCTCTCGTCCAAGCCGCGTCTGCGAGTAGATTACGGTGGTAATGAGTCCCCAATCGCGCAGGAGTTCTGCTGCCGGGCTGCTCGGCTTTCCGTCTGAAATGGACGTAGCGTGAGTCAGTAACGCAATGGAAGGTTCGGATTTTCCTATAGGTCGAAGGTGGGCCAGCGCCGGGATAGTGACGAGAAGATCTCCAATATAGCCCTCTCTGATGACCAGTACCCGGTGCGGATGCCCGCTCGGACTATGCCAGAAAAGCACTCGCGCCACAAGAGCGAGCAGAGCGTTTGAGGAGGCGATCCAAAATCGTACCAACAACAATATGACGGATTTGCTGGCAAGAGTCATGGATCGATCCGAAACGCCACAAAATTGGTCGCGCGGAATTGTTCATGGATTTCCCGATACGTGTCGAGCTCGAACCAGAAGCCCGAGGGCGTGATGCGCGCGATTCTCATGCTCTGTTCCCCGAAGAAATAGAAGAAGTCCTGAACGAAACTGCGCGTGTCTATATTGCAGCCGCCGAATTCGAATGTCACAAACCGGATCGCCTTCCCGCGGAACATCTCAGCGGCACCCAACAAAACGTCCATTTCGTGGCCTTCGACATCCAGCTTCAATAAGTCGATCTGCCCAATTCCGCGGCTTCGGCAGTAGTTGTCCACGGTATCCACGGTGACCGTCTCTTCCGTGCGGAATCGGACACCAAAGTGATCGAGCCGGCGTTTGGTTAAGGAAGCGAGACCGGAGCCGGGATGGTCCGCGTACAGTATCCGGGTGCCCGTCTCGCGGCCAAGGCCGATATTCGAAAGCGTCACGCCGGGCATTCCGCGAGCGTTCTCACGCAGGCAATTCCACGCAACAGCGCTCGGCTCGAAACAATGAAACTGTCTGGGCACCGTGCCCATGGCCTCCGCAGCCATGCGAAGGAACTGGCCCTTGTTCGCTCCGACATCGAAGATCACGGCCTCTTGTCCAGAATGTTTGAGCCGTTCCAACACCGAGCATTCGCCACTGTCCGCGACGCTGGAGCCCGCCCCCACCCCCATCAGGTATTCCGCGCCACGGGCACCGCGCAACAGGAGCGACTGGGAAAACCGATTGGCGGTCATCGCAGAAGCCAGCGATGCAATGAATCTCGCCATCGCCCGTCATTCCTCGTTTTTGCCCTGGTAGTAGCCGCTTCGATAGTAGTATCCGTAGTATCCGTACCCATCGGCTGTATCCCTTTTTACGTGGTTCAGCACGACACCAATGACATTGGCGCGAATTCGGTTCAGAGCCGAGAGCACGCCGCTGACAGCTTTACGCTTCGTCTCCCCCGCCCTGCTGATTACCAGAACACCGTCGGTAGCTGTCGCCATTTGCAGCGGCTCTGCGAAACCCAACAGCGGCGGGGCGTCGAGGATCACCAGATCGTATTCCTTGACGAACTCGTCCAGCAAGTCGCCAATGCGGGGTCCTACGAGATCCGCGGCGCGATGCGAGGGCGGTCCGGCGGGAATGATAGTCAGGTTCTCGCGGCCCGGCACTTCCATCAGGACGTCGCGCCAGGTCAGTTCGCCGGTCAGCACGTTGGTGAATCCTTTGTCGGCAGTGAGTCCAAATTTGCGGTGCACGCTGGGGCGCCGTAAATCGCCATCGACGATGAGCGTCTTCTTTCCCTGACTTGCGTGCGAAACGGCCAGATGCGCGGCCGCGGTGGTTTTTCCTTCGCCCGGACCGGCGCTGGTGATCAGAATCGAACGCAGGCGCTGGTCAAAATCGCCAAGCAGAATGGTATTGCGAAGGGTACGTACGGCTTCCTCGAAGCCAGAGATGGTGCGGTAGTAACCTTTACCGTGATTGCGGTAGTCGCCATTGGACGAATGCCCATTCTTCGATCCATTTGTACTGAGCGTACTCAGCGCTGTCTCGGTGGTTTCGGGCGCGGCAATGGCGGTCAACTGAGCGATGTTTCGGACTGAGGGAAGAATGCCTATGACATCCGTGCCGAGGTAACGGCTGGCTGTCTCCGGATCCCGCACCGTGGTGTCGAGGGAGTCGCCCAGGATGGCGGCACCGAAGGCAAGGATCGATGAGAACAGGAAAGCCAGAAGCAGATTCAGTTTCATGTTCGGGAAGACTGGTTTCACTGCCGGCCTGCCCACATCGGCGATGCGCACGTTATTGTTCTGGAAGCCGGCGTTGATGGACGCTTCCCGGATCTTGCGGATCAGCTCGTCATAAAGGGTCTTGTCGCCATCGGCCTCCCGCTTGAGCTGCTGGTATTCGAAAGAGCGCGCGTTGAGACTGTCGGATTCGGCCTTGGTCTGGGCGACTGCTTTCTGAAGCATCTGCTCACGATTAAGCGCCTGACGGTATTCGACGCCAATGCGATCGCCAATGTTCTTACGCGTGTCGTCAAATTGCTTCTGCAACTCGCTCAGTTGCGAGGCGGCTTTCCGGTACTCCGGATGGTTGGCGCCGAACGTAGTTTTCACCTCCGCAAAATGCTCCTGCGCTTCGTTTAGCCGCTGGCCCAGCAACGCGAGAGACTGACTCTGTGCGGAAACCTGAACGGCTTCGAGCGAGCCTGACTTCTGCGAGTTGAATGCGGCTTCCTTGGCAACACGATCGCCCTGCGCGGCGGTGTATTCGGTGTTGAGCTGCAATAGCCGAGCCGAGAGGATATTGGTTTTGTCCTCCGGATTGATAACGTTCAACTCTCTCTCAAACTGGGCCAGAGCCTGACCGGATTTCTCCATCTTGGCGCGCAATTCATCCAGTTGACCTTCCATGAACGTCGACAGGCTGGCGGAGGAACGTATGCGCAGATTGTAGGTCTGCGCCAGGTAGGAGTTCGCAATCATGTTGGCAACGTCGGCTGCTAACTGGGGGTCGGGGGAACGATAGCTGATCAGCAGGAGATACGTATTGGGCGGCCGGGTGACCTTCAGACGCTTGAGAACCACCGGTGCTCGACTGGTTTGCTGAGCCCGGTCGGCATCCACCGTGACGACCTGGCCTTCTTTGCGGAGCAGGTCGTATTTTTCGGCGACGGGACGGAGCACGGCATCGGACTGGATCAGCTTAATCTGCGTCGCGAGGAACTGGTCGGCATCGTTGGGGGCCGTACGCGTGGAGTCCTGCCCGATTACTTCCGCAGGGGCCTGCCGATCGATATCGATCGTGGCAGTGGATTCGTAAATAGGCTGCAGGCGCGCGGAAATGATGAACGTCGCTAGTACGCAGGTGCACACGAAGATGGCGATCTTCCACGCATGACGGCGAAGGATCCAAAGGTAATGGGAAAGGGGAACGGTTGGCGTTTCCTGTTCCAGCTCCGGCGGTGGCTGCTGGGGCATGGGCATGTAATAGGCCGGCGCCGGAAGATTGGCCGACGCAGCCGGCGGCAGGAGAACGGGAAGTCTGGTTAGTTCGGACATGGAGTTTTGGTTAGCGGACCAGCGCGTACACAAGAGCCGCTGTCATGCCCCCTCCAATGAGGAGTACGGTCTTCATGAGACCCGCGGTATTTCGGCGGCCGGTGTTGTCGGGAATATAGAGAATGTCGTTCGCCACCAGCGGCACGTCGGGCGCTTTGCGCTGGATCATCTGCTTTAGTTCGATTGGAATTTCATTCTTGCCGCCATTGCCGCCTTCTGTGCGGTAGATATAGGCGACGTTTGCCGCATATTGTTCCAGTCCTTCCGAGAGAGCCAGCGCCTTGAGAACACTGCTCTCAGCGCCGTCGGTCAGAGGAAACGCGCCGGGCTTCTTGACATTGCCGACCACGTAAATGCGGCCGGCTTCGGGTACGCGGATTTCCTCACCTCCGTGGAGGCTAACGTTAAGCGCCGGATCGGAGGCGGTGATCAGAGCTTTTACGGGAATACGCTGGATGAGCGTGGCGGGTTTGCCATCGACTTCCGCCGAGGGCTGCGAAGTGCCCACCAGAATCTCCATGCCCGCGTTTTCCGAAAGGCCGCCCGCGCGCGCAATCGCATCCAGCAGTGTGACGGTCCCAGTGGCCTGGAAGGTGAGTGGCGTTTTGACGGCGCCAACTACGCTGATGGGTCGGCTGCGGTACTCGACAACGGACACCGTGACGATGGGGTCCACCAGAATTTGTTCCTTCATCAGCTCGGCGGCGATCGCATTTTCGACATCAACGGGATAAAGACCGACAACCTGGATGCGCTCCCTGAGCATGGGCAGACGGAGTGCGCCATCGTAGCCCACCCGTACAGTGCGCGTGAGTTCAGGGGAATCATAGACGGAAATCCCCAGAAGATCGT
>Ga0265325_10003546_pt1 | contig 10139 bp, 5 predicted proteins | sample 41420metaG_FD_202090 | JGI IMG/M metagenome (GOLD analysis project Ga0265325, IMG submission 202090) | Rhizosphere microbial communities from Carex aquatilis grown in University of Washington, Seatle, WA, United States - 4-14-20 metaG | ecosystem: Host-associated > Plants > Roots > Rhizosphere >...
ATCGCTTCGGCCAAAGGCATCGATTCGAAACAGGTTACTGACGAAATGTTGTCGGAGTTCAAGGTGGCGGTGTCGAAGGTGTTGACGCCGCATGCCAGCGCGATTCTGCTCGATCCGGAATGGGGACTACCGGCGGCCAGGGCGCGGTCGGCAAACGCTGGATTGCTGCTGGCTTATGAGCTGAGCGGGTATGACAACACGCAGCCCGGCCGCCTGCCCGATCTGCTTCCGCACTATTCCGTGAAGCGCATTAAGGATGATGGCGCGGACGCCGTGAAGATTCTCATCTACTACACGCCGTTCGACGATGAGAAGGTGAACGACATCAAACACGCGTTCATCGAACGTATTGGCGCTGAGTGCGAGACGTACGAAATTCCGTTCTTTCTGGAATTTGTCGGCTACGATCCGAAGGGCGGCGACGAGAAAGGCCTGGAGTTCGCGAAGTTGAAGCCCGACGTGGTGAAAGGCGCGATGAAGGAATTCTCCAAGCCCCAGTACAAAGTGGATGTGCTGAAAGTGGAAGTGCCCATCAACGCGAATTATGTGGAAGGTTCCAGCGTGTACAAGGGGCAGAAGGCCTATTCACACGAGGAAGCTCTGGCACATTTCCGCGAGGCGGCGGACATTGCGACCAAGCCCTTCATTTATCTGAGCGCCGGCGTCAGCAATGCACAGTTTGTGGAATCGCTGAACATGGCGGCCGAAGCGGGCACGGATTACTCGGGCGTATTGTGCGGCCGCGCGACGTGGAAAGAGGGCATTCCCGTGTATGCCAAACAGGGTGTGAAAGCGTTGGAAGACTGGCTCTCCACTGAAGGAGTGAAGAACATCAACGCGGTGAATGCGGCCATTCACACGGCAAAACCCTGGTATAAGAAAGCGGGCGTAGCTGCCGCTTAGCCGGGCGGTTTCTTCGTCACCAGTTGGTTCATGAAGTTCGCGAACATCTCGTGACCGGGCATTTCGGTTGGGGTGTCGTCGCCATGCGCGGCGGCCCATTCCAGCAGCAGCGGCAACGCCATCCAGCGCGTGGATTGTTCGCCCCGGCCGTCGCCGAAACGATACAACACGCGTGAGGCTTTCGCCGGCAACTCAACCATGTCGATATTGCCCGCGCGCGGCGTCGAGCAGTTCTCCGCCGGCGAGGTCACCAGATATTCGCGGCAGCTTGCCGGACGGTGCCGGTGAATACTGCACGCCTCATTTTCGAGAAACGGGCACGGTATGGCAGCGCGAAAATACTCCAGGCCGAGGCGATGACGTTCCTCAGGATCCGCCGTGGGCTCAGCGCGCAGCGTATCCAGCAAACCATTCGACGCAAGGGCTTCAATAACTTCGGCGAATCGGGCTGTTACCTGTGTTCGCTGCCGGTCTGGCATCGCCGCGATCATCTCAGCCAGATAAAGCGCTTCGGTCTCACTGATGGGTACCATCTGGCGGCAGCACGCGCCGCAACCGGCCCGGCATGAAACCTGCCGCTCGCCGACTGCCGCGCCGATCAGGGTGTCGTTGAATTGGTGAAGCACGGGCAGCAGGTCGACGGGCCGAATCGGGTCGCTGGGAACCTGAACGCGAACCGGGATGGTCCTGCCATCGAACCGCAGATCAAACCGGACCTCGCGAGAACTTCCGGGCACACCCGATTATAATGAGGCTCGCATGGGTGTGGAACTTCTCGCGCGCATGATCGATCCCGAACGAGTCCTCACGCGGCTGATCGATCGAATTGCCTATGCCTCCGATGCTAGTGTTTATCGGCTGATTCCACGCGCAGTAGTGTTAGCTCACGGCGTGGAAGAGATTCAAACACTGTTCCGCTTCAGCCATGAGCAACGCATTCCGCTGACGTTTCGCGCAGCCGGAACGAGTCTCTCAGGTCAGGCCGTGACCGACGGGATTCTTGTCGAGGTGGCCCGGCATTGGCGTGGGGTTCGGGTGGAGGACGGTGGCCGGCGGGTGAGGGTTCAGCCCGGAGTGATCGGCGGACACGTCAATCGCATGCTGGCGCCGTATCGCGCGCGAATTGGTCCCGACCCTGCTTCCATTCAGGCCTGCATGATGGGCGGCATTCTCGCAAACAATTCCAGCGGTATGTGCTGCGGCGTTGCGCAGAATGCGTATCATACTCTCCGCTCGCTGACGTTTGTGTTGCCTTCGGGAACGGTGATTGACACGGCGGATGCTGAAGCCGATGCTGCCTTCTGTGCGCGCGAGCCCGGGTTGGCAGTGGGTCTTTCGAACTTGCGCTCCGAGATTCACGCCAGTCCAGCCCTGGCTGAGCGAATCCGATTCAAGTATTCGACCAAGAACACGGTCGGCTATTCACTCAATGCGTTTCTCGATTACGAACGGCCGGTGGATATATTTCAGCACTTGCTGATTGGCTCGGAAGGGACGCTGGGTTTCATTGCGGAAGCTGTGCTCGATACGGTTCCCGATCTTCCTGTGAAGTATACGGGCCTGCTTCTGTTTCACGACCTTCATGCCGCCTGCGCAGCCATCGTGCCTTTGCGCGACGCGGGTGCGCGGGCGCTGGAATTGATGGATCGCGCCGCCCTGCGTTCGGTGGAGAATCAGTTGGGCTGTCCGGCTTCATTGAAGTTGCTGCCCGAAAGCGCGGCTGGCTTACTGGCGGAGTTCCAATGCGCCGATGAAAAAGATCGGTATCGTTTGGAAGAGAGCGCTCTTCAGACGGTCAGTGGCCTGCAACTTCTCGAGCCGCCACAATTCACGCATAGTGCCACTGACCAGGCAGCACTCTGGAAAGTACGCGCCGGCATGTTTCCGTCAGTGGGTTCGGTGCGCCGGAGCGGGACCAGTGTGATCATCGAAGACGTTGTTTTTCCAGTCTCGCGGCTTGCCGACGCCGTTCTTGAACTGGAACACCTGTTCGTGAAGCACGGCTACCAGAACGCCATCATTTTCGGGCACGCGAAAGACGGCAATCTGCACTTCGTCATCACCCAATCTTTTGGGAATCAGAAGTCTGTCGATCAGTATGCGCGGTTGATGGAGGATGTCGTCCGGATCGTCGTGGAGCGCTACGACGGCTCTCTCAAGGGCGAGCATGGCACCGGCCGCAATATGGCCCCTTTTGTGGAGGCTGAGTGGGGTTCCGAAGCCTACGCCATGATGAAGCGCGTGAAAGAACTGGCCGATCCGGAAAACCTTCTGAATCCCAGCGTCCTGATCAACGCCGACCCGATGGCGCACCTCCGCGATCTAAAGCAAATGCCTTCCGTGGAGAGCGAAGTCGACAAATGTATTGAGTGTGGTTTTTGTGAGGTTCGCTGTCCCAGCCGGGATCTGACTCTGACGCCCCGTCAGCGCATCGTGGTTCGGCGGGAAATGGCGCGGAGTGCGGAATCGGCTGTGGAGATGGAGGCCGATTTTGGATATATGGCGCTGGACACCTGCGCCGTGGATGGACTCTGTGCCACGGCATGCCCGGTGGGCATCGATACCGGAGCGCTCACCAAACGATTGCGGCGTGAAAGGCATTCGGCGATGGCTCATGGTGTCGCGCGGTTTTTGGCAAACCATTTCGAGGTCGTTGAACGCTGTGCGCGCCTGGCGCTGCCGATTGGGCGTTTCTGGAAAGCAGATTTGCCCGTTGCCGCTCGCGCGCGCTATCCCCACACCGAGCGCGACGGAGCTCAGGCCGTCTATTTCCCGGCGTGCATTTCGCGGGTTCTGGGTCGCCTGCGTGACGAACCGGACGACATGTCGCTGATGGAAGTGTTTGTCGAAGTGGCGGCGCGCGCGGGCGTGCCGGTATTCATCCCTGGCAACGTCAGGGGAAACTGCTGTGGTGTGCCCTTTTCGTCGAAGGGCTATGATCGGGCGCACGTGCTTGCAGTTAACCGCACCATCGAGGGTTTCTGGGAATGGTCCGATCAGGGACGTCTGTCGATCGTTGTCGACGCGAGCCCGTGCACCTATGGGCTGCTCACCTGCCGGCCTCATCTGTCACCCGAGAACCAGAGCCGCTTCGACCGGCTGCAAATCCTTGACAGCGTGCGTTTTGCAAATCGCCACCTGCTGCCGCGCCTGACCATCGAGCGACGCATGGAAAGCGTCGCACTTCATCCGGTTTGCTCGCTCATCAAGATGGGCTTGCCCTCGGAACTCGAAGCCATTGCGGCGGCGTGCAGTGAAAAAGTCACAGTGCCGCCCAGCGCCGGATGTTGCGGTTTCGCGGGAGATCGCGGATATTCATTTCCGGAGCTCACCGCCTCGGCAACTCGCCAGGAAGCAGCCGAAGTGCGTGCCGGCGCGTTTGATAGCCATTATTCCAGCAGCCGCACCTGCGAAATTGGCCTAACCCGCGCCACTGGAAGCGTCTGCCGTTCCTATCTATACCTGCTCGAGCACGCCACGCGTCCCTGAAGTTTCCGGGAACTGCCGGCAATATTGCAACGTATCTAACACCACTGGAGAACCGATGAGCCTCTGGCAGGATATCCGTTACGGCGCCCGCAATCTGAAAAACTCCCCCGGCTTCGCGCTGACTGCCGCTTTCACGATCGCCCTTGGAATCGGCGCAACCACATCCATTTTCAGCTTGTGCGACGCGATGTTGTGGAAGCCCTCGCCCCTGCCGCATCTGGAGACGCTGGTGGCAGTTCAGCAGAGCGATCCAGGCAATCCGGGAGATTGGGATACGATAAGCCCGGCGGACGTTGACGACATTCGGCGATCAAGCTCAACGTTGGCGAGTCTGGCGAGCTGGGAAGGCGGGTTGGCGAACCTGGCGGGTGCGGGAGTGGCTCCGGACCGGGTGATTCAGTCTTTGGTGACGGCGAATTTCTTCGATGTGGCGGGCGTTCAGCCGGCGCGCGGGCGGGCATTTCAACCTGGCGAAGACCAACAGGGGCGCGATCATGAGGTGATTCTGAGCGACCGTCTGTGGCACGGGCGTTTTGGTGGAGATCCAAACATCGTGGGGCGCACCATTCGCATCGACGATGTGCCATATACGGTGACCGGGGTGATGCCACCGTCGTACGATTTTCCTCTTGCAACGGAAGTCTGGACGCCAATGGCGCTGAAGCCGGAATGGGTCCACTCGCGGACTGTCCAGGTGCTGCAGACGGTCGGTCGGCTGAAGCCAGGCTACACGGTGAATCAGGCGGCGGTGGAGATCAACGGAATTGCGGCGCGGCTGGCAAAAGCGTATCCCGAAACGAACAAGAATCGGCACTTTCTGGCGTGGCCGATGCTTAAGCGTCTGGTGGGCTACGAAACCAATCAGTATTTGGTGATGTTGCTGGGATCGGTTTTGTTTGTGCTCCTGATTGCGTGCGCCAACGTGGCCAATCTGCAGTTTGCGCGTGCTACCGGAAGGCTGCGCGAAGTGGCGGTGCGGCGGGCTTTGGGCGCAGGCCGCTGGAGAGTGATCGCGCAACTCGTTACCGAAAGCGTACTGCTTTCGTTTATTGGAGCGGCGCTTGGGCTTGTGGTCGCGTATTGGGGGATTAATCTGCTGCGCGGCGGCATGCCTGCTGAGATTGAGCGCTATATTCTGGGCTTCAAGGATATTCAACTGGACGAGCGCACGCTGCTGTTTACGCTGTTTGCGGCGGTTGCCAGCGGCATCCTGGCGGGTTTAGCGCCGGCGTGGCAATCCTCCCATCCGAATCTCACCGATGCGTTGCGAGAAGGCGGCCGCGGCGCCTCAACAGGCAAAGCCAGGCAGCGCCTGCGCAACGGCCTGGTGGCGGCGGAGATGGCGATGGCGGTGATTTTGCTGGTGGGCGCGGGTTTGATGGTGCGCGGGTTCCGGTCTCTGCTGGATACCGGCAAGGCACTGGAACCGCAAACGCTGCTGACGCTACGGCTGGCCATCACCGAAAACAAATATCACGAAAAGTCGCAGGTGGTCGATTTCTATCGTCGTGTGCTGGAACGCATTCAGGCGGTGCCGGGGGTGCGATCCGCGGCGGCCGTGGGCGCGCTTCCGTACGGCGACCACTCCGAGAGCCGCGACTTTACGATTGAAGGCCGTACTGTGGAACCCGGCGACCAACCCAGTGGTATGTATCAGGTAGCAAGCCCGGAATACTTCGCCACGCTGCACGTCCCGCTGCGCGAAGGGCGATTTCTACAGGCGAGTGATGGCCCTTCTTCGCCTCGGGTGGCGCTGGTCAGCGAGCGGCTGGCGCAGCGCTGGTGGAAGAATGAATCTCCCATCGGAAAACACATTCGGACTGGCGAGGCCGATTCGAAAGATCCGTGGATGACCATTGTCGGTGTAGTGGGCGATATGCCGCACAACCCGTACCAACGCACACTCCCGCGGACGATCTACGTCTCTTATCAGCAGGACCCGTCTTTGTGGATGGATATTGGCGTCCGCACGGCGGGCGATCCGCTACTGGTGGCGCCGTCGGTAGCCGCCGCCATTCACGCGGTGGACCCCGATCAGCCGATCACCGACATGAGAAGTATGGAGAAATCCATTCATAACCGCGCCATCGGCCTGAACTACGTTGCCACATTGATGGGTGTGTTTGGCGTTATCGCGCTGGCTCTGTCGGCCGTCGGAGTTTACGGAGTCATGGCCTACATGGTGTCCGAGCAGACGCGCGATATCGGCATTCGCATGGCCCTGGGCGCGCCGCGTTCCAGCGTGCTGGTTGGCGTCTTCCGCCGTGGTCTGGTGGTTACCGGATCGGGACTGGTGGTTGGGCTGCCACTCGCGTATGGCCTCGCGCGATTGATGGAGTCTCTGATTTACGGCGTCAGCAGCGCGGATCCTGTGACTTTCATCGGCATTCCGCTGACATTGATTGGAGCGGCGGCGCTGGCCATATACATCCCGGCACGCCGCGCCATGAAGATCGACCCGATTCTGGCCCTGCGGTATGAATGAGCGCTAGAGCGCCGGCAAGCCACCCATACCGCCCAGCCACTCGAGGTTCTGCGCCGTGCCGTCGAAAAACGGCGTGGTTTTGTAACCCTCGAAGTGGCCGTGGCGGGCGACGTGCTTCGTCTTCGCGAGAACCGCTTCGCGTTGGGCAGCGGACCATGGCTGAAAAGTCAGCGCGGCTTCAATCCCCTGCTCCAGCCGTTCCATGCTGTCCATGCCATTAATCGTCACGGCCACGCCTGGCAAGCCCATGGCGTAATGCAGAGCCTCCATGGCCGTGACGGTGCCGCTTTCCATCACTGATCCGGCGCCGAGCGCTTTCATGCCCAGAACCGCAACTTCCTGCCGCGCTGCTTCTGGCAGCACCAGCTTCTCAAAGCTGCGGAAGTGTGCGTCCATGACATTCAACGGGAGTTGCACAGTATCGAAATGAAAGCCATGTTGCTCCGCCAATGCCAGCATGTAAAGATGCACGTGCGGATCCTTGTGCCCTGTGAAACCGAGGAAACGCGCCTTGCCTGCTTTCTGTGCCTCGATAAAAGCTTCCACCGCGCCGCCGGGCGAGAAGAAACGGTCGGGGTCCTCCATGCGAATCACTTCGTGAAGCTGAAGAACATCCAGATGATCGGTTCCCAGCCGCTTCAGAGATTCGTCAATCTGCTTCGCCGCGGATTCTTTTGTGCGGCCATCCACTTTCGTCATCAGGAACGCTTTTGCGCGATACCCGTCACGCAGCGCCTTGCCCATCCGAAGTTCGCTACGGCCGTCGTGGTAATCCCAGCAATTGTCCAGAAAGTTGATGCCGCGGTCCAGAGCGCCGCGCACAATGCGGATCGCCGTGGCTTCTTCCGGCTCGCCAAGATGATATCCGCCGACACCAATGATTGAGACCTGAGCGCCGGTTCTTCCGAGCGCGCGATAGGGAAGATCCTGATTCTTCATAACTTAAAGAGGGTCCGGACAGCCTCTACCGGACGGACCATGCTAACACGATGCGAGAACTGAGCATTCAGGTTCGCGCGGCGCGACCGGACTCCGTTTACCCCGGCTAAATGCCGCCCACGGGCCGCCTGCTCCCGCTCGGCTGTAGCTTAATTGACCCTTCCCGCGCCGGCAGGATACACTGATTGTTGGGTTTTTGACCGGTTTTCCAGGCAGTTGGCCCTGTAGTTGCCCAGCCACCCAGCGAACCCGGCCCGCCATTCAGGAGGCTAATCGTTTGTCCAACTTGCGACATATTTTCACGTCCGAGTCCGTTACCGAGGGCCATCCCGATAAGATGGCGGACCAGATTTCCGATGCCGTTCTCGACGCCGTCCTCACCGACGATCCAACCGGTCGCGTAGCCTGCGAGGTACTGGTCACCACGGGGATTTGCGTGGTGTCCGGTGAGATCACCACCACCACTTATGTAGATGTTCCGAAGTTGGCGCGTCAGGTAATCCAGGACATCGGTTACAACGATGCGACGTTCGGATACGATTCGAAGACGTGCGGCATTCTGAACATGATTCAGAGCCAGTCGCCGGACATCGCCATGGGCGTCGATACCGGCGGCGCGGGCGATCAGGGGCTGATGTTCGGCTATGCCTGCAACGAAACCCCCGAACTCATGCCGCTGCCCATTATGCTGGCGCACAAGTTATGCCGGCAGTTGAGCGAAGTGAGGCGCGCTGGCACTGTTGATTTCCTGCGGCCAGATGGCAAGAGCCAGGTCAGCGTGGAATACGTGAATGGCAAGCCGAAGCGCCTGGAAGCCATCGTCGTTTCGACGCAGCATTCCGATGCGGTTTCCACAGAAGAGCTTCGCGCCGCGGTGAAGAAGCACATCATCGATCCGGTTGTTCCCTCCGCGATGGTGGATTCGGGCACGAACATCCACATCAACCCCACCGGTCGCTTCGTGGTGGGCGGACCGCACGGCGATACCGGCCTCACCGGTCGCAAGATTATTGTTGACACCTACGGCGGTATGGGCCGTCATGGCGGCGGCGCTTTCTCCGGCAAGGACCCGACGAAGGTGGACCGCTCGGCCTGCTACATGGCCCGCTACATTGCCAAGAACCTGGTCGCGGCCGGTCTGGCAGACCGCTGTGAAGTGCAGTTGGCCTACGCAATCGGCGTGGCTGAGCCGGTTTCCGTGATGGTCAATACGTTCGGCACCGGGACTGTGGACGACGAGCGCCTGGTGGGGATGATTCGCGAGCTGTTCTCGCTGACGCCCCGCGGCATTATCGACCACCTGCGCCTCCGCCGTCCGATTTTCCGTACCACCGCTGCATTCGGCCACTTCGGCCGCACCGAAGACACTTTCTCGTGGGAAGCCACCGATAAAGCAGAAGCTCTGCGCGAAGGTTCGCGCGCCGCTGCCGTCGCTCAATAGACGCATCAGAGACGCGGCGCATCAGCGTGTCCCGCCGCAAGTGTAGAATAAAAGCTGACAGGGCCGGATCTGCCATTGCGGGTCCGGTTTCCCGCCTATCCGTATCAAAACTCAATGCTTATCGAAGGCTGCAAACACGAACTGGAAATTACGGTCCCAATCGAAGATGTGGACCGCGAAACCGAGCGGGTGGTGGAGAACCTGCAAAAGAAGGCCCGCATTCCGGGTTTTCGCCCGGGCAAGGCTCCCGCCACGATCATCCGCACGCGCTTCGCCGGCGAACTGCGCCAGGACGTCCTTGAAAGTCTGGTTCCGAAAGCGCTGAACAAGCGACTGGAAGAGGAGCACCTGGAGTTCGTGGGCACGCCGAACATCCTCGAAGTGCATTTTGAAAAAGGTGAGCCGCTGCGTTTCAAAGCGCAGTTTGAAGTGCCGCCCGATATCGAACTGGGCGAGTACCGCGGCGTCACCGTGAATTATCGCGAGCCTGAGGTGACCGATGCCGATGTCGAAGAGAGATTGAATCAGATCCGCGATAGCCGAGCTGAATACGTCAACGTTGAACCCCGCGCGGCGGAGGACGGCGATTACGCGGTAATTTCGCTGGAAAGTATCGCTGGAGCGGCCGAGCCTGTTCGCCAGGACGAGATGATGGTGAACGTCGGTGGACCCGACACGCTTCCCGCTTTCAGCGAGGCGTTGCGCGGCATGACTCCGGGTGAAGAGAAGGAAGTGGAGGTAGTGTACCCGGAGGACTACGGCCAGGACAAACTCGCCGGGCGCACGGTTACGTTCCGGCTGAATCTCAAGGTAATCCGGCGCAAGGATCTGCCTGAAATTAACGATGAATTCGCGAAGGATCTGGGCGACTACCAGAATATG
>Ga0265325_10003549_pt1 | contig 10133 bp, 12 predicted proteins | sample 41420metaG_FD_202090 | JGI IMG/M metagenome (GOLD analysis project Ga0265325, IMG submission 202090) | Rhizosphere microbial communities from Carex aquatilis grown in University of Washington, Seatle, WA, United States - 4-14-20 metaG | ecosystem: Host-associated > Plants > Roots > Rhizosphere...
AAAGGGTGTTCGGGTTCTGACATGACCGACGTGAACCGATGGCGAACGCGGGACTGACGGTGGGTGAGGACGGTCGCATGGCTTTGACTCGCAAGGGTATCCAAGAATGGCTGGCTTCGACCCGCGCACGGTAACACGCCGTGGCGCTAGGTACAGGACACGGACCAAACACTCGGGTTCGCGACGCAGATTGCGTCGGCCGAATCAGTAATAGGAGACGATTCCATGTCATCCGGCATCCACGCCTTTCGCTTCTCGCTCACCGCCCTTTTCGGCGCCGTCTTGTACGCCGCATTCGGCACAGCCGCGATTCGATTCGCCTCGCCGCTGTGGGCAGGCCTGACCATGGCCGTGACGGTGCCGATCCTGTTTGCGACCATCCTCGGGGCACTGTTCCGACTCGGCCAGGCCAGGGCCTTCTGGACGGGCATGGCGATTTGCGGCTGGGGCTACCTGGTGCTCGTGCTGGCTCCCTGGTTCGAGGCAGGAGTGGGGCAATTCCTGCCGACCACGTGCATCCTGAATTACGCCCACGAGAAACTGCATGCCGGGGCACCGATGGCGTTTGCCGTTGACGTTGGAGTGCCGATCGTCACGACGACTGGCGGCGGCACAATCCTCACGGCGGCGAATGGAGGGGGTAACATCAGGATCTGGGACTCGGCCACCGGTTTGCCCATGACAGCGGTGAGAGGGACCGGCCCCGACCACTCCCTCGTCCTGCGCACTGGCCACGCCCTATTCGCGGTAATCTTTGGCTTCATCGGCGGCGTGACCGCCAAGTGGTTCTATTTGACGCGGGCGCCGAATGGACACAAGGCCGGCGGGGAATGATATGTAGACCTGGCCAATGGATTCCGTCGCCACTGCCACCACGACTGCACCAGCAAGGACATTACCGGGCCAATCACCGGCTGTTGGCCCGGCATTTTGCCATGGAAGACTTGGAACTAAAACCGTACGTTGTTCGTCTATCAGTTGCGGGGTCCCTAGTTCGCCTCGGAGGAATCACGATGAAAAGAACGGTCACCTTCCTCGCCGCAACTGCCGTCTGTGCCGCCTGCTCGACCGCGTCTGCACTTTGGCTCGTCTCCAACACGGGGACGTGGCCCAAGAGCTGGCCGAAAGCACTCGAACCGCTGCGAGTGAAGTCGAGCTCGATTGAGCATGGTGAGGCGGACCTCAAGATCCATCACATTCCTTTCACCGATCGAGACGACTTCGAGGCAGCCTGGTCGCAGCTCCTGAAGGTCAAGACCAAAGGGGCACCTATCATCCTCGTCCGCAGCCCCGGCACTCATTGGCACTTTGGCAAGACGAATGCCGGCGTGCTGGTCCACGAAGGTCAACGAGAGCAATCGCTCTGGACCCACATCGAGCTCGTCGTCGATGGCGAGATCGTTGACCTGAACCGTATTCGTCTGCCGGCCGACACGCCGATCATTGACGAGCGGTTCGAGGACGACGAGAGCAAATCGGCCGACGCCGACGGAGATTGAGGCGGGAGGCATGGTTGGTTGCCGCGGTCACGGCAAAACGGGCCCATTCAAGGTCGTGTGGCGGGCGAGCCGCCGATTCATCACGAGGAGCATCAAGGTCGTCAGACGCTCCAGAATGTCGTCGTCCATCGGCACGTCGGGAAACACCTCCCGGGTCTCGGAGAAGTATTCGTCCTCCGAGGGTGGTGATGCTTCTGAGCCGATCAGAGCGACGCGGATCAGCGCCTTGGCATAGGTCTCGTAGTCCACCTCCTGCAGCCGGTCGAGGATGGCCCGAGCATGCTGTTCGCACTGACTGGCGTTGAGCTCTGTCACCAGGTCCACGAAAGTCGTGGCTTTGCAGGTCAGCAGCTCGTCGGTGGTTAGCTGCCTCGTCCGGGCACGGTGTTCGTCAATGCCAGATCGAACCGTCCGACGTCTGCCGTGGAGAACCTCACGGCTTCCGGCGCCCATCGGTGGGTATAACGGTCACGAAACGGCAATCACCATGCGAAACCGGGCCTTATTGCTTAGCATCCGCTGGTAGCCCTCGGCCGCTTTTTCCAGCGGCACGGTTTCGATCATGGGCCTAATTCTCTGCAACACGCTGAAAGCAAGCGTGTCCTCGTTGTCGATGGCGGAGCCCGTCAACGTGCCCTCGATCCCCCGAGAACCAAATAGCAGGTGCGAAGGAGAGACCTCGATCGGGCTGCTGCCGGCACCAGCGACAATCATCCGACCGCGCGGAGCCAGACCGCCGATTAGATCCGACATCGACTTGCTATCGGATGCCGTGGCCAGGATCACCTTCGCGCCTCCGAGTGCTTGGAGAGCGGCCGCGGGATCGCCCGCCGTCGTGTTGATGTAGTGATGCGCCCCGAGCTGCCTTGCGAGCGGCTCCTTTTCGTTACCGCGCGCGACGGCTGCCACGCGAAAACCCATGCGTGCGGCGAACTGCACGCCGAGATGCCCCAAACCACCGATACCCTGAACGGCCACAAGGTCACCGGGATACGCCGACGAATGGCGCAGTGCGTTGTAAGTGGTCACTCCCGCGCAGAGCAGCGGAGCCGCTTCCGCCGAACCAAGCTCATCAGGAATCGAGGCCAATCCGCTCGGAATCGCGATCATTGATTCGGCGTAGCCACCGTCATAATGAACGCCGGAGATAGGTTGGTTGGTACAATTAACGAAATCGCCTCGGCGACAGGGGCTGCAAACGCCGCAATGGCCCCCCAGAAAGCCGACGCCGACACGCTGGCCGATTTTCCACCCCGAGACGCCTTCGCCAATCGCGTCGATGATCCCTACGACTTCATGACCTGGCACGCGCGGATAGGCGACGTCGGGGATGAGGCCATCCACGGTGAATGAGTCGGTATGGCAGATACCGCAGGCTTCGACGCGAAGCCGAACCCGGCCAGCGGGCGGATCAATGAACCCACGCTGCACGAGCTCCATTTTTCCAGGAGAAGTGACTTGAACGGCGTGATATGTGGACATGGCGGCGGCTCCCTTTCTGGATTCGTATTTGTAGCAGGCGCTCACGCCTGGAGATACCGGCGAGGGGGCCGAGTCTTTCACGGCATTTCTGATGCCATTCGGCCATCGACACGTTTCGGCCCGACCAGGGACAAGCAGTCACGAGCGAGGACAATGAGACGTTGAGTCTAAACCGCCACGACGTCCGCCCCGACTGGAATTACACGATCCACCAAAGGACGCCCCCCAAGTGAATCCTTGCTGTTGCCAACTTGAGCTCGGAGATCAAGTCGTCGTAGGGATCAGTTTCAGCGGCGGGCCATTGTTGGAAATGGTCGGAACGCGAAGGATCAATACGACGCTGATGCCGCTCATCAGCCCCATGGTGATGACCAGCGGCCAGGAGAAGCCGGCAAGCACGAGAGTGACGCCCCAGACAATGGCCATCAGAGCAAACAACTTCAGTTTCGTGGCCAGCCGCCACCCGCCCCGTTCTTCCCAGTCGCAAAGCATTTCCCCGAACAGGGGAGACCGCCGGAAGAGGTCGTGCAGCATCGGCGACGAGTTGGCGAGAAAGTAGCCCGTCGCCAGTACGAATGGCATCGTCGGGACGAACGGAGCCATGATTCCGATGACGGACATAACGAAGCTGCCTCCCCCGAGCGCCAGGTAGACGATCCGCCGGACTCTTTCATGGTACACACCCGTTTCGCGGAGCGCCAGCGGGAGCACCGGATCAACCGGCTCAAAGTCGGCGGCGAAATCATCCCCAGCGGCGCCTGCCCGTCGTTCGACACGCTTGACGGTTCGACAAGGTTTCGGCAGCAGGTGGTCGAGTGGCGAGGCACACGGCTGCCGCTGCAAGACGTCCGAAAAGCTGCGCAGTGCCTCGCCCACTGGTAGGACGCCGGCATTGAATTCGATGACGACCACCTGGCGGCTCCGATCGACCTCGATCATCTCGACGGCAGGGAGTTGAAAGAGTCGCTTGATAAGATTCTCGACGTGAACCCCATCGCGGTTTGAGAACAACGACGCAGCCGCCACTCGAACGCGGCCGGCGACCGCACGAATCCGAATGGGTGAATCGCGTTCAGCCTGTCGCCAGGAGATGATCACAGCTTTCCCCGTTTCTCGCTTTCATGGGTATCGCTTCCGCTGGCCAGGTGCGGCCATGTACAGCGATTCTCCAAGGTCGAGTGCGATTGAATCGTACCATGACACCGCGAGTTTTGTCTCGATGGAAAACACGGAAGGGGAACCGGCGACTCGGAGGATGGATGCCAACGACCGCCGTGACAGGGCCTACGTTGCTGGACACATCTCGATCAACCAGTCCCGCCGGTCGTTGCGGCTGAGCCGGCCCGTGTGCATACTTGGGCGCATCGCTGTCGATTATCTGCAGTAACCCCCGAGCATCACATGTGGCGAACACCGAAAGGCGACCGGACGCTCAAGGGTGCCGAAGCCACCTTGATCCGTGCGCTGATTGCCCAAGTCGTCGATAATCTGGATGCCGAGGTCCGCGGGGATGTTGATCGCTGGGATTTCGGGGTCGTCCTCTTCGACGAGCTTGAATCGCCCCAGAAGTTTGCCCTGCTCGCGGCGGTTGGCATCTCGTTACTGCGCGAGAACGCCGCCCCTCTGCCGCTCAACGCCGTCAACGAGGCGACCGTTGCGGTCCTGTATCAAGCGCTCACTCAAGCCATCCATGTCGAGATCGAAATGGAGCTTGGACCAGAATTCCAATCCTGGTGGCTGTCGATGGTTCTTGCGGCGGTCCGGGAGATCGACGGCGATGATGATGAGCTGCCATCATGTACGTCGTCTGACCTGGAGGATTGGGAAGTCTTGACGGAAACGCTTGCCAGCTTCGTGCTCTGGGACGAAGATTGGGACATGACCGATTTGGTGATGGACCGGGACCCGGAACAAGGCCGATCCATCAAGGGGCAACTCGACATCGCGGACGACCATTTCACCGCCGTCGCCCCGGGCCCGACCGATGCGGAGCTATCGCACGCCCGTCAGGTTCTTCGCGATCTCACCGCGTCGGTTTGAAGAGGATTGCCGTGTTGGGCCGGGATAGGTTCGAATCCATTTGACGCGGTTACGCCGCAGCCGTTCTATTTCCACAGCCAACGCGTTATCATGCTGACCATGCGCCGCGACCAAACTGCCACCGATTGGGCCAGGAAAATCCTTCGCGGTCGGCACTGGCCGCATCCAAGGCATCACCCATTATCTCCATCGCTTTCGGCTTGTAGGATCGCAGCCTTACTCTTGCTGCTCCTAGTTGGGCGCGCGGGCGTCGCCTCGGCCCAAGAGCGTCCCACGTCCCGGCCTGACGGAATCCTGGCAGAGAAGCCGGAAGAACCCGCGGCCAGCCAGCCCGGTCAGATCCGGTTAGATAGGCCTGGCGAGCGCGAATTCATCGTAGATCGGGCCGACCTCATTTCGTCGGCCGATGAACAGCGTATCCGTGAAATCGCCACCAAGTTGCTCTCCGATAAGGCGACACCGGTCATCATCGTCACGATTGAATCCATGTCGAAGTATGGCGGATCGGGCATGCGCATCGAGACCTTCGCCCATCTCTTGTTTGATCAGTGGGCCATTGGGCACGCCAAGCTCAACGGTCAGCTCTGGAACACGGGCATCTTGCTCGTGGTGTCGAAAGATGACCGCAAGGCCCGCATCGAGCTGGGCGCCGGTTGGAAACACGAGCAAGACGCCCTGACCCAGCAGATAATGGATGACCTGATCGTACCTCATTTCCGTCAGGGGGATTTTTCGGGCGGGATCGTGGCAGGCGTCGAGGCCCTCGATAAGATGGCCCGTGGGCTGGAGCTGCCGAGGGCACCCACACCATGGTGGCAGCCGGTTTTGGTCGCCGCCGCCATAGGGCTGGCCATCTTCACAGTTATTTCGCTTATCCGCCGCGGCACCGGTGGTTGGGCTTGGCTCGCATGGGCTGCGGTCTTTTCGATCATTGGTTACTTGCTCTATTCATTTCTCTCCAACTCCAACCGGTCCGGCGGCGGAGGTGGTTTCTCCGGTGGCTCCTTCGATGGCGGATTCTCCGGTGGCGGCGGTTCGACCGGCTCGTGGTAATTAGGGCGCAACGATGCGGCATGTGACCAGAAACCTGACGGACGAAAACTACCAGCGGATCAACCAGGCGGTCGCGACGGCGGAATCGACAACCTCCGTTGAGATCGTGCCTGTCGTGGCGGCCGTCTCGGGCCGCTATGATCGCCCAGAAGATATCGTCGGGCTTTGGGCCGCGGTTGGGGCGCTGACCGTCACCTGGTCGCTATTGCCTGCCGACACGACACCAGGGGATTGGGGGGCGCTACCCTCATGGGCCCGTATGGTGTTCTTGCTCCTGAGCGTCGTCCTGGGATTTGTCGCGGGTGCCGTCGTCGGTGCTCGTGTCGATTGGCTGCGAAGCCTGTTTACGCCTCCCGAGCAGAAACGGGACGAGGTTCTCTCCAGGGCGAGGCAGGTCTTTTTCGACAGCCGCGTGCATCACACGGCGGGGCGAACCGGTCTTTTGATTTACGTTTCGCTGTTTGAGCGAATGGCCTCTGTGCTCGCCGACGGGGCGGTGGTGGAAAAACTGGGCCAGCCAGCTTTGGATGAGCTGCGCGACCACCTAACTGCGGGGCTGCGGGCTCGACCGCTTGTCGATGCGCTTTGCGACACGATCGCCGCGGCCGGCCCACGCTTGGCGACCGTTCTACCGCGTTTAGAGACAGATATCAACGAACTGCCTGATGCTCTGGTGGTGCTTGATCGGCCGCTCTAATCTGACTCGGGGATGCGGTCCAGTGGATTCCGAGAACCTGCCGTAGAATTGCCTTGGCCTGGTCGTAGTTCCCCGGTCTCCCGCTTTGGGTCATCGACATCTGCAACCGGGTACGAACGACGCACCCGGTTTGGCTGGCGATCGAACAGAATGCAGTTTAGCTCGATTCCATTTATCCCGCCATCAGTACCCCACCGCAGACGTTGAATGCCTGGCCGGTCACGACCCCCGCAACCTCACTGGCCAGGTAGACGGCCAGGGGCGCAATCTCCTCGGGTTCCAGCCTGCGTCCGAGCAAGGTCTGGGTAGCCTCCTGGTCCTGGAACGAAACACCGCGTCGCTGTGCATCGTATTCGATACGGCGGTCGTTCATGACGGTATGGACGGGACCGGGGCAGATCGCGTTGACCGTGATCCTGTCCGCCGCAACCTCTAGCGCGAGGGTCCGTGTCAGCCCGAGGACACCATGCTTGCTGGCGGAGTACGCGGCCCCGTGGAGCGTGCCAATCTTGCCGGCGATCGAGGCTACCGTGATGATTCGGCCGAACCGCTGGGCCAGCATGTCTGGCAGCACGGCCTTGCACAGCAGGTACGGCGCCGTCAAGTTCACCGCCAGCGACAGATCCCAGAAGGCATCGTCGAAATTGACGACCGGCCGTGGGTCGGCGCTGCTGCCAACCCCAGCGTTGTTGACGAGGATCTCGACCGGCCCGAGAGCCTGCTTGACCTGGGCGACAATCTGCGCCGGTACTTTGCGATCGGCGAGGTCCGCAGAAATGGCCTCGGCTGTGCCGCCGGCTGACTTGATTGCTACGACGACCTCGTCCAGCTCCTTGACCGTTCTCGCCGTTACTGCGACCCTGGCACCCTCGCGCGCGAACGCCAATGCGATGGCCCGGCCAATTCCTCGCCCGGCGCCAGTGACCAGCGCGACCCGATTTTGGAGCTGTGGCATGTTTCATCCTCAAGGCGATTCGATTTCGCAAAAGACCCTGGCATCGGCGCGCCGATTGTAACCCACGCGGCACTTGCCTCAACCGATAAAAAAATCTCGCGAACCATTTGGAACCCTGCGGCGTCTAACCAGGTATGACCAATCGAGCACAGTCGGTCCCGTGATCCGATCGTGCCGGTTTTCCCAGAAGATCAACCGCCTTCAAGGCTCCCGAACATGATGTCCTTACGGCCAAGTATCACAAACGAACGCAAAGGGACGTGCGATTTTGCCGGTCAACCGGCGAATTCTCTCCCCGCGCAATATATCCAGCGGCGGGCTTCGCTCCCGTTGCGCTTGTGACGCTCGGCCCCCAAGGCAAAGCAAGGCTCTTCAAGGCCCGGTGTCACAACGACACCGGGCCTTTTTCGTTGGTTTTTTCGGATCGGTAGCTGAGATGGTTTAGCACCTGGCTGAAAACCAGGAGACGAGGATTCGAGCACCTCCCGATCCACTTGCGGCTCGTTCGTCTAGCGGTTGAGGATGCCGGCCCTCGGGCACCGCCGCGCAGCGGTGGTCGGCGGCGGCCGGGGTTCGACTCCCCGACGGGCTACTTGCACAACAGAGCGTAGGAGAGCGGCTACTCCGCCTGGTCGGGGGCCAGGAAATCGCCGGTTCGAGTCCGGCCGTTCTGACTTGGAAAATCCATCGGGATGTAGGGTAACGGCAACCCACGTGCCTTGGGAGCACGCACATCCGGGTTCGACTCCCGGCCTCCCGACTTGAACGCGGTCCGGTGTTGTAACGGAAGCATGGTGACCTGATACGTCGCCGGCCGACCACCGCTGCGCGGTGGTGCCCGGTTCGACTCCACCCCGGACTACTCGACCTTGGAGAACAAACGATGTTGGCGCGACTTCGGCTGAAACGCATACGCCCGCTCCCCATGGGGCCGTGGCGTAACGGCAGCGCATCCGCCTTTTAAGCGGAAGGGTGAGGGTTCAAATCCCTCCGGCCCCACTTGCGGCACGTAGCTCAACGGTTAGAGCCGGCCTCTTATAAGGGCCAGATCATGGGTTCGACTCCCTCCGTGCCGACTGGTCGGCCAACGACAGCGAAAACAACGACGACGACGGGATCGAGGTGTTAGCGGCAGCATACCTGGCTCTTAACCAGGTTGGTGACGGTTCAAGTCCGTCCGGTCCCACTGAAAACGACAAGCACTGGTGGTCCAACGGCAAGATTCCGCACCCGTAATGCGGTGACGTGGGTTCGATTCCGGGCACCACGCGCCGCGTGGTCGCGGTGCTCTTGGTCTTTGACAATTTGGTTCGATTGCAACGCGCCCATGATGTAGCGGTAGCCTCCCTGCTCGCCATGCAGGACGTGCCGGTTCAACTCCGGCTGGGCGCTTCGTTTCAGCGTGTGGGAAAGCCTGGGATTCTGCGTGCGTCGGGAGCACGAGATCGTCGGTTCAAATCCGACCACGCTGACTTCATTGCGGTGGGACCCGTGTTGGTACGGGTAGGCGGCTGTTAACCGCCCAGACGCAGGTTCGATTCCTGCCACCGCAGCTTGATGTGGAAGGACAAGCCGATCGGCGACGGCACCCGGCCCGCGGGCACCGCCGCGCAGCGGTGGTCGGGACGAGCGATGAGCCTTGGGGGTTCGACTCCCTCTCCTTCCGCCTTACGTGCCCTTGGCCGATCGGCAGAGGTCCCAGCCTTCCAAGCTGGCGAGGCGGGTTCGACTCCCGCAGGGCACTCCTTGTTGATGACGTGATCGGGGATCGGCTAACGGTAGGCTGCCTGGCTTTGAACCAGGTGATGGAGGTTCAAGTCCTTCTCCCCGAACTTGGGACGCCACGGTGGTGTCCAACGAGACGAATGATCCGGGGTAGTTGCTGCTGGTAGTGACGCCTGGCTCTGAACCAGGAGGGCGTTGGTTCGATTCCAACCCCCGGAACTTGATGGCGATGTTGGCGACGGAAGTCATCCGGCCGGATGAGGAGCCTGTCTTGAAAACAGGTGGCGGCCAAAAGCCGCTTGTGGGTTCGAGTCCCACGGCTTCCGCCTTGATTCACGGTCCCGTGGCCTAGCAGCGAAGGCAGCACCCTTACAAGGTGACGATCGACAGTGCGAGTCTGTCCGGGACTACTTCAAACGCGATGCGCCTGGGTACGCCAATTGGCAGAGCGGCTTGGCTTAAACCCAAGTGGTTGCGGGTTCGACTCCCGCCTTGGGCACTCGTGTAGACACGGCTTGGCTCGGTAGGCAACGGCAGACCACTCCGGCTTAGAACCAGAGATGCTGTGGGTTCGAGTCCCACCTGAGCTACTTGAGAAAAATGATCGTCCTCGTGGAGCAGCCTGGAGTGCTCGCGACCCTGTCACGGTCGAGATCGCGGGTTCAAATCCCGCCGGGGACGC
>Ga0265325_10003550_pt1 | contig 10131 bp, 11 predicted proteins | sample 41420metaG_FD_202090 | JGI IMG/M metagenome (GOLD analysis project Ga0265325, IMG submission 202090) | Rhizosphere microbial communities from Carex aquatilis grown in University of Washington, Seatle, WA, United States - 4-14-20 metaG | ecosystem: Host-associated > Plants > Roots > Rhizosphere...
GCGCGTCAAGGACAGCTTCAACTCCTACCCGCTCGACCGCCTGGCGCAAGCCGGCGCCGCGGCGGCGATCGAGGACCGCGAGTGGTTCGAGCGCACACGCCAGGCGGTGATGCGCAGCCGCGCCCGCCTGACGGCCGACTTGACGGCACTGGGTTTCGAAGTCCTGCCGTCGGCGGCGAACTTCGTCTTTGCCCGCCATCCGGGCCGCGACGGCGGCGAACTGGCGCAAGCACTACGCCAGCGCAGCATCATCGTTCGCCACTTCAAGCTGCCGCGCATCGACCAGTTCCTGCGCATTACGGTCGGTAGCGACGAGCAGTGCTCGGCACTCGTCGGGGCACTGCGCGAAATTCTTGGCCGATGATGGTGTCGGACCTGCGCCGCAATTGAACCGGCCGTGCCAATCTCCGTTCACAGTCGCGCACAAGGGCCCCACCGCGACGACCAGCCGTTTCGAGCCAGTCGACTCCATGCCTTCCTGGCTGCCGCTGCGACGCTGCTGATCGTACTGGGATTGGGCGAACTGATCTTGCGCACGCAAGCGGCCGATCGCGAGAGCGAACGACGCCTGGATACGGTGTCGCGCGCCGCGGCACTGCGCGCCAAGGTCGAGCGGGAGCTCAACTCGGTGCTCTACCTCAGCAGCGGGCTGGGTAGCTATTTGACGGTCCGGCGCGACAGCCTGCAGAGCAAGGAAGTGACCGATATTCTCGCCGTGCTTCATCGCAGCAGCCGCCACATTCGCAACTTCGGCATTGCCGTCGGCTACCGGCTGACCTACGTCTATCCGGCCAAGGGTAACGAGCAGGCGATCGGTCTGTACTACCCCGATCAACCCACGCAATGGCCCGTCATCAGCAAGATCGTCGCCAGTCGGCAGGCCGCCCTTGCCGGCCCCATCGACCTGATCCAGGGCGGACGAGGCATCATCTACCGGGTTCCGCTCTACATCGACGACCGCTACTGGGGCTTGCTGTCGACCACCATCGACACGGATTCCTTCTTCGATGCAATCGAAGACGAAGTACGGGACGAGCGCTACGGCTTTGCACTGCGCGGCAAGGATGGCACTGGCTTGCGCGGCGAGCATATTTGGGGCGACATCGCCCTGTTCGACAAGCCGGATACTGTCGTCCAGGAAATCGACGTCCCCGGCGGACGCTGGGCGCTGGCGGTAACGGCGGATGCCGATCGCTACCCTCGCGGCGCCGACCTGGTCATCCGTCTTCTGAGCGGTGCGCTGGGCAGCTTGATCGCCTGGATGCTCTACGCGCTGATCCGCAGCCGCAGCGAACTCGCCCGCAGGGCGATGTATGACGACCTGACCGGCCTGCCCAACCGCAACCTGCTCGAGGATCGCGCCGAAATGGCTTTTGCCCGCCAGCATCGGACGCCCGAACAACTGTGCGCAGTGCTGTTCATCGATCTCGACGGTTTCAAGGACATCAACGATGAGTTCGGCCACAAGGCCGGCGACGAAGTACTGAAGGAGACCGCGGTGCGCGCCAAGGCTGCCGTGCGCAGTCACGATACCGTCGCCCGCTGGGGCGGCGACGAGTTCATCATCCTGATTGAAGATATCGCTGCCGACCAGATCGAGACCTTCACGGCCCGCCTGCGCGTGCGGCTGGAAGCACCGATCGAATTCGAAGGGCGGCGCCTCGCTGTCGGCATCTCCATGGGACTGGCGATCCACCCGGAAACCGGCGGCGACCTCGACGACACGCTGAAGATCGCCGATCAGCGCATGTATGAAGACAAAGAGTCGCGCCGGCCACCGGCCAGCTAGGACTTGACGCGCAACTCTGCCGCCCGCGCGTGGGCGGTCAGCCCTTCACCATGTGCCAGCGTGGAGGCAATCGGCCCAAGTGTCTGCGCTCCGGCTGCCGACACTTCGATCAGGCTGGTACGTTTCTGGAAATCGTAGACCCCAAGCGGGCTGGAGAAGCGCGCGCTGCGCGACGTCGGCAGCACATGGTTTGGTCCCGCACAGTAGTCGCCGAGTGATTCGGAGGTGAAGTGCCCGAGGAAGATCGCGCCGGCGTGGCGGATCTTGTCGACCAAAGCGCGCGGCTCCGTCACCGACAGTTCGAGGTGCTCGGGCGCGATGCGGTTGGCGATGGTACAGGCCTCATCGAGATCGGTTACCTGGATCAGCGCACCACGCCCATTGAGCGAAGCGGCGATGACTTCGCGACGTGGCATGGTCGGCAGCAGCCGCTCGATGCTGGCGGCAACGCGATCGAGAAAAGCAGGGTCCGGGCAAAGCAGGATCGCTTGCGCCAGTTCGTCGTGTTCAGCCTGGGCGAAGAGGTCGATCGCCGCCCAGTCCGGCTCGCCCGAACCATCGGCAATGATCAGTACCTCGGACGGTCCGGCGACCATGTCGATGCCGACGGTGCCGAAGACGCGCCTCTTGGCGCTGGCGACGTAGGCGTTGCCCGGGCCGACGATCTTGTCCACCTGGGGGATCGTCTGAGTGCCGTAGGCCAGCGCCGCCACCGCCTGCGCGCCACCAATGGTGAACACCCGGTCGACACCGGCCAGATGCGCGGCGGCGAGGACCAGTTCGTTCTTCAGGCCGCCCGGCGTCGGCACCACCATGATCAGCTCACCAACGCCCGCGACCTTGGCCGGGATCGCGTTCATCAGCACCGAACTCGGATAGGCGGCCTTGCCACCCGGGACGTAGAGACCGACGCGATCGAGCGGCGTCACCTTTTGGCCCAGGCGCGTGCCGTCCGCCTCGGTGTAATCCCAGGATTCGGCTTTCTGCCGCCCGTGATAGCCGCGGATACGCTCGGCAGCCGCTTCCAGCGCCTGCCGCTGCACCGGCGGCAGGCCGGCGAAGGCAGTCTTGAGTAGATCCTGGCCGAGTTCGAGATCGGCCATCGCCTGCGCTTCGACGCGGTCGAGGCGACGGGTATAGTCGAGTACCGCGGCGTCGCCGATGGTACGCACGTTGTTCAGGATCTCCGCCACCGTCCGTTCGATGGCCTCGTCGGTGCTGTTATCGAAATGCAGCAGCGCCTCGAGCGTGGACAGGAACTCGGGTTCGCGGCTGGACAGGCGTCTGATGGTCATTGCACCGCCTTGGCAAAGCTGTCGATCACCGGCTGGAGCAGATCATGTTTCAGCTTCAGGCTGGCCTGGTTGACCACCAGGCGCGACGAGATCGCCATGATCTGTTCGACCTCGATCAGGTTGTTGGCCTTGAGCGTGCCCCCACTCGATACCAGGTCGACGATGGCATCGGCGAGGCCAGCCAGCGGTGCCAGTTCCATCGAACCGTAAAGCTTGATCAGGTCGACATGGACGCCCTTGGCGGCAAAATGCTCGCGCGCCGTCTGGATGTACTTGGTGGCAATGCGCAAGCGCGCACCGCGCTGCACCGCGGCGACATAGTCGAAGCCGACCGGGGCGGCAACGCACAGACGGCACTTGGCGATCTGTAGGTCGAGCGGCTGATAGAGACCGGCGCCACCATGCTCGAGCAGGACATCCTTGCCGGCGATGCCGAGGTCGGCAGCCCCATACTGGACATAGGTGGGCACATCGGAAGCACGCACGATGACCACGCGCACATCGTTCCGATTGGTGCCGATGATGAGCTTGCGCGACTGTTCCGGATTCTCGCTCGGCTCGATGCCGGCCGCCGCCAGCAGTGGCAGCGTTTCCTCGAAAATGCGGCCCTTGGAGAGAGCAATGGTAATTCCGTTCATTTTGCAATTCTACCTGCGCCGACGGCCCCCGTCGCCAAATGCGGCCAGGCGCGCTACGAAGCTTGCCCGTGTCGCCACAACGACAAAGTGATAAGCTGCGCCGTGGTCAAATTCGTCGTTAATCAATGGGAGAGTAAAAGAATGGCTAAGTCGAAATATTGGGGGTCGCTAGGTTTCACCGTCCTGGCAGCATTGGCAAGTCCCAGCGCCATGGCTGGCAGCAACGTCACCATCACCTTCGGCACCGATGCGCCAGTACCGCTGGATCATTGGAGCAGCGTCCTGGCTTTCGGCATGATCGCCATCGCAGCCTACTTTCTGCTGCGTCGGCAAGGCACTAGCGGGCGACTCTGGCAATGGGTGATGGCGGCCGTAGTGGCCGGTGCCGGCACCTATGGCCTGGGACAATACGACCTGATCAACTCCGCCCACGCGGCCTATCTCAACCTGATGACCCAGTCGCCCTTTTACGGCTACGCTGCGTGTGATTCGACGCCCTATCCGTTTACCAACGGCACTGGCCAGACGATTCGAATCACGGGAGTGACCTGGGGCGGGGTCGGTAATTCGTGCCAGCCTGGAGATCCGACGCCTGCGACCCCTCAATGTGCACCGGGCCTGTCATTGGCACCAAATGCGGGTTGTTTCCTGCAGCTGAACGATTTGGGAAGTGCGTAGCCCTGGCCGCTGGCCAAGGCTTTCGGCTCATATCGCTCATCTGGCTGATTCGTGGCCCGATCGCGACGGCAGTTCTTGCGCGACCTGCTGCTGGCTGCGGCTTTCGCAGCCAGCGGCATAACCCTTTGGTGGCGGGGCCGACTGCCCTCGCTCGCCGACGGCGAGCCCACCTTGTTGGCTCTCGTCGATACCCTGCTCCCTGCCGACGATAGCCCCGGGGCGCTTGACCTGGGCGTCGATAAGCAGGTGTTGAGGGCCTTGGCGGCAGAGGCGCACTTGAGTGATCTCGCCCGCGCCGGACTGCAATGGTTCGACAGCGCCGCCGCCCGACCCTTTGCGCAACTGCCGTTGCCGGCGCGCAGCGAACTTGTTGCCCGCGCTGCCAGCGCCGACCGGGCCAAGGTGGAACGGGCCTTTGTCGACCAACTGCGACACCTGACCCTCGGCTTCTACCTGGCGCAGCCGCAAAGCCTGCAAGGGTTGGCTTACGCCGGACCGCCGATGCCCGCCGGCTATCCCGACCAGGCCATCGCACCACAGCGAGGCTGAGGTTTGGCAAGCACAGAGGCATGGGATGTCGTGATCGTCGGCGCCGGGGCCGGCGGCAGCGTAGCCGCCTGGACGCTGGCCGGCCTTGGTGTGCGCACCCTGGTGCTCGATGCCGGCCCGCAGTTCGACCGGTTGCGCGACTACCGCGTGGACCAGGCCGACTGGGAGTTGCGCAGTTTCCCCGACAAGCCGGGCAGCAAGGGGCGCTACACTTCCCGGCTCGACCCGCTCGACCCGCGTTGGCAGGCGCTGCGCTCCTGGAGCCTCAACTATGGACCGCAGGCGCCGGGCAACCAGCGGCGCTTTGGCGAGTATCAGCATGTGCGCGGCATCGGCGGCAGCACGCTCCATTTCAGCGCCGAGAACCACCGCCTGCATCCCGATGCCATGCGGCTCAAGAGCCTGTTCGGCGTCGCCGCCGATTGGCCGTTCGATTACGCGACCCTGGCGCCCCACTACGATGCTGTCGAGCGCCAGCTCGGTACGGCCGGCGCTGAATCAGATCGCAGCCGCCCCCGCAGCGGTCCCTTTCCGCTGCCGGCCCACGCACCAAGCTACGCCAGCCAGAAGCTGATGGCGGCGACCCGCGCGCTCGGTGTCGAGTGGCAAGCCAATCCGGTGGCGATTCCCTCGCGCCCGTACCAGGGCCGTCCCAGTTGCGTCTATTGCGGACAGTGCAATCGCGGCTGCATGCTCGGCGACAAGGGCAGTGCCGACCTGGTGTTTCTCGCACCGGCACTGGCCTCGGGGATGTGCACGGTACGGCCGGATACTCGCGCCATCAGGATCGAAGCGGAACACGGACGCATCGTCCGCGTCGTCTGTCGGGGCAGCGATAACCGGGACTTCGCGCTCTCACCGCGAGCGGTGGTACTGGCCTGCGGCGCCCTGGAAACCCCTCGCCTGCTGCTCAACTCGTCGGCGAGTCATTCTCCCCAGGGACTGGCCAACGAGTCGGGCCTGGTTGGCAAGAACTTCATGGAAACCGTGATGACGGCCTTGGCCGGCCTTCATCCGGAGCCTTTGGGCACGATGCGCGGCCTGCCTTCGGACATCGTTTGCTGGCAGCACAACGCGCCGGACGCGATCCCCGGCATGGTCGGCGGCTGCCGCTTCGTGCCGATGACCAGCAGCGCCGACCTCGCTGGGCCGATCAACCATGCCCGCCGCATGCTAAGTGGATGGGGAGCGGAGCTCAAGGCTACTCTGCGGCAGACTTACGGCTGCGCATTTGCGCTCGGGGCCTTCGGCGAATCCCTGCCCCACGCTGGCGCCTTTATCGACCTTGATCCCCACGAACGGGATGCCGATGGGCTGCCGCTGGCGCGGATCAACGCCGGCCACGAAGCGACGACACCGGCACGGCTCGATTTCATGCGCCGCCGCAGCCTGGCCATGCTCGACGCATTCGGCATCGCCGAAATCAAAGAGCAGATCACCACTTACGATCTGTTCTCAGCCTCGCACGTTTTTGGCACCTGCCGGATGGGCGGGGATCCATCGACTTCGGTGGTGGACGCATTTGGCCGCAGTCACCGCTGGGGCAATTTGTTTGTCGCCGACGCCAGCCTGTTTCCAACCTCCGGCGGCGGCGAGTCGCCGTCATTGACCATCGGCGCGCTGGCTCGCCGGGGAACGCTGCATCTGGCCGAACTGCTGGCGCGCCGCGATATCTAGGGCTAGTGTACCCGGCGCACCCTGGCGCCCAGGGCCGACAGCTTCTGGTCGAGCGCTTGATAGCCCCGATCCAGGTGGTAGATGCGATCGACGCGCGTCTCGCCTTGCGCCGCCAGACCGGCGATGACCAGGCTTGCCGAGGCGCGCAGATCGGTTGCCATGACGGTCGCGCCGTCGAGCTTGTCGACACCGCGAACGACAGCAGTGTTGCCGTCAATCTTGATGTCGGCGCCGAGACGGATCAGTTCGACGGCATGCATGAAGCGGTTCTCGAAGATGGTTTCGCGGATCACCGCCGTGCCATCGGCCACCGAGCTCAACGCCATGAACTGCGCTTGCATATCGGTGGGAAACGCCGGATAGGGCGCAGTGCGTATCGACACGGAAGCAAGCCGCCGCGGCGCCGTCAGACGTATCGCATCGGGTTCGACGCTGATTCGGCAACCGCAATCGGTCAACTTGTCGATCACGGCTTCCAGGTAGGCCGGCGAGGTGCCGTTGAGACGGATGTCACCGCCGGTCGCGGCCGCCGCACACAAGTAGGTGCCCGTCTCGATACGATCCGGCATGATGCGGTAACTGGCGCCGTGCAGGCGATCGACGCCGACCACGTGAATGACATCGCTGCCGGCGCCGCTAATGCGGGCACCCATGGCCAGCAGGCAATTGGCAAGATCGACGACTTCGGGTTCGCGCGCAGCATTCTCGATCACGGTTTCGCCGTCGGCGAGGCAGGCCGCCATCATCAGGTTTTCGGTGCCGGTGACGGTCACCATGTCGGTGAACAGGTGGGCCCCGCGCAAGCGGCGGCATTTCGCATGCACGTAACCGTGTTCGACCGCGGTCTCGGCACCCATCGCCTGCAAGCCTTTGATGTGCTGGTCGACTGGGCGGGCCCCGATGGCACAACCGCCTGGCAGGGATACCTTGGCCTCGCCGGTACGTGCCACCAGGGGGCCGAGGACCAGGATCGACGCCCGCATGGTCTTCACCAGCTCATACGGCGCCACGGCATTGTCAAGTTGCGCGGCATCGAGCGTGACGCGGTCGCCCTCGTGTTCCACCCGCACGCCCATCTGCGCGAGCAATTTGAGCATGGTGTCGACGTCGTTGAGTGCCGGCACGTTGCTGAATGTCACCGGTTCGCTGGTCAGCAGTGCCGCCGTCAGCAGCGGCAAGGCGGCATTCTTGGCCCCGGAAATCGTCGCCTCGCCCCTCAAGGCGACACCACCTTCGATCAATAGGCGGTCCATCGGCAGCGACTCTAGGCCAGGGGCAACATCTCTGCCACTCCATACAGCACAGCCAGGGAGTGGATGGCGGCGGGCGCCTGCGTGATGGCAAAGTCCTGGCCGCTGTGCCGCGCCAGACGAGTCCAAGCCAGCAATACGGCAACTGCAGAAGAGTCGACGTCGGTGACGGCCGACAGATCGACAGTATGAGCACCGGCAGCCAGGGCAGCCTCGCCTTCTGCCTTTACCTCGGTTGCCGTGGCCATCACCATCGGCCCGGCAACCTGCATGTGCCCATCGCCGGAAGTGATCATTTCTTCTGGCCGCCGCCCTGATTCTTGGTCCGCATGGAAGCGATCAGGCTATCAACGCCATGGGCGCTGACTTCCTGGGCAAACGAGCTGCGATAGTTGGTCACCAGGCTGATGCCGGAGACGGCGATGTCATAGACCTTCCAACCCTTGTCGGTCTTTTCCAGGTTGTAGTCGATCTGCACCGGTTTGGCGCCGGACTGATTGACCTGGGTACGCACTGTGACATCGGTGTCCGCCGGCTGCATGTGGAACGGCTTGAAGTCGATGGTCTGATTGCGATACTCGGTCAGCGCCTTGGAGTAGGTCCTGACCAGCAGCGTACGGAACTCGTCGGTAAGCGCTTTCTGCTGCGCTGGCGTCGCCTGGCGCCAATCCTTGCCCATGGCCAGGGCGGTCATGTGGGTGAAATTGAAATGCGGCAGCACCTTGGCGTCAATCAACTCGACCGCCTTGCTGGCGTTACCCGACTGGATGTCCTTGTCCTGGCGCACGATTTCAAGTACGTCATTGCTGACGCTCTTGATCAACTGGTCCGGCGCAACATCCTGGGCGTTCGCCACGGCCACAAATAAGCTGGCCAGCACGGGCAATATCCACTTCATGGTCTCTGTCCTTGGGGAAAAGTACGGCTAGGGGGCGTCGGGGTCCACCGGGCGTGGTGGGTTGCCGTCATAGACTTTGTATTGGCGCATCTGCAAATAGGCATCGCGAATATACGAGTACTTGTCGAGCGCGGCCTCCTCGATCACCTTGTCGGCGGGCAACAATGCCGCGCGATCGCTGATCAGGCGCGTGCCGACCAGCGAGTTGCGCACCGCCACGCGATCGACGTAACCGATCGGATCGGCGTACACATCCAGGACCAGTCCGGCGGAATCACGCACGGTACGCGGCCCGAACACGGGCACGACGACATAGGCGCCCGGTCCGGCACCCCAACGGCCGAAGGTCTGACCAAAGTCTTCGTCATGCTTTTCGATGCCCAGATCGGAAGCAACATCGACCAGCCCGAGAACACCCGCTGTGCTATTGATGACGAAACGGCCGATATCGCTGCCAGCTTCCCGCGGCTTGCCCTGCAACAAATCGTTTACGCCGATGACGATATCGGCAATGTTGGCGAAGAAATTGGCGACGCCAGTGCGGACAGGCGAGGGCACGACCATCTCGTAGCCCTTGGCCACCGGCCGGACAATGATGCCATCGAGTCCTTCATTGAAGGCAAACATGGCGCGATTGAAGCCCTCAGCCGGATCCTGGCGCAATCCTGCCGTCGTCGCGCAACCTTGAAGCGCGCCGGCCGCAATCGCAATCAAGGTAACTCGCTTCGTCCAATGTCCAAGTCGCATCATTACTGGCGTTCCTTTCCAGCCGATATCGGCGCCTTCATTTCTTGCTACTGTCCTCGGAAGCCTTGCTGAAGAGGAACTGACTGATCAACTTCTCGATAACAACGGCCGACTGTGTCTTCTTGATGACATCCCCGTCCTGAAGCTGCTCGGTATCGCCGCCGACCTCGAAATCGACGTACTGCTCGCCAAGCAAACCGGAAGTATTGATGTTGGCGAAGGTGTCGCGGGGAAACTTGTAGCGGCCGTCCATCTTCATCGTCACCACGGCAACGTAGTTCGCCGCGTCGAAACTGATTTCCGCCACCCGCCCGACCACCACGCCAGCGGTCTTGACCGGTGCCCGGACCTTCAAGCTGCCGATGTTATCAAATTTAGCTTCCAGTCGATATGTCGCGCCCGTGCTGGCACTGCTCAAATTTCCCACCTTGAGGGCAAGAAACAGCAGCGACGCCAAGCCGATGGCAACAAAACAACCTACCCAAAGATCCAGTGTCAGACGGTTCATCAGCCACCCCTGAACATAAGTGCAGTAAGAATGAAGTCGCTGGCGAGAACGGCCAGCGACGATGTGACGACGGTGCGCGTCGTCGCGCCGGAGACCCCCTCC
>Ga0265325_10003551_pt1 | contig 10128 bp, 9 predicted proteins | sample 41420metaG_FD_202090 | JGI IMG/M metagenome (GOLD analysis project Ga0265325, IMG submission 202090) | Rhizosphere microbial communities from Carex aquatilis grown in University of Washington, Seatle, WA, United States - 4-14-20 metaG | ecosystem: Host-associated > Plants > Roots > Rhizosphere >...
GGTCAGGTGCTGGAATCGCTGGCCTTTGCGGTGGTGCTGCTCTATCGGCTTTCCCCGCGCTGGCCGTTTCGCGGCGCCATCAAAACGCAGCATTACTGGGATCTGGGCAATCTTCTGCTGGCCTTCACCATGCTGTGGGCGTATCTTTCGTTCTCGCAGTTTCTGATTATCTGGTCCGGCAACCTGCCGCAGGAAATCCCGTGGTATATCCGGCGTTTCAGCGGTGGCTGGGGCGTAATCGCCGTATTCGTCGCTCTGTTCCACTTTGGGGTGCCGTTCTTCATTTTGCTGATGCGCTTCGTGAAGAAAAACCCGCGCCTGCTGTATCTGGTGGCCGCGTGGTTGTTCTTCGTGCGCATTGTAGATCTCTACTGGATCATCATTCCGGGGCTGCGCCAGCGCGGATATTACTTTGAATGGACCGACGTGGTGGCGCCCATCGGTATCGGTGGGATCTGGATCGCCGCATTTATCTGGCAGTTCCGAAAGCGCCCGCTGCTGCCTCTGCACGACGCGCGGCTGGTGCTGGCAGCGGAAAGTGTTAAGGGATAACCATGGCCGACGAGCACTTACCACAGAGTCATAACGGCGGCGGCGGTTACGAGCACAGCGAAGCCGATCCGAAGCTGATCGTGTATTCGACGCTGGGCCTCATCGTGGGAATGGTCATCGTTTGCCTCATCGTCGTGGGCATATTCAGGGCCATGCAGGGCGTCATGCCGAAGGACGAGCCGATCTCCGGTATGGCGAATCCAAACCGGATGCCGCCGGAGCCGCGGTTACAGGCGCATCCCGCCGATGAGATTCAGGTTCTGCGGCAGCATGAAGAGGATGTTCTGAATCATTACGGATGGGTGGATCAAAAGGCCGGTGTGGTGCGAATTCCCGTCGATAAGGCCATCGATATCATGGCGCAGCGGGGATTTCCGACGAAGACCGAACAAACAGCAGGAAATGCAAATACGAATTCCAGGTAATTTACGGTTTCGTGCGCGCGCGATGGCGGCCGCACTGATGGTGGCGACGGCGTTGCCCGTCGCCGCGCAACAGTACGGATTGCCCGCCATGCTGCAGGGCGTCGGCATTGAGCAGAAGCTGGATTCACAGCTTCCGCTGGAAGCCACGTTTCGCGATGAAACCGGCGCGCCGGTGCGCCTGGGAAATTACTTCCGCGGACGGCCCGTCATCGTGAACCTTGTCTATTACCAGTGCCCCATGCTTTGCAATATGGTTCTCACGGGAATGGTGAATACCCTTCGGCATCTGGATCTGAACCCGGGTACTGATTTCGACATTGTCACCATCAGCTTCGATCCCAGTGAGACGCCGCAACTGGCCGCGGCAAAGCGCGAAACGTATCTCGCAAAGTACAATCGCCCCGGCGCTGCCGCAAGCTGGCATTTTCTGACGGGCGACGACGTGCAGATTCACAAGGTCACCGATGCCATCGGATTTCACTATCGCTGGGACGAACGCCAGAAAGCGTGGGCGCACGCCAGCGGCATCTTCATCGCCACGCCCGAAGGCAAGCTCTCGCGCTACATCTACGGCGTGTATTATCCCAATCGCGACGTCCGCCTTTCGCTGGTGGAAGCCTCGGCCAATAAGATCGGCACGCTCAACGATCAGGTCCTGCTCTTCTGCTATCACTACGACCCGGTGAACGGTAAGTACGGTTTGGTCATCATCAATATCATCCGCTTGTTGTGCAGCGTGACGGTGCTGGCTCTGGCTACCTTTGTGTTCCTGATGCTGCGCCGCGAACGCCACGCCCGGCCGGATTGGAGGCCGCTGCCGCATGCCTGAATTCCACTTACTTCCTGAAGCGGCATCCGTCTCGGCCACCCAGTATGACTATTTGTGGTGGTATCTGGTGGCCGTCTCCATTATCATGACGGCGGTCATTTTCGCCGGGGTGTTCTTCTTCGCCATCAAGTACCGGCGACGCTCCGAAACCGAAATTCCGAAGCCGATTGAAGGATCGCGTTTCCTGGAAATCACCTGGTCGGTGATTCCGTTCCTGGTGATGCTGACCTTCTTTTTCTGGGGCGCCGCGCTTTACTTCCGCAATCAGAATCCGCCGGCGGACGCCATGAACATCTACGTTGTGGCGAAGCAGTGGATGTGGAAGGTGCAGTATCCGAATGGAGTGCGCGAAATTAACGAATTGCACGTGCCCGTGGGCCGCGCGGTCCGTTTGACCATGGCATCCGAGGATGTCATCCACAGTTTCTTCGTCCCCGCGTTCCGGCTGAAGCGCGACGTGGTGCCGGGCCGCTATAACGACATGTGGTTCACGGCGACCAAGCCTGGCCGCTATCACCTGTTCTGCGCCGAATATTGCGGCACGGAACACTCCGGCATGATTGGCTGGGTGACGGTGATGCTGCCCAAGGATTTTGAGAACTGGCTGGCTCATGGCGGCGGCGAAGGCTCCATGGCCTCACAGGGGCAAAAGATCTTCCAGCAGATGGGTTGCAGCACCTGCCATCTTTTCGACGAGCAGGGCCGCTGTCCGAACCTGAAGGGTATGTACGGATCGCGCGTACTGCTTTCGGATGGCCGCACGGTGGTGGCTGACGAAGCTTACGTGCGGGAGTCCATTCTGAATCCGAACGCGAAGATCGTGGCGGGTTTCCAGAAGGACGTGATGCCTACCTTCCAGGGCCTTGTTAGCGAGGAAGACATTCTGGAACTCACCGAGTACATCAAGTCGCTTTCCGAAACGCGCGGCGGCATGTTCACCAGCGACCAGACCGGCCCCACGGCGGGCGGCGGGCGCGGTGGCTCCATCGGCAACGCCGGCCAGGGTTCGCTCGACACCCACGGAACCAGCATGACCAATCAGCCTTCCAGACCGGAGGCAAATGCCCAGGCGCAGAGCGTTGGGCAACCTGCAGCGCCGAAAGCGGCGGCGCCGGGAGGGAAACAATGAGCACCGAAATCACGGAACGAGCGGAGTCGCCCGTCAATTATCTCAACGCGACATCCGGCTGGAAGTCGTGGTTGTTCACCACAGACCACAAGCGCATTGCGGTGCTGTATCTGATTTCCATCACGTTCTTCTTCGGCCTGGGCGGCATCTTCGCCACGCTGATGCGTCTGGAACTGACCACCCCGCAGGGCGACCTGTTCACCTCCGACACCTACAACAAGCTATTCACCATGCACGGCATCGTGATGGTGTTCTTCTTCCTGATCCCGTCCATTCCCGCCACGCTGGGGAACTTCCTGATCCCCCTGATGGTTGGTGCGCGCGATCTTGCTTTCCCGAAAGTCAACCTCCTGAGCTGGTATTTGTACATTTTTGGCGGCGCGTTCGCGCTGACCGCCATCGTAATGGGGGGCGTCGATACCGGCTGGACGTTCTATACACCTTACAGCAGCACTTACTCGAACTCGTTTGTCGTGCTGTCGCTGGTGGGCGTCTTCATCGCCGGTTTCTCGTCCATTCTCACGGGTCTCAATTTCATCGTCACCGTGCACAAGATGCGAGCGCCCGGGTTGCATTGGGGCCGTCTCCCGCTCTTCGTATGGTCGATGTACGCCACCAGCCTGATTCAGGTGCTGGGTACCCCCGTGGTGGCCATCACGCTGGCGCTGGTTGCTCTGGAACGCGTGTTCCATGTAGGCATTTTCGACCCGGCCATCGGCGGCGATCCCATCCTGTTCCAGCACATGTTCTGGTTTTACTCCCACCCAGCCGTCTACATTATGATTCTGCCGGGCATGGGCGTAATCAGCGAAGTGGTGGGCTGCTTCTCACGCAAGCGTCCGTTCGGCTATAGCTTCATCGCCGGATCCAGCCTCGGTATTGCCATTCTGGGCTTCCTGGTCTGGGGCCACCACATGTTCGTCACTGGCCAGTCCATGTACGCCAGCATGGTGTTCTCCATTCTGAGCTTCCTGGTTGCTGTGCCTTCCGCGATCAAGGTTTTCAACTGGACCGCCACCATGTACCGCGGCTCCATCGCCTACAATACGCCGATGTTGTATGCGTTCGGCTTTATCGGACTGTTCACCATCGGCGGACTGACCGGCCTGATGCTGGCCACGCTCGCCGTTGACGTCCACGTGACCGATACCTATTTTGTGGTGGCGCACTTCCATTACGTGATGGTGGGCGGCATGGTGTTCGCCTATCTGGGTGGTTTGCATTTCTGGTGGCCGAAGATAACCGGTCGAATGTATCCGGAGGCCTGGGCGCGATTCGCGGCGCTGGTCACCTTCGTCGGCTTTAATCTAACGTTCGGCCCCCAGTTCATTCTTGGCTATCTGGGCATGCCCCGCCGCTATCACGCCTACGCTCCCGAATTCCAGGCGTTCAATGTGCTGTCGTCGGCGGGTGCGTCGATTCTGGCCGTAGGCTACGCAATTCCGTTCATCTATTTCCTCTGGTCGCTCCGCTATGGCCCCAAGGCAACGGCCAATCCGTGGGGCGCCAAGGGCCTGGAGTGGGAAACCACTTCGCCGCCGCCGACCTTTAATTTCGATCACACGCCCGTGGTCACCGAGCCCGCTTATAACTACGCCCCCGAGGAGGAGGTGGAAGTTGTCTGAAATGGACGCCACCGTCGAACAACACTCGCCGTATCTGCAGCATCACTTCGACGACCTGCATCAACAGCTCGATTCGTCGACGCTTGGCATGTGGGTATTCCTGCTTACCGAAATCATGTTCTTCGGCGGGATGTTCGGCGCGTACACTATCTACCGCCACATGTACCCGGAGGCATTCGCCAGCACGAGCCGATACATGGAGCCGGTGTTGGGCGGCATCAACACGGCCGTGCTGATTTGTTCCAGCCTGACCATGGCGCTGGCTGTCCGCTATGCGCAGATCGGCAACCGCAAGCTGATCCGCATCATGCTGATTCTCACGATGATTTTCGGCGTGGCCTTCATTGGCGTGAAGTTCAGCGAATATTATCTGCACTACAAAGAGCACCTGGTGCCGTGGTTAGATTTCCAATACCCGGACCACCCGGAGTTCTACCATAACGCGCAAATCCTGTTCTGCTTCTACTTCTTCATGACGGGATTCCACGCCATCCACATGTTTGTGGGACTTGGCCTGCTGACGTGGCTGCTGGTGAAGAACGAGCGCATGTCGTTCGGCCCCACCTACTACAACCCAGTCGAAATCACCGGGCTCTACTGGCACTTTGTCGATATTGTCTGGATCTTCCTGTTCCCGCTGCTGTACCTGATTGGAGCGAATAAATGAACCACAAAGTCGTTCCCCTGCGCACGTACTTCCTGATCTGGGCGTTGCTGATCTGCGCCACCTTCACCACCCTCGGCGTGGCCTTTATTGACCTGGGGCCGTGGAATATCGTTGTGGCAATGATGATCGCCTTCACCAAGATGTCTCTGGTGGTGCTATTCTTCATGCACGTGAAGCAACAAACGGCTCTGACGAAGCTTTTCGTCGTAGCCGGTTTCTTCTTCCTCGCCATCCTGATTTTCATGGCGATGACGGATTACGGGACACGGTCCTGGATGGATTCGGGCCGGGTCTGGTAAGCTGGCGTAGATAAATCGAACGAAACCGTTGCCGGTCTCGTTTCCTGATTCATGAAAGGACACGCAGTGCGCAAATTTCTATTTCTTGTATTCGGTTTGTCGGTGATCGGGTCGTTGGTTGCCCAGGACAAGGCTCCCGAAAAGGCACCCGCACCCCGCACGCTGAAGGTGAAGCTGAATTACACGGGCACGGGGACGGTGGACGACAAGCACAAGATCATCGTCTTTGTTTTTGATTCGCCCGACTTCATGCAGGGCAACGCTATGCCCGTGGGCTCGCAGCAGGCGTCGGCGAAAAACGGTACCCTCACGTTTACGGATCTGGCGAGCTCTCCGGTGTACCTGACTGCGGTTTTCGATCCGACCGGCCAATATGAGGGAATGTCCGCGCCGCCCTCGGGTGCGTCGATGGGCCTGTACAGCAAGACGCCGGGCACGCCGGAGCCGATTAAAATCGAGCCAGGCGAGACCGTGGAGGTCGAACTGGCCTTCGACGATACCGCCAAAATGCCGTAAACGCGCGACTGCGTCGCGCTTTCGGTAAACTACCTTTTGCGCTACTCGCTGTGTGTCGTTGCGCCCGCGCTGGCGGTGCTCTCCGCCTGCGGACGCTACGCCGATTTTACGTTGCCCGCACTGCAACCCGCGAAGGAGGTCACTTATAAGGTGGCCTCCGTTTCGCCGCCTCTGCTGACGCGCGGCGCCCCGGGAGCGTGGGACTCGGTGGATGTCCTCAATCCCTCGGTTCTTGCGTGGCGCGGGAAATACATCAATTTCTACTCCGGCTTCGATGGCCACACCTGGCGCACCGGCATCGCTACTTCACCGGATGGCCTGCGATGGGAGAAATCCCGTCAGATACTGACGCCGAATCCGTCCACCTGGGAAGGCGATTACATCGCCGCAAATGGCGCGGCGCTGGTGTTTCACGGGCGCCTTTTCTACTGGTATCAGGCTGGCCAGCCGCCGCGGATCGGCCTCGCGCAGTCCGCCGATGGCGTTTCCTGGAGCAAGGGTGAGCGGCCTGTGCTGGAGACCGGTCCGCGCGGAAGCTGGGATGAACGCGGCGTTGCGGATCCCTACGTGGTCTCGTTCGGCGACTTCCTTTACATGTACTATCTCGGCCAGGACCGCGCGCATCGGCAGATGCTCGGTGTAGCGCGATCGCGCGACGGCGTGGAATGGACAAAGCTTCGCGGCAACCCGGTGCTGGAACCAGGCGCGCCCGGCCAGTTCGATGAGCGCGGCCTGGGCGAACCTGCCGTCTGGACCGCTTCCGGCTGGTACTGGATGCTCTACACCGGCCGCGATGCGCATGAACAGCGGCGCATCGGCCTGGCAAGATCGCGCGACGGGGTGCATTGGAACCGAGTCGGCAAGGGGTCGTTTTTTGCCGGCGGCGATCAATGGAACTCGCAGGTGGTTTGCGATCCGTCCGTGATCGAGCGCGCCGGTGAAGTGCGCGTCTGGTACGGCGGTGGCAATCAGCCGCATCCCGATCAGAATATCGACGGGCAGATCGGTCTCTTCACGCTGACCCTGGAGTCGGCGCGATGAGTCCATCGAAGTGGCAATCGCTCGCCATCGTTCTGCTCTTCACCCTCGCGCTGCGCTGCGCGTTTCTGAACCAGGCGATACAGGGCGATGACGTCTATTATCTGGCCGGCGCGGAGCACGCGCTCATCGATCCGCTGCACCCGCACCACGCGCATTACGCATTCGACGGCGAGATGCGCGATATGCGCGGTCATCCGCACCCGCCGCTGAACACGTGGATTCTCGCCGGTCTGTTGGCGACATTCGGTGATATTTACGAGCCTTGGTTTCACGCCGTATATACGCTGTTTTCGCTGATCGCGGTCACTGCGGTGTGGTGGATGGCGCGCCGTTTCCGTGCGCCCCCCACGCTGACGCCGTTGCTTGTGGCCGTAATGCCCGCATTCGTTATTAGTGGGAGTTCGCTCGAGGCGGATTTGCCGCTGCTCGCATTTTTGCTGTGCGGCATGGCCTTTTTCATTCGCGGCGGCCGATGGATGATGGCGTCGGCGGTGGCGCTCGCGCTGGCCAGCATGACCGGCTATCAGGCTCTCCTCATCGCGCCTATTCTTGCTCTCTATTTGTGGTTCAACGGAAACCGGCGGTGGCGGGACTGGCTGGTGGCCGCGGTTCCCGTGTTGACCATCGCCGGGTGGCAGGGTTACGAGCGGATTACCAGCGGCAGGCTTCCACTGGCCGTTCTGCACGGGTATACCAGCCAGTACGGTTTCGAGGGCCTCGAGGCGAAGGTCCGCAGCGGGCTCGCGCTGATTGTGCACGCGGGCTGGATCGTGTTTCCATTGCTGGCCGTGGTCGCGTTTTTTCCTCGCCGGCGAATCGTGCTGGCTATGATTGTTGTCGTCACAGCGCTGCTTGCGGTCCGAGACGTGAATCCTTTGTTCTGGGCATCGTTGGGAATCGGCCTCATGGTGATCGTCTATTGCGTCTCGCTTCTGCGTTCGCGCGATGCTGACGAGCGTTTTCTTGCCGCCTGGGTTGTGGTGTTCTTCGCGGGCGCTCTCGTCGGAGCCTACGCCGGAGCGGAACGCTATCTTCTTCCGATTGCTGCGCCGCTGGCGATTCTGGCGGGCCGGAGTCTTGCTGGGCGTCCACGGTGGTTCACCGCTGGGTTTGCGTGCCAATGCATCATCAGCCTGGGACTCGCATTCATGAACTACCAGCACTGGAACGCGTATTGCGAATTCGTCGCGCGGCATCGCGATGATATCCAGAACCATCGCACGTGGGTGGTGGCCGAGTGGGGTTTGCGTTTCTATGCGGAAAGCGAAGGCGCGCTGCCGATGCTGAACGAAACGAGGGTTCAGCCCGACGACCTGGTCCTGACTACGGCGCTCTCTCGCGCGATTCCCGGCGATTTCGTAACCATCGCGGAACAGGAAATTCGGCCCCTGCTTCCATTTCGCCTGATCGGAATCGACACACGCTCGGCCTTTTCGGCATCGGTGCTGGGACAACGCGAGTTTGACATCTCAACCGGACCGCTGGATATCATACGCCTGCAGCGGCTCGTCGATCGCGAGCCGACCGAGTCGTGGCTGCCGATGAATTCACCCGCTGCGGAGTACCAGATTGTTGGCGGGGTCTATCCGCTGGAGGGCACGTGGCGGTGGACCGGTGGGAACGCGACCTTCCGGCTTCGCACGCCACAAGGCAGGAATCGCTTCGCAGCCTCGTTTGTTGTCCGGCCCGAAGTGGTTCCCTGCACGGTGACCCTGGCGCTGAACGGGGCCGTAATCGGGACCGCGAAATACACGACGCCCGGCGCCTACGAATTGTCCGGCGCTGTAGCGAACGCCCTGCCGCCTGTCGTGACCGCCACGCTTTCGACAGATCGCACTTTCCGTGCTCCGCCCGACACGCGCGATCTCGGCCTGGTGCTTACCGCGATCGGCTTTGTTGATCCCACAGCCCACCTGGCGGACTGAGAGTCCGCCGCAGCGCACGGCGCCGCCCCACATTGGATTTTCCTCCGGTATGGTTACCGCGATCGGCTTCGTCGATCCCACAGCACCAACGCCAGGCACATCAGCAACCCCGTCACGCTGAGAGCCGCGCCCCAGCGGACCGAGGCCGGCCGATAAGTCATCTCGATTTTGTGTGCCCCCGCCGGCACGTCCACGCTGCGCAGCGCACCCATGGCTTCGTGGATGGCCGCGGGCTGGCTATCGACGCGGGCTTCCCACCCGGGATACATCGTGTCGCTGAGCGTAACGCTTCCGGGGCAGGGGAGCGTTGCCGTCATCGTTACGTCGTCGCTGTCGGGGCGCGATACGGACACCGGTTCACGTGCGGAACACTTCGTCTCCGTCCAGGCGCGCGGCATCGTTGGCCCGGGAACCGGCTCCACGCCGTTCTTTCCTAAGTGTTGGGTGACGCCCAGCAGCCTCTCCACGTGCGGAGTTTCCAGCATCAGACCGAGCATGTTGGCAGGCACACCTGCAACGAACGATTGCATCTGGTCGAACCCGTATTGATCGCCCGGATTAAAGAGAACATCGTTCCAGTCCACGGTAATTCGGCCATCGCCCACATCGCGGCGTAACTTTGCGATGTCATCGCGGTGATCCAGCATGCCCTCGGCGCAGACGGTGTGGCCATTCAGCGGCGTCACACGGAATCCGGCCACCGTCGTTGCTTCCAGCATTACGATGGCGATGAGGGCGACACCGCGCACCATGCGAGTTTCCGCGCGCCAGAGCAGCAGAAGCGTGAGGACACCAAGCGCGATCAGTCCCTTCGCGAGATCGTGCGACGGAACTGCGGGATACATTGGCGGCAGCCATGCGCTCCAGTGGAGGAGGGCGAACAAAGCGGCCACCGCGACGACAACAGGCGCGGCAACGCGCAGCGAGAAACGGTGATTGAGTAGCGCGTCGGCGCCGCACGCGGCCAGCACCGCCAGGGCAAGACCCACCAGAAACATTCCCCGCACAGGCGTGCGAGCTTTGTCCATCATCGGAAGCACAGCGTAGCCCAGCCAGTGCAGAGGTGTGTTTCCACCGAGGGAATAAACCAGTCCTCCGGCACCAAGCAATGCCACATAGA
>Ga0265325_10003552_pt1 | contig 10126 bp, 5 predicted proteins | sample 41420metaG_FD_202090 | JGI IMG/M metagenome (GOLD analysis project Ga0265325, IMG submission 202090) | Rhizosphere microbial communities from Carex aquatilis grown in University of Washington, Seatle, WA, United States - 4-14-20 metaG | ecosystem: Host-associated > Plants > Roots > Rhizosphere >...
CGATAATGTTGATGCATCCCGCATGTTGGCTCGCCGCACACTTCTCCCAATACGAGTAGGCGACGGTTTCATCGTGCAATTGATTTCGCGCAATGGAGCCCGCCCAATACTCAGCGTTGCTTTGGCTGATTTCTGGCACATACGTTACCACCGTATCCGCCTTGATGATTTTATCGAGATCGGCGCGAGCCATGCGCGCGCCGGCCACATCCACCGCCTCCCCTTCCCTCTGATGCAAGCTGTTAATCAGCGTCACCGCCACGGCCCTGTAGTAATGCGCCACCAACGTATCGGATGCGTCCGTCTTCTTCGCATTCAGAGTCGTGCTTAGCATGCGAACGTCTTGCTTGAGATTGGGGATGTCTTCCTTTCTACGCTCGGCCTTCCGCTCAACACGTTGCACGTCTTGCACCGCCGTGGCGAAATCGACGACGAGGATGGGAACATCATTTTGCGTTTGTTGTGTATCCGATCTCGGAGCTGGTTCGACGGTTCCGGGATTGTTCAGAGTCGCAGCCGCAGTACGTTTCCCCGAGCGGATTGAATTGACTGCCAGTCCAATTACGACAAGCACGACAAACCCGACAGGCAAGATGCACGCCAACACCACTGGGACCTGCACCGGCAAACGAGAAGTCGGAGCCGGGCTCGCAGCAGCCGCGATAACCGGTGCTGCTCCCAGAGCCTCCTTCACTTTCCGTCGCGCAATCTGGTAGGCGTCCAGGGCCACCACCAACTGCACTCCCACCAGCACTAGCCCGATCGATATGCCCCAAAACCCTCTCGTTGGAAGAGCGAACCGAGCCACTTGTATCGCGACGAATAGAAAGAGCCCCTTGACCTGCTCCCCTAGATAGAAATATCCGAAGCCCGCGGTCAGCAGATTCAGCGTGACGGCTACGCGGGGATTTTGCTCGTCGACCAGATCATCTTGTCCTTTGTTGATCTCGATCGCGGTGAAGTAGGCGTCGAGAAAGGAGAAGATCCACAGCGTAAGCATCACGACCGCAGCCTCGCCAACCACCGCTGTGGACGGGCGCGCAATACAGAAAATCAGTCCCAGCAGCCAGAAAGCGAGCGTCATTGTCCCGCGCCCGACCTTGCCACAGTAAAACTGACCGAGTCCGGGTAGAAGAAGGGACAGCGCAAATGCCCGTCCGGCGCTCTTGTGGCGCGGTTCTGGGACAAAAGCCCCAATCGGCTGATTGAGATTCAGGCCTAGCGACACGGACGTTTCTTCATCGGCGCAGATGCCCGGTCATATTGGATTCGGCCGCTTTCAAGAAGAGCGGCAGGCTTTTAGTTCGGCTTCTTGTCAGGATCCGCTGGTGGTGGATCCTGCTTAGGCGCCGCGTTCGGGTCCTTTGCATGGTCGTCATACACTGAGTATTGCCCCTGCGGCCGCTTCAGCTTGATCGTTATATCCAGCTTTGCCTTGTTGACGTTGTAGTCTTCTCCGAACGTCTGAAAACCGTGGGCCAGCACCTGCACGCGGAGGACGCCATACGGAATGCCGTCAAAATTAGCCTTGCCTTCGGCATCGGTTTTGAGTTCCATGCCTCCACGGCCCTGCTTTCCACTTTCGTTGACGGGATGCATGATGACCGCCGCATTGCGTACCGGCTTCCCGTTGTCATCCTTGACCACAAGGAAGTACACAAACGACGTCGGCTCGTCGTCCTTATCTTTTTGCCCCATTGCGGTACCCGCCATTGCGAGCATCGCAAGCATTACCAGGAGAATAATCTTCTTCATGCGAGCCATTCTAAGCAGCGGCGCGCTGTCTGTCATCCACGTTCCTGCGCTGGGTTCCTAAGCTGGACGGCTCGCACCCTCGCCTCTTTTACAATGCCAGTGTGAAGTCCTGGGACGCAATCGTCATCGGCGGAGGCATCATCGGCCTCTCGCTCTCCATCGCACTGCGCAAACGCGGAGCTACGGTATTGGTCGTGGAGCGCGGTGAACCCGGCCGCGAGGCTTCTCATGCAGCGGGGGGAATGCTGGTCGACTGTCCACTTGAGACTCCTTCAGTTCTGCAACCGCTTGCGACCGCAAGTTCCCGCATGTATCCCGAGGTTGCCCACGAACTGGAAGTCGAGTCCGGGATGAAAGTTGACCTGCGCGACCAGGGCACAATTCTGATTCCATCGCCGCAGAACGCTGAGCGAGATGCTGCGTTCGTCGCGAGTCATCCGCTTCCTGGCACGCTGACAGAATTGGAACCCTCGATTGTCAGCCCGCAGTCGCACGTTTTGTACCTGAAAGAACGCAGCGTCGATCCCCGAGCACTCACCGCCGCTGCCTGGAAGACCGCGAAGAATCGAGGCATAGATTTCTCCTCCGGGGACGAAGTCGTTTCCGTGACCGTAGCCGAAGGACGCGCCACAGGCGTCCAAACTATCAAGACCACGTTTCACGGCTTCAAGGTAGTCAACTGCGCGGGAGCATGGTCCGGTCAAATACCGCCGCACAACTTTCCGACGCGTCCGGTCAAGGGCCAGATGCTCTGCCTGATCATGCCTTCGCGCACGCTGCTCAAGCACGTCGTCCGCTCGCCCGAGGCCTATCTCATCCCACGCAGCGACGGACGCCTGCTCGTCGGTGCCACCGTCGAAGAAGCGGGGTTCGACAAGCGCACCGACCTCGCCACCATCCAGCGCTTACACAAGGCTGCTATCGCTCTTGTGCCGAAACTCGCTGATGCCAAGATCCTCGAAGACTGGGCGGGCCTTCGTCCCGGAACGCCCGATGCCTTGCCCATCCTGGGCGAAACGCAAACTCCTGGCTACTTCGTCGCTACCGGCCATTTTCGCGACGGCATTCTTTTAGCGCCTATCACGGCCGAAGTGATGGCAGCAGTCATAGAAGGCCGCAAACCAGAGCACGATTTGTCAGCATTCTCGCCCGCGAGATTCGTCTGAAACAATTCCCTGTGGGTTTCCTCCGTGATCCTCTGTGTCCCCTGTGGTGAATGACCCGAGTCCACGCAAGCCGAAGCCCGTAGCGCTATACTGATCTGTTTCCCATGTCACCTCGATCTGCAATCCTGAGTTCTCCCACGAAAGGATTCACCATGGCTTCTTCCGCAGTCGATTTTGCACGCAGTAATGAGCAACGCTTCCTGAACGAGCTTAAAGATCTTCTCCGCATTCCCAGCGTCAGCACCCTCGAAGAACACAAGCCTGACATCAAGAAAGCCGCCGACTTCGTGGCCAACGAACTGCGCCGCATCGGCATGGAGAACGTCGAAGTCATCCCGACCAAGGGACATCCACTCATCTACGCCGACTGGCTACATGCAGCGGGAAAGCCCACGGCACTCTGCTACGCGCACTACGACGTACAGCCCGCCGAGCCGCTCGACGAGTGGCACACTCCTCCGTTCGAGCCGACCGAGCGCAACAACAACATCTATGCTCGCGGCGCGGTCGACGACAAAGGCCAGCTCTGGATGGAAGTGAAAGCCCTCGAGTCCCTCATGCAGTCAGGCGGTGGCAAGCTTCCCATCAACGTGAAAGTTATTTTCGAAGGCGAAGAAGAAGTCGGCGGCGAATCCATCGACGCATACATCGTCAAAGAAAAAGCCAAGCTGAAAGCGGACTTCGCACTCGTCTGCGACACCGAACTCTTCGCTCCCAATCTTCCCACGTTGTGCGTTGGCCTGCGCGGTCTGGTCTACACCGAGATCGAAGCCAAAGGTGCGATGACCGACTTGCACTCCGGCGTCTACGGAGGCGCCGCGCCGAATCCTTTTTTCGCGCTGATCGAAATCATCAGCAAGCTGAAAGATGCCAAAGGCAAGATCCTGATTCCCGGCTTCTACAAAGGCGTCAAGGCTCCGACGAAAGACGAACTCAAAGCCTGGAAGCGTCTGCCCTTCAACGAAGAGAAATATCGCAAGGCCGAAGTCGGCTCCAAGGTTCTCACCGGAGAGCCCGGATTCTCGGTGCTTTACCGCACGTGGGCGCGTCCCACGCTCGAGGTTCACGGCATGCCTGGAGGCTTCATCGCCGCGGGAGCGAAGACCGTGATTCCTGCCAAGGCAGCGGCCAAGGTCTCGATGCGCCTCGTGCCCAATCAAGATGCGGACGATATTTTCAAAAAATATTCAGCCTACGTGAAGAAGCTGACACCCAAGGGCATCGAAACCAAAATCACAGTCCATAGCAAGGGACCAGCCGCGGTCGTCGGCACCGACAATCCGTACATCAAGGCCGCGACAGAAGCGCTGCACGATACCTTCAAGAAAGAGACGGTCTTCATCCGCAGCGGCGGTTCGATTCCGATCGTCACCGGTTTTCAGGACGTCCTGAAAATTCCATCGGTGATGATGGGCTTCGGCCTGCCCGACGACAACCTGCACGCTCCCAACGAGAAGTTCCACATCCCAAACTTCTACCGCGGGATCGAAACCATCTGCCGCTTCTTCGAGAAGCTCGGCGGTTAGTCGGCCAGAGCTGTCGCAACGTTAACGATAAAAAAAGAGCGCCTTTCGGGGCGCTTTTTTCTTTGTGCTTTCAAGTGAGATTCATTCCCAAGTTTAGGGAGTTTACCAGTTAGTACCCCCACCCCCCTCCCCCGGTGGTCTATTGGAATCAGAGAGTTAGCGGAAAAACGCGAAGTAATCGATGGCGCTCAATCACTTACCGGCAAAATCTTGGTTCAAAGAACTTACGGCCCGGGCGTCCAGAAACCGTGTCCCAGACCGGAACTGAGATGCGATGCTGGGACCGTCACGGCCTCGACGATGATCGCGCGATTGAGATGTGGAGCGCAAGGGCAGATGTCACAAGCCGGTGTGGAAAAGTACGGATTTCATTGCTGATCTTAAACGTCAACGCTTGCTCGACGTTTACCCAATCCGCATCCGCAAATTAATAAGCTACTTTGCTAGCTTCAGCGGGTTACAGTAGCAAGGATTCCCGTCACGTTAATCAGTGGGCCCCTTTTCACGTTGGCAATTCCTTTCTGAAGGAGAAGCGCCATGGGAGAAAAATCAAGTTGTGGGCCCGAGATCCATTTGAACGAGCGCGGCGGGGCGAACAGGCGCGGCTTTACTGGTCGCGATACCGGGCTTAGTTTCCTCAGCAAGACGCCTTTACGTCGTGAACTTTTTCTCCTGCTCCCGCTCGCGGGTCTCTTGCTGACACAGATCGCTTGCGGTGGAAGCGGCGGCCAGATGAGTAGTTCGGGAACTCCCGGCGGCACCATGCATCAATACGCGACGGGGCAAGGCCCTACGTGGGTGGCGGCTGCAGATTTCAACGGAGACAAGAACTTGGATTTGGCTGTGAGCAACGGCACTGACAATACTGTCAGCGTGTTGCTAGGGAATGGTGACGGTACGTTTCGCGGGCACGTGGACTACCCGGCCGACACATCGCTTTGGGCGGTAGCAGCGGGCGATTTCAATGGTGACGGCAAACAGGACCTGGTGGTGGCTAGCAGTTTCGACGGTTTGTTGCTGGGGAATGGTGACGGCACGTTTCAGGCGATGCTGCCTTTGTCAACCCGAGTCCTCGACAACTATTCGTTAACCGTAGGAGATTTGAATGGCGACGGCAAGCCAGACCTGGTTTTTGTCGGTAGTGCGGACGGGGACCAGGTTCTGCTTGGCAACGGTGATGGCACATTTCTGGCGGGAGAGGACGTCTCCTATTGGACAGACTTCTATCCCTGCTGCGTAGTGCTGGGAGATTTCAATGGGGACAGCAAGGTGGACGTGGTCCTTTCCGCGACCAATCACGGCTCCGGCTGGGCTATCGCTATCCCGGGCAACGGCGATGGCAGCTTCCAATTTATGGGATTTGGATACTATGAGATCGGATATGCGGAGGCGGGAAGTGGGGTGGTACTCAGCGATTTCAATGGAGACGGCAAGCCGGACATCGCAACCGGTAGCGGGTTCAACAGCAGTGTCGGCCTATTGCTGGGGAACGGCGACGGTACCTTCCAATCGCCGACCGAATTTGCAACCGGGTCGGGCACACCGACTGCAGTTGCGGTCGCAGATTTCAATGCCGATGGTAAGCCGGACCTCGTGGTCGTCAATGGGAACTCCCTGGGTGTCAACGGATCGAATACGGTAAGCGTCCTGCTGGGCAACGGCGACGGAACGTTTCAACCACATGTGGATTATCCGACGGGACAGGCCCCAACATCAGTGGCGATTGGGGATTTCAATGGCGACGGCAAGCTGGACCTGGCGATAACTAACCAGGACGACAATACCGTAAGCATACTGCTTGGAAACGGCGATGGGACCTTCAAGAGCAAATGGTAAGTGTACGAATTGACTCAGCAGGCATTCGGCAACGGCTCCGAGTCGATTGGCATCTCAACGCCCGCTAAAATCGCAGAGGAACGTCCGAATCTTGTTTCTCGATCGAAGGGCTCATGCAATACAGATTAGGACGCAAACTCTTGCCAGCGTTCACTTGATCCAAGCGAGACACTTTCGCCTCTTCGAACCCCCTCCGATCTGTTTTCGACCGCAACTAATGCGGGAACTCCTGTCTCACGTGCGGTGTCGGTAGTTTCATGGCGCAAGCTATGCCCTTCCGGTCCTCATTGCTCGACAATCTGGCGCAGGACCTCCGCTATGGTCTACGCACGATGCTGAAGTATCGCTCGTTTACGGTGGTGGCGGTCTTCACTCTTGCATTGGGGATTGGCTCCTGCACGGCGATCTTCAGCCTGGTGAATGCGGTACTGATTCGGAGGCTGCCTTACGCGGAGCCGGATCGCCTTGTCTATCTATTTACGCCCAATCCTGTCTTGAACCTCCCGGCCGAGGTCTTTGGGCCAAGCAATGCCGACTTCCTCGATCTGAAGGAGCAGACTAAGTCGTTTTCAGCCACAACTTTATTTATCCAAACGACCTACAACCTTGCGGGGAATGACCGTGCGGAAAGGGTGGGCGCGGCAAAGGTAGATCCCGACTTCTTTCGGACGCTGGGGGTCGCTCCCGATTTTGGTCGTACCTTCGACGCGATGGATGAGCAACCCGGAAACGACCATGTGGCCGTGATCAGCCATGCACTTTGGCAGACTATGCTCGCCGGGCGCACCGATGTTCTTGGGAGTACGCTTCGCCTGGACGGCGTTTCCTATCGGGTGATCGGTGTGATGCCCGCAGAGTTTGGGTATCCACATAAGAGCGACCTTACCTACCCGAACGGACATGTCGACATAACCGATCTGTGGGTACCATCGGCCCTGACACCTCAGCAACTGGCGAACAGAGAAGACTCGAATGGCTACGCGCTTGGGCGGCTGAGGCCTGGGGTGACGGTGCGCCAAGCGCAGGCGGAGATGGACACCATCATGTCGCGTCTTGACCGGCTGCACGATGCGGATACGCGCGGATGGGGAGCACTTGTGAAAGCGTTTCAGGATACTGCGCTCGGTCCAGTGCGGCCCTTGATGTGGCTGCTGATGGGTACGGTGGGATTTGTTCTTCTAATCGCATGTGGAAATGGAGCGAATCTGCTTTTGGCGAGGGCCGCGGCCCGTACGCACGAACTGGGAGTTCGCGCGACGCTCGGAGCGAGGCGCAGCCGGTTGCTGCGCCAGATGTTGACCGAGTCTTTGATGCTTAGCGCAGCGGCCGGCACGATAGGTGTGGGGCTGGCCTGGCTGTTTCTCGGGGCGCTGCTGAAGGTCAATCCGGGAGATATTCCGAGGATGGACGACGCCCGGCTGGATCTGCGTGTGATGGCGTTTGCCGTCGTTGCAACCGTGCTGACAAGCGTGCTCTTCGGGATGCTGCCTTCCCTATCGGCGACTCGAATCGACCTGGTGGAGTTTCTGAAAGGTAGCGGGATGCGTGGAGTTTCGGGCGACCGGAGGCGAGTGAGAAATGGGTTGGCGGTGGCTCAAATCGCACTCCTGGTTGTGTTGCTGACGGGCACCGGACTACTAATACGAAGTTATGTGAACGTGCTGTCGGTGCCGACGGGGTTTTCTGCCAAAACGGTCACGGCGAGTGTTCAGATGAGTTCGGAGTACGGCGACGCGCATCGTCGCCGTGCTCTCTTCGGAAGCGTAATCGAGCGGCTGAAAACGGTTTCTGGCGTACAGGCGGTGGGAGTCGTAAACGAGGTGCCGCTGAGCAATTCTGAGAGCCTCGCCAATCTGTTCGTGGAGGGCTATCCGAACGCAAAACAGCAACTCGTGGAGGAACGGGGAATCACGCAGGGCTATCTTTCAGCGATGCAGACGCCGTTGGTCGAGGGGCGGGACATCTCGGATGAAGATGCCGCCGGACATCGGGTAGTGGCAGTCGTGAATCAGGCCTTTGCGAAGAAATATTTCGCGAATGAGGATGCGATCGGGCGCCGCATTCGCGCCGGCGAGGACGAGACGGGCCCATGGGTTACGGTGGTTGGAGTTGCGCAGGATGTTCGGTATATGAGCCTCGAGGCCGCACCGGTTCCTCAGGTGTATCGGTCCTTCTGGCAGGTAGAGTGGAACGAATCCTCTGTTGTCGGCGCGTATATTGCAGTGCGCTCGTCGCTGCCGGAGGATGCTGTCGTTTCGGAGATTCGAGCGGCGGTAAAGGGGATTGATGCGAGCCTGGCGGTAGGCGACGAGCATACGATGAGCGAGTTGGTTTCTCAGGTCACGGCGCGGAGGCGATTCCAGACTTCGCTGCTGACCGTTTTCTCAGGGACTGCGATGTTGCTGGCGATGGTCGGGGTGTACGGGCTTTTGGCATATTCGGTGAGACAGAGGACAGGGGAAATTGGAATTCGCCTGGCGCTAGGGTCCCCGAAGAACGGAGTTGTGCGGTTGATATTGCTACAGGGACTTGCATTGCTCGGAGTCGGGCTGGGGATTGGTTTAGCTGTTGCGCTGGCGTGTACGCGGTTGTTGGCTGGCTTTTTATATGGTGTGCCTGCACTTGATCCCGTGACCTTCGCGTTAGTCCCGATGTTACTGCTGGTATCCACGATTGCTGCTTGTTTGATCCCGAGTTTGCGGGCGGCTACCGTCGATCCGATCAACGCACTGCGTCGCGAATGACCGGGCGCGAAAGCAACGAATCTCACCTATGCCTCGTGGATTCGTCCTGCGGTGATTCGCAACGAATCATAACTATTGACAACGATTCGTAATGGAACTAAGCTCGCCTCAAGTTGGGTTCGTTCCCTCGGGTAAGACGGTCCTTCGCCACAGTCGTCTCGTTTCGCAGGTATCCACGTTCGCCGAATAGGAGACTCGCTATGACATCCCTGAAGAGGTTTTTCCTCATTCTGTTCGCCTTCAGTTCAACGGTTCTCTTTGCACACGCCGGATCGACCTTCTACGTCTCCAAGAGCGGGAGCGACAGCAACTCGGGCAGCTTCACGGCGCCGTGGCTCGCGATCCAGCACGCGGCGAATTCCGTCTCGGCGGGAGCCACTGTCTATGTGGAGGCAGGCGTCTACAACGAGTCGGTGAGCTTCCCCGCTTCAGGGATGGCGTCAAATTCCATCACTTTCGCCAACTATCCCGGCCAGACTGCGGTGATCGATGGCACGGGCCTGAGCGTAAGCGGAACGCAGGGGCTGATCAACATCGTCAACCAGAGCTACATCACGGTGAGCGGATTCGAAATTCGCAATTACACGACCAGCAGCGCGAATCCCACTCCCGCGGGCATCTGGGTCACCGGCTCGGGCAGCGGGGTGCAGTTGCTCAACAACGTTGTGCACAATATCACCACGAAATCCGAGAAGAACGGCAACGCCTTTGGCATCGCCGTGTATGGCACGTCCAGCACGCCGATTACGAACATTACGATCAGCGGCAACCAGGTCTACAGCCTGAAGACCGGAAACAGCGAGTCGCTGAATGTGGATGGAAATGTGACCAACTTCTCCATCACGAACAACATCGTTCACGACAACGACAACATCGGCATCGACGTAATTGGATTCGAAGGCGTCGGGCCCTCCGGTTTCGACCAGCCCAAGTATGGCGAGGTCAGCGGCAACACGGTATACAACATCACCTCGTATGGCAATCCAGCCTACGGAAACCAATACGCCGCCGACGGGCTCTACTGCGACGGTTGCGCGTACACCATCTTCGAACGCAACACGATCCACAATTGCGACTTAAACATGGAAGCGGCGAGCGA